>Ga0208335_1000025_pt1 | contig 67958 bp, 69 predicted proteins | sample DeeseametaMP0759_FD_184202 | JGI IMG/M metagenome (GOLD analysis project Ga0208335, IMG submission 184202) | Marine microbial communities from the Deep Atlantic Ocean - MP0759 (SPAdes) | ecosystem: Environmental > Aquatic > Marine > Oceanic | place: West of Cape Town, South Africa, South...
GTAATTTTCACAAATTCACATAAAATATTTTTACTGATTATAGATTTTGTAAAATGAAGCGGCAGCGTATAATATATTTATCCATCATCCTGATTTTCTCATGTATTGAACCCACTCTTCTGGACAAAGACTGCAATGGAGTCATTGGCGGGGACGCTTTAGTGGATGATTGTGGATCCTGTACAGGTGGAACAACAAATTTAAACTTCAATTATTTTTTGGGATGTGATGGTGAATGTAAGGGAAGGCAATTTGATTGCACATATCCTGGAGACTTAACATGTACCGCCCCTGATCCCCCAGGAACATGTATAACTGCTTGCAATGGGGATTACATCACTGATTGTAATGATGATTGTATTCATAAGGATGATGCCAGGGAATTTGATTTATGTGGGGTGTGTGATCCCTGTGATAATGGTACAAAAGGAGATGATTGTGATCTTTGGAATACGACTTGCAGGGGATGTACAGATCCAAATGCTGCTTGTGATTCTTATGATGAAGATGCCACTGTATATGAACAGGGTAGTTGTATAAGTTCGAGTTATTATTGTAATTTAGGTGATGATGGGTTTTTCAAAGAAACCACACCCTATGATCCCAGTTCGCCCTATTCAGCGTCAAAGGCCGGTTCCGATCACCTTGTTCGAGCATGGTATCGCACCTATGGATTTCCCGCTTTAATCACCAATTGCTCCAATAATTACGGTCCCTACCAATTTCCGGAAAAACTGATTCCCCTCATGATTGCCAATTGTGTGGACGAAAAACCCCTCCCTGTATATGGTGAAGGTCTAAATGTAAGAGACTGGCTATTTGTTGAAGATCATTGTGACGCCATTTATTCTGTCCTCCAAAAAGGTGCTATTGGAGAAACCTATAATATTGGTGGCCATAATGAAATAAAAAATATCGATATTGTGAATACCATCTGTTCAACGCTCGATGAATTAAAGCCCAGATCGAATGGGAGTTCATATTCTGAACTTATCACTTATGTCACCGATCGTCCCGGCCATGATTTCCGTTATGCTATTGATGCGAGTAAAATCAACAAGGACCTTGGGTGGTCTCCAAAAGAAACATTTGAAACGGGTATTCGAAAAACCATCCAGTGGTATTTAGATAATGAACAGTGGTGGAGACATATTCAAGATGGGACGTACAATCAGGAACGGTTGGGGATTGAGAAGTCAGATTGAAGAGATCAAAGGTCAGATTTATGAAAACAGTTAAACTTATTCTGCTTCGCCATGGCGAAAGCAAATGGAATTTAGAAAATCGATTCACGGGATGGACCGATGTGGGCCTTACAGATAAAGGGAAAGCGGAAGCCAAATCCTCAGGGCAACTATTAAAAGAAGAGGGATTTGAGTTTGATCTTGTGTACACCTCCGTTCTAAAACGGGCAACAGGGACCATGGACATATGCCTGAATGAAATGAATATAATCAATGTGCCCATCATCTACGATTGGCGCCTCAATGAGCGCCATTATGGCGCTCTGCAGGGATTGAACAAGGCTGAAACAGCTGAAAAGTATGGTGAGAAACAAGTGCTCATCTGGCGACGTAGTTATAGTACGCCTCCGCCACCCTTAGATATTGACGACAAGCGACATCCTCATCTTGATGAGCGATATAAAGACTTAACACCATCTCAGCTTCCTGCATCGGAATGCTTGAAAGATACAGTCGATCGTTTTCTCCCCCTCTGGCATGAAACCATTGCCCCATCTGTCCGATCCGGAGAAAAAGTCTTAATCGTGGCTCACGGGAATTCGCTACGGGCGCTCGTCAAATATTTAGATAAAATTACTGATGAGGAAATTGTGGGACTTAACATTCCTACGGGTGTGCCATTGGTTTACGAATTGGATCATGACCTAACACCTATCAAACATTATTATTTGGGTGATCCGGAGGCTATCGCAAAAAAGACGGCTGCGGTTGCCGCGCAGGGAACAAAAAAGAAATCAGATTGAAGATATCAGAATTCAGAAAAAAGAATTAAGATATTAGAGAGACTTAATTTGTTTCACATTATCCTCTTTGAACCGGAAATCCCTCCAAATACGGGCAATATTATTCGCCTATCTGCCAACACAGGATTTGAAGTTCATTTAATTGAACCACTTGGATTTAAAGTGGATGATAAAAGTCTGAAACGGGCTGGAATGGATTATTTGAAAAAAACTGATTTCCAAGTTTGGATATCTTTGGCCGAATGTTTAAACACCCTCGATCCTCAAAATATTTATACAGTTTCTACCAAAGGGAAGTCAATCTATTCTAATTTAACATATTCACAAGGAGATGCATTCATTTTTGGACCTGAAAGTCGTGGGTTGCCCCAAACAATTATTGATAAGTATGAATCCATCACGATCCCTATGAAATCCACGGGACGTAGTATTAATCTGGCGAATACTGTGTCGATTATTGTGTATGAAGCCTGGCGGCAGAATGCTTTTAAATAATCCAGGATGCCACATCCTCACCAATGGCGATGGCGGAGGTGAGTCCAGGCGATTCGATACCGATTAAATTAATCCACCCAGGAAACCCTTTGCCTTCCTCGTGGGAAATATAAAAATCCGACATGGGGTTTTCATTCAACCAGATCTTGGGACGAATGCCAGCAAAATCGGGAGAAAGGTCTTCTTTTTCAAGACCAGGGATATACCGATGACCTTCTGTGAAAAACTGATCCAGTAAATTTTCCTCCACATCATAATCTTCTGTACGGTCCTGAATCCAATGAGCGCTAGGTCCCAATTTCACCATTTGAGATTCATCAAAACTTAAGTGAATCCCCAGTGAGCCGTGTTTTTTATCCGGGAGCGGATACACCAAATGGTTAAATGCACCCCGCCATTTTGAGGACAGCTTATAGTAACACCCTTTAGAGTATCTAAGGGTTGGATAATCTCCACCCAACATTTGGGCCACCATATCACTCTCAAGCCCTGCGGCATTAATCACCCACTCTGCCAAAACTTTTTCAAGTTCTCCTTGAGCATTCTCAATTGATATTTCATATCCATCACTTTTGGAGTCTGCACCCACGACTTTGGATTTAAACAGATAATCATGATCACCTTCTTGAGATATTTTATAAAATGCGGCCATGAGATCATGGGCGGATACAATTCCGGTACAGCCCACTTGCAAACCAATATCCGCCTCTATATTGGGTTCAAGGGAATTTATTTCCTTTCGTTCCAGAAGACGAATATCCGGGACACCGTTTTTTTGTGCATTTTTATGAAGTGCTTCTAAATCTTTGGTTTGATGTGATTTCCCCATCACAATTTTTCCGCAGCGGTTCACCCATATATTATGCTGATTACAAAATGCATAGGTCATGTCCCGCCCGCGGGAACAATATTTTGCCTTAAGGGATTCAGGCTCATAATAAATCCCTGAATGAATTACTTCACTGTTTCGGCTGGATATTCCTCTCCCAAATGATTCTTCTTTTTCGATAACCAATACAGATTTATCTGTTTTTTCAGCTATAGATCGGGCAATAGCCAATCCTACAATCCCGGCACCGATGATGACAATATCAAACATATAATTAATTAGCCACTAAGGTCGCTAAGAAGCCCGAAGAAAGAAAGAGTGAAAATAATATTTTTATTCATTTGTTGAGAATGGGTGTAAATCAACTGGACAGTGTTTTTAATAAATTTCCGATAAAAATACCTGTATTATGGCCGTCTTTCCAATATAGCTGAAGGCCATAATACCCAACGGGCTGAATCCCATTGATTTGAAAACTGCTGTCATTTAACACAGGGGCGGGACCTTTATATATATTGCCCAATGCATCTTTTTCTCCTTGGCAACCGGCGCAAGGGCATTGTTCCCGTAAGGTTTTGAGTGGAATCATGGCATCACTTTTATCGGAAAAAGATACGAGTAAAAGATCATTTACAATTTCGTAATTTTCTATGGCAAGGTTGTCAGTCATTCAATAATTCCTTTTATCTAAAGGGCCAATTTGCGCCCCTTGAAAGATATGAGTAAATCCTTTTATCATTTTGTAGTTTCAGGTATGAAAAAATTTAATATCATTCCGATTTTTCTCCTGATTGTCTGTTCATTTTTAATGGGGCAAAAAACCCGTCCTCGGGATATGGGTCTCGAAATCGGTTTGTTTCGAACCGGAAAATGGAATGCCATCACCGATGTGGCCGGCGTTACTGTTGGGCATGAAACTATTATTGAGAATGATAGTGTTCGGACCGGTGTAACGGTTATCATTCCCCATGAGGGAGGCCTTTATAAAGAAAAGGTGATGGCGGCTGTCCATGTGACCAATGGATACGGTAAAGCAGTTGGTTTTACTCAAATTGAAGAATTGGGTACTATTGAGACGCCCATTGCGCTCACCAATACGCTGAATACTTTTCTGGTGGCCAATGCAATTGTTGATTATATGATTTCCGAAAACCCGGATATACGTTCTGTGAATCCGGTGGTGGGAGAAACAAACGATAGCGGCCTCAACGATATTCGCGGCCGGCATGTAACAAAAAAACATGTTTTTTCAGCGATTCAAAATGCTAAAGGCGGTCCGGTGGCAGAAGGGTCGGTTGGTGCTGGGACGGGTACAAGAGCCCTTGGATTTAAAGGCGGCATCGGCACGGCCTCTCGGGTCCTTCCAAAAGAAGCTGGGGGATATACGGTGGGTGTGTTGGTCCAGACCAATTTTGGGGGCTCTCTCATGATTAATGGCGCACCAGTTGGGCGTGAACTGAAGGTATCTCCCTTTGCTTCCAGAATTCCCTATGATGAAGACGAAGGTTCTTGTATGATAGTGATTGCCACGGATGCGCCACTCTCCAACCGAAACTTGAAACGTATGGCCAAGCGGGTGGACCATGCTTTTGGCCGGGTGGGGGCTTATTCGTCTAACGGAAGTGGGGATTATGCCATTATTTTTTCCACCCATAAAGCGAATTCATCAGATGGCCTAACCACTACCCGGGAAGAGATGAAAAACCACCATATGAATGGTTTATTTATGGCTACGGTTGAAGCGACGGAAGAAGCTATTATTAATTCATTATTCATGGCAGAAACGGTTTCCAGCCGCTATGGTACAATGGAAGCACTCCCTGTTGATAAAACAATGCAAATTCTAAAAAAATACAAAGCACTTAACTGGAATAAGAAACTATATCCATGGAAAAAGTAGCCGTAAACAAATTCGTCTGCCGTCAGGTTAAGGGATCGGGAAAAACATACTCTGAATCCCTTTCCTTTAAGGATATTGCCCAAGATGCGGAAACTCAAATGGCGGATGACCATTATAAAGAAGGCTATCGTGACGGGGTTCGAATTATCACCGGTAGTATAGAACTCACCTCTAAATTCGTTTGTCCATTTGTGAAAATTGATGAAAATACAGAATTGGTTTCTCGGCTTGTTCGCCGGCAACCGTCAGAAGAGCCCTACATTCAGACTCGGGCCAAATCGGGGACGCCGGTGAAAGCGGGGAGAATCGAATATATTTTATATCGTCAAGATGTATTGGCGGAAAATGATGAACAGTCCACTGATGCTGAATGGGAATTAATTAGTATTCATGCCATCCCGGAAGGGGTGGATAAACTGCCCATGGGACCAGTAACCATGATGCGAAATCAATTAAAACTGACAGGTGGAACAAAAGCCCATTATTCATCGGAAGAATGGGCGGAGGCCGTGCGGTTCTGGCAAAAGTATGCGGCGCTGGATAAATCTTGACAACTCACCCCCAGCCCCGCTCTTTTAAGAGAGGGGTAAGGGGAGAGTTCAATAAACAAAAAAGCCCCCTCACAAAATGTGAGAGGGCTTTTTTTTGATACTTTTAAGAATCTAAATCAGATTAGAATCTTACGGTCAGACCCATGTTGAAGTATCTTGGAGTACCAAAGAATACTTCTGCACTGTCTGCATCATGATCTTTATCCCAAGAATTATACTGGCTGTTGTCCACAGCATCTTGAATGAATAATGCATCTGTCAAGTTAAAGACATGGGCAAAAACCTGGAGTTTTGTACCGGCAATAGACATGGGCAGATTATAGTAAGCATGAAGATCAATTTTATTATATCCTGGTGCCATCCAAACTTGCTCTCTGTCCGCTGTTCCGCCTTTAATTTCACGGGAAGCAGGACTCCAGTCTGCATAGTTATTGTCATACCAGTTGAACAATCCCTGAATTCTCAATCCTGGTATTGGTGTCACGGTTGCACCCAAAACCATCATAGACTGAGGCATGTCACCCACTTTTAATTTGTCAAGACCATATTCATATGAAGTGCTTGTCATTCCTCCCTCAGTAATTTCCTGGTAATCACCGTTTGCGTCACCATCAAAATACCAATCACCAAAACCTGCGGCCATATCCAGGCGAAGCATATCCATCACTTGATAAGATCCTTCAACTTCAAAGCCACTGTGGCTTTGGTTCACACCGGTCAAAAAGATAATATCTGTGTCTCCACTGGACCCTTGTCCTGTGGTCACATTCCTGGTTAGGTTTCTATCTTTCCATTGTGTGTTATAGTAACTGGCTTTTAGGGCAGCTTTGTCACTATTGAAGTTCAGTCCCGCTTCAAAACTAGTGAACTGTTCATTCACAGGATCTGTGGCAACGGCACCACTATAATGAATGACATTATCCATGATGGGTGGTTTTTCAACAATACCAAAGTTACCAAAAACGCTAATGTTATCACTCACATCATACATGATACCACCCTTCATCTGGATGGCAGTAATTGCATCTGCAGTTATTTTCTCATTAGCCACGGAAAAGTGATCCTGGTAAGAATATGCAATAGATGAGGTTCCAGCCATTCCATAAGCGGATATAGGACCAGCGGTATAATTACCCTGGGCAAAGAACCCAATCCAATCCACAGTCGTTTCATTATGATATGCAATAATGTCACCCAAGCCTCTTTTACGACCATTTGGATAGTTCTTATCTGCATAATTAACGTAAAACTGCCCGCCTAAAAGATCGCGTACTTCGCGAGCATGTTCGATACCGGCTGTACGCCAATCAAGGCCTAACTGAACTTTCAAGGCATCATTCACATCGATGTTCAATTTGGAAATAGCACCCCAGGTATGCTGGCGGTTAATACTATTTCTTAAGATACCAATAGATTCACCTGCTTGTTTGGAGCGTGTTGATCTCTGAAAATAATAGGATGTTTCACTATTAGAGTTAATTGAAATGGTTTCATTCCAATCGCGGGTCCAAGGCGAATTACCATAGTAAAATTTGTGTCCACCGGGATCTGCGTCATGTTTCCCTGATGCATCCCTTGTGACAATTCTACCATAGGTACCTGTACCACCACCGGAACCGCCGGACCAATATGCAATTGTAGACAACAGCATTTTATCATTGATCGTTAAGAAATGGTTTACGTTCACCAATGGTTTGTGGAAAAAGTTTTCCCGTTCGTTTAGGAAATTAGGATCATGACGTTCTGTTTCCCTTGCGCCGTACATATACCAATACTGTTTCCCTTTATAGCTGGAATTGATGGGAGACCAGTTCTGGCTGAACAAACGTCTATCGCTTGTATGGGCTTTTTCTGGTGCGACGAATTTTCCTAAAGCGTCTGCTTCATAATCATCCTGTTTTTTAGCAAAATCAGGGGCGTAAACGGCCATATTTTGTTTGTACAGGTTTTGACCATGGCGCTGAGGGGCTCCGATGGCATAGAGTTCGATACGATTCTTTGAGTCCATTGCATAGCTTGCGCCAAAGTAATAGGCCCAGGAATCGGTCCAGTTACCTTTAATGATTCCATCGCCAGTCTTCCTTACGATTGTGGCACTGAATGCCATTTTATCGTTAATAAGTCCCGTATTATAGTTTGCAGTCAATTTCTTAAAACCACCTGCACCTAATTCCGTTTTGACTTTACCGCCGCGGGTTAATGCGGTGGGGTCCGTAATGATATTCATGGTACCACCGATGGAAGGGGTAGCAAGGTTTACGGCAGATAGACCGCGCTGCATTTGGATAGAAGATGTGGCATCACCAACACCATCCCAGTTCGACCAGTAGACCCAACCGTTTTCCATATCATTTTGCGGTACACCATTAATCATTACAGCAACGTTACGCTGATTAAATCCACGGACATTGATTCTGGCATCACCAGCGCCGCCGCCCTGTTGGGTTGCGTACACACTGGGTGTTGTATTCAATATCATTGGAATATCCTGTGAGCCAAGTCGGGCTTCTACTTCTGCTTTTGTAATATTGGTATAGGCAACAGGTGTTCTTTCACCTGCGCGAGATGCCAAAACTTCCAATGCCGAAAGCTCCAGGGCTGATGTTTCTAAAGAAAAGTTAACCGTGGCGTCACCGCTAACATTAACGCTTCTGCTGTCATCGGCATAACCGATTACTGAAGCTGTGATTGTGTAAGATCCTGCAGGAACATTACTGATGGAAAAAGATCCGTCAGCTGTGGCTGCAGCACCCATGTTTGTTCCTTCTACCACCACGTTGGCGCCCGGAAGGGCATCGCCAGTGGCTGCATCTGTGACTGTCCCGGACACGGTGTGCTGGGCCATCACAAATACGGGTAAAAGAATAAACAATAGAACGTGTGAGAATTTTCTCATGTTGCTCTCCTTGATTATGATTGATAATTTAATTGCAAAATTCTAATTCCAAGGGTTTTCATTTAGATTCATTATAGTGGAAACACTATTCACTTAAACCCGTCCTAATTCTTATAACAAAGTATCTTAGGGTTTCATCATAATAAATCGCCCCGGAAGTTCGTTTCATTCCTCATTAATCGGCAAGTAAAATTAATAGAAATATTGCACCATTAAAACAAAGATAAGCTATTGGATTCCTCCAAGGGTAAAATGCATTCTTTTCGATTGTTTCTCGGTGAATTCACCAGAGTTGAAACCGGGTATGCTTTTAACGGATCCGTATAGGGTTTTAATAATGCCATGGCATTGGGAATAGATGTATTATGTATCTGTAGCCATGGATTAATATGTTCTGGATTTAGAATAACAGGCATGCGGTGATGAATATATTCAATTTCCGGTGCCGGTTTGGTGGTAATAACCGTATAGCTGTAAATACTTTCATCTGATGCATTTTTCCAAATGTCCCAGAGCCCGGCCATGGGCAAGAGTTTATTATCAGGATGACGAATATAAAAGGGAATGGATTTACTGGATGTTTTCTGCCACTCAAAATAGCCATCCGTTATCACCACACAGCGTTTACTGGGCACAAGGTTTTGGAAAGATGGTTTTTCTAATAAGGTTTCTGAGCGAGCATTGATCAGTTTTGATCCCATGGAGGGATCTTTTGACCAATTGGGAATTAATCCCCATTTCATGGGCTTAACCCGGCGGCCCATGTGGTCAATCATAATGGGGGACGACTGACTGGGTGCAATATTAAAACTGGGTGAATAGAGCTCTGAATCCTGCCATTCCTCAATGGCCATTTCTTCAATGATGGACTGGATGTCCCGGGTGAGTGTTTTACGTCCGCACATGGGTTGAATTTACAATAAAAAGTGGGCCCACAGGGATTCGAACCCCGAACCTACGCATTATGAGTGCGGTGCTCTAACCGTTGAGCTATGGGCCCAAAAAGGGCGAGGAAATTAAGGTTTTATTTTTAAGTCTTTAACTTTTTTCAATTCGGTTTTTTATTAATTAATGTAAATGGGTTTTAACCTCATCCAAAATGGACTCAAATTGGTCTGTGTCTCTAAAAATATTAAATTGATCTGTTTCAATTTTCAGGACTGGAATATCCTTTAATCCGCTGGTCCACTGATCATAAGCTACATTCAATTGGTGTAAATATTCCGGGTCGATTGAATTTTCATAATCCCTTCCCCGGGAATGAATCCGCGTTTGTAATGTGTCGGTGGACGCTCTTAAGTAAATAATTAAATCCGGTTTCCGTAAATAACCTGTTATTATGCCGAATAGATTACGATAATTTTCCCAATCACGATCATCCATTCGGCCCATTTCATGAAGATTTCGGGCAAAAATTTCTACATCTTCATAGATGGTACGATCCTGAACCACGCCCCCATTTAATTTATTCATTTCTTTTTGTGCTTTAAACCGGTGATGCAGAAAATAAATCTGAAGATTAAAACTCCATCGTTTCATATCTCCATAAAAATCACTCAGGTATGGATTATCAGCCACCGATTCATAAAAAGGAGACCAGCCAAAAACGTCCGCCATTTTTTTTGTAAATGTTGTTTTGCCTACACCGATATTACCGGCGAGCCCTATAAATGGATTGTCTTTCATTTATTTATAAACTTGCCAGGTCGTTTCTATCAATGATTTCAAACCGGAATGATTCGCTTTCCAATCCAATTGATCAAAAGCCAATGTTGTCCTGGCATATAATTCTGCCGGATCACCGGGTCGGCGATCCACAATATGATAGGGGATATTTTTACCAGAGATTTCTTTTGTCTTATTGATGACATCCAAAACAGAATGGCTTTCTCCCGTGGCCAAATTCAGTATAATGGATTCATTTTCATTTAAATACTCAATGGCCTTCACATGGGCCGTTGCCAAATCGGTTACATGAATATAATCCCGTACGCCGGTACCATCGGTCGTATCATAGTCATTCCCAAATACCTCCATTTTCTCCCGTCGTCCTGAAGCTATTTCCATCACAATGGGAATTAAGTTCGCCGGATTCTTTTCCAGGAATTGAATCCTTCTCTGGGGGTCATACCCTGCCGCATTAAAATATCGCAATGTCGCATATTTCAACCCTTTCAATTCGCCATACCATTTCAATATGCGTTCTATTTCCAGTTTGGTAAATCCATAATAATTGATGGGTTCCAGAGGATGGTTTTCATCCAAAGGTAAATATTTTGGATAACCATACACAGCGGCGGTGGAAGAGAAAATAAATTTGTCCACCTCATGAGTTATCATGGCGTTGAGCAATGAAATTGTACCTGAAATATTGTTTTGGGAATACTTCCCCGGGTCTATCATGGATTCTCCCGCCGCCTTGAATGCAGCCAAATGAATCACCGCATCCACGCCATTTAATGCAGTTGCCACATTATCATTGTTGAGGGTTGATCCTTGAATAAACTCGGCGCGATCATCTACCGCTTCTCTATTTCCTGAGGAGAGGTCATCCAACACCACCACATCATACCTGCATTCACAGAGGGCTAATACTACATGAGATCCAATATACCCTGCGCCGCCTGTCACTAATATTTTCATTTAATAAATCCTTTAAAAAAACCTAACACAAATTAAAAAGTCTACAATTCCCCTACTTTTCGTTGGAAACATTGTCCATAATACCATTATTAACTGCATTTTCCGCCTTAATCAGGAAAGTTGTATTCCTTTTTTCTTCATGTACAGGGTTTTGCAAAGAATTCTTATTCCTTTTTTGGAATAATCCGTCGCTCAATGACTTCTCCTTTACTGTTAATTTGGGAAATGATTTTTTCTGCATCATCTGGATATTCATATGCAATGGCATTTTTCATGATACCATTTTCATTGTAATAAGTGATGAGAACCGGTTTTTTATTCTCCCCAAATCGAATGGTATGGCTGCCGACTAAAACTGAATCCGCCCGAAAATATTTAGACCTGAGGCCCTTTTTTCCATAGTTGAACTGGTAAAAATAATACAAGTTTTCATATTGATCGAATACTTTCACGCCCCGAGTGACTCCTTGATTATTCATTTGATATCTTGCCACCCACCCAGGGCGGATGGTACTTAAATCTGGCGCAAATAATTCTTGATTCAATTCTGACAAATTTCGATTTGAATAGAATTCAATATCATATTCCGATGATTTTCCCTCATCATCCCAGCGCATGTGAAAGGTCCATAATATTTTCCCATGGCGATTAAAATAATCCACATCCTGGACTAAGCCCTTATTATCTAAAGTTGCCCGATAATGGGGTTTCCCCCTTGCGGTCTTTTTGGTAATTCCTTCCAGTAATTCTTGTTTTTTGGGATTCCACTTCCAGTAATATAATTTCAATTTTGCGGGTGATTTTACCTTTTTGCGCCGCCCCTTATCCCAATTGGCCGGAATAAATTCCACACTTTTTAATTCTCCTGATGGGTAATACACCGCACGAAAATGGGCTTCATTATTTTTCACAGATTCTATGGGCTTGCCCGTAAGAATATTGGTTCGCATTATATCAGTAGAAAAAATCTTTATGGTGGAATCAGTCTGGCTTTGTCCAGTACTTATAAACACCATTGCTATAACAAATAATTTCACTTACATCAATCCCCAGGCAATGAGGATGAACACAGTAAAAACCATCCCCAATCCAACCCAGCGGCTACTGGATAGTTTACTCTCATATTCCATCGCTTCTGCTTCAATAGAACGATACCCAAGCACCACCCGAATTGTTCTTCCCTCTTCGACCAATACATCCTGCCGTGCCAGTTTTATCATATCCCGCATTTTTCTGTTTTGAGTGATTGAGCGCGTATTTATGGTTAATTCTGGCGGAAAATAACTGACTTGATGCCAACCCGGCGCCACCTGAACGGGGTCTTTCACCGGTGAAGCACCGACCTGAATTCCATCCACATAAATGGGGATTCCTTCCGTATCGCAAAAAATATGAATCGCCGTTATCGGATTGGGTTTATCATTCCAATCGATTTCCTGAGAAAATAAAATTGAACTCAAAACAAAAAGCGATAAAAATCTAATCATTGATTCCCTTTTGCAATTGAACCACCTCAATCATTAGTTCTATTGCGTCTTCACCTGCTGCCTCTTTTTCACGAATTTTGATTCTGAGACCACGGATCTTTTCCTTGACCGAAACTTTAGAAATTGTTTTTAAACACTCCTCTGCCATTTGGAGTGGCTCGGTGGTATCATCTTCTTCTTCCATCAAAATTCGGCTGACCATTTCACGATCTTCTGCCGAATCAAAGAAGGCAATAATTTCTGCCGGGTTCACATGTGCTTTGTCCATTAATAATGTAGCCAGTTTTTTAAGCTGCGCATTTTCCAACCGGTTCATATCCAGTTTTTCTCGAATCAATTCTTTCGCTTCTCCATGATCTCCAGCCAATACTTTGATAATCCCCAATTCTGCTTTCGCATTGACGGTGGTAAATAATTGCGGTTTTTTCGTAGATTCTTCTGATGTTGGTTGCGGGCGTTTTTTCCTGAGTTGCTGAGAAAACATATGCACCATTTGATTTTCTTCCACACCGCTTACTTGGGCCAATGTTTTTATGAAGCCTTGCCGTATAATGGGATCGGGGATTCCGGCGGCTTCTGATAAAATTTCTTTGATTACATTGGATCGTTCTGAAGAAGATAATTCTTTAAATCCGGCAGTCTTTAAATGGAATCTTAACAATCCGGATGCTTTTTCTATTCCAATCGATTTGAATTCGGCTCCCCCGTCTTTTTGAATCCAATCATCGGGGTCCATTTCGTCCGGTATTTGAATCACATGGGGATCTACACCGCCCTTCAGAAGAACGTAGCCCGCCCTTAAGGAGGCTTTAATGCCAGCAGAATCTCCGTCATAAGCCAAATATACTTTTGAAGAAAACCGACGAATCTGCTGGACATGTTTCTCTGTGAATGCCGTACCGGAAACGGCCACAACATTTTTGATTCCTGCCTGAAAAAGTTGAATTAAATCTGTATAACCTTCCACCATAATGGCGCACTCGTTTTTTCGAATCGCATCCCGCGTTAGGTTCAATCCATAAAATATTTCACTTTTTCTGTACAGCGGTGTTTCCGGGGAATTCATATATTTTGCCGGATCATCTGTCCCGAATACACGGCCGCCAAAGGCAATTATTTTCGCCGACGCATTCCATATGGGAAACATAATCCGGGAGCGAAACCGATCGTAAATATCATTATTTGAGAAACCGAATAATCCAGATTTCTCTAATACTTCCCGACTATAATTCTTTACTTTTACCGCACTCCATAAATAAGACGAACCTGCGGGAGCTAAACCCACCTTAAACAATTTTAATGATTCCTCACTTAACCCACGATCCAATAAATATTTTTTTGCTTCCTCCCCACGATTTGAAAAAAGTGTTTCATGATATAAGTCCGCGGCCAATTGGTGAATCTCATATAAATGGGTAAAAAACTCTTTTGAATCATCGCTGCCTGTAAATTCAACGGGAACGCCAAATTGATCTCCCAATTCCTGGATGGCTTCCACAAAACTGATTTTTTCAAACTCCATAATAAAATTAAGCGCATTCCCACCATTCCCACATCCAAAACAATGATAAATACCTTTATCCGGTGCCACACTGAATGAGGGTGTTTTTTCGTTGTGAAAAGGACATAATCCAAAAAAGTTTCGTCCACGTTTTTTTAAATCGACATAGCGGGAAACTACATCCAGTATATCGGCTGTATCATGAATGCGATCAATGGTTTCCTGGGGAATCCTAGCCACGATAATCTTCTATGTTATCCAAAAACTTCCTTATCGTTTTTTCACCTAATTCCACTGGATCACGCCAGTTAAATGTGGTTATAATTGATTTTCGAACATGAATTAACCGCTGGACCATTTTGGATTCGCTCATGATAATATTTGATGATTCACGATTGGGAAAAAGCTCCACCATCCAAAAAAAAATCATTACAACTAACAATCCTTTCATTAAACCAAAAACAGTACCCATCACTCTATTTGTCCATTTTGTACTTTTAGATAGAAACAAAAAATGAAATAATTTTGTAATCATCCTGGCCATTAACAGCACCCCAGAAAAAATGATGATATAGCTTAACACAAAGAGAAGCCATACATCAATGGGTACCCATTCCATGAGAAAAGAACCCAAGCCAACGTAGAGACGCAGGGCAAATACTGAAGCAAAAATGAGCCCAAGCAGGCGTCCCATTTCTTCCACTAATCCACGTCGGAACCCAATCAATCCCATGGCAATGATAAAAAATATGGCTAATGCGTCTATCATCTTACCCTCATTAACTCACGAACCCACGAAATACACTAAAAACACGGAAGGATTTACCTTGCAGCAATATGAAGAAAAAAGGAAAGACGATACTGATTTAACCAAAAAGTTCTCTCACAAATTGCTGGGCTGTTTTTCCATCAATTAATCCTTTTCCCCGTTTCATGACTTCCGGCATGATTTTCCCCATGTCTGCCATAGAAGTGGCGCCCACTTCTTCTACCACAGTTTTTACAATATTCCTGATTTCATCTTCCGGCATCATTTGAGGTAAATAACCATTTAAAATTTTAATTTCTTCTTTTTCGGCTGATGCCAATTCTTTACGACCGCCCTTTTCAAACATTTCAACCGATTCTTTTCTTTGTTTCACCAGGGTCCGCAGGACCTGAATTTCTTCAGATTCAGAAAGATCTTCTCTTTTTTCAATTCGCTTGTCTTTCAGTTTTGCCAATGTGGTGCGAAGAGTCCCGGTTTTTTCTTTTTCTCCCGCTTTCATTGCAGCATACATATCTTTTTGAATTTGTTCAAATACGCTCATTTTTCACTCTTTATCTATCCGTTTCATTGCCATTAATAATTGGTCCTGATCCGATTCAAAACCAATGAACCGACGACCCATTTTCTTTGCGATAACCCCGACACCACCACTCCGTGTAAAGGGATCTACCACCCAATTTAACTTAAAACTGGACGCAGTTAAAATCCGCTGAATCAGTTGCTCCGGTTTATCCCCTTCCATTTTAACTGTGGACCCAACTTGAATATCCATGATGTCACTCCATAAATTAGTCACACCCATTTCAATCGCACTCTCAGGATTTATTTGACTGCTACCTTCGGTTACTGCTTCCTGATTGAACATAAATTCATTCGATTTTGTTGCAAACCAAATATCTGAAATCCGATTAATCCATGTAAGTGGTTTTGGTTGATCTTTTGGTGTTGAGTTTCGCCAGGTGATTCGAGTTTGAATATGAAATTCTGTATTCAAAAGCGAATGATACATGCCTGAATAACGCCACCCGGATATTAGATAAATCGCTCCGGTTGGTTTTAATATACGTGCACTTTCTTTCAGCCAATTCTCATTCCATTGAAAATATTCCTGAATCGTCATGGGGTTTCCACGTTGATTAATACTCCGCCATGGAGATTCGGGCGGATCCGCAATAATTAAATCAATCGAACTATCTGGAATCTTTTTGAGCCCATCAAGACATAACCCTAAAAAAACACCATCCTTAATTTGATCTGCTGTCATTGAAATATCTTCCACTTTCCGGACTGCCGGAAGATATTTATTTAAATCATTAATGGTTAAACCGCGGACGGCTTCCAAGGGATTGGTGAATAACGGTTCGTTCTGCTCAATAGACATGGGGGAAAATTTAGGATATCATAACACTACAAAACAGGAATTCCATTCAATATTTTAAGAACCTAAATTTTCCCATGTTAAATAAGAAAAAAGTTCTTTTTATATGCACCGGAAATGCCTGCCGATCCCAAATCGCCCATGGGTTACTCCGGGATATGGCTCCTGATCAATTTGATGTATTCAGCGCCGGATCTCACCCCAGTCGGGTGCATCCCATGAGTATTGCCATTATGGAAGAAGTGGGGATCGATATTTCACATCATACATCAGATTATGTGGATGATTATCTCGATGTGGGCATTGACACTGTTATTACGGTCTGTGACAACGCGAATCAAGTATGTCCCACTTTTCCCGGTGATGTTGAACGCATCCATTGGAGTATCGACGACCCCTTTCGCGGATGGAATTTTAACGCCAATCAATTAGATAGTTTTCGGGAAACGAGGAGAGATATTCGTCGTCGGCTTGAATCTTTTTTAGATTCGCACTAATATTTTGTACAGACAGGAATGTTTGTACAACGGGTTTTGGTCTTTAATTGATAATTCAATTAGTCTATTCCGTTTCTGCAATTTTTAATAAATACTGGCCGTATTGGTTATTGGCCATTTCATTCCCCAGGGATACCAGTTGAACCTTGTCAATATAGCCCATTCTAAATGCTATTTCTTCAATACAGGATATTTTCATTCCCTGACGTTTTTCCAATGTTTGAACAAATTGAGCGGCTTCTAACAAAGAATCATGGGTTCCTGTGTCGAGCCAGGCATATCCACGTCCCATTTGTTCTACTTTTAAGCGACCCTGGGCAAGATAGGTTTTATTTACATCGGTAATTTCTAATTCACCACGGGGGGACGGCTTTTGTTCTTTGGCAACTGTGACCACATCATTTGGGTAGAAGTACAAACCCGATACCGCATAATTACTTTTAGCTACTTTGGGTTTTTCTTCAATAGAAACAGCATTTCCATTTGAATCAAATTCCACCACACCATATCGTTTCGGGTCATTCACATAATATCCAAAAACCACTGCATTCTGTGTTGACTCTACTGTTTGAACGCTTCCCTGGAGGCGCGCTGGAAGCTGCCCGCCGTAAAAAACATTATCTCCAAGAATGAGGCAGACATCATCATCACCGATAAATTCGTCTCCCAAAATAAATGCTTGCGCCAATCCATCCGGTGATGGCTGTACTTTATACGAAATGGACATTCCCAGTTGGGATCCATCACCCAGTAGATATTCATATTTCGGTGTATCTTCCGGTGTAGAAATAACCAGAATCTCCTTTATGCCCGCCAGCATTAAAGTGGATAGTGGATAATAAACCATGGGTTTATCGTAGATGGGCATGAGCTGTTTGCTGGCCACTTTTGTAACAGGATATAGCCGTGTGCCGCTGCCGCCAGCCAATATAATTCCTTTCATATTGTCCTCAATTCATTATGGATAATTGTATAATTCTGAGTCATTTAAGTTTGAAGTTAAGCAGATGTTCCGTTTTTCTCAGAATTAAAGTTTTTCTATTTTTCTAGTGGATGCGCACTTCCGGAATGATTTAATCGAAACATTTTGGGTAAGCTCCCTAACTTTTCGATAGTAATAGAAATCACACCAAACGACTCTTCAACCTTTCCCCTGAGGATAAACAGGTTTTCCCACAACAGTAGATCGCCATATTTCTGGAACGCTTCCGGAAAAAGGACACATTCATAAATATCTGTTTCATCTTCTAATGTCAAAAATTCCATGGCTTCTCGATTTTTTACTGTGGCCGTTTCCTTCCGCGTAATGTACACACCGGCTAAGTGAATGGTCCGACCAATGTATTTGTGTAAATCTTTCGCCTTGCGCACGCGACTATTAATTATTGGAAAATAAGGTTCCAAGGGATGTTCCGAAATAGGAAACCCAAATGATTCAATTTCCAAATGGCGTTGGTCTTTTTTACTTAGCCTGTCATTCTGGGTTAGTTTGCTCTGGGCGGATTCAAATCGAAATATACTACTGTTCTGCATGGTATTGTTTTCTCCCAAACAAAACCAAGCTGCGCGATAAGCAATTTCCTGATGAGATAATTCCGGCGCCAATGCAGCAAAACACCCTGCATTTGTCAGGGCCATAACATCCGATAGATTGGGATCAACGCGCATGAAAAAATCATCAAGGGATGAAAAAAAACCGGCTTTTCGTTCATCTAATATTTCTTTGATTGTTTTTTCCTGCAGGTTGCGAATACTCATAAATCCCATGCGAATTTTATTTTTTTTTCCTCGATATTCTATCCAACTTCGGTTCACATCCGGTGGTAGAATTTGAACCCCAAACCGGCGCGCTTCACTGAGGTAAGCGAAGGGTGAATAGAATCCACCCTGATTGGAAATCACTGCCGCCAAAAACTCTGCTGGGAAATGGGATTTGAGATATGCACAGGTAAAAGAAAGCATGGCAAAAGATGCGGAATGGGGCTTGCAGAATGAGTAACCCACAAAAGAACGAATCATACTCCACACTTCAGTAATGAGTTCCTCTTCATAACCACGTTTTTTTGCACCTAAAAAAAACTTATTTTTCCAATTTTTAATCAAGTGCTGCATCGAATCCCGACTCATGGTCTTTCGCAAAGATTCTGCTTCGGCATACCCCATTCCCGCCATGACTTGCGCCGCCATGGATACTTGTTCTTCATATACCATAATACCATAACTCTCTTTTAAAAAATCTAAATCCGGATGTTTGATTTTCCATGGTTTTCCGTGGATTCGCTCCAGCATCATATCGGTGAAACGGTTTGCCGCCGGGCGGATAATGGAGGAATAAATCACCACATGTTCAAAATCCACTACACCGGCTTTGGCTAAGAGCTGCCGCGTGGCAGGGCTTTCGATATAGAATACACCCATGGTCTTTCCGCCCTTCATCAGTTCAGCTGTTTTCTCATCTCCAATCGGTTGGATTTTATGATAATCTAAATGTCGGTTTTTTGTTGCCGCTTCACCATAATTCAAATTGATTTGTTTAATTGTATCTCGCACCACCGCCAAGCTGCGATTGCCCAGAATATCAATTTTCAGAAGTCCCGAATCCTCCACCTGATCTTTTTCCCATTCAACAATCTGTACACCTTTAGGCGCGGTGAGCACCGGTACATATTTTCGAATTTCATCAGGAACAATCACCACGCCGCCGGGATGCACAGATGGGTGTCGAAAAGCACCCACTACTTTTTCACTTTCCCGCAGGATCATTTCTAACGTTTCGTCCAGTTCTATATTTTCAAACCGGGCGTCGGTTTTTACCCAGTTCAGTAAATCCCTCCGGGATGCAACCCAGCCAATCCGTTTGGTAATTGTATTAATTTCTTCATTGGACAACCCATACACTTTTGCCACTTCACGAATCGCAGATCGTGGCTTCATAAACACCTGACTACATACCATCCCCGTTCGTTCATTGCCATATTTTTTAAAAACGTAATCCAAGATATTGTCCCGCTCGTCCCAGGGAAAATCCACATCAATATCCGGCATATTACTCCGCTCGGGATGAATAAAACGTTCGAACTGCAGGTTGTATTGAATGGGGTCCACCTGAGTGATCATTAAACAATAACTCACAATGGATGCGGCGGCGGAACCACGTCCGATGGTGGCGCGCGTTTGCTTCACAATATCTTCTACCACCAAAAAGTAGGGGGCAAACCCCTTGGCTGTAATCAGGGCCAATTCATAATCAATGCGACTCTGTATTTCAGTTGTAACTTTTTCGTAACGCTTCTGTGCACCTGCTTCCACTTTTTCTTTCAATATTCGGTTGGACCGACGTGTATCTTTTAAGGATAAATACGGAAAAATTGTATTTACAAATGACCAGTCCCGCTTGCAACGTTCCGCCAAATAGGTGCTGTTATTGATGGCTTCCAGACTGTTGGGAAATCGCCGCACCATATCTTTCTCTGAACAAAACCAGTGTTTTTCAGGCTTGCAGGCATCTTCCAGAAGTTGGGACAGGGTTGTATTTAAATCGATGGCACGTAATATGCGGTGAGCAGACGCATCTTCTTTTTGGATAAAATACACATCCCCCGTGACCACCATTTCCAATTTGAACTTTTGAGATAATTTTTGTGCAAAATGTTCCGTTACACCGGGGCGTAATTCCACAAATAAATGACTGTTGGGAATGATTTTACTCAGAGAAAATAGAGTTGCCCTATCATGGGATAATACAAACAGACCACCCGAACGGTTGGCTAAAATATCAGCGATAGATTGAGATGGGTTGTCGTGAACAGCCGAAGTGGCGCGGCAAATGTTTTCATATCCACATTGATTTTCTGCCAGTAAAATAGCTTCGCCCTGATTGGTAATCAGGTTGACGCCGGCAATGGGTTCTATCTCAGCGGCACGGGCGTGCTGGACAAAACGAATGAATCCCCACAAGCCATTCGTTTCTGTCAATGCCAGGTGGTTCATCCCTTGGTTGCGTGCCGCAGTGAGTAGCGCCGGTTGGGAAGCGGTTCCGGACATTCGGGAATAGTGGGAATGGACATTCAAATGCGTAAACATGGTTCATTGAGGACTTTCCATATTGTACTTCTTTCTAAGAATATCCATGGCAGATGAAATGCGATCTTGTTCTGTATCTTTTTCAAACAATTCCATTTGTTTGGCCACCTGCATAAAACCAGATAGGTCTATCAAAATAGTTCGGATACGGTTTCGGCGCGTATTGGCTTTTTGAAACAGTCGCCATGTTTCAGTCAAAATAGTAGCATCATTATTTTTAAAAAATTGTCCATGAACTTCATATTTAAACCCATCTGTATAATGGATTTCCACCCGAACTTTTTTTGCAATCTGGGACCGCTGCCTGAGCTTAAATGCCACCTGCTCTGATAATCGTTTCACTTCAGACCACAATATAGTTGTGTCATTGGTATCCTCTGTCAAAACGGTCTGTTCTACGATATGATCCTTCATAAAAAAAGGACGCACCACGGAGAAATCCTGCCCGTGCACTTCCCGGGAAAGGGGCAATGCATACCGCCCAAACAATCGCCGGGTATCGGTTGCTGAATTCACAAGCGCTTGAATTTGTCTCACCTGGTTCAGAATCAAAAACTTGATCAGTTTCCAAACCGTGGGTTCATGAACAGTGGGAATGACAGGCGCATCCAAAGGGGATAAAAATTGGGTCTCATCCCCTGCCATGATACGATGGATTGTATCGGGAACAACAGATGTGGAAATACGGCTCACCAGTTTATTCTGACTGATACCCAAAACTGGATTAAGCCCAACGTGGTCTTGAACCAATTTTGATATGTTTGATCCCGCTTGCTCATGACTTTTATAGATGCGTTCCATGCCGGTCATATCCAAATAAAACTTCCCATAACCAGATGGTTCTACAATAGGCGTAAATCGTTGAACGGTAGAATAGATATATTGGTTTAGTCGTGCATAAAGCGATTGGTTATAAGGCAAAAGCTGCGCGCCATGGCTCATCCGTCGGGCCAACGAAACTTTCATTCCCCGGCGCAAACCTTCATCTTCTGCTTCTTTAGACACAGATACCACCGTACCATTTTGATGATGAGAAGAAATAATGGCAATGGGGCGCGTGCGCAGGGATGCATCCAGCCGGCGCTCGGCCTGCAGTTCAAAATCTCTTAGACGAAGGTGAAATACAGTGGGGTACACACGTCAATATTCCCGGAAGGAATAGAGAAGCACGCCGTTGATTTTGAAATGATCTGTTTTATGGACCATAATCACAGGATAATCCGGATTACGGGGATGAAGTTCCACATGGCCATTGGTTGGTTGATAACGTTTGAGTGTGGCCTCGCCATTAATAAGGGCAACAACAATCTGCCCCGGATTTGCTTCCGTGGTTTTCCGCACAATAATATAATCGCCATCTTGAATATGATCTCCCACCATAGAATCGCCTTTGACCTGAAGTACAAAATTATCCGGATGAATAAAAGGCGGCGGCACAGAAATCGATTCTGCATTTTCCAATGCTTCGATGGGCTCCCCCGCAGCAATTAAACCCAACAATGGCAGGCGGGCCGGTGTGGCGTGCTCCTCATGAGTAAGGGCTAAAGCCCGCTTGCCGTTAGGTCCTTTGGAACGATCGAGATGGCCGTTGTGAGTCAGGGCATTGACATACCAGTGAACCGTCCCCAAGGATGCAAATCCCATTCCATCCATGATTTCTTCATAGGAAGGGGCTTGGCCATATTCAACGGTATGACGTTGAACAAAGCTCAAAAACTTTTGCTGTTTGAATGATAAAGCCATTTGATTATTCAGCCGCTAAGAACACAAAAATTCGCGAAGAGGTTTCATATTTTTTCGAAAATACATATCGTTTCCACTCTAATTTACCTTTACTCCCAAAATTGATTAGAAGCCCAACTTCCATTCCCATCGCTTTTAAATAATTAATGATTTGGTGTACTTCATCTTTATATAATAATTCCTGATCCATTGTTTGTGATCCTTTGTGCTCTTCGTAGCTCAATATTTCTCGTAAGTTACTCGTAAGTATATTACATAATTTTATTTACTTAATACAAGTCCTTTACATTACTTTCTGATATGGCAGCTATTTTTCTTAGATATAGCACAATTTTTCTATGGATTTCTTGCATCAACGGGCAGGTAATTATGACTGAAGATCGGGATGGTTCCTCGGGACGAATCTGGGAAGATATTCAAACGGCGGTCTTAGCTAAACCATTATAAACAAAAAAGGCTCCGCAACAGCGAAGCCTTTTAAACAATAATTATCCCTTAATTATTATATTATTCTAAAAGGAGTAAGTCAAACTCAAATTCATATACTTGTACTTGTAATCCATGACACCACCCAAATCCATTTCACTATCCTCAAATTTAAGATTATGTACGGTATAATTCGCTTCAGCCCCCAAAGGAAACAAGGGCGGTTTGATGCGAATACCAATACCGTAGGCTAAACCAGCTTCCATTCCATCTTCCATAGGTAGGGAATATCCTCCCCTGATGACGGCGCGGGCCATAGGAATACCAAAAGGAATTTTGGCCACACCATATCCAAAAACAATATTGGGGGGCGATTCTTCACCGCTGCCACCGATACTGAGTTCACCACCAACTCCAACCAAACTGAGGAGCATGAGATCATATCCAATTGTATAACCAATCCCTTCAGCCTCTATTTCAGTTTCAAAATCCGCACCCATCGCATTGAGAACGACTGTTAGTTCTGGTGAAAGTCCAACAGATAATTTCCGAGACATATCGACTCCAACACGCAGCTGGGCTGACGCTAAGGTAGCCAGTGCAATGAATAATACCGTTAACTTTTTCATATTTGAAAATCCTCCTAAAAAATTATTATGTAAAAGGTACGTCTAATATTTCTTAAAAGGTTAACAAAAAATAACATCCTAAAAACTTGGTGAATCATATTTTAAGTTGTAGCAGGAGCCTCTGTAAGACAAATATCTGGGAAATTTTTACCACATGGAACTTACAAATAGAAATTGCGTATAGATCTCTAATTCATTGAAAGGGAATCAAAATGTCTAAATGGTTATTAACAATTTTATTTATCGGCGGGATTGCAATCGGTCAACAAAACAAAGTGATTGTTCAAAAGAAAATCATCCATAAAAACGATAAAGAACAAACTGTAGAAGTGATGATAGATGGGGACGAAATGACCATCGTTGTGGAACGGGATGGTGAAAAGAATGAATACACCATCAACATCGATGACAAAAAAGCATTAAAAGGTATCAAAGAAAAATTAGCCGATATGGATGTCAATATCAAAACAATGATGATGGATAATGACAATGTTTATTCCATTCATTCCGGCGGATATCTTGGTGTTCAAATTCAAGAATTAACAGACGGATTAAGAGATTATTTTAAAGTAAAAAGTGATGATGGTGTTTTGATTTCAGAGGTGGTAGAAGACAGTCCCGCTGAAAAGGCCAAACTGAAAGTGGGGGATATCATCGTTTCAGTGAATGGTGATGGCGTCTCTACCACTTCTGAATTACAGCGAGCAATTTCCCGTGAGGGTTCTGGCGCTGATGTTTCATTGGAAGTCATTCGAAAAGGACGTAAAAAAGACTACACAGCAACCCTTGGTTCACAGAAAAATAACTTTTCCTGGACCGGTAAAATGCCCATGATGGATTTTGGTGATGATGACCATAATGTATTCTTCTTTTCTAAGGATGACCAGGATTTTCAGTTGCATACAAAACACTTAAAGGAAGAAGTAAAAAAATTGAAAAAGTCCGAGCAAAAACTAAAGAAAAAACATAAAATGCGAATGGTGGCGCCTATGCCGGACCATGATGTTCATAAAGATATTGAAAAACTAAAAAAAGAAATAGAAGCGCTTCGAAAAGAAATCCAGAAATTGAAAAAATCATAATTCGCCATAAATTTTAAAGTTGTACCCAGCCCCGTCCCGATTACTCGGGACGGGGCTTTTTTTATTTTGCCCTGTTTTATACATTCAAAATATGGGATAAATTGAAAGCCTAATCCGTAATTTATCTCATGAGACTTGTACCTACTCTAACGCTTATCTTATCTGTCGTTTTGGCTCAGGACTATACTTGGCCAACAAATACGGGTAAACATTTGTCCTCCAATTTTGGTGAATTCAGAACTACAGGATATCACTTGGGGCTGGATATCAAAACGAAGGGAACAACGGGACACCCTGTATATGCTGTGGGTGATGGGTTTATTTCTCGAATCGTAACGAACTTCTCCGGTTTTGGTCGAGCCATTTACTTTACCCTTGATGATGGACAAACAGCTGTTTATGCCCATTTAAGTAAATTTCCTCCGAGATTGGAAGACCGCCTAAAAGCTGAACAAAAAGCACAGCAATCCTATTTTACAAATTTCTATTTATCATCAGGGGAATTTCGTTTTGCCAAAGGTGATGTGATAGCTTATTCCGGTAATACGGGATTTTCATTTGGTCCACACCTCCATTTTGAAATTAGAAATGAACATGGACAGCCACTCAATCCATTGGTCCACGGATTAAATCAGGCAGACCGTTTGGCGCCTGTTGTTGAAGAACTGGCATTTACACCTTTGACTAAAGAAAGTTGGGTGAATGGAAATCAATTGCCGCAGAATTTTCCATTGTTTAGAGATAAAAAAGGAGAATATCACTTCCCCGATACCATCAATATTTCCGGAAAACTCGGCTTGTCTATTAAGGCTTTTGACAAACGACAAGGGGCCAATAATATTTATCAGCCTCATCGAATTGAAATCTATATTGATGAAAAATTACATCACACCCTTCAATTTGACCGCTTGGATTATAATTGGCTCCCAACGGTAAACTTTATCAGAGATTACCGCAATGCACGATTGAATCTGGGAAACTTCATTAAACTGTATAAAAATGACTCCGATCCCATTGTTCCCATCCATGCAGATTCTACCAATGGAATTCTCAATCTTACACCGGGATATCATACGGTAAAAATCCTTGTGATGGACGTACTTGAAAATACACGGGTGATTCACGGTACTGTTTTTAATATGGCACCTTTTGAAGTAATCATTGAAAAAATTAGAGAATCCAATGAAGAAACAACTTTCTTAATTCAGCCCAAAAGTATTACCATTCCCATTCAATCTGTTGTTGCCTATTCTTTTACACCTTATGGGTTTGCCGATGAAAAATTAACTATTCTATCTTCTGAGCAAGTTGAAACCGGTCTATTAATTGCCATTCCTAAAAAACAAACAAAACGAAAAGCTATTCAGTTTATTGCTCAAAATAAATTGGGAACACGTTCTCTGCCCATACATTGGATCAACAAAAATAATGTAGGGGATTATTTAAGTGTAAACGTGGACTTGGATATTTCCCATACAGACGCTGGCGTTTATATCCAGATTCAACCGAAACAAGCTGTGAATGCAAATATATCTTTAAGACTAAAGGGAGAATATCAGTATAAAACAATCCCTTTAAACCAAATTCAACCTTCGGTTTATTTGACAGCACCCATCCCACCTGGTTGGTTTGAAAATGTCGATCAAATTGAAGCAATTCTAAAAAGGTCCATTGAACGACAGGTTCGTTTTGAATTTCCTTATACAGTGGCCATGCCCGGCACATCAGTTACGGTTGTTTCTAATGATGGTTTTTGTTCAATCCGAACAAAAAAATCTTCCGTAACAAGCCCAACGCTTATGTGGATTGAAGCTGTGCATAAATATGCACCTGTAACAAAAGGTACCCTCTTATCCCGGGTTTATCAACTTCAACCCTTTGAACGTCCTTTAATGAAACCCGTCAGCGTGGGACTGCGCTATCCGATCAAATTGAAGGATAGAGAAAATATCCACCTATATTATTATGATCAAAAAGAAGGGTGGCAGTTTGTGCTAACAGAAAATAATTCGGAACGTCGGGTGCTGACAGGAGAGGTCAAACACCTTGACGCCATTGCAATTATAGAGGATAAAATATCACCAACAATACAATCTATGCACCCTGGAGATCATGGGAAATATCCATCTCTCGAATTAAATAAATTTGAATTCAAGATTGATGATGCGCTATCCGGATTTGAACCGGCGGAGTCCTCTTTTGATTTAATACTGGATCAGAAGCCATTAATTTATGCCTATCAGCCCAAATCCAAAATAATTTCATACCAACTTGATCGACCTCTCGCCCTAGGTACCCATACCCTTCAATTGTCCATCCGGGATAGAGCGGGAAATAAAATAAATAAAAAAATTGAATTCATAGTTTATTAATGTTTTTTCCATATAAAGATGATAACCCCCGTATTTTAATCCCCTATGTAACCTATGGCATTATTGCTGTAAATGTTTTTATTTTTGCATTTCAATTTTCTGTTGAATTTTCTGACCCGGAATCAGCCGCCTTATTTATTTATAGTTTTGGGTTGATTCCATCTGATTTTTCAACCTTAACGATGTTTACCTCTATGTTTCTCCATGGTGGAATAGCCCATATCCTTGGCAATATGTGGTTTTTATGGTTATTTGGCGACAATGTTGAAAGTACACTTGGACATGTAAAATATGCTTTTTTCTATATCATTTGTGGTGTAGCCGCATCCCTCTGCCAAGTACTTATGAATCCTGGATCAGAAATCCCTATGGTGGGCGCATCCGGCGCCATTGCAGGTGTATTGGGATTATATATGATTCGATTCCCCCATGCCAGGGTCCATGTATTTGTTTTTATTATTATCTTTTTCACAACCATTCGGGTTCCGGCGATGATTGTACTGGGTTTTTGGTTTTTTAACCAATTGACCAACGGCATGGGATCCTTGGGCTTAGACACCACTGGCGGCGTGGCTTGGTTTGCCCATGTGGGTGGATTTATTGCTGGCATTATGCTTCATCAAGCATTTAAACTCATTCGATTCGAACATTAATTACAGAGGTATTCCGTGAAAACAAAATTCAAACATCACAGTATTCTTATTTTCCTTTTCCTTTTTGCATGTGAAGGGACAAAAACAGAAGATTGCGCCACCACAGAAGATGGTCGCGGTCATGTCATTTCTGTCCTGCCCATGGGAACAATTAGTGCAAAATTTTTGAATGATTTTCTCGCCGATAATAATATTGATATTGGTGTAATTCCTATTTTTGACGTAAAAGTTTATAGTATTGTCTATGAAACAGTTGATTGGAATGGAGAACCGAGACAGGCATCCGGTGCTATTTATATCCCTGATGAAGATCATTCTAATAAAAAATATCCAATTTATTCTGGTCAACATGGCACAGAATCAAAACGAACAAATGTTGCTTCAATTTCACCGCTGCGGGGTTTTGATGCATTGTTTGTTGCCTCAGTTGGTTATATCGGCTCTTCCCCTGATCTTTTAGGTTTAGGCATTTCTAGTGATGTTGTCCACCCATACGTACACGCATTTGTAGCTGAAGCCGTTGTGGATAAAATCCGAGCAACAAAAAATTGGCTTTGTTCAAATGGAATAAACGATAACGAACAATTATTTATAACGGGATATTCTGAAGGTGGGTATGTTGCAATGGCAACACATAAACTGATTGAAGAAAAATACGCTGATGAATTTACTGTTACAGCATCAGCACCCATGGCAGGTCCTCATGATATGACATATACTTCAAATAGAATAACAAGTAGAGAAACCTATTCCCAGCCTGGATATATTTCATTTACTTATATGTCTTATAATACAATCGAAAAATTAAATCGCCCTGCAAATGATTTTTTTCAAAATCCTTATGCTGAACGCATACCAAAACTAATGGATGGTTCAAAGACAATAGGAGAAGCAAATGATAAATTAACTACTAATATGAAATCATTATTTACAGAAAATTTTATTGCTGAATTTTTAGGTGATGGAGAACAAGAATTAAAAAATGCATTCGCAAAAAATAGTTTAGTGGATTGGTCCCCCAATGCACCCATTATGTTAGTCCATGGAGAGAATGACATAACGGTTGGTTATAATAATTCTGTGATTGCCCGTGATAAACTAAAAGCGAATGGTGCTGATATTACACTAATAACTATTCCAAATGGAACACATGGCAGTTCCGTTTTCCCAGCATATGCCGCTGCAATGGTATGGTTTAACACATTAAAAAAATGACAAAACTTATTCAAACAGCTATCCAAATGCGAGACATGGCTCGGGCACCCTATTCTAATTACAAAGTTGGAGCAGCGGTGGAAACAATAGATGGGGAAATCGTTGGAGGTTGCAATGTAGAAAATGCCAGTTACCCTTTGTCCAATTGTGCGGAACAAACAGCGTTATTCACTGCCATTGCAGCAGGACATTCAGAATTTAAAGGATTGGCCGTATCCACAGAAAATGGGGGCTCACCTTGTGGTGCCTGCCGGCAGGTCATCTGGGAATTATGCGGTGATATTCCCGTTTTCATTTGTGATGAAAAGAACCTTTTGAGTGAAACCACAAGTGCTGCATTATTACCAAAACCATTTGACGAATCAAAATTAAAATGAGTGGTTCCCCAATTTTAATCGGCATCGCCGGCGGTACGGGTTCTGGCAAAACATCCATTGCTAAAAGTTTATTGGAAGAATATGGTGAGGGGGAAGTGGTGGTCATCGAGCAGGATGCATATTACCGTGATCTTTCTGATTTATCGATAGAAGAGAGACACCTCCAGAATTTTGATCATCCCGATGCTATTGATATTGAATTATTTAATCAGCAACTCATCACCTTGATCAAAGGACAATCGGTGGATATGCCCGTTTACGATTTTGCCACCCATTCAAGAAAGTCTGAAACGCGAAAAGTTGATCCACATCATGTTCTTGTTGTAGAGGGAATTTTAACACTTCATTATTCCTCATTGCGAGAATTGATGGATATTAAAATTTTTGTCGATACACCTGATGATATTCGCTTTATTCGTAGAATGTCTCGTGATGTAGAAGAGAGAAGCCGAACCGTTCAATCGGTGATTGATCAATATTTAAAAACAGTTCGCCAAATGCATCAACAATTTGTTGAGCCGTCTAAATATTTTGCCGATATTATCATACCTGAAGGAGGCCATAATATGGTAGCTATCGACCTTCTTCGGACAAAAATTAACGCAATATTATCCTAAACCATTTATAGAGAATGACACTTACACCCAAAAACGCAGGCTGGATTGAAGTCATCTGCGGCAGTATGTTCAGCGGAAAAACGGAAGAATTGATTCGCCGAATTCGCAGGGCTGAAATCGCCAAAATGAAAACTCTTATTTTTAAACCAAAAATTGATGATCGCTACAGTTCGAACCATGTGGTATCTCATAACCAATCAAAATTAGAATCCATGCTGGTTAAAAATGCGCAAGAAATTTTGGATAATTCAGAAAATATTGATGTGATCGGAATTGATGAAGCGCAGTTTTTTGGGGATGATATTGTGAATGTATGCAAATCACTGGCACACAATAATAAGCGGGTGGTGGTGGCAGGGCTAGATACTGATTACCGTGGATTGCCTTTCGGACCCATGCCGGCACTCATGTGCGAAGCAGATTATTTGGATAAATTTCGCGCCATTTGTATTCAATGTGGTAACCCTGCCTCCTGCAATCAGCGATTGACACAAGATTTAGCACAAGTTGTCATTGGAGAAACGGATATTTATGAAGCACGCTGTAGAAATTGTTTTAAACCACCAGAGGAATAAATGATCGGATTATTAGGAATTATAACGCTCTTGGGCATTGCGGTAGCCATGTCAAATAATCGAAAACAAATTAATTTTCGGATTGTTGGGTGGGGATTAGGCCTACAGCTAATTTTTGCCCTCTTTATTTTAAAAACACCCATGGGGAAACCCGTATTTGGTTTTTTTGATAAGGTGGTTTCCAAATTGATTAGTTTCTCTGATGCAGGCAGTGATTTTCTCTTTACATCATTTGTACCCGATGTAGGATTCCATCCATCACTTATTAATTTTGCATTTCGTGCATTACCTACTATTATTTTCTTCTCTAGCCTCATGGCAGTCCTTTACCACTTGGGTATTATTCAGTTTGTCGTAAAATGGATTGCCCGGGCCATGCAAAAAACAATGGGGACCAGTGGATCAGAAACATTAAGCGTCTCAGCCAATATTTTTGTCGGTCAAACTGAAGCACCTCTAATGATTCGCCCATTCATTGGTAAAATGACCCAATCAGAACTTATGGCTGTTATGGTGGGGGGCTTTGCTACTGTGGCTGGAGGTGTGCTGGCGATCTACGTTAAATGGCTCACGGATATACCAGGAATTGCAGGACACCTTTTAGCTGCATCGGTTATGTCTGCGCCGGCGGCGTTGGTGATAGCAAAAATCATTTATCCGGAGACTGAGTCATCTGAAACCATGGGTGATTTGAAAATTCATGTTGAACAAAACAGCTCCAACGCAATGGAAGCATTGGGGAACGGCGCCACGGATGGACTTAAACTCGCGGCAAATGTGGGTGCAATGCTTGTGGCATTTATTTCCATAGTAGCTCTTGTAAATTACCTGTTAAGCTTTGCAGGCACATCAATGGATGCCATCCTTGCTATTGTGTTCAAACCGTTAGCGTGGACAATGGGAGTCCCCTGGGAAGAAGCAGGCCAAATGGGAATGCTCATGGGTAAAAAAATTGTATTCACAGAGCTGATAGCTTATGGAGATTTAAAAGATATTATTGCTGAGGGACAAATATCAGAACGAACGGCCATCATTGCCAGTTATGCATTATGTGGCTTTGCCAATTTTGGCTCAATTGGAATTCAGTTGGGGGGAATTGGTGGAATGGCTCCGGAACGAAAAAAAGATTTGGCAAAATTAGTGACAAAGGCAATGGTTGGCGGTGCACTGGCATCCTGGCTTACAGCAACCGTTGCAGGAATACTCATTTAAGCGACAAAATAGGATAGGAGAGATGCGTCTCATATTTTTAGGTCCACCCGGTGTGGGAAAAGGCACACAGGCAAAACGAATTTGTGAACATTACAATATAATTCATCTATCAACCGGCGATATTCTTCGAAGCGAAATGACGGCAAAAACTGAAATTGGTGAAAAAGCCAAAGCATTTATAGATGTAGGCGAACTCGTTCCTGATGATGTATTATTGGGGATGATGAATAACAGGTTAAAAAAAGATGATGTACAAAGTGGATACCTTTTAGATGGCTTCCCCCGAACCATTCCACAGGCAGATGGGTTGAACAAAATAATGGACGACCTATCTCATTCATTGAATTGTGCCCTTAGTTTAACTGCAGATGCGGACGAGTTAGTCCAGCGATTGATCAACCGGGGGAAGGATTCTGGCCGAAGGGATGATACTCCCGAAATTATTCACCAGCGTCAAAAGGTATATTGGAAACAAACAGCACCACTTTTGGATTTTTACCGTGAAAAAAACTTGTTGAAAGAAATAGACGGGATTGGTGAAATTCCTGAAATTACAGACCGAATTTTAGGGATATTAAAATAAAATGTTAAAAGTGGGACTAACTGGCGGTATTGGCAGCGGCAAAAGTACTGCCAGTCGTTATTTTGAATCCCTAGGTGCTTTTGTTCTGGATGCTGACGAAGAAGCAAAAAATTTGATAACGTCAAACGAAACGGTTCAGCACGAACTTATTTCCGAATTTGGAACCGATATTATTGATGGCACAGGCCGAGTAAATAAAAAGAAATTGGCCCGGATTGCCTTTCAGGATGAAGATCACCAGCAACGGTTAAATTCAGTCGTTCATCCTTATATATTTAATCTTATTGATAAAGAATTCAATCGTGTACTCAATGATAAAAAGCATGGTGTTTTCATCGTTGATGCAGCTTTGATTTATGAAACCGGGTTTGATGCACATTTGGATTATGTGATTGTAGTGACTGCTCATTTAAAAAATCGAATGGAACGTGCATTGGGGCGCGAAACGCTATCTCGGGAAGAAATCTTAAAACGGGTTGGTTTCCAATGGCCGGAAGAAGAAAAAGTCAATATGGCCGATTTTGTCGTACATAATGATGGAACAGAAGCGGAACTTCAAAAAAATATAGAATCTCTTATAAAAAAATTGACTTGAAACAGGAATATCCACCAACTGGCGGATTTCTCTGTTAAACATTTACCGAATACTTCTTCGCTGTGCGCGGGGTTTATCTAATATTTCTTTCATAATAATTGCCCGTTTTAATTCATCATTGCTATCAAATGAAAGATCAAATTTGTGTTTTTTTACGGGGTCTTTTTTCCAATATTGATGTTCTTTATGGATCGGTTCCGGCTCAGGATTAGATAAATCCTCAAATACAACATGGTCATGTTCTTTGGATGTTTGATCCTCCTTCGCCATAGATATTTGCTTTTCATCCAATTCCTTATTATCGAAATATTCCTCCTGAATTTCCACGTCATGTTCTTGCCCAAATTCCTTTATATCCCCAAATATATCTTTAAGAAAATCAGATTTAAAAGGATTTTGAGATTCTTGGGTTTGGGATCCTAATTTCTCTTGTTCACCTTGTTGACGGGCAGCCTGCTGCTTACGTTTTTTCAAAAACGCAGACAGCAGGTACATTCCCGCCAAAAAGAACCAGTAGCCCAATCCTTCCATTTAGTGTTTATCCCGTTCCGGCGCCTGGGTCGAACCGCTTTCTGAACCACCGGAAATTGATTCACGCATATCCGTATCGGCTTGGATATTTCTCATATTCACATAATCGAATACACCCAATTTCCCTTCACGAAATGCCTGTGCCATGGCCAATGGAACTTCTGCTTCTGACGCCACAACTTTTGCTTGCATTTCTTGAGTCCGGGCTTTCATTTCCTGTTCTTCTGCTACTGCCATCGCTCTACGTGTTTCAGCTCTGGCTTGAGCAACTCTTAAATCAGCTTCAGCTTGGTCTGCTTGTAGACTTGCACCAATATTCTTTCCCACATCAAGATCTGCAATATCAATGGAAAGGATTTCAAATGCTGTTCCTGCATCAAGCCCTTTACTTAACACCGCCTTGGAAATATTATCTGGGTTTTCTAACACAGCTGTATAATTATTGGAAGATCCAATGGCGCTTACAATACCTTCTCCCACGCGTGCAATTATTGTTTCATCTGTTGCGCCGCCTATTAAGCCTGGAATATTTGTTCGGACCGTCACACGTGCTCGAGCTTTCAATTCAATACCATCTTTCGCAACAGCAGCCAAAAATCCATCTTTTGGGACATCTATCACTTTTGGGTATACACTGGTTTCTACTGCTGTTTTTACATCTCGGCCTGCCAAATCAATGGCAGTAGCTGTTTCAAAAGTTAGTGGTATATTGGCTTTATCCGATGCTATTAAAGCGAAAACAACATTAGCTACATTGCCGCTTGCCATATAATGTGTTTCTAGCATATCGGCTTTTACATTGGTGATACCGGCTTTATGGCTATTAATCACTCCATCTACGATAAGACGAGGGGAAATTTTTCGCAAACGCATGCGGATCAGATCAATAATGGTAATCCGGCCTAAGCCAAGACTGACCACCCCCTGAATCCACATACCCACCGGTACAAAATAAAATAATAAAAAAACAAAAATAATTAGCATTGCTAACATTAAGATTCCAAAAATATCCATGATTTACTCCTCTGAGTTTAGTTTTCTAACAACCACTCGATTTCCATCAACCGAGAGGATTCTTACCTTACAATTCTTCTCTAAAAAATCGCCTTCACTTACAACAAATACACGCTGACCATTTACCATCACCCAACCTGAGGGCCTTAAATCGGATTGCGTTTCCCCTTCTTTGCCAATTAATCCTTCCCATCCTACCGATGTGTTATAACCGGCTTCTGCTCCTTCCACCCCTGGAGAAGTCAGTTTTTGCCAGAAAGATGTTTTAGTCATCAGTTTAAATAACATAATCAAGCCAATCAGCCCACCAATAATACCAATGATTAAACCCCACAGCGCCATGGATTCAAATTCAGCACCAATCGGAATATCTGGTAATAGTAATTCATATAATCCCCATAAAATCAACACAATACCCCCAATTCCCGCAACGCCGAACCCGGGAATAACAACCATTTCTAAAATGAGCAAACCAATACCCGCCACAATAATTAATACATCTGTCATGGTGGCTAATCGGGCGATGAAGGACGCCCCTAGAGACAACGCTAAACAAACCAATCCAACAGATCCGGGGATTCCCCAGCCGGGACTTTGGAGTTCAAACAATATTCCCAAAAACCCAAATGTTGTTAGGAGAGATGCTACAACCGGATTGGTTAAAAAACGGACAAATGCTTCAGACCAGTTTTCATTAGTATTTATTATTTTAGCATCTTCCAATTCCAATGATGCAAGTAACATATCAAATGTTTCTTGTTCTTCATTTGCGATTCCATACTTCAAAGCTAATTCTGTCGTAAGAGTAATTAGTTTACCCTCTTTTCGACCTTCCAAATCATGAACTTCGATGGAATCGCCATCAATAACCAAATGAGTAAATGATAATTCTTCATCAACCATACCTTTGGCAATGTCCACATTGCGGTTTTGGCTTTCTGCGGTGGCAGCCATTTCTTCCCGCATATAACTTATTACTTTTTCACTCGCTTTCTTTCCGGACATATCTACAGCAGTGGCAGCGCCAATGGTTGCACCGCTAGTCATAAATATTTTTTCACATGACAAGGAAATCAATGCACCTGCAGAAATGGCTCGGCGATTAATAAATGCAATTGTTGGAATCTTGGCGCTAAGAATTGCATCTTTAATTTGAGTAGCCGCGTCCAATCGTCCTCCGAATGTATCAATATCAAAAATAATCGCGGCAGCACTGTCCGCTTCTGCCATCTGGATACTGCGTTCAATAAAGGGAGGCAGGCCCAAATCAATGGTACCATGAATCGGTACTTTATAGACAATTTGAGCTTGTCCAAGTGATACGATGAAAAGAAGAGTGAATAATATGCGTTGCTTCATTCACCTAAGTTTAGCCGTTATCTTCGATAAAAACAATGATGGTAACACAATTTTAGGGGTAATTTCCTTCGCTTTGGGAAAGAGAGGAAAAACCATTTATGACCCTCAAAGATAAATTCACATATCGGCTATTACATGTGATTTCCCGGCGTCTTCGAAGATTGCCGAATTCATCACGATCCCGGTTTGCCAATAAACTCGGTGCATTCGCCTTTAACCGAATCCCAATCAGAAAAAAGCAGGCAATTCAAAATATAAAAACAGCATTCCCCGATAAAAATGGTGCTTGGGTTAACCATGTTTTAAAAGGATCTTATCGTTTAGTCAGCACAAATTTCATGGAATTCCTTGCGTTGCCAAAATCTTTTGATTCGCTCAATTTCCGCGTGGAAAACCGGCATATTATTGACGAAGCTTCTCAACAAGGAAAAGGGGTACTCATCATCACCGGTCATTTCGGATTATGGGAAATATTAGGATCATGGTTAGGCAAAAATGGGTATCCCGTTTGGGGGATTATTCAACGGCAAGGCAATAAAGGGGCGGATGTATTTGTTAAAGAATTGCGTGAATCCTATGGCATGAAACATATATACCGGAAATCATCATTAGATAAAATGTATGCGTTACTCAAAGAAAATAATATGCTTATCCTTGCTAGCGATCAAGATGCTAAAAAGCGCGGCGTATTTGTGAATTTTTTTGATCAACCATCTTCGACACCAAAGGGATCTGCCATTTTCCACATGCAGTCAGGTGCACCCATGGTTTTTTCTGTGGCTCATAAAGAAAAAGATGGAACTGTTGTTATTTCGTTTTCAAAAATAGAATTGAATGGTAGCGCTTCCATAGAAACGATTACACAAACATATACCACAATGCTTGAAGAAAAAGTAAGGGAATATCCGGATCATTATTTTTGGTTCCACCGTAAATGGAAAACACGGACAGAATAATGAATCAAAAATCGACTGCCCGAATTAACGCTTCTTCCAAACATGTTATTGAAGCCGCCGGGAATGCCATTCTTTATGGTGGTATAATTGTTTATCCCACAGATACATTATATGGATTTGGTGTGGATGCCCGAAATGAAACAGCCATTAAACGACTCAATAAAATTAAAGGACGATCAGCGCCCATTAGCGTCATTGCACCTAATTCCAGCACAGTCCTTTCTTGGGCTGACATTACCTATGAAGACTGGGGAATGGTAAAACAATATTTACGCGGACCTACAACAATCATTTTACCTGTAAAAAAAGGAATCATCCATCCGTCTATAATGGGAGAAGATGGCACATTGGGTATTCGAATCCCTGCTCATCCATTTGGTCCAAAATTATGTGACAAACTAGGATTTCCAATCACAACAACATCTGTCAATCGATCCGGGCAGGACCCATTTAACGATCCAGATGAAATTATTGATGAGTTTGATGGAGAGTTTGATCTGTTAATTGATGATGGTGCACTTCCTCAATCTTCAGGATCAACAATTTATAAACTGGAAAAATCAAAACTGAAAGTAATCCGGCCTTGAAAAGAGTAATTCTTCCCCTATTAATTCTGTCCATTTCTTTGGCAAAAGAGGTCCCATTCAAGCCGGGTGAATCCTTAAAATATTCGGCTGAATTTAATTTGATCCCCGTGGGACAAGCAGAACTTTACGTGTATGGAATAGAACAAATTCATGGGAAGGATGCATATCATGTGTCTTTTTCTGCACAGACTAAAGGGTTAGCCAATCAATTATTTAAAATCTGTGATCAGATTGATATTTGGATGGATAGTGAAAAATTTTTTACCCACCGATTAAAGAAAAATATCCAAGAAGGTTCCTATAAAAAATCGGTGGATATTACTTTTGATTATGGCAAAGGCATTGCTCGAACAAAAACCAATGAGGTTGAAATTGATTTTGAAGCTCGAGATCCTTTTTCCATGTTTTATTATCTACGAACGATACCATTAAAAGAAAAAGAAATCATGTCATTCACATCTTTTGAGGGCCAAAAAATTGTTCATTACAATTTACAAATGACCGGAAAAGAAATTATTAATTCACCCGTAGGTACATTTGTATGTAAAGTCATTCGACCGTTCAGAAAAGGAAAAAAGCTATTTAAAAACCAAGGTGATATGCAAATCTGGATCAGTGATGATGCAAAAAGACTTCCTGTGAAAATCCAAATTAAAATGAAATTTGGATCCATGACGCTATTGTTAAAAAAAATTAGCTAAACTTTTAGATCCCTTGACGGGGTTAATTCCCAAATAATCGTCCCACATCATTGACGATAACCGTAATCATCAGCATCAATAATAAAGCCATACCAATCTGTTGAAAAGCCATTCGCATTTTCATGGAGAGGGGTCGGCGAATGATACCTTCAATTATGGTTAGAAAAATATGGCCACCATCAAGGCCTGGAATAGGAAGCACATTTATAAAAGCAAGATTGCAGCTAATAAGTGCCATAAGTGATAAAAAAGGAATCCATCCTGCTTTGGCTGTTTCACCAGCTAATTGAGCGATCATAATTGGACCACCAATTTCTTTTATCGACGCTTGGCCAGAAATTAACATTCGTATTGAAAGAACGATCATTCCAAACCCCCTGGCTGTGGCAACTGTTCCCATTTTGATACTTTCTGAAAAAGTAACCGGCATATATTCAAATTCAGGATAAACACCAATCACACCCATTGTATCTCCTGTGGTGGGATTAAGTCGAAAACTTGTTTTAAAAGAAATAAATTCTGATTTTCTATCTCTCGAATATTGAATATCGATATTTTGATTGGGACGTTTATGAATTTCTGTTGTCAAATCATCCCAGGATAATATTCTTTTCCCTTCAATTCTTTCAATCACATCACCCGTTTTTAAACCGGCAATATCTGCCGGCATCCCTGGAAGTAATTCACTGATGATTGGTTCCTCAGAGACGATAGGTTTTCCAGTATAATTCGATAATCCTGTAAATATGAAAAATGCTAGCAATGTGTTCATGATGACGCCGGCACTCATGAACCAAATTTGCTTCCATTTAGATTTACTCATAAGTTCGTAGGGTTTATGCTCAAAAGTTGCATCCATACTTTCATCAAGCACACCTGCCACTTTTACATAACCACCAAATGGAATAACAGCAAAACAGTATTCTGTACCACTTCCTTTCCGTCCGAGACGAGAAATTATAGCTGACTTAATAGGACCCCAGGCCAACTTTCCTTCATCATTCTTTCGATAAAAAAACAATCGAAATTCCCAGCCATCGGGGACAGATGTGAACGTTATGAGACGGGGTGGATATCCGACAGAAAAGCGCTCTACTCGAACGCCAATCGAACGCGCCGCAAGATAATGCCCTAATTCATGAATAAATATTAAAACACCGAGTAAAATGATTGTTGCAATTAAAGTAGTCATTAATTTATTTCTTCAAAATTATGTGATTGATTTATGTTTAAATATATCTGCTTTTAAAGGATGATACAAAATCGGTTGCCCACTTTTCCAAATGAACTAATTCATCCAGAGATGGGTGGGTATTCCATTCATGCGCTTCACAGGCCTTTTCGATAATTTCAGGGATTTCCATGAACCCGATATTACCGTCTAAAAAACGATATACCGATTGTTCATTAGCAACATTTAATACGGCTGGTGTTGTACCGCCCTGTTTCAATGCTTGATAAGCCAAATTAATACATGGAAAACGATTTAAATCCGGTTCTTCAAAAGTAAATGTTCCAATTTTTATCAAATCCAGCGATTCCCACGTAGCCGGAGCATGGCGTGGGTATGTGAGTGCAAATTGAATTGGAATTTTCATGTCGGGTACACCGAGTTGCGCTTTTACAGATTTATCCTTGAATTCCACTAATGAGTGAATGATGGATTGCGGATGGACGACAATATTTATTTTATTTGATTCAAAACCAAATAACCACCGTGCTTCAATTACTTCCAATCCTTTATTCATCATTGTGGCTGAATCAATCGTTATCTTTTTCCCCATATCCCAATTCGGATGATTCAACGCTTCTACAGGAGTTACTTCTTTAAATGTATTTAATGGCCGCATCCTAAACGGGCCACCACTCCCTGTAAGTAAAATGCGCTCTACATCATCCATGGTTTCACCGGAGAGACATTGCCAAATAGCGGAATGCTCACTGTCCACCGGAAAAATGTGAACACCCGCTTTTTTCTTTTCCCGATCAATAATATCACCAGCCATCACCAAACTTTCTTTATTGCTGAGCGCCACATCAACCCCAGCTTTTACCGCATTTAAGGTTGGCTCCATTCCAAGTGACCCTACCAATCCATTTAGCATAATATCTACATCGTTGCGGCATGCCATCTCAAGTAATCCATTGCGTCCGGTAAAAATTTTAATTCCTGAGTTTTTTAATTCAGATTCGACATATAGGGCAGCATCTTCATCAACTATTGCAATTGAATCCGGGTAATACTTTTTTGCTTGTTCAACCAATCGTTTTCCATTTTTATTAGCACTTAAAGCAGTTATGGAAAAAGCGTCACCTAAATGATCAATTACTTCTAAAGCATTGATCCCGATCGAGCCAGTTGAGCCGAGTATGGATATTTTTTTCATAACTAAAAGGTATTCACAATATTTACAGATACCATGGAATATTGAGATCCAACCCAAAGTTGCGGAATTACACTCAAACCATAAATTGAGATTTTAGTTCCAATATTAATAAAATTTGTCTGTATTACCTTTTTGCCCTGATATTTTTTATCTAAAAGTGATTTCGGATTCGCATTCAAAATGTTTAGTCCAAAGCCAACATAAACGGGAAACATGTTCAAATTAAACTGGCGGGTTGCACTTGCCTGTATGGATGAAACGATTAGTGCATCATTTGAATTTAATTTTCCTGAATCCAGATTTATGATCCATTTAGAAATCTCTTTGTCTTTACTTGGGTTTAAAGATAATCCCCATCCATAGGCCTGAATCGTACCTTCTTCTGCAGAATATGCTGCCATTCTTCCTCTTAAAGATAGGTTCCAAGAAACATTTATATTACCATTTATCATCGGAAGAAATCCATTTGCGGATATTCCCTTTAACGTAGATAACCCTATAGCTATTCGATTTTTCTCTGTTATGGCTACAGGAAAATTGTGTGTGGCGGCAAATCCCGCTGTTCGAAATATTGTTTTGGATTTTTTCGACGAATTAGATAATTCATCCAATTGAAAAGTTGTCCATTGTCCTAGTGAAATTGACAGAATGAAAATGAAAGATATATATTTCACCGAGCCCCTCTCTTGTAAACTATAATTAAATAATCCCTCGCTCACTGGATTCAATAAATTGTATGATCGAATTTATTTCATCCGTGGCTGGTAATTCTGATTTTATTTTATTTAAAGCATCTGATCGATTCATTTTTGATATAAAGAACAACCGGTATGCTTTTTTAATAAGTGATCTGTTTTCATAAGAGTATCCACGGCGTTGAAGCCCAATTTTATTGATTCCGCCAAAACGTAAAGGTTCACCTGCAACGATAATGAACGGCGGTACATCCTGCACAACACGATAGCCACCACCAACAAAAGAATGAGAACCAATTTTGCCAAACTGGTGAACCAAAACACCACCGCCTAAATTGACATATTTTCCTAGTTCAACATGCCCGCCTAGAGTGGCTAAATTTGCCATGATTGTATGGTTTCCGATGATACAATCGTGGGCAACATGGGCACATGCCATTAATAAAACATTACTCCCAATTTCTGTTTTACCATAAGCAATTGTTCCGCGGTTAATGGTAACAGATTCACGAATGATTACATTATTTCCGATGATAACTTTTGTTTTTTCACCGGCATATTTTAAATCTTGGGGAGCTTCTCCAATAGAACAATTATGATAAATAGTACAATTAGAACCCATAGTGGTTCCTTCGCAGATTGTATTGTGATTTCCGATGGTGGTACCATCACCAATGGTAACATCATCTTCTATTATTGTATAGGCGCCAATAGATACATTCTGCCCAAGATCGGCTTTAGACGATATAATTGCTGTGGAATGAAATGGGATGGTTTCAGGCTCCTGCCCGGTCCACCACCGTAGCTTTCAGCTTACCTTCTGCAACCAGTTTATCGCCAACATAACCCTTCCCTGCAAGGAATGCGGTCCCTAGCTTAAACTTTTCTAATATCATCTCAATGCGAAGTTGATCGCCAGGGACAATCGGGTGACGAAATTTTGCCTCAGATAAGGAGGAGAAAAACATATTCTTTTTCATGGGATTTTCAACGCTATTCAGGACTAAAAAAGATCCTGCCTGAGCCATGGCTTCTAAAACCAATACGCCGGGCATGACTGGCTGATTGGGGAAATGCCCTTGGAAAAACGGTTCATTGATGGTGACATTTTTAATTGCTGTTAATTTTTTACCGGGGGTAAAATCAATAATTCTATCAACCAAAACAAAGGGGTAGCGGTGTGGAAGAAGGTTTAAAATTGAATTAATATCAAACAAATAATCTGATGAAATACTTTTCTGAAATCGCTGGCGAAGAATTTTCTTTTCATAGACTTTTTTGATCCGTTTCACCAATTCAACATTTGCAGCATGCCCGCTTTTTGATGCAATTACATGCCCCTGCAAAGGCATACCTAAAAGGGCTAAATCTCCGATTAAATCCAATGCTTTATGGCGGACAGGTTCGTTTTCAAATCGTAGTTTTTTCCCGTTTAATATTCCATTCGCACCCAAACTGATTTCCTGCTTAATTCCAAATAACCCTCTGAGGTTATCTGCTTCAAGCTGATCAATTTCCTTATCAACAATTACAACAGCGTTATCCAGATTTCCACCTTGTATTAAACCATTTTCTTTTAATGTTTCAACTTCACTTAAAAAACAAAAAGTGCGCGCTGGTGCTATTTCTTTTGCAAAATTTTGTTCCAGTTGATCCATTGTGGTGAATTGAGTACCCAATGATTTATATTTATAATCGATCATAAATGTGATACGAAACTGGTCAGATGGCATGATATGAATATCCACACCCCGTTCTATATCAGAATAACTCACTGCTTCATCAATATGAAGATAATTTCTGGGAGCATCTTGTTTTACAATACCACTCTTAAGTAGTGCTTCTACAAAATCAATCGAACTGCCATCCATCACTGGGGGCTCTTTTTCTGTTAATTCAATTAAAACATTATCAAGCCCGATCCCTACACAAGCAGCTAACGCATGCTCAACAGTATGAATTTTAACGCCATTTTCTTCAATGGTTGTCCCACGCGAAATATCAACAACATGATCTATGTCTGCACGTATTTCAGGGCTTCCCTCGATATCCATTCGTTTAAATCGAATGCCAAAATCTTCGGGTGCAGGCTTAAAAGTGATTTTTGTTTCAACACCAGTATGGAGGCCTATGCCTACACAAGATGATTCATTCCCGATTGTACGCTGAAATTTTATAAGATCCATTTATGATATCACTTTAAATTTTTCTTCTAATCGGTTTAATCTTTTTTTCAACTGTTTTACCTCTATATGAACAGCATCCTGCCGATTTTTTTCTCTAATCTCCCGAGCAGGAACCCCGGAATAAATCTTTCCACCCTTTAAATTCTTCATTGCCACGGTATAACAGGCAAGCACTGCACGATCACCAATTGTAATGTGATCGATCGCACCGGCCTGCCCACCGAAAAGACAGAATTCTCCAACTTTCGTACTACCGGCAATTGTAACATGCGCCGTTAATAAGCAGCCTTTACCAATAGTAACATTGTGGGCGATTTGAACACCATTATCAAATTTACACATTTCTCCGATTGTTGTGTTGTCAATCGTCCCCCGGTCTATCGTGCAATTTGCACCAATTTCTACATCATTCCCAATAAGAACCTTTCCATTTTGTGGGATCTTTAAATGGGCGTCTTTTTGACTGACATACCCAAATCCATCAGAGCCAAGAACGGTACCGGAGTGAATGATGCACCGCTCACCGATTTTTGTCTGTGGATAAAAATGGACATTGCTTTTAATCATAGAATCATGACCGATAGCAGAATCTGTATTTATCACATTGTTTGCCCCAAGGATCACATTGTCCCCGAGGATGACCCCTTTTTCAATGATGGTATATGGACCAATAGAAACATTTTTTCCTACCTTGGCATCTGGGTCAATAATTGCCGTTTCATGAATTCCTTTTGGGGGGGGGTCTTTGGGTGAAAAATGACCCAATATTTTTGCCACTGCTATTTGGGGATTTTTCACAATTATCCCATCTTTATTCTTCAGATTCTCGATATCAGATGTAATCACGGCCGACGCCTCTGTGGATTGAACAAATTTGAAATACTTTGGATGAGCAACAAAGGTAATAGATTCAGGTTTCCCATCCTGAATCGTGGAAACACCCTTAATCTTTAAGGTAGGATTGCCGACAACAGTTCCCTGAACAATATCGGCCAACTCTTTTAACGTGACCAATGACCGAAGTTATTTTTCGTTAGGGGAATCTTTACTATCCGATACGTTGTATTTGCGTAATTCAAATAAAACATCATCGGTCAAATCGTGGGTTGGATTTCCGTAGAGCAATGCGACAGAACCATCGATAATAAAATCGATACTTTTGGCTGCAGCCACTTTATCCACAGCGCGTTTCACCTTTGAAAGAATATCAAATTCTAATTGAGCTTGTCTGCGATAAAGCTCACCTTCAGGTCCAACCATTGTAACCTGGAATTTCTGTATAGTCTGTTCGCGCGCGATCAGTTCAGCTTCTTTTTCTTTCCGCCATTCTGGACTGCTCATCAGGCGCTGCGTTTCGAATGCTTGTTTAATGCTGTCAAGTTCAACAACCATCATATTATACTGAGCATTTACTTGGCGGTATTCCAGCTGAAGCTGTGCTTCCGCATCTTTAAATTCTTCATATTCTGCACGAATCCTATCGGATTGAACAAAGCCAATTTTATTCTGTGCCATTAGTAAAGCTGAAATCATCATTGCTGCAATACTAACCGTTTTGATTTTGTGTCGAATCACTTTTAACTCCTTGATTTAATTGTCATCTTCCAAAGATGATTGTGTATTCCCATCCTTGAGGGTTTCCATCTCCAGTAATATCATCAAAACCATATCCCATATCGAAACCAAGCATTCCAATCATAGGCATAAAAAATCTGATCCCAATACCGGCAGCTCGTTTGAGTTCCAGTGGATTCCTCCTTGGAAATCCCATTGGTGTTAAGAGCCGGGTGTCATTCCAAACGCCTCCTGCTTCCGCAAATACCATTGCATAAACAACCGGATTCTCAGAAAATGGAACTCTGAATTCAGTCGAATATTTCAACATGGTATTTCCACCTATTCCTCGCCCCTGTGTCGTAGTGGGTCCGATAGAATTATCCGGATACCCTCTTAACATCGTCCCATATGGGATGCCGTTACCACCCATAATGAACCGTTCATAGGGAGGAATGTACGTAAAACTACCACCTTCCGTACTTAACATTCGAATGGTTCCCATTTTTAAAGAACTGGTTAAAACAAATTTCCAGAATGTAGGCGTATACCAATCTAAAGTCAAAACATGTTTATGGTAGTTTTCATCACCGCCGAAAATGCCTCCAGAGAAGGTGGATATCCATGTTGCGCTCGATCCCTGTGTTGGAAATTCTGCTCGATCTCGACTATCCCGACTGATGGACTGTTTTAAACTGATACCAGTTGATTTTCGAAAATTGCCAAAATACTGGCTCAGTGTTTCTTCATCACCGCTATATTCTCTTCTTGTATAGGACATTTCCCAGTAAGCTCTAAAATAATCATCCGGCCATTTTAACCGGCGGCCCCATTGGATTGATCCACCTCGGGTTCTTTCATCGAATGGATAAAAATAATATGAATTACCCTGACCTCTAAATCGATATAACAGTGAAAATCCGATTCGATTAGGCGTATCGTTAAACATGGGATCCATAAACCGCATTTCTAGACTTTCATATTTCCCAGGCTTACCATAATTGTTATAAACAGATACTTGTGTACCCACATTAAATCCAAATGATAGGATTTGACCCCTCCCCATAAAATTATTGAATTCAATGTTACCACCCCCGGTCATTCCATAAATTCCAGTAAAACCAATATTAGCACTGGCTTTATCTGAGGATTTTTCTGCAAGCGTAATATCGAGATCAATTTCATCTTCATCAACAGGAACAACATTGGGACTCAATGATGTTGGATCGAAGTAATTTAATACATTGAGTTTTCGCATACTGCGCTGCAATAGTGTTCTGCGGAATAAATCACCGGGGAAAACATCCAATTCACGACGTATAACATTTTCTCGGGTTTTATCATTTCCATAAATATTGATGTTTCGAATATATACTTTATTGTTTTCGGTTATGGAAAAATGGACATCGAGGGAATCATCACCAACTGGCGTAAAAAATGGCTCAATACTGCTATATAAGTAACCCCGATCCATATATAAACTTTGCACGTTTTGAAATACAGCTTCTTCAAACCCAGATTTGCTATAAAAGTCACCATCATTTAAATTGAGCGTTTTTTCAAGAATTTCCGTTTCGTATAAGGCGTTTCCTTCCCAAGTAAAATTTCGGTATTTATAACGATTCCCCTCATTCACATTAAGACGAACCATCAGACCTTTTTTCTTCGGTTCATAATAAACAGAATCAGATAGTATTGTGAAGTCTCGATATCCTTCGTCTCGATAAAAAGTAGTCAGGGCATCTTTGTCTTCTGTATATTTTTTCTGATCATAGGTTGGCGCCCAAAATTTCCACCAAGACCGAATTTTTGTTTCTTTTAGCTGCCACCGGAGCTTAATCAGGGTTAATTTTTTACGCAATCCGGCAGGGATGGGAATCCAGGATTTTGAGGCAAGCCAACCAAAATTATTGGTATTCCCTACGATAACAATATCCTTTATCTTTACTTTTTTACCTTCTTTAATTGTAAAAATAATGTCCTGTTTTCCATCGTCAATTTCTGATTCTGAAGGTATCATTTCGCCGGTAACTTTTGCCAAGAAGTATCCATCTTCCATGTACATTTTTTTCATTTTGTTGATCGTTTTTGTCATGAAATTCGGTTTGATACGCATCCCGCGCTGAAATGAAATTTTCTCTTTAAACTTTCGATCTTTAAGCTTTTTGTTCCCCTTAAAAATGACTTTACCAAGTACGGGTGATTCTTCAACTTCAATTGAAATGAGAATGCCCTCTGGCGATTCGCCCTCAAAATGTATTTGGATATTACTGAAAACACCTAATTCCCATAAGCGTTTTACTGCACGACGAAAATCTTCTGTAGATACATCCTGCCCCGCCTGTAAACCTGCTGTATACAAAACCATATTTTCACTGGTTTCTTTATTCCCCTCGACACGAACTTCTTTTAGTTTAAAAGATGGAGGTGCCTGAGCAGCAACAAAAGCAAAAAAAATAAGTGGAATGAATTTCTTCATTGAGTGATTTGTTCTCCGGTTTGACCAAACCGACGCTGACGCGCCTGATAATCTTGAATGGAATCTACCAATTCCTTTTCCCTAAAATCGGGCCAAAAAATATCTGATAAATACAGTTCTGTGTATGCAGATTGCCACAGCAAAAAATTACTCAGTCGATGCTCACCGCCTGTCCTTATTAATAAATCCGGATCCGGCACATTTGCTGTGTATAATTCATGTGTCAATTTTTCTTCTGTAACTTGATCAATTTTCATTTCACCTGATTGAATTTTATCTGCAATACGTCTAATAGCCATCAATAGTTCCTGCCTACCACCATAACTCAATGCTAATATTAAATTAAGACCCGTATTATTTTGGGTCATTTCAATACCCTCAAGTATCCCTTCACAAGCATCTTTTGGTAAATCTTCAAGATTCCCAATTGAAGACAATTTCACATTATTTTTATGAAGATTTTTAATTTCTTTTTTAATCGTTCCTAATAACAATTTCATTATGGCTGAAACTTCTTTTCGAGGACGCCTCCAATTTTCACTAGAAAAAGTATATAGTGTCAGGTAAGAAATACCGATTTCTCCACACACGCGCACAATTTCTCTTACAGAGTTAATCCCCTCGCCATGCCCTGCGACCCGTGGCAAGTTTCTAGACTTAGCCCATCTTCCATTTCCATCCATTATTATGGCAATATGTGCCGGCATATCTCCTTGTTCAAGGATTTGTTTTTTCAGTAATGGTAACATAAGTTGGATTTCACATAAAAAGCGTTTGAAAAACAGCCTGCAAATTTAACCTTTCAAACCAGCGGAATCAATGAATAATCATTGTTGTTCATCCTGAGGTTCATAAAGTTCTGCCGTGTGATGATCAAATGGATTTAATCCTTTAGGCACAGCCATATTTTTATATTCTGATTTACACTGATAACATTCAACAGAATCTTTAATGCGACGATATAACAGTAAGTCAATTATTGACAACACAATTAGACTGATTCCATATGTCCAGGGAACCAGCAAGGCGCCAATTAAAATAATAATACATCCGACAGCTTGATTAAAATCTTTTTTATAATATAAGTGTTTGCAACCACAGACTGGACATTCAGAAAAATCTAAGTCACATTCAAATAAATTTGATTTATTACAATCATTGCATTTTTTTGCTTCTGTAAATGATTTTGTTTTTTTACAAACTTCACAATCCAATTGACTCATACCAAAAACCCATATTGAAGTAAGTAGTATTTAAAAAGCAAATCTCCGAATAAAATAGAAACAATAGAGACATATAACAATCCGGTTGCACTTTGGGTCGCTTGGAGTTTTAAGGTGCGCCAGATAAAAAAGTTTAAAGTAATAGGTACGATGTTTCCCATAAAAAAAGCAACGGCCAGTAGAAACCCATCAAATTGGAACATGAACATCCATAGGTTATGAGAAATTCCAAATGTATCTACAATGGTATTCGTTGATAAATATACAATATCCCAAATGGACCGAATTATCAATAATCCCCAAAGACTCATGGTTGCTTTTTTTAGGAGATTGATGGGTAAAGCAATAACATTTAAATACCAATGCCCCAATATCATGGCAAAGAAAACCGCTGCGGTAATCGCTGAACCCAAAAGGACAACGAACCAAACACCATTAAGAAATTCTTCATGCACAATATCTGCAACAATGCCAATCATCATGCCCATGCCAAATAAAGAAATGGCAGTAATCACCATATTGTTTATGTCGGTTGAATTCCAATATAAAGCTGTCACAATCATCAAAGCGCCAAACCAGATCCACACATAAATATTTGTTACAAGACTTGGATCCAGAAAATAAAATGCAGTGATACCCAAGGCTCCTACCACACAGCACATCCCAAGATTAAAACGATAAAACCCAGAGTCTATTTTTTTTAAAGGAGTAATCCAAAGAAAGAGTGGATATATAATCGCGAAGCCAAGAAATATAAAAATAATAATATCAGTAAAGTAATTGAACATTAGTTCAGTGCATTCATTACCTTTTCAGCAATGGATTTATATATTTTTGATACATGGGCTTCGGGGGTTTTGCTCACGATGGGTTCACCTGCGTCTGTGGCCTCCATAATCTCTTGTGCTAAGGGAATTTCGCCCAATAATGGTACATTCAATCGTTCACTTTCAGACTGTCCACCACCCCGTTTAAACATATCAATTCGGATAGAAAACTGACCATCTGAATCAACTTCTTGATTTTTACCTTCAATCGAAACATAGCCTCCCTTGTCAACTTTACCTTTAATAAAAAGACCGGACATATTTTCAATAACTCCCAAAACAGGTGTGTGAACTTTTTTAAACATATCGGCGCCTTTTCGTACATCAGCCAGAGCAATATCCTGAGGTGTCGTTACAATCACAACACCATCAATTTTTAATTTTTGTGTCAATGTAAGTTGAACATCTCCAGTTCCAGGCGGAAGATCAAGAATTAAATAGTCTAATTCTCCCCATTCTACATCACGAAAAAATTGTTCTGTCATCCGGGCAACCAATGGACCTCGCCAAATAACCGGCGTTTCATTGCCGCTAATAAACCCAAAACTCATAATCTTCATTCCTAAATGAACAAGGGGAATAAGCTTTCGATCTTGCGTTAATTCCGGCTGTTCCTGGATTCCCAAAATAATCGGAAGGGAAGGCCCATATATATCTAAATCCAAAAGGCCAACAGAGTGGCCGGTATTTTTAATACAAAGAGCCAAGTTTGATGCAACAGTAGATTTTCCAACCCCGCCTTTCCCACTGGCAACTGCAATTATATGTTTAACCCCATTCAAAGGTGGTGGTGGTTGCTGTTCCGGGGATTGGGGAGCCTGAGGTTGAGGAGAGGATGGGGCACCTTCCTTAACAGTTACTTTGATATCTTTAAATGAATTTGTTTTTCCAATTACTTGGTTAACGCTATCAATAACAGCCGATTTTTTTTCTTCATTCTGTGTAGTGATTTTTAATCGAACATTAATTGTATCTCCATCTATTGATACATCGTCCACCATACCAAATGAAACAATATCCCGACTGAATCCTGGATAATTAACCGTTTTTAATAATTCAAGTATTTTATTTTTATTCATAGTAAGACAAAAAAACCGGCTGTTGAGATACCAAGAACCGGTTTAAAAAGAATATTTCTTTAATAATTAACCTGAATATTCACGACCGAAATAATCATAGTTAATTTTGTTGAATTTATTCCATTCTTCAGGTACTTCACTTTCCTCGAAAATTGCTTCAACGGGGCATTCTGGTTCACATGCGCCGCAATCAATACATTCTTCGGGGTCAATATAAAGTTGTTTTCCTTCCGGATCGAATCCATCTTCTTTTGCTTCGGCACCGGCACCTGTTTTATCGTCTGGTCCATGGATACAATCAACCGGACAAACTTCTACGCAAGCTGTATCACAAGTTCCAACACATGGTTCTGCTATAATGTAGGTCATTATTTTCTCCTAAAAGTGGTTTTAAACCCTTCAAGAAATTAAACTATTTTTTATATTACTAAAAAAGGCTTTTGGTGATAAAAAGTATTTTCTTTTAACTTCCGTCCCTAAATATAAGTATTTATTATGACAAACACATCTAGCTACAATCATTACAAATCGATACCCGATCCGGCAGAAAAGGTTAATTTTAAGAAAAAGAAACCGAAACTCATGGCAGTCGTTGACGAGGATAATTGCACCGGATGTCAGGTCTGCGTACCCTTTTGTCCCGTCGATTGTATTGAACCAATCCCAGTAGAAAAATATGGTATTCCAATTCCACCGGTTCAAGTTCGCCATGATGAATGCATCGGATGCCAAATTTGCGCCAAAGTATGCACAAAACTAACTTGGGATGCAATTCGTATGATTAAAACCGAAGAGTTTGAAGATATATACGATATGACGCTCTCCGGCTGATTTGCCATTAGCCGTCAAACCCTTTACTCTGGTCATCGACCAAGGAACTTCTGCCACAAAAGTTTTTTTATTTAATTCTGTTCATCGTGCGGTCTTTAAATCTCGATTAAGACATTCCCTAAATAATTCAAAACCGGGACATGTAGAGGCAGATGCACTAAAGATTGCTCGCTCTTGTGAAAAATTAATTCGCGAAACGATTACCTACGCTAAAAACAAAAATATTTATATTGCATCTGCAGGTATTGCAGTCCAACGATCCACTTTTTTATTTTGGGATCGTAATACCATCAAGCCCCTCACACCAACCCTGAGTTGGCAAGATGGCCGGGCGACAGACATCGTGGAGAAATTAAAGCCATATTCTGAGTCAATTTTCAAGATTTCCGGTGCTCCGCTTAACCCTCACTTTGGGGGTCCTAAATTTACTCATCTAATCAATCGTTCAACTTCTCTAAAAAATAAAATCGAAGATGGTTCAGCTATATTTGGTACAATCAGTGCATTTGTTACTCACTATTTAACGGGTAATTGTTTAGTGGATGAAACGGTTGCATCAAGATTTATCATGATGAATTTAGATACCTGTGAATGGGATCAAAATTTATTAAACTTATTCGGCGTTCCAAAAAATTGCTTACCGCAATTGGTTTCATCTGAATCTAACTATGGATCCATAAAATATGATGATTATTCAATCCCATTACAAATTGTAATTGGAGACCAACAGGCTGCATTGATTGGTCAGGGTGGTTTTAAAACGGGGTCCGTTGCTATGAATTTTGGGACATCAGGCTCTGTACAAATCAATGCGGGTCAGCAACCGGTTCACATAGATGGTTTAATCAGCAGCGTCCTGTTTTCCAATGCCAATGAAAGATTATATTTGCTTGAGGGAACAGTTAATGCCTGCAATGCACTTTTTTATACTTTGGAGGATGAATTAGACATCCCTCATAAAGAGATGCAGTGGTATCGCCGGTGTACGAAAACAGAAACAAATGGCGTTTATGTACCTTCCGCCACTGGGATTGCAGCCCCCTATTGGATTGATCATTTGAAAACTGTATCTGAGGGGTACGGGGAAGATCTCCCCAATGAAATTATTCGAGCAGGAATGGAATCAATTGGATTTCTCGTGAACGATATATGGAATTTAGTAAAAACTCATTTAAACATTATACCTAAAAGTGTGATGGCAAGCGGGGGGGGAGCGCGAAACCCTCTATTGCAATTCATATCGGATTTGACAGGCCTCACTGTAACCCATAGTATAATGAAAGACCGAACGGCTCTGGGGGTTCATGCATTATTAAATCAATCTTTAACAGGATCCTGGCCAAATATAAAAATTGATTCAGATGGTGGGTTTACACCAAAAATAAATGTTAAGAAAAAAGATGAAAAAATTGCCCGGTGGAAAATTGCGCTCAAAAAAGCAGGTGTATTATAAAACGCTTTTAATCCGCTAATCTGATCAAAGGGCTTCTTTTAAAAAACACATTATCTGATTTTCATCTATTTCTCCCATAATAATACCAACATTATTTTGGTCCCCATTCTTAATGATAATGTGAAAGGGTGCTCCCCAACCACGTGTATCTCCCAATGCTTTCCTGAATTGATAAAATTTGGTGTGATTTCTTTTTTCTTCATTTTTTTCACCCAATTCTCCAAATGCAATGGGCATTTTTAATTCATACTTTTTAACGAATGATAACGATTTTTCTTTCGATGAATAATCCATCGTTAGAACAATTTTCAACCCCATCGCCTCATAATTTGAAAATAATTTTTGGATTGTGATTGCATCATAATGACAGTTTGGACACCATTCTGCAAAGAATGAACAAAGAAGTACTTTTGGATTTTTTAAATTGGTTTTTATTATATTTGCCTTTTTATTGTGTAAATCTCCTAATTCATAATCAGTAAGAATACTAATTAGTCTTTCATCTATTTTAGTTGATTCTAAATCTATCCACCGTAACAAAGCATATTCATGAGATCTCTCTGATATAGACATTAAAATAATTTAGTATTTATTTGTACCCTACAATTATAATAATTATAAGAAGCATTAATAGACATAAATTTCTAAAAAGGCTAAACTTCTGGCGAGTATATTCATTGTTCATATCCTCATGAATTAATTTGGCCCTTGATATGTGGCTAAAAACAACAGCTGCGAGCCCTACAATTATTTTTAAATGAAGCCACCCTGATTGAAGCCAATGAGTTTGCTCGATCATCATCAATACACCAGTCATGGGGATAAAAAACGATGCCGGCATTTCCACTTTTGTGATTATATCTAGGATTATATCTTTATCTTTAATTTCTTCTTTGGACCAAATTATTGACACGACCAATGCTGTTCCAAACCACGCCGCCATTCCAATTAAATGCATTAATTTTAATGTAGTATAATATGTAATCAATCTAATTTTAGCCTTTATTGATCAATTAATATTGATATTTTTTCCCTTACTAGTTCCTGTAATTCATTCAAACTCAAGTGTTCGTATTCTGCCTGCACAATTGGATCACCAAATACAGTGGTTAATACGCCTGGTGTAATCCGCCAATCATTTTTATTTTTTGCCTTATATGCACCAATAAGCCCAACGGGTACTATAGTGATTCCCGTATTTTTTGCCACATGAAACGCGCCTTTCTTAAAGGGACCCAATTTACCTGTAAGCGTACGGGTTCCTTCTGGTGCAATCATCATTGAAGTCCCTTTTTTTATGGCCTCTTCCAATTTATTCATACTCGTAATTGCTGTTTTCTGCTTTTGTCTAAGAATAGGAATCACACCATACTTTTTGACTAAATATCCCCATATAGGATAGGAAAATTGTTCTACGGCACCAACGCCTGTAAAGTAATGGCGTATTCCTGCAACCATCATAAATCCATCGAACAAGGATTCGTGATTCATTAAATATAAATAAGGGCCTTTTCCCGGATCTGGAGCAGTGCCTCTTACGCGAAACCATTGGCCACCAAAAAGCATAAATAATCTAGCAAGAATCCGCGCCAAGAAATGCAGTCGATAAGAGGGTAAAAAAATAATGAAAATGGAATAAATAATGGCTCCAAATAAAAACATCATTACCCATAGGGGCCAAAGAAATATAGAGAGAATTGCTCTAATCATTTCTTAATTCAACCAATTTGAATAATTTATGATTTGCCTTCGAAAATGCGTATTGATTTAAATCAGAAAAAGAAACCCACTTCTCTGTATTTTTAGATAAAGGTTGGTCTTTTGCCTGACAGTTATATAACAATACATTCATTTTAAAATGGGTGAATGTGTGATTTATCATTCCTAATTTATGACCAACTTTAATGGTTAACCCAAATTGATCTGCTAATTTGATTTTCAATAAATCTTCCGGTTTTTCACCATTAACTAATTCAATATTTGGTAATTCCCACAACCCACCCAATAGACCTTTTAAGGGTCTTTTTGAAATGAATATATTATCGCCATGATTAACCAGCGCAGCAGCTATTGTTTTGGTCGGGATTGTTTTTGGGCGAATTTTTTTGGGGTAAGAAAGTGGATGTCCTGATTGGAATGCTTTGCATGAAAAATGGAAGGGACAATTAACACAAATAACTTTATTTGATTTGCAAATGTTACTACCCATATCCATTAGAGCCTGATTAATTTCACCCGGGTTACCTTCCGTTACCAATTTTGTTAAATAATTATTAATTCGTTTAAGATTTCGGGATGTTTGATTTTTAAGCCCTAGTACTCTAGCAATAATTCTGGAATGATTCCCGTCAACAGCAATATGGGTTTGGTTAAAAGCAATAGACATTACTGCACCAGAAATGTATACGCCGACTCCTTTTAATGATTTAAAATCCTCTATTTGTTTGGGAATTACTCCCTTATGATTATAGAAAATATCTTTAATGGCTTCATGAAAATTCCTACATCGTGAATAATACCCTAACCCTTCCCATATTTTTAAGAGATTATCTATATTTTCTAAAGCGACTGATTTAATTGTTGGATAATGGTATATCCATTTTTTATAGTATGGAATGACGGTTTCAACTTGGGTTTGCTGCAGCATAACTTCAGACAACCATATTTTATAAGGATCACTCGTCCGCCTCCATGGCAAATCCCGCTTGTTTAAGCTGTACCATTGTAATATTCTTTTATTTGTATTATACAATATTATTTGTTCATCTTATATTTTGTAACTATCCAATGAAATGTCAATAATATTTCCTTCACCTCATCCTGATCTTCCATGGGAATATGATGAAATATATCCAATCCAAGCTGATCAACCTCAGCTTCAATTCTTTTTTGCAATTGTTCACCGGATTTCGTTACAGATACCAACATAGATCGACCATCTAATGGGTTTTTATTTTTCAACACAAACTTATTCTTAATGAGAACATCTATTAATCGGGTAAGGGTGCTGTTTTCAACACCAATACGATGGGAAAGTGATGTCATATCAATCCCATCTGTGGGGATTGAAGACATAAGCATAATTTGTGGCAGTGTGAGGTTTAAACTTTTTGTGTTTGTTCGGAAAAGCGATTGGAGGTCAATCAGAAATTGTTTAAGTAATTCACCGAATTCCATGTTTGTATATTACAAATAAACTATATAATTATCAAGTGAACTCAATTAACTAATGCGCCATTATGAATGTTTCCATCAGGCTTTAATAGCACAATATTGCCATTCTTATCTTCTGCACCCATTACGAGCACTTCTGAAGTAAATGGCCCAATTTTCTTTTTTCCTAAATTAAAAACTGCTATAACTTGATATCCAGGCAACTCGTCTACAGAGTAGTTTTTTGTTATTTGTGCGCTTGAACATTTCTTTCCTTGAGTGCCAAAATCAATTATGAGTTTGTAGGCTGGCTTTTTGGCTTCAGGAAAATCCTCAGCCAATACAATTGTGCCCACCCTCAATTCAAGTTTTCCAAAATCTTTTATCTCAACCATGTGAAAACCCTTTGTTTATTTTGAAAGAGACCACAATAAGGCCATGTGGTTAGAATAAACAATTTTCAATGACTCCAATTCACTTTTGTTTAAACTATGCCCGGCAAACTTCCGGTGGTCAAACTGATACTCCTCCATCACATACCATTGTCCTGGAATCAGTAATTCGTTTTTCCGATAGATGGCAATGGGATCAGGCCCATTCAAACCAGTCGTGGGGCCATACATAGACACTTTATTGACAATTCCGTCATTTTCAAACCAAGTTGAGTCCGTTGATGATCCATCGGCATAAAAAGCCTTTTTCGATCCCATAAGCCGGGCATTTGCTCTGATAATATAAGACATGCTTTTATCCGGTACATGATGGTTTGATGAAGAATCCAAAACTGTATTGCTGGTTATAAATGAAAAATAATATATATTCGGGTTTGCTGTGCAAAACGAATTCATTTGGCGGGCACCCTCCACACTCACATCCCAAGAAACAATGTTTTTAGTCCCCCATGCCGGGTGCTCTCTCATTCGTCTGAAATAGTCTACCCAAGTTTCGTTATCTGCTCTTCCAAATCCCCATTGTTCAAGGTCAAAATGATAAAATGAATTCCCAACTACTGACGCTAAAGCAATAAAATCCTGTAAAAAGGGGATTCCGGTTGTTACAATATTAGAAAGGGTCGTACCATTATGCGGGGTCGAAATTGATGTGATGGATCTAATCAATCCTTGATGGGCTACGCCTAATAAATCACTATCCTCTTTTACTCCAGAGGAATCAAGTATAGAGGTCCTTAACATATAATCCAACATCCGAATCGTCTGCCCGCCCATACTATGCCCAATTAAATGCACAGGATGATTCTCATCCCATTCTGGATATAGGCCGGGATACGACTTTCCGTCCGGTTTGCGAACCAGTCCGTATAATTCGGAATGAGCTTTCCCGTAATCTACTTGATCGCCTTTAATCTGGTAATAAAGTTCAACTGCCCGATCCCAATTTGAAGAAACGGGACCAACGCTGGCTGTATAGACAGTATACCCCTCATTCTTTAAATATTGTTCGAAATCATCTTTTCCGCCCCAATAGCGATAATTACCCATTTCTTCTCGGCCCCATCCCATGAACCCATGAACCAATATGATCGGATACTTATTTTGAGCAATAATCAATTCACCGGTAATGACAGTAAATAGAATAATTAAATATACAATCCAATTTAACACTGGGATTCGCTCAGTCAATTATGCCATAGGAAATCATCGATTTCTTATTCATAATACCATCCAAAAAGGATCATCATTTCATCTGTAGATAAAAAACCGAACCTAATGGTTTGGTCAGTTGGATTATCATACGTTGCTATAAGTTTAAATCCTTCTCCCGCATTTAATTCAATGGGGGGATCAAAATTAAGAATTGGCGGATGGGACCAGTCATCCGTCCAATAAACCACTTGGCCATCTCGAGATCCACCCGATAATTTTACTACAAATTCAGTCATTTTTTCGTGAGCATGAGAAAATACTTGTCCAACATAAATTTTACCCGATACTCTGAACGTTCGTTCCAGTGTAGTGACTTTTTTCGGCGGCAGGCTGAAATTCATATTAGACATGGTGAACAGTTCAGCTACATGCTGAATATCTGATTTTTCAATTGTATGAATATTGCTAAATACTTCGCCTATCATCACAGAATCGGTTCTATTTACATAATGGACATTCTGATCTAGCCCAAATTTTGATGGTAAACGCAAACCTACCCCAAGCGGCATTTTATAATCCAGCCTTTGCCATTGGGTTCCCCCAAAAAATTGATGTTTTATCATGGATAAAAGGGTTGGCGTATGGATAGCGCCGTCCGAATCCCGGAGTTCCCGATCTACACCAAATGCAGGTAAGTCACCCTGCTTGGTATCATTTTCAAATGAATAGAGAATGAAGTGATGGCTGCCGGGACGCATTTCAATTTGAACGCGACTAACAAAAACATCTTCAGTTAATTGAGTGTCTGTATAATGAAAAAATTCCCGTTCGAAATTGGGAGGGACATCAAAGGGGCCAAGGTGAAGTTGAAAACCAGTTTCAGGTGGTTCCAATGGTTGAAACGGCGAAGGTTCATATCGGTTCGAATCCAGTAAAAGTTTTTCGTCTACCACAATACCATCTTCAGGCGCCCCGGCTTCAATCCATGCCTTTACAAACAGCAACTGTCCATCGGTTAAAAAGTTTTCTCCCGGTGGCATCATCTGTCCATAATCCTGATGATCGCTTAAGTAATGGTCACGATCATGGGCATTAATTTTTTCCCACAAAAAACTTTTCGCCAGACCTTTGAGGCCGCCTTCATTGCTAACAATAACTAAATTTTCACTTTTGGCCGCAAGATTTTTTGGCGGCACTCCTACCATTGCACTATATGATGTACCTTCGCCTAATATTAATCCAGATTGTCTTGCAATGGCACTACCCTGTATATGGCAATTTGCACATTCGGGTGTCAATATTTCTTTCTGAATAACTTCCCAGGTTTCTGAGGTATCACCCGCTTTTTCTGAGCAGGCAACCAAAAGGAGAAGGGGGGGGATTAATTTAGTCAGGTATTTCATCTTTTGGAGGATATTTATCCGGTGGGAGTTTACGGAATTACTCAAAAAAAAGAAGGCCCCAAATTGAAGCCTTCTTAATCGTTCATTTATCAGGATCTTACATCAGGAACAACAGGTAACAATCATAGCAGCGCATACTTTATAAGGATCCATATTAGCCGAGGGTCGCCGATCTTCTAAATATCCATAACCATCATTCGCCGTAGCCATGGGGATGCGAATAGATGCACCTCGATCGCTCACACCAAATCGAAAATCATGAATCGAGCATGTTTCATGTAATCCTGTCAGCCGCTCTTCATTGTGTGCGCCATAAACAGCAATATGATCTTCGTGTTTTTTACCCAATTCCTCACATGCCTTTTCAATAATTTTTAATCCACCAATTGAACGCATTGATTTTGTACTGAAATTGGTGTGTGCTCCGGCCCCGTTCCAATCACCGGAAACTGGTTTGGGGTGAAGTGTTGCATTCACACCATATTCTTCCGCAATCCGGTATAAAATCCATCGCGAGAGCCAAAGCTGATCAGATACATCTAAGGGACCTAAGGGTCCAACTTGAAATTCCCATTGCCCCGGCATAACCTCTGCATTAATACCAGAAAGGCCAATCCCAGCTTGCAAACATGCATCCATGTGATCTTCAACAATATCCCGACCAAATACTTCATCGGCACCAACACCACAATAAAATGGACCTTGGGGTGCCGGGTAACCACCCTCTGGCCAACCCAGAGGGGAACGACCCTGAAAAAATGTATATTCCTGTTCTATGCCAAACCAGGCTTCTTCCTCTTTATATTTTTCTGAAATTTCTACCAACTGGGCTCTCGTATTGGATACATGAACGGAGCCATCTGCATTTCGAACTTCATTCATGACTAAAATATTGTCACCCCCACGAATCGGATCCGGAACAAAATAGACCGGTTTCAACATGCAGTCGCTATTTTTCCCTTCTGCCTGCATAGTACTGGACCCGTCAAACCCCCATTCCTGAATATCATTAACACTATTGACCGGCCCTTCAAACACTTTCGTTTTTGAACGAAGTTTAGCCGTTGGCTTATGTCCATCAATCCAAATGTATTCAGCTTTAATTAATCCCATTTTTACCTCAATATTAATTTATTATTGTTAATTATCTATTATTCTTATAAATATTAATCATTATTGATAATTATCAGATATTATCATTGTATAATATACATTATTACTAAATACATGCCATAGCTATTTCTTCTCTAAATATTAATACTTATATATTATGCATTTCTGAAAGTGGTTTTAAATCGATATCAGTTGATTCTTTATAAGAGGAGAGAACAACGCTTGATTGTGTTCGAGAAACGCCTGGCCAATTTTGAATTTTATATAGCAAATCTTCTAATGCCTGGGAATTTTTAACCCTGATTTTTAAAATATGGGAACCACTACCCGTAATTGAATGACATTCCATAACTCCAACACATCCTTTAGCTTTTTGAATAAAACCCTTATAATGATCCGAATGTTCGCTCACAATAAACACATATGCCGTCACATCCAATCCTGCATTTTTATGGTTTAAAATAGCTGAAAATCGTTTAATTAGCCCTTTTTCTATATGTTTTTTTATTCTTTCTCCTACAGCGGGAATAGATAAATCAACTTCTTTTGCAATATCGCTTGCTGTAGAACGTCCATTTTTTTGTAGAATTTCCAGAATTTTTATATCTCGAATGTCAACCATAATCTTTTTCCTATATTTTTATTAATATTGAAGTTAAAACATAAATAATTTCTTAAAAAGGGTGAATTTACTTATTTAATTATTGATTTTACCAAATCAATAATTAAAATAGTTTAGTCTATAGTTAATATCTAACAGAAATCCCGAACGCAAATACTAAGCCTCCGGGACCATAAGTGTATGAATTTATATCAATTAATATATCTTCAATTTCATAAGATAAGCCTATTCCCATATCCGCGAATAAATTATTAACAAATGATACATCCGTCATTTGGCCTGATTTTTTTGTTGAAGTACCGCCTTTTATCATTAGTCCATTTCTTAAATGAAAAAGGCCAGAAAGCGTAATGATTGATGTTTTATTATTGATAGTGTATATGTAATCCATTTCAAGCTCAAGAGGGGTTTTTGGTATTTTACTTTTAAAAGATGCAACAATTAACGATGGTAATTCCTCCTTGGTTTCTGCATATGAATTAAAAACCACGCCTGTGTTTTCTAACGTGAGGCCCATGGTACCTATCTGAGATTTAAAAACAATCCCAGGAGAGAATGTAACTGCTTTGGCGTTTTTATGTTCAACCTGACTCAAAAAAAGACCAGAGTTAATTCCCACAATGAATCGACCAGAATTTGATGGTTTTGCATAAATCACCTGAACATGAATATCTCCTGCAGAATAATCTCCTGTGATTTGATTATTCACATCCCTTCCTTCAAAAATGCCATAATTAAGCCTGCTGATTTTCAATCCAACGCGATGTCCGTTTATTTTCCCATTGGTCAAAAGAGATTGGCCGTTGATTCCGGCGGGGTATTTAACCAAATTAATTTTAAAATATCGAGTCGAATCGGGTAGCATGGCACCATTGCGAAATCCATTATTAGTTGAAATTAAATATCCGCCGCCGGCAAAACCAACCGTTTGTCCAAAAGTCCAGCTATTCAAACCTGGAAATGATGATTGTCCAAACACCCCACTCACGAATAAAACAATACTTAGTATTCGAATCATAATAGAGAAACTGGGTTTACATCGACAATAAGACGAACATTCCCGGGTAGTTTGAACGTATCTTTATGGTTAACTATCTTCTTAAAATGCAGGTGGAGTTTGGTGCCATTGGGATCCATTTCTTTTTTGGACTTAATCACAATTTGCATTCGGAATTGATTCCGCAGTCGTTCCCGATAGCAAAAGGCCGGTCCCAACAGAATCATACCTTTGGGTAATTGCTTAAACTTTCTTCCCAAAATCCGGCTCGCTTTTTCAACGGCTTTTCTATTTTCCCCTGATATTTCCAATCGAACCATCCAGCTAAACGGGGGATAGTCCAAGGCCTGTCGCTCATCCAGACAAATATTATAATATTTTTTTAAATCCAGCTGGGTGGCACATTTAATAACTGCATTCTCCGGGCTATACGTTTGAACAACAACTTCTCCGGGGATTCTCCCTCTACCAGACCGACCTGCGGCTTGGTATATCAACTGAAAAACGCGCTCGCCAGCCCTGAAATCAGGTAGGTGTAATCCTGTATCTCCATTTATAATACCCACCAATGTTACATTAGCAAAATCCAACCCTTTTGCTATCATTTGGGTTCCCAATAAAACATTGATTTCTCCATCAGAAAATCTTTGCAAAATTTCTACAATATTTTTCCCAGATTTCGTTGTATCAAAATCAAGCCGTTCTATGATTGCCTCTGGGAATTGATTCGTTAATTCTTCTTCAACTTTTTGTGTACCAATTCCCGCTAATTGTAAAGAAATACTTTGACATTCCTTACACTGTGTGGGCAATTGCTTTTGCATATGATTACAAAAATGACATTGAAGAAATTCCCCATATTTATGATAGGTTAAAGCCACTTGGCAATGGGGACATGTTTCAACTTCGCCGCAATCTGCGCACCGCAAAACAGGGGCAAACCCCCGACGGTTATGAAGTAAAATCACTTGTTCTTTTTTTTCAATTCTATCTGATATTTTTTCTAATAGAATCCTTGAAAAAATAGCGCCGTACACATCCGTATCTTCTGATTCTTTCATCATGTCTACTACATGAACATGGGGATATTTTGCGCCGCCAAACCGCTCCGGGAGGTGAATATATTCAAATTTACCGTGTATATAATTATAATAGGATTCAAGGCTGGGTGTGGCGCTGGCTAATACAACGGTGGCATTATGGATTTTACCCCGCATAAGGGATACGTCTCTTGCATGATATCGTGGGGCAGGCGATTCTTGTTTGTAGGAATTTTCCTGTTCCTCATCCACCACAATTAATCCCAAATTTTTTAGAGGCGAAAACACAGCCGAACGAGCTCCGATCACAACCTTATAATCTCCGGCGCAAATCCGTTTCCAAGTCCAGGCCCGGGCGGATTGACTTAATTTTGAATGCCACATAGCCACTTTATCACCAAATACCGATTTGAATCGGCCAGCAATTTGGGGTGTTAAAGCAATTTCCGGGAGAAGCATAATAACTGTTTTTCCTTGATTAATTGCATGGCGTGCTGCCTCAATATATATTTCCGTTTTTCCGCTTCCTGTTACACCGTGAAGCAAAAAGGGTCTGAATTCATTTTTATCCATAGAAGTAGAGATTTTATCCACCGCCGAATTTTGATAATCTGTAAACCGGATTTTTTTATGCATTGGCTTAAAAGAAAAACCTGTCAAATCCGGAATAATGGGTTCGCGTTTTATTACTACTAGATTTTTTTCAGATAGTTTCTTACACACATCAGTTGGGTTAGAAGCCAAATCATTCAAAGACTGAATGGCCACAAAATCATCCATGGCCTTTAAATAGTTTAAAATAGATATTTGTGCTTTTGCATTCTTTGGTAGATCAGATTTCTCGTCTGTTGATTTTACCAGCATTTGTGTTTGAGGTTTATATCGTGTTGATAAATTTGCTGGCAGCGTTGTCTTTGCAGCAATCCCAACCGGTGTATTGTAATAATCTGCGAGCCAGTTAATCAGTTTCCATAAATGGCGATCCAAAACTGGCTGATCATCAACCAGAGATTCAATTGGACGAATGCGCCCTTTAAACCCAGACTCCTGTTTTAAACCAATCACAATACCCTGGGTTTTTTGCCGGCCAAGGGTGACATTTACCCGAACGCCTACTTTCACTTTTCCCAATAATGATTCAGGAATTTCATAGGAAAAAGTTTGGTAACTGGAGATCGGAAATGAAACGTCAGCAAACATAGACAATGAAAATACCGGCAGGATTTATCTCCCGGCAACAGATAGTTTGCTTACCGGTCAATAAAATCCTGGTAGGCATTTTGAAGATATGCGCGCCCTTTATTCAACAAATGATTGTTTGTTGAATCAGAAATATCATCATTAAAATAAGTAACTGTTTTTAATTCGTGATCATAAACAAGTGATTGGTGTTCTTCGATCCAACCGAAACCATCATTAAAGGTGTAAAATGCGGACCCGGCAGATCCTGCCAGTAAATTCCGCGAAAATCTAAACCCTACTGTATCCATGTCAAATTGGTCCAAGATTGTTTTGGCCAGATCGGTTTGGCTGCCAACATCTGAAACCACCTTTCCCCGCCATTCTTTTTTCAATGGTTTGCCATAAATGAATAGCGGAATCCCATGCCTTCTTGGATACCAATTGATTGCATCTCCTACACGAAAACCATGATCAGCAATGAAAATAAATATGGTATTATTATAGAAGGATTCTTTTGAAATAGCAGACATAAAGTCTCCCAATGAGCGATCCAAATAAATAACGGAATTTTTATATAATGTCTGCCGATCATTCCCTTTAAATACAGGTGCCATGGGAACATCAAATGGTTCATGGCTGGACAAAGTAAGAATAGTCGTAAAGAATGGTTCCCTCATCTGTTTTATTTCAGTCAAAGCGCGATTAAAAACCACATGATCGTGAGCGCCCCATTTCGAGTTCATATCTTTTTGTTCAAAATTATTTTTATCAATAATATGGTTAAATCCCGCATTTAAAAGATATGATTTCATATTTGCAAATTCCGATTCGCCACCATAAATAAATGAAGTTTCATAGCCAATTTGTTTAAATCTCTTGGGCAAAAAGGACAGGGTTATGGATTTGTCCGGCTGCTTGACAACCGAAAGTAGGGGTAAGGACGGATAACCACTTAATATAGATACAATACCCCTGTCCGTCCGTTTTTCAGATCCATAAATATTACTGAATAAAATCCCATTTGAAATAAGACTATCCATATTGACTGTAAATTGATTTTTACTACCCATATTTTTAAACATTTCTGAGGCCATACTTTCAAGAACAAGCAAAACAATATTATGATTATTACCTGTGAATATTTTGGGAAATGAATTTTTATTTTCTACTGTTTTTACCAATACATCTATTTCATCTTTGGTAAAAAATTTATATGGATTTTTATGTACTTCTCGGGAATAACTGTAAATTAAATTCCAGACTGTATTCACCGCTGCTGCATTCAACGTTGGATTCGTGGAATAATTTGCAAAACTTTGATTGATGGGCGCTTGTTGAAATCCGCCCCTAAGACTAATTCCAAACAAAAATATACTTAAAATTGCTACACTAATATTTCTGACTATCCACTTATTATCCATCTTGTAAGCTTCATCTACTATATCTTGGCATCTATTCGCAATTCGCAAACCCCACTTCAAAAACACTAAAGTATAAATAGAATAAATTCCAAATAATAACCATAGGGGGGAATTCAAAGATGAAGCCCATGACTCTTTTGGAAACTGTATATAACTCACAACATCCCGATTCATTTTGTAACCCCATTCATGATATATTTCCAGACCAACAACCAACCCAAATGCTAAAATCGGAATGAAGGTTAAAAAATATATTTTATGGAATAATCTAAATTGTCTGATGGGAATAAATAAGTGAATAATCCACAATAAATACAGGGGGGATATGAGATAACATACGGTGGAAATATCTAACCGAATTGCCCGAAAAAAAGGTTCTAGTAATTGAGCAAAAGAAAGGCCAGAGTTATCCATATTATAAAATAAAAACAATAGACGCTCTATTGCAAAAAAGCTCATCCAAAATAGAAGGAGGGGAGCGAAGTATTTTAATGCACGTTTAAACATATAGATGGAATCTACTCAAAAAAAAGCCCCCACCGAATAGTAACCGGCAGGGGCTTCATTTTTTATTTGCTACTTAAGCCTATGCTTGGATGACGTAAACTTTAACTTCCTGATTTAATCCTTTTGTGATCTTTACTGGAATGTCATAAATCCCAAGCGCTTTAATCGGTTCTTCCAAAAGAATTGCATGACGATCAACTTCGATTCCTTTTTCAATCAAGGCTTCATGAATATTCTGACTGGTAACAGAACCAAACAAACGATCTTCTCCACCCACCTCAACTTCGATTGTAATTTCGGTTTTTTTCAGGTTATTCATCAAATCTTCATACGCTTTTGCTTCTCGCATAGCTCGCGCTTTTGCAACTTTTTTCTTTTCATCCGCTAAAGCACGGTTACGCTTCGACGAGCGGACTGCCAGACCACGGGGAAATAAGTAATTCCGTGCATAACCAGGTTTCACAATTAAAATATCACCGGAGGTACCAAGGGTGTCAACGTCTTGTAATAAAATGATTTCCATGATTAACTCTCAGTGCTAATATTGGTGTAGGGCATTAATGCAATATTGCGCGCCTGTTTTATGGCGCGGACAAGTTTCCTGTGCATTTTTGAACTGGTACCAGTCACGCGTCTGGGCATGATTTTCCCCTGATCGTTGACAAATCGTCTCAACAATTTTACATCTTTGTAATCAACTTCTGTGATGCTGTTTTCTTTAAAATAACAGAATTTTCTTCTACTTTGAAATGCCATAATTTACTCCTGAACTTCTTCTTTTTCTTCAACTTCAACCGTTTCTTCTACTGTTTCCTCGACTGTCTCTAAAATTTCTTTTTCTACAGATTCCTCTTCATTAGACGCTTTCTCTTCAACAACTTCATCCCCCGTCTCCCCTGATTCTTCAGCGACTACTTCCTTGGCTTCTTCTTCGGATTTTTGTTTCTCTTTTTTTTCAGAGTTTCTATCCTGCGAATCAACTAAATCTTTTGATTCATCAACAGTTTCATCTTCTTTTTGTACTTCCGGGCGTGTGTCTAACACAACGGTTTGATTCCGAAGAATTGGTTTTTCTAGTATCATGAATCTCTGGAATCGGTCTAAGTTTTCAACAGTTTCAGTTTCATAATGCAATAGAATAAACGAACCATATTTATGTTTTTGAATGGCATAAGCCAATCGTTTCTTTCCCCATAATCGGTGATTTATTATTGAAAAACCGTATTCTCCCATTTTATCGGATACTGTCTTCATCACTTCATCAAGACGATCCTGTTCATAGCTTGGGTTTACGATATAGAGACTTTCATAATATCTCATATAATACTCCTATTTTATTATGCAATCAATGGTGCGATCACCAGCGAGACCACAGACATAAGTTTAATTAAAATGTTTAAGGATGGACCTGATGTATCTTTAAAAGGGTCGCCTACCGTATCGCCAACGACCGCCGCTTTATGTGCGTCGGATCCTTTAGCAATAGACTCTCCATTTATTTCTGTTCCTTCTTCTATCATTTTCTTGGCATTATCCCATGCGCCACCAGCGTTGGACTGGAAAATCGCCATGAGAACGCCACAAACGGTGACACCTGCTAAAAGTCCACCCAGAGTTTCAGGGCCAAAAATGAAGCCAACCAAAACAGGGGATGTAATAGCAAGAATCCCTGGAAGTACCATTTCTTTAATGGCTGCTTGTGTTGAGATTTCAATACACCGGCCATGTTCAGCTTTGGTTAATCCCAATTCATAGACTTCGCGATCTTCTTCAGACCATGAAGATTCATCGCCTTTATTGAGAACACTCAAGGCTGCTTTCAATTCGGGAATATCTCTGAATTGACGCCGAACTTCTTCAATCATAGACATAGCTGCACGACCAACGGCACCCATAGCCATGGATGAAAAGAGAAATGGCAACATACCGCCTACAAATAAACCAGCCATTACTTTGGGT
>Ga0208335_1000028_pt1 | contig 62064 bp, 60 predicted proteins | sample DeeseametaMP0759_FD_184202 | JGI IMG/M metagenome (GOLD analysis project Ga0208335, IMG submission 184202) | Marine microbial communities from the Deep Atlantic Ocean - MP0759 (SPAdes) | ecosystem: Environmental > Aquatic > Marine > Oceanic | place: West of Cape Town, South Africa, South...
CCTTCGGCCGGGTCGACCGGATCATGGCCGTCCACTCGCTGAACCCCGCCGGGCTGGCCGCCCACGACGGGCTCTACCGCTCGGCGATGTCGGGCACCGGAACCCTCCGCAAGGTCGAGCGGGAGCTGGTGGCACTCGTGGTCAGCCTCGAGAACCAGTGCCATTACTGAACGACCCACCACCGGCGCGGTCTGCGTCGGCTCCTGAAGGACGACGACCTGCTGGCCGCCGTCGAGGCTGACTGGACCAGCGCTCCCCTGTCGGAACGGCGTCGGGCGATGATCGGCTACGCGGTGAAGTTGACCCGGAGCCCCGGCCAGATGGAGCAGGCCGACGTGGAGGCCCTGCGGTCTTGCGGCTTCAGCGACCGGGACGTGCTGGACATCACCGAGGTGACCGCCTACTACGCCTATGCGAACCGCATCGCCGACGGCCTGGGCATCACCATCGAGGAGTGGATCCCCGAGGACTGATCCCTCAGGCCGGATCGGGGGCGCCGTCCGACGCCCTCACCGTGCCGTCCACCCCGACTGTCACCACTGCACCGGTCTCGAGGCCGTCCAACTCCTCCTGGGCGAGCACCACCACCGGCATCAGCAGTCCGTAGACCTCGTCGGCGGCAATGGCACCCAGGGCGATGATGTCGTCGCGTTCGGCCATCAGGATGGCCGCCGGCGCCGTCCCCGCCCGGACCGCCTCACAGATGACGCTGCTGCCGGAGCTGGACCCCCGTCCGAACGGCATGACCAGCACGCGACCAGCCACGATCTCGCCGACCTGGGGATGGCGCTGGTCGATGATCCGACCCCCCACCGTCTCCATCCCTCCCCAGAAGCTGAGTGGCTCATCGAGGCGGAGTACCTCGCCGGTGGCTGTGCCGGCTACGAGTACCAGCGGAGTCGATCCCTGCTCAGGCATCGGCCCAGATCTCCTCGTCACGGACCACACGCCCGACGATCGCCGACTCCACGCAGTCCTCGGTGCTCCCGAAGACGACCTCGAGGCCGAGGTTCCCGGGTGCGTAGTAGGCCCATTTCGCCGAGTCGGTCATCGCCGTACCGGTGACGTCCTGGATTATCGGCGTGAAGTAGGTACAGGTGTCGGTCACCATGCTCACCCCGGCATCGGCCAACCTGTCCGCCCAACCCCGTAACTCCACCTCGTGGAGCACGTCGCGCCCGGTGGAGACGAAGAAGGCCACGCCGTCGTGGACCCGCCGGTCGCCCAGCAGCTCCACCAGGCGCCCGATCTCGGCGACCGAGTAGTGCGGTGTGCCCAGGCTGACGGTCCTGAGGTCGTCGTCGGTGGTCGTGGAGAGCCTGTCGCGTGCGGCACGCAGGTCCGCGGCGGTGACCGTGACCTCCTCGACGGGTCGGTGGCCTGCCAGGGCCGCCTCCAGCGTCGGGGCCTCGGGCGTGCTGCCGACCATGTGGAACATGCCGACCGAGCCGGTCGACGCCGAAGCCGCCCCCAATGCCTTGAGGCGGTCCTCGGACACCCCGGGCTCCAGGCCGTCGACGACCGGAACCGCCTTTCCGACCAGCCGCCCGATCAGGCCACCCAGCACCGGGTAGAAGACGTCACGATCCAGCAGGTCGACGGACACGCCGTCCATCCGGATGACCACGGTGGCCCGGCGGTGCTCGTCGAGGTGCAGCCCGGCGGCCGGTGCCCGCCCGGTGACGGCACAGCAGATGTCGGCGAAGTCGCCGTAGCGGTTGGTGCGGGCGCCCAGAACCGAGTTGGCGAACACGATGGCGTTGGACTCCGCCCAGGCGATCTGCTCGCCGAAACCCGGCCTGACCTCCAGTTGGTAGGGCGCACACGTCCAGGTCGGGCGACAGCCCATCTCCTCGAACCGCTCCATGAGCCGTCGCGACAGCCTCGCCTCCTCCGGGTCGCCTCGGGCGTGCTCCGGGTGCAGCAGGTCCAGGGAGGACACGTTCAGCGTGGTGGGCACGACGACCCTGGCCCCGGCGTCAGCCAGGCGGTTGGCGAAGTCCAGGACCGCCTGGCCGTGGTAGAGACAGGAATCGATGTGTGCGCCGGTGATGTCGAGGAGCTCGTCGGCCCCCATGGCGGCGGCCAGACGGGTAACCACGCGGCTGGCCATCTGCTGGGCCGGGCCCTCTACGCCAGCCAGTCGCGCCTCGTCGCGTTCTTCGAGTCGGAGTGTCATGTCGCGGATCGTAGACCCGGCCGAGAGCGGCGGTCAGGCGTCGCAGCGAGCTGCGAACGGACGGGCCGTCAGCAGTTCGGGTTCTCCTCGGGCTCCTCGGCGGCCGAGACCACCTCGTCCACGAGGAGTTCCTGACCGACGAAGAGGAGGTTGGGGTCGTCGATGTCGTTCAGGGCCATCAGCTCTTCAACGGTCGTGTCATGGCGCTTGGCTATCTTGGAGAGCGAATCGCCGGGCTGGACCGTGACGATGGCCGTCTCGACCCGGTCCTCGGCGGCAGCGTCGGCGTCGGCTTCCGGATCCTCCAGCAGGACCACCTGGCCGACGAAGATCTGGTTGGCGTCGCAGAGCTCGTTGATCCTGACCAGGGCATCGACCGTCGTGCCGTACCGCTTGGCGATCTTGGAGAGCGAGTCGCCCTTCTCGACGGTCACTGACTCCGGAACGTCCGTCACGGCCACCGTGGTGGTCGCTGGCGGAGCCGTGGTGGTGGCCGTCGCCGCCACCGTCGTGGCGACGTTCGGCGTCGTGGTGGTCGCCGGCGAGTAGTCCGACGGGGCGGCCGTGGTGGTGACGAACATCCCGGTGGTCGTCGTCTGCACCACGATCGGCCCGTCGTCAGAGCCCCCACATGCGGTCGCCACGACGGCCAGGACCAGCAATGGAAGCAGGATCAGGCGCATGGCCGGACTATAGGTCCGACGGACCGGCTGGCCGGGTACCCCGGACCGGGTACCAGCGCCGCCGCATCCCCGATCCGGTCAGGCCCCACCACCGGCTACCGGCCACGACGGATCGTCGACCGGCCGGTCCCGGCCGAAGGTCTGGATGGTCCCGTCCAGCCGGTGGAAGTCGGATGCCTCGTCGGCGTAGATGGCCAGGACGGTGGCCAGCCCGGACGGCTGGTCGATTGTCCCGGCGGCGATGGAGAGCATGTCCGCCTTGTCGGATGCCGCCCAGAAGAGCGTGGAACCACACGTCGTGCAGAACCCGTAGCGGGTAGTCGGCGTCCGCTGGTACCAGGCCAGGGTGGCGTCGCTCTCGAAGTGGACGTCGTCGAGGCTGGCCGCCGTGGCCGCCATGTGGTGACCGGTGATCCGACGGCAGGGCTCGCAGTGGCAGTGGACGACGTCGCGCAACGCCCCCTCCACCCGGTAGCGCACACCGCCGCATTCGCAACCGCCGGTTGCCCGCACGCCTGCCTTGGAACCGTCGTCGACCATCGACGCATCTTCGCGCAGCCCCAGGGGCTGGCGGGCCCCTCGACGGGTGCCCGCCCGACCGCGCATGGATCGCCGCCCGGTGGTGGAATGCCTACTTGCCGTACCAGCTAGCCGCACTCCTCGCCGCCGCCTCGTGGGCCACCAGCAGCCTCATCGCCGCTGAACCCGTCCGGCGCCTCGGAGGACCCCGCTTCTGTCGTATCCGGATGCTCTATGCCAGCGGAATGCTGTTGGTCCTGGCCACCGTGACCGGCGGCTGGTCGTCGCTCAGCCGGGACGACCTGGGGCTGCTGGCGGTCTCGGGGCTCATCGGCATCCTGCTGGGCGACGTAGCCCTCTTCACCGCCATGGCCCGGATCGGGCCCCGTCGGACCGCCGTGATGTTCACCTCCAACGCCCCGCTGGCGGCCGTGGGCGGGGTCCTGCTGTACAACGAATCCTTCAACCTCACAGCACTCGGCGGAGCCGCCCTGACGGTCGTGGGCATCGCCATGGCGGTCAACTTCGGCTCCAGAGGCGGAACCCACGCCCACGTGTTCGAGCGGATCGAGGGCTCCCTGCGGACCGGAGCTTCCTGGGGGGTGCTCGGCGCCCTCGGCCAGGCTGTCGGAGCACTGACCGTCAAACCGGTACTGGACGGCGGCGCCGACACCCTGGCGGTGGCAGCGACACGCGCCGTTATCGCCACGGCCGCCATGTGGCTGGTGGCCCGACCCACTGACCGGTTGGCCAGGCCTCGTCAGCGTGGAGAGATACGTCGCAGCGACCACGTCCGTCTGGCCGGAAGTGCCCTGGCGGCCATGGTGCTCGGGATGACGCTCCTGCTCTGGGCGATCGGCCACGGCGACACGGGTGTGGCGACGATCCTGTCGGCCACCACACCGGTGATCATGCTGCCCCTGCTCTGGATCACGATCCGTCAGGCTCCGGCGCCGGGTGCATGGCTGGGCGCCCTGCTGACCGTGGTCGGAACCGCCCTTCTCATCTGACGGTGCTCCCGTCGCCCCGGCGGTCGACCTCCACGAACACCTCCGACAACGACTTCCTGCGCAGGTCCGGCACCTGCAGGCCGGGAAGCGGGTGGCCGATCGGAAACATCACGAAGGGCCTCTCGTTCTCCGGTCGACCCAGGAGCCTCCGCAGGAAGGCCATCGGCGAAGGGGTGTGGGTGAGGGTGGCCAGCCCCATGTCGTGGATCGCGGCGATGAACAGGCCGGCGGCGATGCCGACGCTCTCCTTCACGTAGTAGTTCTTCCGTCTGGACCCATCGGGACGCAGCTCGTAGCGCTGCTCGAACAGCACCACTATCCACGGGGCGACCTCCAGGAACTCCTTGTGGTGGTCGGTGCCCAACGGCGCGAGGGCCTCGAGCCACTCGTTGTTCATCCGGTTCTCGAGGTAGTTGGACCTCTCCTCGGCCTCAGCCTCCCGGCGTATACGCGACTTCAGCTCGGGGTCCTGGACGGCTACGAAGGTCCACGGCTGCTTGTGCGCTCCGGACGGAGCTGTCGAGGCTGCCAGGACCGCCTCCTCTATGAGCTCGCCGGGTACGGGCCTGGAGCTGAACATCCGGACGCTGCGTCGGGCACCCATCGCCTGATGGAAGGTCCGGGCACGGTCCAGCATCTCGTCGTCGGGGAGGCGACGGGTCTCCAGCGTAACGAACGGATATCGGGCAACCAGGTCGGCGGCAGGATACGGATGCTCGTAGGAATGCTCAGGATCGACCATCCATCCATCCTCGCCGCCACGACGGACCCCGACCACCTCCGGTGCCCGGGACAGGATTTGAACCTGTACGCCCCCTGGGGGGCCGCGGGGTTTAAGCCCGCTGCGTCTGCCAGTTCCGCCACCCGGGCGTCCGGCCACGCTAGCCAGCCGCCAACCGGGAGGCTCTTGATCAGGCCGCCAGAGCGGGTTCCTCCACGGCCAGCCAGAGCGCAGCCCTCACGGTGTCGGCCCTGGCGGGGTCCAGGTCGTTGGCCACGACTATCCCCTCCACCATGTCGGCAACCACCGCTCCCCACGGCCGCCCCCTCACGACCACGGCGATCGTGGCCGAACCGCTCCGACGTCGGATCGAACGCTGTACACCAGCCAGGCTCGGCGGGTACCTGAACGTGGGTACGTCCAGTCCCCGGAGGCGGGCGGCCCAGCCCAGCGAACGGGCGGTCTCGCCGAAGCGGGTGGCGAATGTCTCGGTGGATCTGCTCTCCATGGATTCCAGTATCCACGGAGGGTGTGACAGCCACGATGGCGGAGTCCCCGGCGGAGGCTGGGCCATACTCCGGACGTGGACCCGATCGACGGTACGACCTCAGCACCGGAGCTGAACCCGGCCCAGCAGGCCGTGCTGGACCAGCTCGGCGCCACAGCCGACGAACGACCCGAGTTCGCCGCCGACCTCCGCCACCACCTCCGGTCCGCCCTCGAGACGGCAGTCGAACCCCACCTGGACGGGCTCCCGGCCGGCGAGGACCTCTTCGTCCACAAGCACCGCCTCGCCCAGGTCCACGGCTGCGAGGCGAAGTTCCTCGCCGACGAGGTGGAGGAGTTCGAATGGCGGGTCCCGACGGCCCGGGGCTCCATCGTCCACAAGGCAGTCGAGCTGGCTGTCAACTGGCGGCGGGAGGTGGAACCACCGGTCCTGGTGGACGAGGCACTCGCCCGATACGAATCCGACCAGGGCGGCCTCGGACACTGGCTGCGGGGCTGCAGCGAGGTGGAGCGCGCCGAGCTCCGGTCCGAATCCCTGGATGCGTTCACCAAGTACATGGAGTGCTGGCCGCCACTCAAGCCGGCATGGCGCCCGGTCACCGAGAGCCGGCTTCGGGCCGAGCTGTGCGGCGGCCGCCTGATCCTGGCGGGCAAGGTGGACCTGACCCTGGGTAGGGCCATCGGCCAGCGGGCCGGCAAGGTGATCATCGACCTCAAGACGGGCAGCTCGCTACCGGTACACCGCGAGGACCTCCGGTTCTATGCCCTGATCGAGACGCTCCGCATCGGCGTCCCGCCCCGACTCCTGGCCTCCTACTACCTGGACCAGGCAAGCTTCGTGCCCGAGGAGGTCACCGAGGAGATCCTCATGGCCAGCGTGGCCCGCCTCTCCGACGGCGTGGGCCGACTCGTCGAGCTGCTCCACGGTGGCGGCACCCCGAACCGGATCCCCGGCCCACCCTGCCGCTGGTGCCCGGTCTACGACACCTGCGACGAGGGACAGGCCCACCGGTCCGCATTCGACGACCCGGCCTGAGCCCGGACGACGTGGATCAGTCCGGGTCCAGTCGGGCGTACTGCCCGGTGAACTGGAGTACCAGCCCACCACCGATGACGATCAGGCCACTGGCCGCAACCACCGGTCGGGGCCCAAGGATGGATATCAGCCAGCCCATGAGCAGGTTGGCGAACGGCGACAAACCCAGGACGCCCATCAGGTAGATGGCCATGACCCGACCACGCAGCTCATCGGCCACCTGCAGTTGCACGGTGGAGTTGAGGTTCGTAGCCGAGGCGAGGTGCATCGCACCGATCAGGGCCAGGGCGCCGAAGCCCACCCAGAAGGACGGGGCCAGGGCGAACACCACGATGGCCACCCCGTAGCCGGACGTCGCCACGAGTTGGATCCTGGAACGCCTGAAGTAGCTCAACTCCCCGGCCACGATCGGTGCGGCCATCAGGGCGCCCAACCCCTGCGCCGAGCCGAGGATCCCGAACCAGAAAGGCGAGACCTCGAAGACCTCCTCGGCGAACACGACGATCTGCTGCACGATGGGCTGGCCGGCCGTCGAGACGAGCGTGACGGTGATGATCGCCGCCCGGATCCCCGGAGCGTCCAGCACGTAGCGGATCGACTCCCTGTAGTCGGAGACCACCGAGGATCGCCGCCGCCCATCCACCTTGGTGGTCTGACTGGGGCGGTACAGGGTCGCCGGATCGATCCGCAGGAGGGCGACCAGGACCGGCCCGTAGAGCACCGCCGTGAGCGTGAGCGCCCAGCCGGGACCGAGCGTGCCGATCAGCAGGCCGCCCAGGGCCGGGCCGAAGGTACGGGCGGCGTTGAACTGGGTGGAGTTCATCGTGATGGCGTTGCGAAGGTGCTCCCTCGGCACGCACTCCGCCACGAAGGACTGCCATGTGGGCAGCTGGACGCCGTAGATGAACCCGCCGACCAGCAGGAGGAGCATCCAGATCCCCACGTTGCGGATCCCCACAACCCACGTCAGGGCCATCGTCGCAGCCAGCAGGCTGCAGAGGCTGTTGGTGGCCAACAGCACCCTGCGCCGGTCGAAGTGATCCGACACGTAACCGGCCAACGGATTCATGAGCAGCATCGGAATGAACGTGGAGAAGCCCGCCATGCCCACCCAGGCCGCCGACCCGGTTATCCGGTACACGATGAAGTAGGTGGTCACGTACTGCACCCAGCGGCCGTTGTTGGTCAGCACACCACCGATCCAGAAGCGGCGGTAGTTCGGGAAGCCAAGTGCCGGGAAGCGGCGCCGATCCCGTGGTGGCAGTCCCGGGACGACTGACCCGCCCGGTTCCACTGCTGCCATCGGGCGACCCTAACCCCGGCCCGATGGCGGCCTCCCAGCGGCTGGCCGCCATGTGGGCGGGCCCGCTCCGGTCCGGCGACGCTGACCACCGCATGGGAGACTCACCCCATGAGCGTGCTCCGAATCGAACGACGCGACCGCGTCGCAATCCTGACCTTCGACGATCCCGACCGCCGCAACGTGGTCTCCGACGAGATGAACGAGGAGCTCCTGGCCGCCTTCGACGACCTTGAGTCCGACGACGGCATCGGAGCCGTCGTGCTGACCGGCGCCGGCAGGGCCTTCTGCGCCGGAGCCGTCCTGGACGACCTGCTGGAGGCCGGCGAAGGAGACTCAGAGGGTTCGCTGCCCGACATCTACCGGGGCTTCCTGCGCGTCGCCCACACCACCCTGCCCACCGTGGCGGCCGTGAACGGCGCGGCGGTCGGTGCCGGCATGAACATGGTGCTGGCCTGCGACCTGGTCGTGGCCGGCCGCTCCGCCCGATTCGACAGCCGGTTCCTGACCATCGGCATCCACCCCGGCGGCGGCCACACCTGGCGCCTCCGCAACATCACCAACCTGCAGACGGCCAAGGCCATGGTGCTCTTCGAGCAGATCCTGGACGGCGAACAGGCCGTCCGTCACGGCCTGGCGTGGGACTGCGTGGAGGACGACGAACTGATCGACGCTGCCGTCGACTACGCGGCGAAGGCCGCCGCCCATCCGGTGGAGCTGGTCGCCGTCACGAAGCAGACGCTGCACGACACCGCCGGCGTGACCGAGTCGGTCCCGTCGGTCCAGTTGGAGATTCCACCCCAGGCCTGGTCCATGAAGCAGCCGGCGTTCGTGGAGATGGTGAACCGGCTGAAGGCCCGGATAGCCACCAGGGACTGACCAGCGCGGACCCCGTCCCCCGAACCCACCCCGGGTCCCGACGTCAGTCCACGGACGAGCCGAGCCAGGTGGCGGCCAGGGCCGTCCGCCTGAGGCACCATTCCTCGGCGGTGATGGCGAACCTGAGATGGTCCTCCCAGACGCCGGCGATCTCCAGGTAGCGCTCGGCCAGGCCCTCGCACCGGAAGTCCAGCTTCTCGACCACGCGTCGGGACCGGGTGTTGCGCGGCACGATCGAGACCTGGAGGCGGTGCAGGTCGATCTCCTCGAAGGCGAACCTGCACGCCACCACGAGGGCCTCTGGTATGTAGCCGTTGCCGGCCATGTCCTCGTCCATCCAGTAGCCGACGTGGGCGCTCCTGAACGCCCCCCGCACCACGTTGGAGAGGTTCAGCTCCCCGGCGAACCCGTCGCTGCCATCGTCTCCCACGAACACGCCGAAGCCCCAGCCGGTACCCAGCTGGCGTTCCCTCCTGCGGGTGGCACAGCGCATGTTGAAGGCCTGCCGGTCCTCCGTGGGATCCGGCTGGCCGAACCCGCGCCGGGGCTCCCAGATCGTCAGCCAGTCGGCGTTGCGGCGCCGTACGACCTGCCAGCCGGCGAAGTCCTCGACCTCCAGGGGTCGCAGGGTGACCCTGTCACCACGCAGGACCGGACTGTCGGTCACCTGGTCGATTGCCACGGCCCAATCATGGTCAGCGGTGGTGGCCGGGTTGCAAACCGGCCAGCACCCGGCGGCCAGCACCCGGCGGTCAGTCCAGGATCTCGTCCAGGGCCGCCAGGAGCAGGGTGACGTTGCGGATGCGGGCGGTGTGCCCCATGCAGCCGATCCGCCAGACCTTGCCGGCGACCGGGCCGAGCCCGCCGCCGATCTCGATGCCGTACTCGGTCAGCAGGCGAGTACGCCCCCCCGCCTCGTCCATCCCCTCGGGTAGGCGATCGATGGGAACCATCACAGAGGTCAGTTCCGGGAGACGGTGCCCCTCCTGTGCGAACAACTCGAAGCCGCGATCCACGAGGCCTGCCTGGAGCTTGTCGCCACATGCCTGGTGGCGGGCCTGCACGTTCTCCAGGCCCTCTTCCAGGACCACGCCGAGGCCGGCGTGGAGCGCGTAGATCATCGAGATGGGCGCCGTGTGGTGGTAGGCGCGTGCGCCGCCGCTGGTGACGTACTTGGCGATCATCTGGAGGTCCAGGTACCAGGACGGTGACTTCTCCACGAACCGCTCGATGGCCGCCGCCGAGACCGTCACCGGCGATAGCCCGGGCGGCACGCCGAGGCACTTCTGGGTGCCGCTGTAGGCGAGGTCCACGCCCCAGGCGTCGATCTCCAGGGGAATGCCCGCCAGCGACGTGACGCAGTCCACCAGCAGCAGGGCATCGCCCTTGCCTGCACCGATGGGGGCGATGTCGTTTCGGACGCCGGTCGAGGTCTCGGCGTGCACCACGGCGATGACCTTGGGATCGGGGTGGGCATCCAGCAGGTCCTGCGGATCCAGCGCCTGCCCCCATTCGGCATCCACCCTCACGACGGTGGCTCCGCAGCGCGAGGCCACGTCGCACATTCGCTCGCCGAACAGGCCGTTGACGCCGATGACGACGGTGTCGCCGGGTCCCAGCACGTTCACGATGGTGGCTTCCATGCCGGCGGAACCGGTTGCCGACACGGGGAAGGTGAGCGGGTTGGTGGTACGGAACACCTCCCGTAGCCGATCGTTGGTCTCATCCAGGAGGGCAATGAAGTCCGGGTCCAGATGGCCCAGGACGGGGCGACCGAAGGCCTTGATGACCTGCGGATACGGGTTCCCGGGACCGGGGCCCATGAGGATGCGATCAGCGTGCGACATGGCGGTCATCCTAAACGAAGAGCCACTACTGGTGGGAAACTCTTTCCCTGTGGGGAAAATCCCCGTTTGGCCGGGTCAGGCCTGCTGCGAGGCCACGAGGCCGTCCAGGATGTCGGACTCCGAGACCAGGCACTCGTCGAAGCCCATCTGGCGCATGACCTTCACGAGGATCGCCATGCCCCCGATGATCACGTCGGCACGTGCCTCCTCCATCCCCGGATTCTCGAGGCGCTCGGCACGCGTCTCGGTGGCCAGGGTCCGGAAGACGTCCTCAACGGCCGCCCTGGAGAGGCGGAAGTGGTGAATCCGATCCCTGTCGTAGTCGGCCAGGCCGATCTCGATCGCCGCGGCGCACGACACGGTGCCGGCCAGGCCCACCAGGGTGCGTGCCGCAGCGGCCCCCGGGACCTCCCGCAGGACGTCGTCGATGTGCCCCTCGGTGATCGAGAGGCAGGCCACCAGCTCCTCGGGCAGGGGGGGGTCGTGTTCGATCCACTGCTCGGTCAGGCGCACGCAACCGATGTCGCACGACCATGTCCCCTCGGCCTCCGTGGTGCCCGTCACGAACTCGGTGGAGCCACCTCCGATGTCCAGCACCAGGAAGGGCCCGTCGGCCGGATCCAGCTCCTCTGTGGCGCCGGCGAACGAGAGCCTGCCCTCCTCGATGCCGGACAGGAGTTCCGGACGGTGGCCGAGAGCCTCCTCGGCCAGGTCGAAGAAGTCCTCGCGGTTGGCCGCATCGCGGGCCGCCGAGGTGGCCGTCACCCGGCACCGGGTGACCCCGTGGCGGTCCATTGCCGCCCGGTACCCACGGAGCACCTCCAGCACCCGGTCCATCGCCTGCTGGGAGAGCCGCCCCGTGGCATCCACCCCCTCCCCCATCCGGGTGATGTGCATGCGCCGCTCGACGGTCCGCTGACCGTCACCGATCAGGAGTCGGGTGGAGTTCGTGCCGCAGTCCACGGCGGCCACAAGCTCAGCCACCGGTTGGATCCTTCCGTGCGGGCAGGTCGTCCAGTCGGGCGTGGACCCACCGTCCGACCGGGTCGTCGCCGCCGGCCAGGAACCATGCGTAGTGGGCGTGCAGGCACTTGACGCCCCGCCTCGTTCCACCCACGCCGCCGGAGGGCCGGTGACCTGCATGTCCGGCGGGGATGGCAGCGTCGCGTTCCGCTGCGTAGCGGGCGTGTGCGTCGACCAGCTCCACCGGATCACAGTCCGCCTCGGCGGCCCGCACCCCGCCGGTCGACTCCAGGGTTCCGATCCGGGAGCGGAGGTCGTCGCCCACCAGCCAGAAGCGGGTGGGCATGGGACGGCCGTCCTCCAGCAACGGGTGGTTGCGGATCACGACGGGCACGCCGGCGTCGTCACGGACCACCACCTCGAATCGCCCCTTCGGACGTCGGCCGAGCAGGGCTGCGACCACCTCGTGGTCATCGGGGGCGGTTCCGGTCGGGGGTGTGATCGGCGTGTCCATGGACTGGCCCATGGGAAGGGCCCGAGGAGGTCCTAGAGCAGGACCAGGATGACGACCACGACCACCGCAACGACCAGCAGCGTGGGCACCAGGCGCTTCAGGATCGGCGCTCCGGCGGCGCCCAGCAGGTCGATGGCCTCCACCTCGGGAGCGTCCACGACCCGGATCGTGGGTGCGTCCCCAGCCGCGGCGCTGTCGGTGGTCCCATCAGCAGGGGCGTCGGCTGCGGCTTCGGCGACCGGGGCATCGGCGACCACCTCGTCGGTGGATGCGGCCATCAGGTCGCTGAGGTTGTCGGCGAACTGGCCCATCAACTTCTTCGAGACGTCGGCCATCACGCCGCGTCCGAACTGGGCCACCTTGCCGGTCACCGTCAGGTCGGTCGTGACGGTGACCTTCGTACCGACGTCGGTCGCCTCAAGCTCGGCCGTGATGTTCGCCGCGGCGTTGCCCGCTCCCCTGGTGTCACGTCCCTCGGCGCGCAGGACCGCCCTGTACCCGGTGTCGTCGCGCTCCACGAAGGAAGCGGCTCCCTTGTACTGGGCGGTGATCGGCCCGACCTTGATCTTGACCACCCCACGGAACTCGTCGCCCTCGATCTCGAGCAGTTGGGCTCCAGGGAGGCACGGAGCGATGCGCTCCACGTCGGTCAGCACGGACCACACCAGGTCGATGGGCGCAGCCACCTCGAAGTCATTGTTCAGTTCCACAGCCGCAGGTCCTCCACCGTGTCGATGTCTGCCGGATCTCCGCTACAGGCTACTTCCACCACATGGGACGCCCTCCCGGCCAGCAGCGACCTGGCTCCGGAATCGCCGGAAACGGGAAGTTCATCCCAGAACCTGCGCCCGACCTTGGTGGGCGGCCTCCGCAACCCGTCGAACACGGCCACGACCAGCGGGCCCTCGGCATCGGCCACCGCCCGCCAGGCCTCGGCAGGTATGCCGGGGGTGTCCGCCAGGCCCAGCACGATCGCCTCATGCCCGGCACGCTTCGCATGCTCCACGGCCAACCGGATGGAACCGGCCTGGCCTTGAGACCAGGACCCGTTGTGCAGCACGGTGGCACCTTCCGGAATGATCGCCGAGAGGTCCACTGGGCCGGTCACCACCACCAGCTCGTCCAGGCCGGCAGCCGCCGCCGCCCCGATGGCGTGGGCTGCGAGGGGCCTGCCGTCCAGGTCCGCCAGCAGCTTGTGGCCGGGGCCGCTCCACCGGCTACCGCCACCGGCCGCCAGCACGACGGCGGCGACGGTTCCATTTCCGGGGATGGTCATGACGGGCCCTCAGTCGTGGATCGGACCGTCGGTGTCCGAGAGTGCCCGGGCCGAGCGACCGGTTCGCAGGGCGATGATCTCCGCCATGACGGAGATGGCCGTCTCCTCAGGGGTGCGTGCGCCGATGTCCAGCCCGATGGGCGAACGCAGTCGGGCCATCTCCTCGTTGGTCACGCCGGCCTCCACGAGACGCCCCAGGCGGTCCTCGTGGGTACGACGGGATCCCATGACGCCGATGTAGCCGACCGACGTCCGCAGGGCCGCCACGATGGCCGGCACGTCGAACTTGACGTCGTGGGTAAGCACGCAGATGGCGTCCCGGCGCCGCAGCTCCGGCCCGACCTCGGCCAGCAGGCGGTCCGGCCAGTCCACGACGACCTCGTCGGCGAGCGGGAACCGTTGGGTGGTGGCGAAGACCTCCCGGGCGTCGCACACCGTGACCCTGTAACCCAGCACCTTCGCCACCCGCACCAGCGCCAGGGTGAAGTCGACGGCACCGAAGAGGAGCATCCTGGGGGGAGCGGCGAAGGCCTCGATGAACACCCGCAGGGAGTCCTCGCGGGCCTCGCCGTGCTCGCCGTAGTGCCGGACACCGCTGCGGCCGGCGGCCAGCTCGCCCAGGGCGTCCCGTGCCACGACCCGGTCCAGGTCCTCGTCGCCGAGGGTTCCGTCCACCTCCACCTCGTCGGCCGCTGGTCGATGGACCATGAGCTTGGCACCGGCACGCTCTCCATCCAGAACGGTCGCCAGCGCCACCGGGACCTCGTCGCGCAGCAGTGCCGCCAGACGGTCGAATATCGGAGTCCCGGACAAGGGTCGGGTCCTCGACTACCAGTCCAGCGGTTCGATGAAGAGGTGGATGGTCCCACCGCAGGTCAGGCCCACGGCGAACGCCTCGTCATCGCTGTAGCCGAAGGTGACCATGCGCCGGTCGCCGGTGGCCAGCACGTCTAGGGCCTCCACGACCACGGCCCCCTCGACACAGCCTCCGGAAACCGAACCCGCCACCTGGCCGTCCTCGGTGACGGCCATCGATGCGCCCGGGAGGCGCGGCCCGGAACCCTCCAGGTCCACGACACGGGCTACCGCCACCCGCCGCCCCTGACGGCGCCAGCGCTCCAGGTCCTTCAGGATCTCCCGCATCGTCCTCAGGCTAGGGGCCGCCCGGCGTGCTAGAGGATCTTGGAGATGACGGCACCGAAGTCGGAGGGCCGCTCGACCACGATCACCCCGCAGTCCCTCATGATCTGGATCTTCTCAGCAGCCGACTCGCCGGCTCCCGTCACTATGGCGCCGGCGTGGCCCATGGTCCGACCCTTGGGGGCCGAGAGGCCGGCGATGTAGGCGATGACCTTCTTGTGCATGTGGTCGCGTGCGTACGCCGCTGCCTCGGCCTCCTGCGGGCCGCCGATCTCGCCGATGACGATGACGATGCTGGTGTCCGGGTCCTGTTCGAAGGCCTTCAGGTGGTCGGTGAAGGAACTGCCGTTGATCGGATCGCCGCCGATTCCGACGCTGGTGCTGACGCCGATGCCCACCGCCTTGAGCTGGGAGGCGGCCTCGTAGCCGAGCGTCCCGGATCGACCGATAATGCCGACCGGACCCTGGGCGTAGATGTGACCGGGCATGATGCCCAGGAGGGCCTTTCCGGGGCTGATGACGCCGGCACAGTTCGGGCCCAGGAGCGTCATGCGCTTCTCGACCCGCTTGGTCCGCATGTAGCGCTTGACCTTCATCATGTCCTGGGCGGGGATGCCGTCCGTGATGCACACGCAGTGCCGAATGCCGGCGTCGGCCGCCTCCATGATGGCGTCAGCGGCGAACGGCGGCGGAACGAAGACGATGCTGGCCTCGGCACCGGTCTCGCTCACGGCGTCCTTCATGGTGTCGAACACCGGGAGCCCCAGGTGGTCGCTGCTGCTCTTGCCCGGAGCGGTACCACCGACCAGGTTCGTGCCGTAGCCGATCATCTCCTCGGCGTGGAACGTGCCCATGCGCCCTGTGAACCCCTGGACGATCACCGGGGTCTTCTCGTTGACGATGATGCTCATGACTAGTTGGCCTCCCATGAAACGGCGGACACGGCCCGCTCGCCGGCTTCGGCCAGCGTCTCCGCCATGATCAGGTCCACGTCGCTCTCGGCGAGGATGCGCCGCCCCTCCTCCACGTTGGTGCCGGCCAGTCGGACCACCACCGGTACCTTCACGTCCAGTTCGGTCATCGCCTTGACGACCCCCTCGGCGACCCAGTCGCACCGGTTGATCCCGGCGAAGATGTTCACCAGGATGGCCTCGACCCTGTCATCGGAGAGCACCAGCTTGAAGGCCTTCGCCACCCGGTCGGGCGATGCACCACCGCCGATGTCCAGGAAGTTGGCCGGCTCGCCGCCAGCCAACTGGATCATGTCCATGGTCGCCATGGCCAGGCCCGCACCGTTGATGATGCAGCCGATGTTGCCCTCCAGGCCGACGTAGCTCAGCCCGCGGTCCGCGGCGTTCATCTCGCGGGGGTCCTCCTGGGACTTGTCCCGCAGCTCGGAGACGTCCTGGTGGCGGAACAGGGCGTTGTCGTCGAAGCTCATCTTGGCGTCCAGGGCCAGCAGACGACCCTCCTCCGTGACGACCAGCGGATTGATCTCCAGCATCGTGGCATCCATGTCCCGGAAGGCCCGGTAGGCCCCCAGCAGGAGGTTCTCGGCCTGGGAAATGAGCGAGGAGTCCAGGCCACAGGCGAAGGCGGCCCCGCGGGCCTGGAATCCCTGGAGCCCGACGGCCGGCTCGATCATGACCCGGACGATGGCTCCCGGATCCGTCTCGGCCAGTTCCTCGATCTCCATGCCGCCCGAACCCGACATGACCAGCACGATGCGCTCGGACTGCCGGTCCAGCACCATGGACATGTAGAGCTCGCGCTCGAAGGCGACCACGGGCTCGATGTAGAGGCGGTAGACGCCCTTGCCGCCCGGACCGGTCTGGGCGGTAACCAGACGACAACCCAGGAGGTCATCGGCGGCCTCCCACACCTCGTTCTCGTCATTGCAGATCCGTATTCCGCCGGCCTTGCCGCGGGCCCCCGAATGGATCTGGGCCTTCACGACCCACTTGTCGCCACCGATCTCCTTGGCACGGTATGTGGCCTGCTCAGGGCTGTAGGCGAGGCCACCGGCGGCGATCGGCACGCCATACCCCTCGAGCAGTGCCTTCGCCTGGTACTCGTGAATGTCCATGGCTCTGGCCTCCGTCCCCTTCTCGACTACTTGTCCTGAATGGCCGCTGCCTGGGCCACGACGTTCTCGGCCATGCGCGCCGACGCTGCATCGATCATGCGGCCCTCCAACTGGGCGGCGCCCCTGCCCTCGGCGGCGGCCTCTGCGAGGGCGGCGAGGATGCGATGTGCCCGGTCGACCTCCTCGGCCGGCGGCGAGAAGACCTCGTTGGCCAACCCGATCTGGGACGGGTGGATGGCCCACTTGCCCTCGTAACCCAGGGCGGCGGCCCTACGGGCACCCTCCATGTACCCGTCGGGATCGTTGAAGTCGCCGAAGGGCCCATCGATGGGGCGGATGCCGTAGGCCCGGCAGGCCACCAGCATCCGGGACAGGCCCTCGTGCCACTGGTCGCCCGGGTAGTCCGGGTTCAGGCCACCGATGTTGGTGGTCCGTGCCCGGCAGCTGGCCGCGTAGTCGGCGACACCGAAGTGCATGGCCTCCAGCCGGGGGCTGGAGGTTGCGATGGCCTCCACGTTGGCCATCCCCAGCGTGGTCTCGATCAGCACCTCGATGCCGATCGCGTTCGTGAGGCCCTTGGCCTCCTCGATCTGGGTGACCATGGCATCGACCATGTAGACGTCGGCGGGCACGCCCACCTTCGGGATCAGGATGGTGTCGAGGTGCTCGCCGGCCTGCTCGACCACGTCCACGACGTCCCGGTACATGTAGTGGGTGTCGATGCCGTTGATCCGCACCGAGATGGTCTTGCCCAGGCCCCGCCAGTCGATGTCGCGGAGACCCTTGATCACGTTGCGGCGGGCCTGCTCCTTGTCGCCCGGCGCCACGGCATCCTCCAGGTCCAGGAACACGTAGTCCACGTCTGAGGCCGCGGCCTTCGCGAAGAGGGCCGGGTTGGAACCGGGTACGGCGAGCTCGCTGCGCTGCAGGCGCTGGCGGGCGGGGGCATATCGGGTGTGGCTCATTGTCGCTCCGATGGGGAGGTGGCAGCAATCAGGCGGAGAGGAGAGATGCACCGGTCCACCGATACGGCCCGAACGCCACCCCACGGCCGGACACCCTCCTGCAATTGCGGTCATTCTGCACCAATCTTTCCTACGATTCAAGTAGGTGGAACGAGAAGGGTGATCTGAGGTAGGTTTTCAACATGCCAACAGTGACCTCCGTCACCCCCGCTCGCGGAGCCGAACCCACCGACGCGGCCCTACGCGCCGACATCAGGCGCCTCGGGCACCAGTTGGGCAACACGCTCGTGCGCCAGCACGGCGAGGAACTCCTCGAAGCCGTGGAACGAACCAGGACCCTGACGCGACACCTCCGGGAACCGGGCTCCAACCGGGACGTCACCGCGGAGCTCCACGACCTATTCGACGACACGGACGTCTCCCACGCCATCCTCCTGATCCGGGCGTTCACCGTGTACTTCCACCTCGCCAACGTCGCCGAGCAGGTCCACCGCATCGAGGACCTCAACAGCGGCTCGCCGAACTCCGCCAACCAGTTCGAGGAGACGGTCCGGTCCCTCGTGGACTCGGGCATCTCCCCGACCGACATCGCCGAGCTGGTCGGTCGGGCCGAACTCCGGCCGGTGTTCACGGCGCATCCCACCGAGGCCTCCCGAAGGGCCATCCTGGACAAGCTGGCCCAGGTCAGCAGCCTCATCGAGCACCGCCTCGACAGCCGTCGCACCGAGGCCGAACTGCGCCGCATCGACCGGCGGGTCGAAGAGATCATCGAAGCCATCTGGCAGACCGACGAGCTCCGCCACGTTCGACCGGAACCACTCGACGAGGCCCGATCGGTCCTCTACTACCTCGGCCAGACAGTCCGCGACGCCGTACCCGAACTCCTGGACGATATGCAGGCGGCCCTGCGCTCCATCGGACAGCAGCTCCCCGACGACCGCGTCCCGATCCGCTTCGGAACCTGGGTGGGTGGCGACCGCGACGGCAACCCCAACGTCTCCCCCGAGACCACCGACCAGGTGCTCGGGCTGCAACGCAGGCACGCCCTGGAGATCCTCGTTGCCGAGGTCATCGCCATGGGCCACGAGCTGAGCGTCAGCACCCGGGTGCACGACGTGTCCGACGAACTGCGGGAGGCGGTCGAAGCGGACCGCAGGGCCCTCAAGGACATAGCGCACCGCGTCGACTGGTCGGAGCCCTACCGGATCCGCTGCGAGGCGATCCGGAGGCGTCTCATAGCCACCTCCGACGGCGACACCAGCCGTAGCGGCTACCGCTCACCCGCCGACCTGGACGCCGACCTGGTGGTGATCCAGAAGTCGCTGCGCGACAACGGCGGGGGCCTCCTGGCGGATGGCATCGTCTCGCGGGTCCGCCGGATCCTGCAGATGATCGGCTTCCACATTGCGACCATGGACGTCCGGGAGCATTCCGACCGCCACCACGACGCCCTGACGACGCTGTTCGCGGCCAACGACTTCGACTACGCAGGCACGTCCGCCGAGGAGCGGGCCACGTTGCTGGCCGCCGAGCTGGAGAGCAGACGACCCCTCGCACCTCCCGGCACCTCCGACGAGGCCGGTGCCCTCGCGCTCTTCCGCATGCTCCGGACGATCATGGACCGCGACGGCGACGAGGTCATCGAGAGCTACGTGATCTCGATGACGCAGGGCGTCCAGGACATCCTGGCCCCGGTCGTGCTGGCCCGCGAGGTGGGCCTCATCGACCTGGCGCATGACACGGCCCGGATCGGTTTCGTTCCGCTGTTCGAGACGATCGGCGACCTGCGCTCCATCGGCCCGACCCTCAGGGCACTCTTCGCCCTCGAGCCCTACAGGCGGATCGTGGAACTGCGGGGCGGCACCCAGGAGGTCATGGTCGGCTACTCGGACTCCAACAAGGACGGCGGTATCACCACGTCGCAGTGGGAGATCCACAAGGCCCTGAGGGCGATCCGGGAGATCTCCGACGAGACCGGCATCCCCATACGGGTCTTCCACGGGCGGGGCGGCACCATCGGCAGGGGTGGCGGTCCCACCCACGCCTCGATCCTCAGCCAGCCCAACGGCGTGCTGGACGGCGAGGTGAAGTTCACGGAACAGGGCGAGGTGATCGCCGACAAGTACGGACACCCCGACATCGCCCGCAGGAACCTGGACCTGGCGTTCACCGCCCTCCTCGAGGCATCCCTGGCGCACCGGGCACCCAGGCACGACGAGGAGACCATCACACGGTGGTACTCGATCATGGACGACATGGCCGACGACGCCTACGCGGCCTACCGGCGCTTCGTGGAGACGCCCGGGCTGGTCGACTACTTCACCACCTCGACGCCGGTGGAGGAGCTGGGCGAGATGAACATCGGCTCACGCCCGGCGCGACGACGCGGTGCGACGACCGGCATCTCCGACCTACGGGCCATCCCGTGGGTGTTCGGATGGACGCAGTCCCGCCAGATCATCCCCGGCTGGTACGGGGCCGGCAGCGGCATCGCCGCCTGCAGGGCAGCAGGCCACGGCGACGAGCTGAGGCTCATGTACCGGGACTGGCAGTTCTTCAGGACATTCGTGTCGAACATGGAGATGACCCTCACCAAGACCGACCTGTCCATTGCCCGCCACTACGTGGAACGCCTCGTGGACCCGTCGCTGCACCATCTCTTCGACGCCGTCGAGGACGAGTACAACCGGACCGAGGCCGAGATCCGGGCCATCACCGGAACCGACCTCCTGGCCGAGAAGCCCACGCTGCGCCGGACGCTGGCCGTGCGCGATGCCTACCTGGACCCGCTGAACGTGCTCCAGGTGGAGATGCTCCTCCGGTCGCGCAGCGGGCTCCCGGACGAGGAACTACAGCGGGGGCTCCTGCTCACCATCAACGGGATCGCCGCCGGGATGCGCAACACCGGCTGATCCGGCAACCTCCGGTCAGTCGGCCAGGACCTGGGCCAGGCTCCGGAGGGAGTCCAACGAGTGCCCCTCCACGAACCGGTCGACGTGTGGCAACGCCGCTGCCATGCCACGGGCGATCGGCGCATAGCCGGGCGACGCCTTCAGCGGATTCACCCAGACGACCTGATGGGCGACCCGGTGCAGGCGGCCCATCTGCTCCTCCATGACGGACGGCTCGCCCCTGTCCCAGCCGTCCGAGAGGATCACGACCGTGGCCCCACGGGCCATCCCCGGGACTCCCCAGTTGTCGTTGAACGACCGCAGACCGTCACCCAGCCGGGTTCCCCCCGACCAGTCGGTGACGGCCACGGCGGCCCGGGCCAGGGCGGCATCCGGGTCACGGGTGGAAAGCTCGCGGGTGAGGCGGGTCAGGCGGGTTCCCAGGGCGAAGGCCTCCACGTCGCGACGTCCGACCATTGCGGCGTGCAGGAAGCGGATGAGGGCCCGGGCGTAGGGCTCCATGGAACCGCTCACGTCCAGCAGCAGGACCAGCCGACGGAGGCGCACCCCCGGTTCGGAGAAGGCCCGGTGGATCGGCTCACCGCCGGTCCTGAGCGCAGCCCGGACGGTCCGGCGGAGGTCGGGTCGGCCACGATGGACCGCCGGGCGGAGGCGCCTGCACCTGCGGGTGGCACCGAAGAGCCGCAGCCCGCGCATCAGGTCATGGAGTTCGGCCAGCTCCTCCTCCGTGCAGTCTGCGAAGTCCCGGGATGCCAGCACCTCGGTACGCGACCACCTGACGCTGATGTGGTCGCCGTCGGCGTCCGAAGCGCCATCGTCGACGGGTGGCACGTCGGCATCCTCGGGGACGTCCAGGAGGAGCGTGATGGTGGGCTGCTCGGTAGCTGTCACTGAGCCGGAGGCTGCGCCCATCCAATGGTGCTCGAAGGCCTCGTCATAGGTGGCCACGTCCTCCGGGCGCGTCACCAGGGTCGCACGACCCGCCCAGTAGACGCCCGAGCGGGTGCCGGTTCCGACCTCCGCCAGGGCCCGCCCGAAGTCCAGGGTGCTACCCAGCGGAACAGCGATTCCCGACCGTCGCAGGACGTCCACGAAGCCGACGAGGTGACGGTCCAGGGTCTGCCCGCCGGCGGCCGACACGGGTCAGGCTCCGCGGAGCAGGCCGACCAGGTCTCCGAAGCCGCGGGACCGGAGGCGGTCCTGATCCTCGCGGTACTTCAGCAGGGCGCCGATCGTCATCTCGAAGGCCGCCTCGTCGAGGTCGTCCACGCCGACCAGGACGAGGGCCTCCGCCCAGTCCAGGGTCTCGGCGACACCCGGTGGCTTGTAGAGGCCCATGTCCCTCAGCTCGGCCGCCACGACGGCGACATCGCGGGCCAGTGCGGCGGGTACGTGTGGCGCCCGGACCCTCAGGATCTCCACCTCACGTTCCACATCCGGGTGCTGGACCCAGTGGTAGAAGCAGCGGCGCTTCAGGGCATCGTGCACGTCGCGGGTGCGGTTCGAGGTGATGACCACGATCGGCGGAACCTCGGCCCGGAACGTGCCCAGCTCCGGCACCGTGATGGCGTAGTCGGAGAGGATCTCCAGCAGGAAGGCCTCGAACTCGTCGTCGGCCCGATCCACCTCGTCGATGAGCAGCACCGGCGGCAGGCCATCCACGCTGGAGAGCGAGCGGAGCAACGGACGCCTGACGAGGAACCGCTCGGCGTAGAGCTCGTCGGTGATCTCGGATACCTCCGTACCGGAGGCCACGCCCGCTGCCTCGACGGCCCGCAGGTGCAGCAGCTGGCGGGAGTAGTCCCACTCGTAGACAGCCTGGGATGCGTCCAGGCCCTCATAGCACTGGAGGCGGATCAACTCGCCGCCCGACCAGGTTGCCAGGGCCTTGGCTACCTCCGTCTTTCCCACGCCGGCCTCGCCCTCGAGGAGCAGCGGTCGGCGGAGGCGCAACGCCAGGAAGACCGCCGTGGCAAGCCCCTCATCGGCCAGGTAGTCCTGGGCTGCGAGCGCCGAGACCACGCCGTCCACCGAGTCCACGCCGCGGATGTCGGTGGGGCCGGCCATGCCATCAGGCTACGGCGTGTCCCTCCCGGGCGTATGACCCGACCCGGGGGTTCGGATCAGCGACCCGCTTCCTCCAGGCCCCGCCGGGTCAGGACCCGGGCGAGGTGGCAGCGGTAGTCAACTCCTGCGTTCAGGTCGCTGGGTGGCTCCAGGCCGTCCGCAGCCGAAGCCGCCGCATCGGCAGCCGAGGCACCCGAGGCGATCGCCGCCTCCACGCCACCGGCCCGCACGGGACGCGAATCCATATTCACCAGGCCCACGCCGCAGCGGTCGCCGTCGACCATCACGGCGGCACCCACGATGGCCCAGTCCTGGGCCCTCCGGTTGAACTTCTGGAACGACCAGGTGGCCTCCGGTGCCTTCGGTATCCGCACCTCGGTGAGGAGCTCGTCCTCGCCGATGGCGGTCTCCAGGAAACCGGTGAAGAAGTCGTCCACGGGCACCTCACGGGAGCCGGACGGCCCCTGGATGACCATCGACCCGCCGAGGGCGATGATGGCGGCAGGCAGGTCCGATGCCGGATCCCCATGGGCCAGTGCTCCACCGAGGGTTCCACGGTGGCGGACCTGGGGGTCGCCGACCTTCGAGGTGGCTGCGGCCAGCAGACCGACCTGGCTGCGGACCAGGTCGCTGGTCTCCACATCGCGGTGCCTGGTGAGGGCGCCGATGGCCAGCACGTCACCGTCCTCGCGCACATAGGAGAGGTCGGTCAGTCGACCGATGTCGACCACGACCGCAGGGGTCGCCAGCCGGTACTTCATGAGCGGCAGTAGGGAGTGCCCACCTGCCAGGAGCTTGGCCTCGTCGCCGTGCTCGGCGAGGAGGGAGAGGGCGTGCTCGGCCGAGGTGGCCAACTCGTACTCGAATGCGACCGGGATCATCGGGCACCCCCCGCCGCCTGCAGGACCGCCGCCACGATGTTGTGGTATCCGGTGCAGCGGCAGAGGTTTCCCTCCAGCCCCTCGCGCACCTCGGCCTCGGTCGGGTCGGGAACCTCGTCAAGGAGCGAGACCGCCGCCATGACCATCCCCGGCGTGCAGTAGCCGCACTGGAGGGCGTGGCACTCGTGGAAGGCCTGCTGCATCGGGTGAAGGGTCTCGCCGTCGGCCAGCCCCTCGATCGTGGTGACATCCTGACCGTCTGCCTGGACGGCCAGCATCGTGCAGGACTTCACGGCCTCGCCGTTCACATGGATGGTGCAGGCGCCGCATGACGACGAATCACAACCAATGTTCGTGCCTGTCAGGCCGGCGTCTTCGCGGATGAAGTGCACGAGCAGAGTGCGCGGCTCCACGTCATGCGAGACGTCAGCCCCGTTGATGGTCATCGAAACCTGCATCGTTTCCCTTCCCGGACCCGGTGACACCCGACGTTCACCACGTCGGTGCCGAGGCCGTGGACACTAGTGTCGCCCCCGGATGGGGCTGCTACTCACGGAGCCATCTTTCCGAGGGAGCGACCGGCAGCCATGCCGGTCACCGCGACCATGGCGACCAGCGCCACGATCCCCGGCCATGTCGTCGACCATGCGAGGGGCCCGAGGAAGCCCTGGCGTGCGAACTGCAGCACGTTCGTCAACGGATTCACCCCTGCGACGACCCTCAACCAGCCCTCCATGAAGTGGAGCGGCACCTGGCCGGTGGACATGAACATCGAGCTGAACCCCACGACCTGGACCAGCATCATCGAGCGCACGGTCCTCATCCGGTAGGCGAAGGTGAGGCCCAGCAGGCAGAAGACGATGGCCATTCCCACGGTCGCGGCGTAGAGGCAGACCAGGCCCAGCGGGCCACCCCGGAGCGAGAGGCCGCCCATCCACGAGACCAGGAGGACCGCCGTGGTCGGGATGAACGAACGGAGGCCGGAATAGGCGGCCGTACCCAGGAGGATGGGAAGCCGGCTTCCCGGAGAGAGCAGCAGTCGGTCGAAGAACCCGTTCTCGATGTCGTCGGCCGCCGAGGCGGCGCCACCGATCCCGGCGAAGACCGAACCCTGGAGGGCCGCGTAGGGCGCCATCCAGTCGTACACGTTCGAGGCGCCGTAGCCCTCCAGGCGGGTCAGGGAACTGAAGGCGCCCGTGAAGCTGACGATGAAGAAGAGGGGCATGACCAGCGTCGGAATCACCAGGGAGGGACGGGCCACCATCCTCGCCATCCCCCTCCGGGTGAGCGCCACCACCACGGCCGCGCCGTGGCCCAGGCCACCAGGTCCCCCGGCGACCCGACGGGAGGCCACCACTGCGGTCATGGGCGACCCAGCTTCCGGTGCAACGCCAGAATCGCCAGCGACACGGTCACCAGGGTGACGGCTGCGGGAACCGCCATGGCCTGGATGGCATCGCCCGTCGACCACCCGGCGATCACCAGTCGACGGGTCGGATCGATGACCCAGGTGATCGGGTTGTTCTCCGCCACCACCCGGAACCAGCCCGACATGAGAGCCGTCGGGAAGAACGCCGAGCTCATGAAGATTCCGACGAATACCAGCGGGAAGGTGGCGGCCACAGCCTCCTGGGATCCCGTCCTGATCGCCAGCACCTGGCCCACCCCGCCGATGGCCAGGACCAGGAGAGCTGCCACGGCCATGATGACCAGCACGGCTGCCGGACCCCCTTTCACCTCTGCTCCGAAGGCCAGGAAAATCGCCACCAGGATCGCCGCCTTGATGGCGGCGACCAGCGAGGCGCCGGCAAGGCGGCCCAGCAGGATCGGGAACCTGGCCACCGGGGAGGCGATCAGGCGATCGAAGAAGCCGTTCTCGATGTCCAGGGCCAGCTCGGTACCGGCGGCCGTGGCGCCGAACGAGACGGCCTGGACGATGCATGCGGGGAGGATGAAATCGAGGAACGAATCCACCTCGGGAAAGCCGGGCATGGCCAGGGCCCGCGAGAACTGCCTCGAGTAGACGGCGGCCAGCAGGAGCGGGAAGACGAGACCCGGCAGGACGTTCAACAGCTGCCGACGTTCGGCCAGCACCGAGCGTCGTGCCAGCTCGATGGTCTGGCGCACCGCCAGGGCCAGACCCGGTCCGGCCATCACCCCGGCAGCCCTCACGATCCGTCCCCGGCACCCTCCAGGCGGCGGCCGGTCGCCTCGGCGAACACGTCGTCGAGGCTCGGAGCATCCAACTCCAGGTGCTCCACCACGACCCCCGCCCCGTCGAGGGCCCTGACGGCGTCGGCGACCCTGGCGGCGCCACCTTCCAGTCCTATGGCGACCCGACCCTCCCTCGCCGGCCGGGCCGGGCCGAAGGCCCCGAGGGCGACCCGGGCGGCCTCCACGGATCCCGGCTGGACGTCGATCCGTAGCGTGGGTGAACCGATCGACGCCTTGAGCGCCTCGGGGGTTCCCTCCCGCACCAGCTTCCCGGCGTCGATGATGGCGATCCGGTCAGCCAGCTGGTCGGCCTCCTCGAGGTACTGCGTCGTGAGGAACACGGTGGTCCCGTTCTCCGTGTTGAGCCGCCGCACCTCCTCCCAGAGTGCCTGTCGGCTCGTCGGATCCAGGCCGGTTGTGGGCTCGTCCAGGAACAGGATCTCCGGCTCGTGCACCAGTGCCATGGCCAGGTCCAGACGCCGTCGCATCCCCCCGGAGTAGGTGCCGACCCGACGCCCGGCAGCAGCGGTCAGGCCGACCCGCTCGAGCAGTTCTGCGCCCCGGATCCGGGCCACCGCCCTCGGGATCCCGTGCAGCACCGACTGCAGGCGGATCAGCTCATTGCCGGTCATGAGCGGGTCTATGGCTGCATCCTGGAGCGCCACGCCGATGGTCCTGCGAACGGCCCCCGAACCGGAGACCACGTCGTGTCCGCCGACCGTGGCCGTTCCGGCGGTGGGTCGCAGCAGGGTCGTGAACATCCTCACGACCGTCGACTTACCGGCCCCGTTCGGGCCGAGGAAGCCGAACACCTCGCCGGGAGCCACCGAGAGGTCGATCCCGTCGACAGCCCTCACGTCTCCGAAGGTGCGGACCAGTCCCTCGGCCTCGACCGCCGGCCTCACCGCCATGGGCTCACGCGCCCTGGATGGCCGCCCAGACCTTCCGTGGGGTGAGGGGCACGTCAATGTGTGTCACCCCGAGGTGCGCTATCGCATCCAGGACCGCGCTCTGCACGGCGGGCGTGGAACCGATGGCGCCGGACTCTCCGATCCCCTTCACCCCGAGGGGGTTGTTGGGCGTCGGCGTCTCGAGCGGGACCAGTTCGAAGAACGGCAGCTCGGCCATCGAGATGATGCCGTAGTCGGCGAAGTTGGTCGTCTGCGGGTTGCCGTCGGCGTCGTAGGAGACCTCCTCCATGAGTGCCTGTGCGACACCCTGGGCTATTCCGCCGTGGCGCTGCCCCTCCACGATCACCGGGTTGATGATGCGACCTGCGTCGTCGCAGGTGATCATCCGGTCCAGCCTCACGTGGCCTGTCTCCACATCCACCTCGACGACCGCCACGTGGGTGCCGAACGGATACGAGCAGAGCCGGGTCTCCTGGGATTCGGCGTCCAGCAGGCCCTTCTCGGCGGCCGCAGCCACCTCGGCCCAGCTCCTGGTCACGGACGGCGAGCCCACGACGTGGAAGCCGCCCGCCTCCGAATCCAGCACGACGTCGGAGACGTCGGCCTCCAGGAGGTCGGCGGCGACCCTCCGGGCCTCGTCCACCACCACACCGGCGGCGTCGTGGATGGCCGAACCACCCAGTTGGGTGGACCGTGAACCCATGGTTCCGTGACCGTGGGGTACGAGGTCGGTGTCGCCCTGGACGAAGTCGATGTCATCGATGTCCATGCCCAGCCTGTCGGCGGCGATCATGGAGAAGGTGGTCATGTGGCTCTGGCCGTGGCTGAGCGAACCTGAATAGATCCGGGCCCTGCCATCGGGGGTGATCTCGACCCGCCCGAACTCGTCGCCACCGGGCGCCGGCCCGGCCGTCACCTCGACGTAGGTGGCGACGCCGATGCCCATCTGCAATGGCCCGCCGTCAGCCCGCCGCCTGGCCTGCTGGACCCGCAGTTCGTCGTAGCCGGCCGCCTCCAGGGCCAGGTCCAGGCTGACCTCGTAGTCGCCGCTGTCGTACTCGGTGCCCACGCCGGTGGTGACCGGGAAGTCCTCCGGCTGGAAGAAGTTGCGGCGGCGCAGTTGGATCGGATCCATCCCGATCTCGGCGGCGAAGAGCTCGATGGCCCGCTCCACGGTCAGCGTGGCCTCGGGGCGACCGGCCCCCCGATAGGCCTCGGTGGGCGTGGTGTTGGTGATGACCGAGCGGGCGCCCGTCTCGACGTTGGGGATGTCGTAGACGCCGACCGTCATCGGCAGGGTGAACATCGGCAGGAAGGCCCCCAACCGGGCGTATGCCCCGCTGTCGACGAGCACGTCCAGCCTGTAGTGCGTGATGTCACCGTCGCGGGTGCCGCCGATGCCGAAGCGATGCACGTGGCCCCGGCCGGGACCCATTGCGTTCATGTTCTCGGTCCGGGTCTCGAACCACCTGACCGGACGACCCACCGTCGCCGACAACCACGGCAGGAGGGCGTCCTCCGGGTACGGCGAGATCTTGGCGCCGAAGCCCCCGCCCACATCGGGCACGATCACCTGGATGCCGCCCGTGGCCTGCTCGCCGTACAGGGCCTGCAAGGCCTCCTTCACGCCATGCGGGCCCTGGCTGGACATCCACACGATGAGCTTGTCGCCCTCCCATGCAGCCGCCGTGGAACGGACCTCGATCGGAGCCGCAGAGGTCCTCTGGTGCGACACGCGTCCCTCGACGACGGCCTCGCAGTCGGCGAAGAATGCGTCGTCGGTGATGCCGGTGGCCATGCCCAGGGTGGCGAAGTCGACGGCCAGGTTGGTGCCCACCTCGGTATGCACGACGATCTCGTCGGTGAGGGCGTCCTCGGGATCCACCACCACCGGTAGCGGGTCGTAGTCGACGAAGACGGCCTCCGCCGCGTCCTCCCCCTGAACGGGCAGCTCGGTCAGCACGACGGCGACGCACTCCCCCACGAAGCGCACGGTGTCGGTGGCCAGGATCGGCCGGTTCAGCATCGGCTCGGGAAAGGCAGGTACCAGGCCGGGAAGGACGGTCGGACCGTCCAGGTCGGCTGCCGTGAAGACACCCACCACCCCGGGCAGGCCGAGCGCCTCCGAGGCATCCACCGTGATGCGGGCATGGGCCATCGTGGAACGCACGTAGGTGGCATGCACCGCCCCGGCCAGGCGGGGGTCGTCCACGTCGGCGGTGTAGGTGGCCCCCGTGGTCAGGAAGCTGCGGTCCTCGCGCCTCAGGACACGGTTGCCGATGATGCTGCTCACGGTCGGACCTCCTGGGGGGTGCCACGGCGATGACGAGGGTCGTGACCGTAGCCCGGACCCCGCAGCGTGGCCGTGCCGGAGAGGGCTCCGGGGGCTACCCGGTCCAGTCCCCGAACGGCCAGATCCCCGGCACCGGATGTTCGACACGTGGCGGCGGAAGGACCGCGTAGGCCTCCTCGTCAGGCATGACGAGGTTGTAGTCGGACCGGGCCCGGCGCTCGATCTCCTCGTCGGTGTTCAGGGCGTCGATGCGGTCCTCGTACCCGGAGTTGAGGGCCTCCACCTCTTCCACCTGCGCCTGCAGGTCGGCCGTGCGCTCACGCTGCTCGAACCAGTCCTGGAACGGCACGACGCCGAGCGCCAGGGCGGCAGCGACCGCTGTGAGGGTGACGGCCAGCAGCGAGAGTCGGCGCGTGGTACCGGAGCGCACCGCCTCAGTTGCCGGCGAGGGCGGCCCCGCCCCTGAAGGCGGCCGCCTCGCCCAGCATCTCCTCGATCCGGAGGAGCTGGTTGTACTTGGCCACCCGGTCGCTGCGGGCGGGGGCACCGGTCTTGATCTGGCCACAGTTGGTAGCCACCGCCAGGTCTGCGATCGTCGTGTCCTCGGTCTCGCCGGAACGGTGCGACATGACCGCCGTCCAACCGTTGGCGTTGGCCATCTCGACGGCCTCGAGGGTCTCGGTGAGCGTCCCGATCTGGTTCACCTTCACCAGTATCGAGTTGGCCACCCCCAGCTGGATGCCGCGCTGGAGGCGCTCCACGTTCGTGACGAACAGGTCGTCGCCGACCAGTTGCACCCGGTCACCCACCAGGCCGTAGAGGGATGCCCAGCCGTCCCAGTCCTCCTCAGCCATGCCGTCCTCGATCGACACGATCGGATACCGGTCGGCCAGGTCGGCCAGGTAGGCCGCCATCTCGTCGGATGTGAGCGTCCGGCCCTCGCCCGCCAGGTGGTAGGAGCCATCAGAGAAGAACTCCGTCGAAGCGACGTCCAGGGCCAGGGCCATGTCCTCGCCCGGGGTCAGGCCGGCCTTCTGGATGGCCTCCACCAGGAGCTGCACCGCCTCCTCGTTGGATCCCAGGTTCGGGGCGAACCCACCCTCGTCACCGACCGAGGTGGACAGGCCCCGCTCCGAGAGCACGCCCTTCAGGACGTGGTAGCACTCGACGCCCCAGCGGAGGCCCTCCGAGAAGGAGGCCGCACCAACCGGCATGAGCATGAACTCCTGCAGGTCGACGTTGTTGTCGGCGTGCTCGCCACCGTTCAGGACGTTGAGCATCGGCACCGGGAGGACGTGGGCGTTGGCCCCACCCACGTACCGGAAGAGGGGTGCATCCGCATCGTCGGCGGCCGCACGGGCCGTGGCCAGCGACAGGCCCAGAATGGCGTTTGCGCCGAGCCGACCCTTGTCGTCGGTGCCGTCGGCATCACAGAGGGCCCGGTCGACGGCTCGCTGGTCGTAGGCGTCCATGCCCCGCACCGCTGCCGCCAGTTCGCCGTTCACGTTGGCCACGGCAATGGTGACGCCCTTCCCACCCCAGGCATCCCCACCATCACGCAGCTCCACGGCCTCGAACATCCCAGTGGAGGCACCGCTCGGCACGATGGCGCGCCCCGAGGCTCCCGAATCCAGCTGGACATCCACTTCGACGGTTGGATTACCCCGACTGTCCAGGACCTGTCGTCCGACGACGACCTCGATGGTGCTCACGACTGCCTCCTAGGCGCCAGGAACCGGATTCCGCTCCGGTCGGGCCATCCGGAACGAACCGGCCGGCCAGCATCCACGATACGACGCTAGCCGTGCCCCGTGGTTGCGGTACCCCGCCCCCGATAGGCGGCTACCGCCCCGGGTTCGGCGTCACGCAGGTCCACACCGTCAGCAGCGGCCATGGCCTCCACGGCCCTCACCTCGACTGTGAACCTGGCCACGGCGCCTCGCAGCACCTCCTCGGCGTCCACCCCGGCCTCCCCGGCGGCGACCGCCAGGCCGAGGAGGAGGTCTCCAAGGGCATCGCCACCTGCGGGTACGGCGACGGTCGGCACCACGGGGGCCATGCCCACCCCGGCGGCCCGCCGAACCACCTTCTGGGCGGTGGCCAGTGCCGGGAGGGTGGGAGGTATCCCATCGAGGCTCGAGTCCCGGCCCTTCTCCGCCTGCTTGATCCTGTCCCAGTTGGCCAGCACCGTTCCGGAATCGACTGCCTCCACGTCGCCGAATACGTGGGGATGGCGGTGACGGAGCTTGTCGTGGATCCCCCTGGCCACGTCGGCCAGGTCGAATCGCCCATCGTCGGCTGCGATGCGGGAATGGAACACCACCTGGAAGAGCAGGTCGCCCAGCTCCTCCTCCAGGGCCTCGGACCCGTCGCCGGTGGCCTCGTCGAAGCCGTCCAGGGCCTCGAGGACCTCGTGGGCCTCCTCCAGGAGGTGCGGCCGCAGCGAGGTGTGCGTCTGGTCGGCGTCCCAGGGACACTCCCGGCGCAGGACAGCCACCAGCTCGGCGAACCGCTGCAACTCGACGGCTATGGGCGCGGCCAGTCGGGGAATGAAAAGCGAGGTGAGGTGGTCGACCACGACGCTGGTCGCCAGGTCGTCCCATGCCACGGTGAGGATCCTCTCGTCGGGACCGCCCAACCCCTGCAGCACGACCACCGGTTCCTCCGGTGGATCCGGAACGGATGCCACCAGGTCGGCCAGCACCTCGGCGGTGTCCACCTGGGCCACCAGCAGCGGCCCCCGCTCGCCGGCTGCCTCCACCGGGAACCGCCTGCCGTCCACTATCCGCACACCGTCCGCCAACGGATCGATGCCCAGCCGAACCCAGGCCAGGTCCACGAAGGAGAGCGCCGGGACGAGCTGCACGTCCACGCGGTCGTCGGCCAGGAGCAGCTCGACGGTGTGCTCGGCCACCATTGGCGAGCCTGGCACGGCGTACAGGACCCTTCCGTGGGCCTCGGCGGCCGCCACCACCTCGGCGACCACGCCGGCGTAGACCTCCTCGAAGCTCTCCGCTGTCTCGTAGTGGTGGTCCAGGGACACCACGTCGGCACCCAGGACGCCCACCGACGGGTGGCGGACGGTGCGGACATACCTGTGCGGGTGGGCGGCTATCGCATCCAGGGTGGCCGTGTTGCAGAGCTCGGGTCCGGCGGGCCCGAGGCCGACCACGGTGACGCCGGGTCGGCGGAGGGTCACGAGCCCAGCCGTACGAGGGCGGGTGCCAGCGGTCCCGGCGGCGGCGCCACCCGACCCACGGCCCTGTCCCAGATGCCGTACCGGGCATCCACCTGGACCTCCCGGCTCAGACCAGCCACCTGCAACAGGGCGGCAGACGCCCTCGGACCCAGTGCCTCGAACGGCACCGGATCAACGGTTCGCACCTCGTCGATGCGGATCACGTGGAACCCGAACTGGCTGGGCACCGGCCCGACGAGGCTGAGGCCCCCGGCCAACGCACCCAGGACGGCACGCTCGAAGGTGGGCACGAAGGCGCCGAGCGGAACACAGCCGAGCGAACCACCGGCCTGGCCGGAACCCGGGTCCTGGGACACCGAGACGGCCAGCGCAGCGAAGTCGCCACCGGTAGCCAGCAGGTGGATTACGGCATGGGCGTCATCCTCCTGGGTCACGAGGATGTGGCTGGTGCAGAGTTCGTACGAGAGGAGCCCGACGTGGGCCTCGTAGGCGGCCCTCACTCCGGGACCGCCGGCCTCCACCAGGTCCAGGGCGGCCTGCCACCCGATCAGACGGGGCAGGGAAAGGTCGCCCGGGTCCATGCCGGCCGCCAGGAGGCGGTCCCGCGCCGTCGACCTCTCCTCGGGAGTAGCCACCACGTCGTAACTGGCGAGGAGGTCCACCAGCGACTCGTACTGGACGAATCGATCCACCACCCCGGCGGTGGTCGTGGCATCAATGGTGGCGTCAGAGGACCGGCCGGTCACCTCCGCAACGAGGGTGGCCACGCCGTCGCGATCCAGGGCGCTGTCGCCCACCCTCACGGCCACGACCGACGAGCCGCAGGCGGATGCAGCCATGGCCAGCACCAGCAGCACCACCAGCCGGTGGCGTCGAATGACGAAGGGGAAGCTGGTAGGGCGTCTCACGAGGGATCGATGCTACGCCGCCACCCGGGCTTAGGCGTCGCCACCGGAGGGCGTGCCCACGCCGTCCGACGTCGGCACCAGGTCCTCCAGCATGAGGGTCAGGGACGCCGTCAGGTCGCCCTTCCGGAGCGGCAGGAGCAGCTGGCGCGGGCCTTCCTTGTAGCGGGCGTCTTTGTAGAGACGCCCCAGCCGGGTCTGGCGGCTCAACGGTAGGACCACCGGCGAGCAGCGGGCCATGAACTCCGGGCCGCCCAGGCCGGGACCCTTCGTGACCACGACCTCGGTTATGCCGCGGGCCACGCAGACGGTCCGCAGACCGGCCACCGACAGCAGCGCCTTCACCGGAGCCGGCAGCGGGCCGTAGCGGTCCTCCCACTCGGCGCGCAGGGCCTCCACGCCATCGGCCTCGGCCGTGACCCCGGCGGCGGCCAGCTTCCGGTACGCCTCCAGTCGCAGGTCGTTGCGCGACACGTAGTCCTCGGGCAGGTGCGCGTCGACGGGGAGCTCCACGCGTATCTTCGGCAGCTCGTCGATCACCGTGCCGGCCAGCTCGGCTACGGCCTCGGTGACCATCTGGCAGTAGAGGTCGTAGCCCACGGCGGCCATGTGGCCGCTCTGACCCGTGCCCAGGAGGTTGCCGGCCCCGCGGATCTCCAGGTCGCGCATTGCGATGCGGAATCCGGACCCCAGCTCGGTCGTCTCCCCGATGGTGCGGAGCCTCTCGTGGGCCTGCTCGCTGAGGGCCTTGTCGGGCGGGGTGAAGAGGTAGGCGTATGCCCGCTGGCCGGCACGACCGACCCGGCCACGCAACTGGTGGAGCTGTCCGAGGCCCAGCAGGTCGGCCCTGTCCACGACCAGGGTGTTCACCGTCGGCATGTCGATCCCCGACTCGATGATCGTGGTGCACACCAGCACGTCGTACATGCCTTCCCAGAAGTCCATGACGGTCGACTCCAGCGACGCCTCGTCCATCTGGCCGTGTGCCACCACCACCCTTGCCTCCGGAACCAGCTCCCTGACGCCGGCAGCCACGCGGTCGATGTCCTGGACCCTGTTGTGCACGAAGAAGACCTGGCCCTCCCGGAGCAGCTCGCGGCGGATGGCCTCGGCCACCGGCCGCTCGTCGTAGTCCCCCACGTAGGTCAGGATCGGCTGCCGGTCGGCGGGCGGCGTGTTCATGAGGCTGAGGTCCCGTATACCTGTCAGCGACATCTCCAGGGTGCGCGGGATGGGGGTGGCCGTCAGGGTGAGCACGTCCACGTCGGCCCTGATCTTCTTGATCGACTCCTTGTGGCTGACCCCGAAGCGCTGCTCCTCGTCGATGACCAGCAGGCCCAGCCGCTTGAACCGGACCTGCTCGGAGAGCAGGCGGTGCGTGCCGATCACCACGTCCACCGACCCGTCGGCCAGGCCCTCGGTGACACGCCGCGCCGCCGCCGGGGTCAGGAATCGACTGAGCACCTCCACCCGGATCGGATACGGGGCGAAGCGGTCGCGGAAGGTCTGGCCGTGCTGCTGGGCCAGGAGGGTGGTCGGCACCAGCACGGCCGCCTGACATCCGTCCTGCACGGCCTTGAACACGGCTCGGATCGCCACCTCCGTCTTGCCGAAGCCAACGTCGCCGCACACCAGGCGGTCCATCGGCACGGGGCGCTCCATGTCCGCCTTGACGTCCTCGATGGCCTGCAGCTGGTCCGGCGTCTCCTGGTAGGGAAAGGCCTGTTCCATCTCCCTCTGCCAGGGAGTGTCGGCGGCGAAGGCGTGGCCGACCGTCGTGACCCGGGCCTGGTACAGGACGACCAATTCCTGGGCGATCTCCGCCACCTCGGAGCGCACCTTGGCCCTGGTCCTGTGCCAGTCTGCGCCGCCCATCCGGCTGAGGCTCGGAGTCGTTCCACCCGTGTGGGGCCGGATGCTGTCGATCTGGTCCGTCGGCAGGTAGAGGCGGTCGTCGCCCCGGTACTCGAGCAGCAGGTAGTCGCGCTCGACGCCCGCCAGGGTGCGGGTGACCAGCCCGGCGAAGCGGGCCACGCCGTGCTGCTCGTGGACTACGTGGTCGCCGGGTGAGAGGTCCTCGAATATGCGTACGGCGACACTTCGCCGTGGTCGTGTCCGACGTCGGGTCCGACGCCGTCCCGTCAGCTCGGTCTCGGTGACCACCGCAAGGCGCGAACCGGGCAGGACGAAGCCGCGCTCCACCGGCGCCACCACCAGCGAGGCGCCGGGCCCCTCCACAACGGCGTCCTCGTCGGCACCGACAGGTGTGACCTCGATGCCGGCTTCGCGCAGGCGGCGAACCAACTGGTCGACGGACCCCGCCCCATCTGCGGCGACCACCACCCTGTGGCCATCGGCCAGCAGGCGTCGGAGCCGTCCGGGCACGCCGTCGGCGTCTTCGGACACCAGGTCCCGTCCCCATCCGGCGGCGGCGATGGTGTCCACGCCCGGGCCATCGGGCACGGCGTCGATCGTCCAGACGGGCGCACCCGTGTGGACCAGCAGCCGCTCCCAGTCCGTGTGCAGCCTGGGGAACTCGATGCCGGCGGCTCCCCACGTGACCGCCAGGCTGGCAGCAAGGTCGGCCTCCTCCGCCTGGAGGTCGGCGATGCGGTCCCTCAGGCGCCGGGGTTCCACGGCAATGACGAGGGCGTCGTCGTCCACGAGGTCGAAGAGAACCCGTTCCTCCCCGGAGAGCCATGGAAGCCACGACTCCATGCCGTCGAACAGCTCGCCGTCCGCCAGGCGGTTCCACTGTTCGGCACCCCAGGGCTGCTCGGCCACGAGGGCCGCCGCACGCTGGCGTACGGCCTCGTCCGGGATCAGCTCCCTGCAGGGATGGATCTCGACGACGGACCTGGAAAGGGTGGCCCGCTGGTCTGCCACGCCGAACTCCGTGAGGCGGTCCACCTCGTCGCCCCAGAGGTCTATACGGAGGGGTGCCTCGGCTGTCGAGGGCCAGACGTCGAGGATGGATCCCCGTACGGCCAGCTCGCCCCGGTGCTCCACCTGGTAGCCGCGGCGGTACCCGATGGCCACCAGGTCGGCCACCAGCGTCGTCTGGTCGACGACGTCTCCCGGCCCCAGGAGGATGGGCCTGGTGCGTCCGGCTTCCGGCCCGAGGCGTTGGACGAGTGCCCTGCCCGAGGCCACCAGGACCGAAGGCCGATCAGCCAGGTCACCCAGCCTGTGCAGCACCCGGAGGCGCCGGCCCATGGTCTCCACGCCGGGACTTATCCGCTCGAACGGCAGGGTCTCCCAGGCGGGGAACAACTCGACGGCGTCGTCACCCAGGTAGATGCGAAGGTCGTTGGCGAGCCGCTCGGCCTCGGTCCCGGTAGGTACCGCCACCACCAGCGGATGGCGACCGGTCCGACGCACCAGGGCGGCGATCACCATCGCACGGGCCGGCTCGGCCACCGCCAGGGAGGCGGCTCGTCGGCCCAGGACGGCTGTGATGGCTGGCTCGTCGTCCAGGAGGGTCGAAAGCCGCTCCAGGTAGGGACTCATATCTGGCTGTCGGAGGTCGGTCGTGTCACGGGCCGGCGTTGAAGCGGCCCATGGTCGCATCCACGCCGTCGGCCAGGATCGCCTCGACGGCGTCGACCGCCTCGGCGACCACCACGCCCAACTCCGCCGCCTCGGCCCGGGACGGCCGACGCAGCACGTGGTCGGCGCCCGACCGGCGACCCGGGGGCCTACCCACCCCGATGCGGACGCGTAGGTAGTCCTGGGTCTTCAGGTGCGCGGTTATCGACTTCAGGCCGTTATGGCCGGCCAGGCCGCCGCCGGCCTTCACCCGGAGTGTCCCGACCGCCAGGTCCAGCTCGTCATGCACCACCACGATCCGGGTGGGGTCGTCGATCCCGTGGCGTCGCACCAGGCTGCCGACCGACTGGCCGGACTCGTTCATGAATGTCTGCGGGAATGCCAGCGCCACCCGCTGGCCACCGATACGGACCTCGCAGGACAGGGCCAGCTCCCGGGACCGCCGGAGCGAGCCACCGTGCCGGTCGGCGAGCACTGCCACGACATCGGCGCCCAGGTTGTGGCGCGTTCCCACATAGCCATCGCCGGGATTGCCCAGGCCGACGACCAGCCATGCCGCCGGTTCACCGGTTCGTTCGGTTCGGGACCGCCGCAGCAAGGGTCGGCCCTAACCGCTATGCGTCGTCGGCGTCGTCGCCCGTGTCGTCGGCGGATGCCTCGTCGGAGTCGCCGTCGATTGCGCCCTCCAGCTCGACACCCTCGGCGTCGGCTTCGGCAGCCTCCTCGGCGGCAATTGCCTCCAGGGTGGATCGGGTGATCATGCCGATGGCAACCGTCTCGTCGGGATCCACTTCGGTGGTGACACCCACCGGGAGGGGGATGTCGGCCACCCGCAGCGAGTCCCCGATCATGAGGGCGGAGATGTCCACCTCGAGCTCGTTCGGGATGCTGTCCGGTGCGGCGTTGACGGTCAGGCTGAAGAGGTTCTGGTCGACCATGCCGTCGGCATCGGTGACGGCCTTGGCCTCGCCGATCATCACGAGGGGCACGTCCACGGTGACGTCCTGGTCCGGGTCGATCCGGAGGAAGTCGACGTGGGTGACGTCACGACGCACCGGATGACGCTGGATGTCCTTCACGATCGACATCTGCTTCTCGCCACCGATCTCAAGGTGGATGACGGCGTTCACGCCGGCATCGGTGGTGAGCGCCTCGCGCAGGTCCACCCACGCCACGTCGATGCTGACCGTGTCCTGGGAGAGCCCGTAGACCACGGCGGGAACGCGCTGCTCGCGACGGAGTCGCCGGCTCGGCCGGGTGCCGGTCTTACGGGTCGTGTCTGCGGGGAGGACGATCTCGCTCATGGAAGGACCTTTAGGAGAGGAGAGAGGCGAATGCGCGGATCCGGTGGAACCGACAGGCGAGTCTACCGGTGGATGCCGCCGGCCGGTCGGGCGACCTGTACGACCCGGGTCCCCCGGTGCCGGGCCCGCCAGGCCTCAGGCCAGGTTGTTGCCGCCGAATATCTCGCTGACCGAGGTGTCGCTGAAGACGGCACCGATGGCCCTGGCGATGAGTGGGGCCACCGACAGCACCTCGACCAGATCGGGGTCGGTGCCCTCGGGCAGGGGCAGGGTGTCCGTGACGATCACCTTCTCGATCGAGGAGGCAGCCAGACGATCCATCGCGGACCCTGAGAACAGGCCGTGCGTGGTCGCCGCCAGGACCCGGGAGGCACCGCGTTGGGTGAGCTGTTCGGCGGCGGCGCAGATCGTGCCGGCGGTGTCGATCATGTCGTCCACGATCACGCAGACCTTGCCGTCCACCTCACCCACGACCTCCTTGGCCTCGACGGTGTTGAACGCCGTGTGGCTGCGCCGCTTGTGGACGATGGCCAGGTCGGCACCCAGCTGGAGGGCGTAGCGCTCGGCCACCTTCACCCGACCGGCGTCCGGCGAGACGATCGCCAGGTCGCCTTCCAGGGACCGAAGGCGGTCGACCAGGACCGGCATCGCCGTGAGGTGGTCGACCGGTCCCTCGAAGAACCCCTGAATCTGGCCGGAGTGGAGGTCGACGCTGACGAGACGGCTGGCACCCGCCTCCTTCAGGAGGTTGGCCACCAGCTTGGCGGTGATCGGCTCGCGGCCCGACGACTTGCGATCCTGTCGGGCGTAGCCGTAGTGGGGGCATACGACCGTGATGCGCTTCGCCGAGGCCCGACGAGCGGCATCCACCATGATGAGCTGCTCCATGAGGGCGTCGTTGATGGACGTCCCCGGCTCGTGGCAGTGGGTCTGGATGATGAACACGTCGCAGCCCCGGATCGACTCCGAGAACCGACAGTGGATCTCACCATTGGCGAACTCGGCGAGGTTGGGCTCGCCCAGGGACTCGCCCATCTCGGCCGCGATCGACTCGGCCAGCGGCCGGCTGATACGTCCGGATACGAGGTAGAGCTTCTTGTGTGTGACCAGTTCCATGGGCGCGATGGTTGCTCTCGTCGACGGTGGGCGTTCCGGGACTGGAGCATAGGGCGGCTCCCCGGAGCGCGGATCAGCCTATGTAGACGGGTCTGGGCGGGACCATGCCGCGGGCCGGGCTGAGGGTCGTGGTGGCGATCGTGGGCGGCGCTGCGGTGGTCGACGGCACGGCGGTCGTCGCCGACGGAGCGACCGTCGTGGTGGCGGGAACCACGGTCGTACCTGTGGTGGTGGCCGGCGGCTGGGTCGTAGTCGCTGGTGCGGCGGTGGTCGTCGGAGCGACCGTCGTGGCCGTTGTCGCTGGAGGCTGGGTCGTGGTCACTGGTGCGGCCGTGGTCGTCGGGGCAACCGTCGTCGTGGTGGATGTCGTGCTCGTCGTGGAGGTCGTGGTGGTGGTCGGAGCGACGGGGGTGACCGCCGTGGAGGTCGTCGAGAGGTCGCCCATGCCCGCAGCATTCCAGGCCGACACCTGGAACTCGTAGGAGAAGGCCGGATCCAGACCGATCGCCAGGTGGGAGGTCAGCGTCGACGACGTGTTGGAGACCAGGACCGCCCACTCTCCACCGCCCACCCGTCGTTCGATCCGGTAGCCGGTCACACCCGCTCCCCCATTGTCACCGGGCGGCGACCAGGTGAGGTTGACCTGACCACCGGCCAGGGCCGTGGCCACCAGGTTCGACGGTGCACCAGAGCGCGTATACGGAACCGCAGCAGCCGAGGCGGACGCCGCTCCGGTCCCCAGGGCGTTGGTCGCAGAGACGGTGAACGTGTAGGTGGCGCCGTTCACGAGGCCGGTCGCCCCGTATGACGTGGTGGCCGCCGTCACCGTCGCCGATCCCGAGATCACCCCCTGCACGGCGTTGCTGGTCCAGGCCACCGTGAAGCCGGTGAGAGCGGTGCCGCCGTTGGATGCCGGCGCGATCCACGAGACGGTGGCCACACCGTTCCCCGAGACCGTGGCAACCGACGTGGGCGTTCCGGGCACCACGTCGGGGGTGGCCGATGCCGTGGTCGAAGCGGTTCCGGTTCCTACGGCGTTGACGGCCGAGATCCGGAATGAATAGGCGGCGCCGTTCGTCAGGCCGGTCGCCGTGTAGGAGGTGGTCGCCGAGCCGGTGGATGCGGTGAGGACCGTCCAGGAGACGCCGGCATCAGCCGACCGCTCCACCTTGTAACCGGTGATCGAGGATCCGCCATCTGATGCCGGTGCCGTCCAGGCCAGCACCACCTGGACATTGCCGATGGTCGCTCCCAGTCCGCCGGGAGTGCCCGGCGGACCGGTACCGGTCAGCACCACCACCGCCACGTCGTCATCGCCTCCGGCGCTGGTGCCCGCCACCACCACCTGGCTGCTGGCCGAGATCGCCACCGAGTGGCCGACGTCTGCACCTGATCCGACGGCGACGGTGGCCTTTCCGTCGCCGGAGAACGTGGTGTCCAGGGCGCCCGCCGACGTGAGGCGAACGACTGCGATGTCGTCGTTGGAGCCATTGCCGCTCTCGCCGACGATGACTATCCCACCGTCGGCCAGGAGGGCTATGCCCCTGGCCTCGTCGTCACCGGAACCGATGGCCACCGTGACCTTGCCGTCGGAGTCGAACGCCGTGTCCAGGGCGCCGGCCGAGGTGAGGCGCACGACCGCCATGTCCTCGTTGGATCCATTGTGGGAGGTGCCGGCCACCAGGATGTCCCCGTCCGAGGCGATGGCCACGGCACGCGCTCCGTCGGCCGCCGAACCGATGGCCACCGTGACCTTGCCGTCGGAGTCGAACGCCGTGTCCAGGGCGCCGGCGCTGGTCAGTCGCACGACGGCCACGTCGTCGTCGGATCCGTTGTGGGAGGTGCCGGCCACCAGGATGTCCCCGTCCGAGGCGATGGCCACGGCGTGCCCGTAGTCGGCCCCGGAACCGACCGGCACGAGTACCTTGCCGTCGGAGTCGAAGGCCGTGTCCAGCACGCCGGCGCTGGTGAGACGTGCGACCGCGAAGTCGAAGTTGGAACCGTTGGAGCCGTACCCGACCGCCACGATGTCGCCATCAGACGCAATGGCTAGGCCCGTAAGAACGTCGTCACCGGCACCAACCCCGAACTCAATCTTTCCGTCAGTTGAGAAGCCTGTATCCAGAACCCCCGACGATGTGAGTCGAACCACCCCGAACTCTGTGTTCGCTCCCCCTACCCCCGTAGCGCCCCCAACGACGATCATCCCGTCGGATTGGATTGCTATGGCGTACGCGCGGTCATGACCTGAACTGACATCGATCGTCGCAATGCCATCTGATGAGAAGGACGAATCCAGCGTTCCGTCAGTTCCATATCGAACCACCGCGAACTCGTAAGTTCCGCTGATCTGAGCAAAGCCAGCGACGACGATCTTTCCGTCCGACTGGATGGCGACGGCCCGACCGGCGTCGGTCGTCCCGATATCGGTGGTCACCTTGCCATCGCTGGAGAACGTGGTGTCCAGGTCACCGGGTGCGGCACCGACCGGGCCCACGCCGACCAGGAGCATCGCTGTCAGCCCCAGCCCGGCCGTGACGGCCATCGGGCGGCGGATGCGGGTCAGCGTGTCCCCCAGAGGTCCCTACAGGCCTCACATGTCTCCTCGGGAACCAACCCGGTCCTCATCAGGAGGCGGAACATCCAGCAACCGAGGCAGAATCCGACGAACGCCTCCAACGATGCCGCCACGAGGATCGCAGCCACCAACGCCTTGGCCAGCGAGCCGGCACCGAGGACGGTGGCGACCAACGCCCCCACCGAGAGCGTGGCCCCGATGCCCTGGGCGAATCGCTTGGGAGGGCCGGGGGTGTCACGGGCGGCCCAGGCGAGGCGGGGCCTGACCACACGGGTCACCAGCGTTCCCAGTGGGCTGAGCGTCGGGCCGGTCGCCACCCGGGCCACGAACCCCCAGGCCAGGAAGACCAGCAGGACCGTCCAGCCGGTCACCAGGATCGCCACGCACTGCAGGACCACACCGGTGGCCACCAGCCGGGCCGAGACCTCGTCGACCGGATGCGGGAACGAGAACAGGCCCGGCGCATCGGTAGCTGCGTTTCGGCCGTCCACGGGTCGAACCCTATGGTCAGGCGATGGCGTCATCCACGATCGGCCCGTTTCCGGACTCCGGCACCCCGGTCGACGAGGTGGTCCGGGAACTGGACGCCAAGCGGGACAACGACGTCCGATGGGCCGAGGGGCGCACCTTCGGCCTCGTGTTCGACGGTGGCGACGAGGTCCGCGACGTGGCCGAACGGGCCGCACGGCTCTTCCTCCACGAGAACGCCCTCAACACCGCCGCCTTCCCGTCCCTGGGCGAGATCCAGTCCGAGCTATGCGGATGGACGGCCGACCTCCTCCACGGTCCGCCGGAGACCGCCGGATTCCTGACCAGCGGAGGCACCGAGAGCATCCTCTGCGCCGTGGAGGCCGCCAGGGAGCGGGCCCGGGCCGAACGCTCGGTCACCGAACCCGAGATCGTCCTGGCCGAGAGTGCCCACGCCGCCTTCCACAAGGGCGCGCACCTCTTCGGCCTGCGGACCCGGATGGTGCCGGTGACCGACGACTGGACGGTCGACCTGGACGCCATGGCCGACGCTGTGGGCCCCAACACGGCCCTTGTCGTGGCCTCCGCTCCCCAGTACCCGCAGGGGGTCGTGGACCCGGTCGCCGAGATCGCCGAGTTGGCTGCCGGCGTCGGGGCGAGCTGCCACGTGGATGCCTGCATGGGCGGGTTCGTCCTCCCCTTCGCCAGCATCGAGGAACCCGATGCCTGGGGCTCCCCGCCCTGGGACCTTGCCGTCGAGGGGGTCACGAGCATCTCCGCCGACCTCCACAAGCTGGGCTACGCCCCCAAGGGAGCGTCGGTCATCCTCCACCGCTCGCGCCGGTTGCGGCGCTACCAGACGTTCGACTTCGACGGCTGGCTGGGTGGTCGCTACGTGACGCCGAACCTCCAGGGCACACGTTCGGGCCTTCCCATGGCGGCCGCCTGGGCGGTGGTCCGCCACCTCGGCATGGACGGATACCGCCACCTCGTCCGGTCCGCCATCGGGTCGGCGGACCGGATCCGGACAGCGGTTCGTGCCATCGACGGCATCACCGTGCCGGGCGACCCCAGGCACCACCTGCTGTCCATCGTCTCGGACACGTCATCAGACGAGCCGATCGACGTGTTCGCCCTCGGTGACGCCCTGGCAGCCCGGGGCTGGCACCACGACCGGCAGGGCCCACCGGATGGCCTCCACCTGACAGTCAGTGCCGGAAACGCCGTGGTCCTCGGCGAATGGCTGGAGGACCTGGTAGCTGCGGCGATCGAAGCCCGAGCCGCGGCACCGGGGTCGGCGACCGACTACGCGACCCTGGAGTAGGGGCTCAGTCGAACAACCGGGATGCGTCCTCGAAGTCGACCAGCCAGATCCGGCCTCCGCCGTCGGAGTGGTACGACGACCACCCGAGGAGCTGTCGAGCCCTCTCGGGGAGGGTCGCCGCGCGGTCCCGGTCGACCTGGATGGGGCTGGCCTCCTCGGGTCGCAGCCAGCCGGCCACAAAGCTCACGTGCATGCCGTAGCGCCAACCGTCCGTGGTGTTGGCCCCGGCACCGTGGATGACCTTTCCGGAGTAGATCATCCCGCTGCCGGCCGACATCTCGGAATACGCCACCTCGGCATCGGTCACGTCGTGGCCGCGCACCAGGCCCGGTGGGTGCGCCTGGCTTCCGGTCACCACCACGGTGGCGCCGTTCTCCCGGGTGAAGTCCGACAGGGCGAACATGCAGCTGATGGTCACCTCCCGGTCCGGGTTGACGGCCTGGGGCCAGTTGTTCTCGTCGCGGTGCAGGTACTGGGCCGGCTCGTCGGGACCCACGGCCATGACCTGGCCGGTGTTCAGCCAGTAGTCGGCGCAGCCCGGCAGGAGCTCCCGGTCGGCGACCGCGGCCAGCACCGGGTTCAGCAGGGCGTGGTCCACGAAGGCCCGACTGCGTGCCGCCAGGCCACAGAACCGGATGGTGTTGGCGCCGTGGAAGGTCTCCCAGAGCTCCATGCCGCTCTTCGAACCGGGCGCCGCCGCTCCGAAGTCGGATGACAGGTCGTCGACGATTGCCCGACGTCCGTCCTCGGAGAGCATGTCGCGCACGATCACCCCGCCATCGCGGTGCAGGGCGGCGACCACGTCGTCGATGGGTGCGTCGGAATCCAGGGTGGTCAGCTCGGGCACAGCTACAGCCTTCCCCGAAGACGGACCGCTGTGCAATCCGGAAGCGCAGGTACGGTCGCCGTCATGGACCGACCGACCTCCGACACCCCGTTCTCCCTCGTCGGGCCGCTCCGCCCACCGGCCCAGATGCTGGCGGACCAGTCGTACGGCGGGCACTCCAGCGTCCACGACGACGCCACGGCGGCGTCCCTCGGACTCACAGCCGGACCCATCGAGGGCCCGACCCACTTCAGCCAGCTGGACCCCCTGCTGGCCGCCCTCTGGGGCGACCGCTGGTTCAGCCACGGGTGCGTGAGCGCCCACTTCCAGACCATGGTCGTGGAGGGCGAGGAGGTCCGGGCCACGATCTCGTCCACCGGTCCCGCTGCCCGGACCGTCCGGATCGACGCCACCAAGGCCGACGGCACGCCCGTGCTGACCGGGACTGCATCGATGGGGCCGGACCACCCGGAGACCGAGCTGGGCCCCCGCCTGGCGAGGGCACAGGGGTCGCCGCCGGAACGACTCCACGTCATCGACCTGCTCTCGGTCGGCCAGACCGGGCCCGGCGACGAGACGATCACCGTGACCTTCGAGGAGGACTTCGGCGAGCTCTACCCGTTCTCGCTGGCACAGAAGCTGGACCTCATCACCGAGCCACTGGACTGGTACCTGCCGGGTGCCGACACGCCGTGGGGTGCGCCGATCGTTCCCATCGAGATGCTCAGCGTGCTCACCAACGCCACCTCCAAGCACTCCGGCTTCGCCGCCCGCCAGCCCTCCATCGGCCTGTTCATCGACCTCGAGGTCCGACTCCTGGGCAGCCCCGTGCTGGTGGGCCACACCTACAGGATCGACCGGGAGATAGCCGCCCTCAGCGAGAGCCGCCGGACCGAGTCCTACTGGACCCGGACGACGCTCACCGACGTGGCGACCGACGTCGCCAGCGCCGAGGTGCTGCTCCACCAGGGCGTCTTCAAGGACTCATACCCCGGCTACCCGGCCAACGCCGACTGACCGGACCCGGTCTCAGGTGGCCGTCGACTTCCCGGATCCCTCCGACCCGGTCGACCGGACGCGGTCGTAGGCCATCGGCTGCCCGGCTCCGGTACCGAGGGTGGCGTCGTGGGCGGCCAGCATCCGTTCGTGGAAGGGCACCGTCTCCGGGTCGAAGTCCGTGACGGGGACGGGCAGCGTCAGGAATTCGGCGCCTGAGCAGTCGCCGCGGACAGGCGTGGCGTAGTCGACGCCACCTATCTCCTGACGGACCGAGGGCGTCACGTACCGGATGGCGATCCCGACTCGTCGCACGTCCGACCCGTTGGGTCCCGATCCGTGGAACATGAGGCCGTGGTGCAGCGAGAGCTCGCCGGGATGAAGTGCCACGACCACCTCGTCCGCCGGATCGTGGCCGATGGTGATCTCCTGGCCGCGGCTGAGGATGTTGTCGGCACCGAATGTGTCGCGGTGGTCGACATCGCCGAACAGGTGGCTGCCCCGGACGAAGCGCATGGCGCCGTTGGCGTCGGTCACCTCGGAGAGGGCGATCCACGCCGTGACCTGCTCCCCCGAGGATCCGAAGCCCCAGTACCTGTGGTCCTGGTGCATCGTGAGCATCTGCGGACTGTGTGGCTCCTTCACGAGCATCTCGCAGGTCCAGACCATGAGGTCGGGCCCGATCACCGATTCGACCACGTCCAGGACCGCGGGGTGTCTGGCTATGCGGTCGGCCGCCGGGCAGATGACCTGCATCCCATCGCGCACGTACTGGACGAACGGGCGGGCCAGACCCGGGGCGTCGCTCCACCGGTCCTCGAACGCCACGAAATCCGCCCGGAACGCGACTACCTCGTCGACGTCGAACACGCCCACGGGGAGCAGGTAGCCGTCCCGTTCGTACGACCTGACCTGTTCGGGGGTCAGCGACCCGGCCATACAACTCTCCCCGGGGTCAGTCGGACCGGCCCAGGACCAGGATCCGGGAATGGTCGAGGCCTGCGACTTCACAGAGGGCTACGTAGCTGGACAGCACGCTGCGCGCGTCGGTCACGCCGGTGATGCTGCCGTCGTCGGCCAGGCCGATGTTGGCGCCGTTGATGGCGAACCAGACGTCGGCCCCGTCATCGCCCACGGTCAGCGTGTGCACCGAGTGGGCGGGTTCGAACAGGTAGGACCCCGTCGTGTTCACCGAGTCTGGATACTCGGCGTACCACCAGGTCCCGGAGAACGTGACAGCGAACACCGACCCGGTGTGGTGGTGCCGCTCGATAACCCGATCCGGCGGGAACCGGACCCTCACCACCCAGAGCCCGGCGCCCAGGTCCACGTGCAGCAGCTGCAGGAGGGTGCCGTCGCCCAGGTCCACGAAGGGCAGTTCCGATTCGCCGATGTGGACGGCCTCGGCGGCCCCGTGAATAGGCAGGCGTATGCCCCTGCCGGCCAGCAGTCCGCCGGCATCGACCTCCCCATGCGTTCCGTCGCTCACCATCGACTCCCATCTCCACACTGTGGTTCTCCGACACGTGCCTGCCCAACCCTGCCCCCGCCGGCGCCGCCAGCCCCAATCGGGACCCGTATCCCCCCTCGGCGTCGCGTACTACGGTCCACCGCCATGTCCCTCACGATGTCCCAGACCAGCGGCCCCACTGATCCCCCACTCCGTGACGACCTGACCGTCGGCGGGCTGCTACGGGAGGTGGCCGCCGCCGTGCCGGACCGGGTGGCCCTCATCGCCGGAACCCCCGACCGCGACAACCGACGGGAGTGGACCTACGCCGAACTGCTGGCCGATGCCGAACGGGCGGCCCGGGCCCTGCGGGCGCACTTCGAGGTGGGCGAGCGGGTGGCCATCTGGGCTCCCAACGTTCCGGAGTGGATGATCCTGGAGTTCGGCTGCGCCATGGCCGGCATGATCCTCGTGACCGTGAACCCGGCCTTCCAGGCCCGCGAACTGCAGTACGTGCTGACCCAGTCGCGCTCCGCCGGACTCATCCTGCTCCCCGAGTTCCGCGGCAACCCGATGCTGGCCACGGCCACCGAGGTCCAGCCCGAGTGCCCGGAACTCCGGGAGGTCATACGCCTGGACGAGTGGGAGGCGTTCCTGGCCGACGGCGACGCATGGGAGGGCGAGCTGGTCGACCCCGACCCGATGGACGCCTGCATGATCCAGTACACGTCGGGAACCACCGGCTTCCCGAAGGGCGCCCTGCTCTTCCACCGGGGGCTCGTGAACAACGGGGCCCACACGGCGGATCGGATGGGGGTCAGCGACGGGGCGGTGTGGATCTGCACGATGCCGCTGTTCCACACCGGCGGCTGCGTGCTGGGCGTCCTCAGCGGCGTCTCGAAGCGGGTCACGCTCGTGCTGGTGGAGGCCTTCGATCCGGGTCTGGTCCTGGAGCTGTTCGACACCTACGGCGGCGCCACGATGCTGGGCGTCCCCACGATGCTGGTGGCCATGCTGGAGCACCCCGACTTCGCCACCAGCGACCTGTCCCACGTGGAGGCGATCTGCTCAGGGGGCTCGACCGTCCCGGCCCCGCTGGTGGAACGGTTCGAGAAGGAACTCGGGGCACCGTTCACCATCGTGTTCGGCCAGACGGAGCTCTCGCCGGTCTCGTCGATGACCCAGACGTTCGACACGATCACCGACAAGGCCAACACCATCGGACCGGCCATGCCGCACGTGGAGGTCAAGATCATCGACACCGAGACCGGTGAGACCGTCCCGGTCGGAACCATCGGCGAGTACTGCGCACGCGGCTACCTGGTGATGCACGGCTACTACGAGATGCCCGACGCCACCGCCGAGACCATCGACGCCGACGGGTGGCTGCACACCGGTGACCTGGCCTCCATGGACGAGCGGGGCTACCTCTCGATCGAGGGCCGCCTCAAGGACATGATCATCCGGGGCGGCGAGAACATCTACCCGAAGGAGCTCGAGGAGTTGCTCTTCGCCCACCCGTCGGTCGCCGAGGTGGCAGTGGTGGGCCTGCCGGACGAGAAGTGGGGCGAGGTGATCTCGGCCTTCGTCCGGCCGGCGGCGGACGCCACCATCGACAGGGGTGAGCTGTTCGCCTACCTGCGGGAGCACCTGGCACCCCACAAGACCCCCCGACACTGGTTCCAGGTGGACGGGTTCCCGCTCACCGGCAGCGGCAAGATCCAGAAGTTCGTGCTGCGCGACCAGTGGGTGGACGGCCAGTGGACCGAGCTGGACTGATTCCCTCCACCCCGGTGGAGCCCGGATCGGCTGCGGTGGTTGGGCGCCCTACATGAGGGTGAGGTACCTGTCGATCTCGGCCGGGCTGACCTGGTCGTTGACGGACCGGAACTCCGCCCGCTTCACCTCGGCGAAGTAGTCCACGTAGTCGCCGTCGCGGCCCGTTCCCAGCGTGGCCCGCAGGGTGTCGTCGGCGACCAGGGCATCCATGGCGTGCAGCAGGGTGGGCGGCAGGGCGGTGATGCCTCGCCGCCCGATCTCGTCGAGCGGCAGGGCGAAGAGGTTGTCGGTGTTGGGGTCACCGGGATCCAGGTCCCTTGCGATGCCATCCAGGCCGCTGCCCAGCAGGGCCGCCAGCGCCAGGTACGGATTTGCGGAACCGTCCGGAATGCGGACCTCCAGCCGGCCGCCCTCCGGGATGCGGATCATCTGCGTCCGGTTGTTCCCGCCGTAGGCGACGTAGGACGGCGCCCACGTGGCGCCCGAGTCGGGCGGGCCCACGCCGATGCGCTTGAAGGAGTTGACGGTCGGGCAGACGATCCCGGTGAGGCCCTGGGCGTGGTCCAGGATCCCGCCCATGAAGGAGTAGGCCAGCCGGCTGAGGCCGAGACCGCGGACGTCCTCATCGTCGTGGAACAGAGGTTCGTCGGTGTCGGCTGTCCAGAGGCTGAGGTGGGTATGCAGGCCGTTGCCGGTCTTGTCGGTGAACGGCTTCGGCATGAACGTGGCGTAGAGGCCCTGGCGTCGGGCCAGCGTGTGCATCATGAGGCGCAGCACGATGAGGCGGTCGGCCGTGGTGAGGGCATCGGCGTACTGGAAGTTCTGCTCGAACTGCCCGTTGGCGTCCTCGTGGTCGTTGGCGTAGTTGCCCCACCCCATCGCATCCATGTGCCTCGACACGGTCGTCAGGTGGTCCAGCACGGCCGTCAGCCCGCGGGCGTCGTAGCAGGGCAGTTCCGACGTGTCCCGCTCGTCCGCCGGGCGCAACGATCCGTCCTCGTTGCGGTGGAGCAGCGAGTACTCGGCCTCGGCTCCGGCCTTCAGGACCAGGTTCTGCCCGGCTGCCGCGGCGACGACCCGCTTCAGGATGACCCGGGGGGCGTACGGCCAGAGCTCACCCTCCACGGTGGGGTCGCACTGCATGGCGGCCACATTGGGCTGCCATGGAAGTTGCGTGTACGAATCCGGATCGGGAATGGCGAGGATGTCCGGATCGGCCGGCGTCTGGCCGATGGGGCCGGCAGCGAAGCCGGCGAACCCGGCACCCACCTCCAGGAGGTCGTCGATGGCGCTGACCGGCACCAGCTTGGCGCACGGCTTGCCGTGCATCTCCACGAACATGGCGTAGATGAACTCCACGCCATCGTCGTGGATGCGTGCCTTCAACTCGTCCGGAGTCATGCCTGGTCCCCCTCAGGGCACTCACCGGCCCATCGTCCCGGGCATACCCTCCCACGTCCACCGGCTCCGGTCGTGTGCTCCGTGATCGCTGGTCGATCAGGAAGGCCTCGCTGGCCGGGCAGGATTCGAACCTGCATTTTCCTGATCCAAAATCAGGCGTTCTGCCAGTTGAACTACCGGCCACTGGGCAGTGCCTGCTGAGCGTAGTGGTCGTGCCCATTCCACCAGCCCGACCCGCCATCGCGCATTGCCTACCTAACGTTCGTTAGATAGGCTTCCACCGTGACGATCGCAGAACCCACAGTGGAGACGGCCGGCCGGGACAGGATCCTCGACGAAGCCGCCTCCCTGTTCCTGAAACAGGGCTACGAAGCGGCATCGGTCCGTCGCATCGCCGAGGCCGTCGGCATGCAGGCAGCGTCGATCTACCACCACTTCAACTCCAAGGAGGACCTCCTGGAGGTCATCCTGCACCGCGGCCTCGAGGTCATGACCGTGGCCTTCGACGACGCCTCGACCGCCACCCTCGGAGCCCCCGGCCGGGAACGACTGGCCGCACACATCCGGGCCCACCTGGCGGCCCTCTACGAAAACGGCCCCTACACGGCCACCCACGTGACCACCTTCCGAACCGCTCCGGAGAGCGTGCGGACGACGATCGTCCCGCAGCGCGACGCCTACGAAGCCCTCTGGACCACCCTGTTGAACGACCTCGTGACCAGCGGCGTCCTGACCCCGGACACGGCGGTCGGGCCCGCCCGCCTGATGCTGCTGGGTGGCATGAACGCCTCGGTCGAATGGTTCGACCCCCAGCGGGGCTCCCTGGACGACCTGGCCCACCTCATCACCCGACAGACCCTGTACGGGCTCTCCAACCCCTTGGAGGACTGACCACCTCATGACCATCACCGCTGAAACCGGCACCGTGACCGCCCGCCGCAACGTCCACACCACCGACGTACTGGAGGCCATCTACGACCACACGGTCGAGTTTGTGGCCAACGAGGTGATCCCCCACGGCAACGCCTGGGAGGAGGCCGGAAAGGTACCCCGCGAGGTCCTTCGCCAGATGGGCGCCCTCGGGATGTTCAGCCTCCGGGTCCCGGAGGAACACGGGGGCCTGGGCCTGGGCATGCTGGCCTCGGCCACCTACGCGGAGGCACTCGGCACGTCCACCTACGGCGGGTTCGAAGCCACGGTGCTGGTCCACTCCGACATGGCACTGCCCCACCTCCTCAACTCGGGCACGCCGGAACAGCTCGAGCGGTGGCTGCCTCCCGTCCTGGCCGGCGAGACCATCCTCTCGATCGGTGTGACCGAGCCGGACGCGGGATCCGACGTGGCCGGACTGCGCACCACCGCAGTGCGCGACGGGGACGGCTGGCGGATCAACGGACGCAAGACCTTCATCACCAACGCCGTATATGGCGACCTGGTCATCGTGGCCGCCCGGACCGACGCCAGCGAGCGCTATGGCATCTCCATGTTCCTGGTACCCACCGACACCCTCGGCTTCGCTGTGGCCTCCAAGCTGGACAAGCACGGCTGGCTCTGCTCCGACACCGCCGAGCTGACGCTGGACGACGTCTGGGTCGGCAACGACCAGCTCCTGGGTACCGAACACCGCGGCTTCCAGGAGACGATGCGCAACTTCCAGAACGAGCGGATGGTGCTCGTCGGGATGGCCGTGGGGGCCTCCCAGGTGGCCCTGGACCTGACGACCGCCTACTGCAGTGAACGCCGGGCCTTCGGCGGACACCTCTCCGACCTGGGAGCGATCCGCCAGCGCCTCGCCATGCGCCAGGCCGAGGTGGATGCCGTAAGGGCTTCGATGTACCACGCCGCCTGGATGGGCGACGCCGGCCAGGACAACGTCCGCGCCATGTCGGGCCTGAAGGCCTTCGGGGCCGAGGTGGCCAACCGGGTCATGTACGACTGCCTGCAGTTCCACGGCGGCATGGGCTACATGCGCGAATCCACGATCGAACGCATGACGAGGGACGCCCGGATCCTGCCCATCGGCGGAGGCGCCACCGAGGTCCTGCTCGAAGAGGTGGCCAAGCGCAGCTTCGGCTGAGCCTTCAGTTCCGACGGGGTTCCGACCGGTCCGGGCAGAACCTCGGGCAGGCGGACCGCAACCGGCAGGCGCGGCGTTAGATTGCCGCCCGTCATGGGATCTCTGATCAAGAAGCGCCGCAAGCGCATGCGCAAGAAGAAGCACCGCAAGATGCTCAAGCGCACCCGCGCCCAGCGGCAGCGGGGCAAGTAGCCCGTTCTCAGGTCGGCGGCAGGGTCCTTACCACCTGCCGTTCCCCTCCCGGATACTCCCCTTCGACGAACCAGGTACTACCGCTGCCGGCCAGGCGCGGACGCAGCCCCGTCGCGTCCCCGAGGTCGTCCCGCCAGCGGGCCAGATCGGGAAGCAGGTCCAGCGCCGCCGGCTCCAGGTCATTTCCGTTCTCCCCTGCGGGTCCACCCAGTTCGTCCCAGCGTCGGTAGACGTCCGCCGTCCGACACCCCACCGGCGGTGTCAGCAGGGTGAAGGACATGGCGGAGAACTCGAGCGGCTCGACCACCTCGCCGACTCCCGTCACCCGGGCCCGACCCCCCACCAGGCAGAACGACACGTCGGCTCCGATGGCCGCCGCTCCGACCACGTCCGTCCAGCCCGCCCACCTCAGGATCGCCGCAGCGTCGGAGGAACCACCCCCGAGGCCCGCACCAGCCGGAATGGCCTTGTGGACTACCACCGCCGCGGATCGACCCGCCAGCCGAAGCGCCCGGGCCACCAGGTTGTCATCCCCTCCGACAACCTCGAGACCGCCACCTACGGGCACGACCTGCAGGCCGTCGCCGTCGGAGACGTGAAGGCGATCAGCCAGGTCGATGGCCACCATCTCGGCATCCACCAGGTGGAGGCCGTCATCGCGGCGGCCGACCAGCCTGAGCGAGAGCGTCAGCTTGGCCGGCGCTGACAACACGACGACGCTCATCCGGTCACGGCCACTGCCTCGACCAGGGACGCCCAGTCGTCCAGCCCCAGCTCCTCGGCGCGCGCCGTGGGTGCCACCCCGGCCAACTCGAAGGCCTCCGCACCTGCCAGGCCGGCCAGGGAACGCCTCAGCATCTTGCGCCGCTGTCCGAAGCCCGCACGCACGAGGCCGAACAGGAGATCGGGATCGGCGGAAACGGCCTTGGCCTCCAGGCGCTGCAGCTCGACCAGCGCCGAGTCGACGCGCGGGCGGGGCAGGAAGGCCGACGGCGGCACCCTGCCCACGATCCGGGCCCGCGAATGGTAGGCCACCTTCACGGACGGCAGCCCGTACGCGCCATCACCGGGGACCGCCACCAGGCGTTCGGCCACCTCCTTCTGAACCATCACCAGCATGCGGTGGATAGCCGGCACGTCGTCCAGCAGGTCGCAGATGAGTGGCACCGAGATGTTGTAGGGAAGGTTGGCGACCAGCGTCCACCGGAAGCCACCGAGTAGCGAATCCCAGTCGACGTCCATGGCATCGGCGTGCAGCACGGTCACGTCGCGGCCGGCGGTGGTCTCAGCCAGGACCTCGACCAGCACGTCGTCGATCTCGATAGCGGTGACCGACGCCCCCGCATCGGTCAGGGCGATCGTCAGCGACCCAAGGCCCGGACCGATCTCGACCACCCTGTCCCCTGCGCCGACCGCGGCCAGCTGGGCGATCCGACGAACGGTGTTGGGCTCGACCACGAAGTTCTGTCCCAGCGACCGCTTCGGGCTGATCCCGTAGCGGTCGAACAGGGCATGCACCTCTGTCCGGGTGAGGGTCACTGCCGGTGGCCGCGGTCAGGGAAGGTAGCGGCCACAGACCGGCCACTGTCCACGGCCGCGCAGGTCGTAGAGGGCCTGGGCCATACGGTCCTGGTCGCCGGGAGAGGCAGCGGCTGGATCCACGCCGACCAGGTGCTCATGGTTCAGCCCGGCGATCCAGTCCCACGTCTGACGGCTGAACTGGTATGCGCCGCGGTACTTGCCCGTCGGGTTGACGGCCCCGTAGTTGCCGGTCGCCTCGCAGAAGCGCAGGGCCTCCCACTGGATGTCGCTGGGTCCGTCGGCGTGGGGAGTGGTGTCCCAGGGGATGGTCGTGGTCGGGCCCGGGGTGGACATGGCCTCCTCACGGCGCTTCAACTCCGTGGCCCGGAGCCGGGCACGTTCGGCCTCCCGATCGATCTCGGCCTGCCGGGCAGCCAGTACCGCCTCCAGCCTTGCCTGGTCTGCGTACTCATCGGCGGCCACGAGGCGGGCGGCGGCCAGCGCATCGGCCTCATGGTGGCGGGCCACCTCGGCCAGACGGGCCACCGTGTCACGCCTGGACCGCGCCAGGTGCCAGACCTGTGCCCGGTCGCTGAGGCCTGCGACGTCCGGTTCGAATCTTGGCGCAGCGGCCACGACCAACTCCACGACCTCGAGCCGCTGGGCCTCCACGGTCTGGACCTCGGGCGCGCCAACCGCACCCGCCGTCCCTGTGAAGGATCCGGGCGAGGATGGGTTCTCGAAGACGAACAGGGGCAGCGCAGCGATCGTGGCAAGGGCCACGACGACCACGCGCCACCGCTCAACGGTGGGTTCGGCGTCCAGAGCTCCGTCCCTTTCCCCTCCAGATACGGCCGTTTCCGACCGAATCGCCGCCCCGAAACTAGGGAATCGTTCCGGGCAACGCAAGGGCGGGAGCAGGTGGGGGGCGGTGGTCGTCCGTCACCCCTTCGGCCGACGACCCGTCCGGATGGCTCAGTCGAGGCCGTAGAACGCCCTCGCGTTGGCGGTGGTCTGATGCGCCACCTGGGCGACCGCCAGCCCCATGGCCTCGGCCACCGCCACCCCGACCAGACACACGAAGGCAGGTTCGTTTGGCTTCCCCCGGTGTGGAACGGGTGCCAGGTATGGCGAGTCGGTCTCCACGAGTGCCCTCTCCAGCGGACAGATGGCAGCGGCGGACCGCAGGTCGGAGGCCGATCCGAAGGTCACGATTCCGCTGAAGGAAAGGAACGCACCCCTGGCCAACCCCTCCTGGGCCTCGTCCACACCGCCGGTGAAGCAGTGGAACACCGTGCGGTCCGGAACGCCCTCCCGGTCCAGCACCTCGAAGGTCTCCTCCCAGGCTTCGCGGGTGTGGACCACCAGCGGCAGGTGCCACTGGTTGGCCAGCGACACCTGCGCTGCGAAGACATCGCGCTGGACGTCGCGGGGGGAATGGTCGTAGTGGAAGTCCAGGCCGGCCTCGCCCACGGCAACCGCTGTGCCCAACAGGTCGGCCAGGCCTTCCACCCCGTTGCTGGCCTCATGCGGGTGGACCCCGGCGGTCGCCCAGACGTCCTCGAAGGCCTCCGCCGTGGCGAGCGCCGCCCGGCTGTCCTCAAGGTCGCACCCGACCGTGACCATGCCGACCACGCCGGCCTCCCGGGCTCTGGCCACCACCTCGGGAGCGTCCGCTCCCAGGTGGCAGTGGTTGTCGAACCAGACCTCGCTCACCCGTCGACCTGATCGGAGAGCAGCACATCCAGGTCCACCTTGGCGAACAGCGGTGTCGGCTTCCCGATGGGTGAGCCCGGCGACAACTCCCGACGCTCCCATGAATCCACCGGACCCAGCACGTCGTCCAGGGTCGAGGTGCTGAACGGCAGGTAGGGGGCCAGGGCCACGCGTACGCCGACCACGGCCGCCAACGCCGTTCCCAGCACGACGTTGGCCCGCTCGGGATCCACCTTGGCGAGCTTCCATGGCTCCGTGGCGTTCAGGTATGCGTTCACCGCCGCCGCCGCACCCATCCCGGTTCGCAGCGCCGCCCGGAGCTCCACCCGGTGTATCTGCGAGCCGGCCGTGACCAGCGCCGCGTCAACGGCCTCCAGCAACGCCAGGTCCTCCGGGGCACGCCCACCGGCACCGGGGACGGCCCCGTCGCACGTCCTGTGCACCATCGAGAGCACCCGGTTGACCAGGTTCCCCCAGGTGGCGACGAGTTCATCGTTGATCCGTCGCCCGATCTCCTCGACCGAGAGGTCCGTGTCGCTCTGCTCGGGAAGGGAAGCCGCCAGTGCGTAGCGCAACGCATCCGCCTGGAACATCTCCAGTCCCGCTCCGATCGTGAGGCCAACCCCGCGGCTGGCCGACGCCTTACCGCCCTTGAAGGTCACGTACTGGTTGGCCGGCACGTCGGTCGGCAGGTTCAGCCCGCCGTAGCCGAGGAGCATCCCGGGCCAGATGATCGTGTGGAACGGGATGTTGTCCTTGCCGATGAAGTAGACGGACCGGGCGTCGTCGCCCTCCCACCAGTCCCGCCAGGCCTCGGGCTGACCGTTCAGCTGCGCCCACTCCATGGAAGCGGACAGATAGCCGATAACGGCCTCGAACCAGACGTAGATCCGCTTGCCGGGCCCCAGGTCGTCCACCGGCAGCTCCACGCCCCAATCCAGGTCACGCGTGATCGCCCGATCGTGGAGTCCCTCCTCCACCCAGCCCTTCGAGAAGTTCAGGACGTGTCGACGCCAGCCCTCACGCGTCTCCAGCCACGCCGCCAGCTCGTCGGAGAAGTCGGAGAGCCTGAGGTAGAAGTGCTCCGTCGTGCGTAGCTCCGGGCTGCCCCCGGTGATCTTGGAACGGGGATCCAGGAGTTCCTCCGGGTCCAGGGTCCGACCGCAGTCCTCGCACTGGTCGCCGCGGGCCTCCGCGTAGTCGCAGTGCGGACAGGTTCCCTCTATGTAGCGGTCCGGCAGGAACCGGCCGGCCTCCGCGTCGAAGTACTGCTCGCTGGAACGTCGGTCGATGTGCCCCTTGCTGAGCAGCTTCAGGAAGATGTCATGGGTGACCGCCGCATGGTTGTCGGTCCCGGTGGACGTGTAGAGGTCCCAGCTGATGCCCAGCCGCTCCCAGTCGGCCACGAACTCGACGTGGTACCGATCCGCCAGTTCCCGCGGCGTCACGCCCTCGGCATCGGCCCGGACCGTGATGGGCGTGCCATGCACATCCGAACCGCTCACCATCAGGACCCTGTTTCCGACCAGGCGCTGGTGGCGGGCGAAGACATCGGCCGGCAGGTACGCCCCGGCCAGATGGCCCAGGTGGCGGGACCCTGAGGCGTAGGGCCATGCCACGGCGACCAGGACGGGCCTACCGACGCGCTGGTCCGTCAGTTGCTCATCGGCCATGGGCCCGAGGCTACCGGTGGTCGCCGATGGCGAACGTGGCCCCGACCGGACCCATCACTCCAGTGCCAGGCGGTAGGCCCGGCGACGCGACACCCCCAGGCGACGGGCCGCCTCGTCGGCGGCGTCCCGGGTGGATGCACCCGCGGAGAGCGCCTCGGCCAGCACCGCCCGGACCCGGTCGTCATCAGCCTCGGCAGCCGGCGGGGACCCCGCGACCACCAGCACGACCTCGCCCTTCACGGGCTCGGAGGCGAAGACGACCGCCTCGTCGAGGGTTCCCCGCCAGAACTCCTCATGGAGCTTGGTCATCTCGCGCGCCACCACGACCTGCCGACCTCCACCCATGGCCGTCGAGAGGTCGGCCAACGTGGCAGCCAGGCGGTGCGGCGACTCGAAGAGCACCATGGTGCGTTCCTCCACCGCCAGCTCGGCGAGCCTTCCGGCCCTCGCACTCCCCTTGCGTGGCAGGAAACCCTCCATGCACCAGCGCTCGGTCGGCAGGCCGCTGGCGGCCACCGCGGCCACCGGCGCCGATGGACCCGGAACCACCTCGACGCGATGGCCGGCCTCGACCACCATGCGCACCAGTCGCTCGCCCGGATCCGATATCCCGGGCATTCCGGCATCGGAGACGAGCGCCACGACCGCTCCCTCCTCGAGGCGTCGCACCACCGTCCGGGCCGACCGCTCCTCCGTGTGCATGTCGAGGCGCAGCAGCCTGGCTCCGACGATCCCGGCGTGCTGTAGGAGCCTGCCGGTACGGCGGGTGTCCTCACATGCCACAAGATCGGCCGCAGCCAACGTCTCGACGGCCCGGGGCGACAGGTCACCCAGGTTGCCGATCGGCGTGGCCACCAGCATGAGGCGGCCTGACCCGCCGTCCGCGCGGCTCACGAGCGGACCTCCAGCTCGTCGCCCACGCTCAGATCCCAACGCTCGAAACAACCGGCGTCCGCCTCCAGTACGGCCCGCGCACCGCGGACCGGTCGGCCGATCCGGTGGCGGGCCATCCGCGTCACCCGGATCACCCGCAACGAGTCGTCCAGGTGGGCGACGTCGATGGCGAACCGCATGCCGACAGTGTGGACGGATCGGGCGGGGCGCAGGAGGAGGGCTCCGTGGATGCCGTCGCGTCCCAGCAGGCCGCGGGCCCGCGTCGATGATGTCTCGGCCACCTCGAGGCTGGCCAGTACCCGACCCCCACGGACCAACCACGGCATCAGGTGATAGTAGGGCTCAGACGTTGAACCGGAACTCCATGACGTCGCCGTCCTCCGGCCGGTAGTCCCTACCCTCACTCCGGACCAGCCCGGACTCACGGGCGCTGACCCAGGATCCCTGCTCCAGGAGGACCTCGCAGCCGATGGTCTCGGCCCGGATGAAGCCCCGCTGGAAGTCGGTGTGGATCCGGCCGGCGCACTCCGGAGCCGTGGATCCGGCCCGGAAGGTCCAGGCCCGACTCTCCTTCTCACCGGTCGTGAAATACGTGCGTAGGCCGAGCAGGTGATAGGCCGCCCGGACGAAGCGCGGCCACGCCCCCTCGCCAAGGCCCAGGCCCTCGAGCATCTCGACCCGGTCCACGTCGGACAGCAGGGCCGCCTCGGCCTCCAGCTGCACGCACATGCCGATCACCTCGGCGCCGGCCAGCTCAGCCACCACGGGCGCCAGGACCGGGTCCGGATCCTCGACCTGCTCCTCGTCGAGGTTCACCACGGCCAGGACCGGCTTGTCGGTCAGCAGGAAGAACGGCTGCAGGTCAGACCGTTCATCGGCGCTGAGGTCGCCGCGGTAGAGGGGGGTCCCCTCGCCCAGCAGGTCCACGGCCCGATCCAGGGCCGCCACTGCCGGTCTCAGCGATGGATCCCCCTTGGCCGTCCGGCGGAGCTTGTCCACCTGCTTCTCGCAGGTCTCCAGATCAGCCAGGGCCAGCTCCACCTCGACCACACGGAGGTGCTCCAGGGGATCCGTGGGGCCCGGAACGTCGCTGTCGCGAAACGCCCGGAGCACGAACACGATGGCGTCCACCTCGCGGATCCCGGCCAGGAACTTGTTGCCCAGGCCCTCGCCCTGGGATGCCCCCTCGACCAGTCCTCCGATGTCCAGGAACTCGACGCTGGTCGGAACGACCTTCCTGGAAGCGCTCATCTCGGCCAGGCGACCCAGCCGGTCGTCCGGAACCCTGGCGACGCCGATGTTCGGCTCGGTGGTGGCGAAGGCGTAGGGCGCAGCGAGGGCTCCTCCGCCAGCCAGGGCGTTGTACAGGGAGGACTTGCCCGCGTTGGGCAGGCCCACGAATCCGAAACGCTCCACTGACTGCTCCCGTCGACCGCGCATGATCGGGCCGCACACGACGTCCGGACCGACGCACAAGGCTAGGAGCGGGGGTGCAGGCGTCCACGGTGCTGTGACCGGCGGCCGCCGGTTCCCCGATGGATACCCAGCCGGGACCGTTACCCTCATGGGCATGTCAAAGCGCACCAGCAGGCAGAAGGCCTCGGCCCGTCGCAAGAAGGCCAACCACGGCCGCAAGCCCAATCTGGGCCGCAACAGCTGAGCCACCCTCCGGTCCCGTAACCGGCGACCATCCAGGAGACCAGCCATGACCGACCCGGTGCTCGGCCGACCCGGTGCGACCCCGAGCGACCAGATCGACACCTTCGGGGTGGACGGCCCCCTTGACCTGGTCCACTTCCACTCCTCGGAGCTGACCGCCGTCTGCCCTGTCACCGGCCAGCCGGACTTCTACTCGGTAGACATCGAGTACGTGCCAGCCACCAGATGCATCGAGACCAGGTCGCTGAAGCTCTACCTCCGGACGTTCGACGGCCGGGGAATATTCGCCGAGCACCTGGCCCCGCTGATCGCCGGACACCTGGCAGATGCCGTCGAAGTGCCCGTCACGGTCCGCCTCACCCAGCAGGTACGCGGCGGGATCACCACGACGGTCACCGCCACCGGACGAACCGCTGCCTGAGGAAACGGCCCTCCGCACGCTCTGCTCCGCCCGGACATTCCACCGCCCCACCACCTTTCTGTGCTTTCGGTCACAGGGCGCGCTACGGTCGGCGGTCCCGCGGGCAGCCTTAGGCTGCTACGCGGACGCAACGATGCGACTACGGACCGGAGGGGTTCATGAGCAAGCGATTCACCCGCCTGCTCGCCGTGATGCTGGGGTTTGCCCTGGTTGTCTCGGCGTGCGGAACTGACGACGAGGCTGCAGCACCAGCAGCTACCACCGCTGCACCTGCAGCCACAGCGGCACCGGCGGCCACAGAGGCCCCCGAGCCTCCTGCAGAGCCGGTATCGGTCGGCCTGGTGTTCGACATCGGCGGACGTGGCGACCAGTCGTTCAACGACTCGGCCTACGCCGGCCTGGAGCGTGCGGCCAACGAGCTAGGCGCCGCCATCTCTGACGCCTCGCCCAACTCCGACGGCTCCAACCGGGCCGAGTTGCTGCGCCTGTCAGCTGACGTCAACGACCTCGTAATTGGCGTTGGCTTCCTGTTCGCCGACTCGCTCACCGAGGTGGCCGCCGAGTACCCGGACACGAACTTCGGCATCGTCGACGGCTGGGTGGAGGCACCCAATGTGGCCTCTCTGGGCTTCGCCGAGCACGAGGGCTCGTTCCTCGTCGGCGCAGCTGCAGGCCTGAAGAGCACGACCGGCCTGGTCGGCTACATCGGTGGCGTAACCATCTCCCTGATCGGCAAGTTCGAGGCCGGCTTCGTTGCCGGCGTCGCCGCGACGAACCCCGATGCAGTGGTCATCGTCGAGTACATCAGCGAGCCGCCGGACTTCTCCGGCTTCTGGTCGCCCGACCGGGCACGTGAAATCGCCCAGTCGATGTACGAGAAGGGCTCCGACGTCATCTACCACGCCGCTGGTGGCTCGGGTGCCGGCCTCTTCGAGGCCGCCAAGTCGTACTCCGAGGACTCGGGTTCCAAGGTCTGGGCGATCGGCGTGGACTCCGACCAGTACCTGACGGCCGATGAGTCGGTTCGTGACTACATACTCACGTCGATGCTGAAGCGCGTCGACGTGGCCGTGTACAACACGATCCTCGCCCAGGGCGAGGGCACCTTCACCGCAGGTGGCCAGTCGTTCGACCTCTCGGTCGACGGCGTGGGCTACTCGACGACCGGTGGCTTCATCGACGACATCGTCGGCGAGCTGGAGGCGTTCAAGGCCAAGATCGTGAGCGGCGCCATCGGCGTGCCGACGGAGCCGGGCGAACGGGCTGTGGTCCTTCCGGACCTCGGCGGCCGCGTCGTCACGATCGCTGTCGACAACGCGTACCTGCCATTCGCCTACATCCCGGCTGACACCGGTGTGGCTATAGGTTGGGACTACGACGCCATGGACGAGGTCTGCCGACGCCTCAACTGCGTTCCGAGCTTCCAGGAATTCGCCTGGGACGGCACGATCATCGCCACAGGCCAGGGCCAGTTCGACATGGCCGGTGGCGGCATCACGATCACCGAAGCGCGTGACGAGGTGGTCGACTTCTCGATCAGCTTCATCAGCACCGATCAGAAGATCCTCGTGGCCAAGGGCGACTCGGAGATTGGTTCTCGAACCGACCTCGAAGCGTCGGACTGCATCGTCGGTTCGCAGACCGGTACTACCAACTACGACCTTTCGGTGGACGTGGTCGGTGAGGACAGGATCGTGGCGTTCGAGTCGTTCGCCTTCGCCGTGCAGGCCCTGATGACCGGTGACGTGTGTGCCGTGATCATGGACGACGTGGCCGGCCAGGGCTACCAGGGTGAGAACGCAGACCATGTGGACATGCTCCCCGACTCCCTGCAGTCGGATCCGCTGGGCTGGGCCTTCACCGAAGGCAGCGACCTGGTGGGTCCGTTCAACGAGGCCCTCCAGTCCATGAAGGACGACGGCACCCTTGCAGCGCTCAACGGCAAGTACTTCGGTACCGCATTCACGATCACCTACGACGACATCGGTGACGGCGCCTACGCCGAAGACGAGTCGGCGCTGCCTGGTGATGGTGTGTCGTTGACGATGTGTCGTGCGAACTGGGCGTCTGGTTACATCCAGGCTGAGATCGTGCGTCAGATCATGCAGCAGGC
>Ga0208335_1000029_pt1 | contig 61942 bp, 63 predicted proteins | sample DeeseametaMP0759_FD_184202 | JGI IMG/M metagenome (GOLD analysis project Ga0208335, IMG submission 184202) | Marine microbial communities from the Deep Atlantic Ocean - MP0759 (SPAdes) | ecosystem: Environmental > Aquatic > Marine > Oceanic | place: West of Cape Town, South Africa, South...
AACGTTGCTGCGTGTTCCATTGGTCACGGAACAAGTTCGGTTGTCCGGCTGGGATGGAATGTATATACTGTAGCCTCCGCCTTCTGCTACTGGAGTACTAAAGCTGAACGAGCCGTTGTCTGAGAGCGTTTTTGTTTCATTATCGAATTGCAGCCCCAGAGTAGTAGATCCCAGGCCACTGGCCGTTCCACTTAAAAAATAGGCCCGGACTGCACAAACAATGGAAACACTGCTCATATTGTCACTTGCAAGGCCGCGATTACTGGCTGCAGAACATGTGAATGGAGACGGCTGGGTTTTAACAGTTACGTTGTATGCACTGCCCTTGTTGATTTTGTTTGTAAAGCTGAAGCTGCCGTTGGAAACTGTGAGATCTTCTGCACCATTATTTTGCAGAACCACTGAACCTGTTAACCCGCTTACAGTTCCACTAACATTATAGCTACTGCTCGTACAGGCAATTGTTATATTTGAAATGTTGTCAGAAGTTGTACCGGAAGCATTTGAAGCGGTACAGGTCTGTGTGTTGGGCTGCAGTTTTACCGAAACACTATATGCGCTTCCGGAACTGATTCGGGTCTTGAAAGTAAAACTGACATTATCCGTTCCAGTTTGTTCAATAACAGTATCATCTGCACTATTATTTTGAATGACCAAAAAACCAGAGAGGCTAGTTACAGTTCCTCCGATACTGTAAGTGGTAATACTTGAAGAAGAAGTAATACTTGAAGAAGAACTTGAATCCTTATTTTCTTCGGCATTTTCTTCGGCACACCCAAAAAATAATAAAATTGAAATGATGGAACATGTAGCCAGTTTCCAATGATAATACCGAAAATCAAACATTTGAACCTGCTGGATCGTTAGGGATGCAACTCAGAGTGAATTTTATACACTGAGTGCAAATAGATAAAAAATACAATATGTTTATGCAACACATGTTCCGAGTCAGCTTAAAAAGTTTAACCTAAACTCAGTTGGATTAATTATACACATATCAGAGCCGAAAAAACAGCTTTATGCACTAAGAATTATCTGCAAAAAACTGCTGACAGATTGATATAACCCGCTTGCCACTTGGCTTCAGTTTTTATAAACTCAACTGATGTAAAAAATTACATACAAGAAAAAAAGGATTTGCTGAAAAAATGATGAAAAAATATACTTTTGCAGTGGTCGGCGCCCTGGGAAATGTGGGGACAGAAATGCGCAATATTCTGGAAAAAAGTACGCTGCCGATCGGAAACCTCGTGCTGATGGATGTTGCGCAAAACGCGGGGAAAAAAATCCGTTGGCGTGATGCGGAATATTCTGTAATTGAGGCAAAACCTGATTCATTTTCGGGGTGCGATATCGCGATTATGAGCGCCGGTGCTGACGCATCACTGGAATTATCTCCAGAAGCAGTTAAAAGGGGCTGTGTGGTGATCGACAATTCTACCGCATTCCGGATGGTTCCGGAACATCCGCTGGTTATTCCTGAAGTCAATGCGGATGCATTGGAAAATCACCGGGGAATAATCGCCAATCCAAATTGCTCGACGATCCAAATGCTCGTCGCGCTCAAACCGATTCATGATAATTACAGAATCAAACGTGTAATCGTCAGTACATATCAAGCCGTCAGCGGTTCCGGACAAGCTGCGGTGGATGAACTACAAAAGCAGACTCATGCTTTTGCAAATGGAGAGGACATGCGGAGTTCCGTTTATCCGCACCAAATTGCTTTCAATATTTTACCGCACATTGATGTTTTTCTGGAAAATGGATACAGCAAAGAAGAAATGAAAATGATTTTGGAAACAGCAAAAATCCTTGATCCTGAAATTAAAATTACTGCCACAACTGTCAGAGTCCCGGTAACGACAGGACACAGCGAAAGCCTGAATATTGAGACCGAAAAACACTTTGAAGTAGAAGATGTCAAAACACTAATGGCGGCATCTCCTGGAATTGAACTTGAGGATGATCCGGAAAATAATGTTTATCCGCTCGCAATCAATGCCGCAGGAAAAGACGCAGTTTTTGTCGGTCGAATTCGCCGGGATTTTTCTACGGAAAACGCACTGAACATGTGGTGTGTTTCAGATAATCTGCGTAAAGGTGCCGCGCTTAATACCGTGCAAATTGCAGAAGAACTTGTAAAACGGGACTTGGTAAGAGTTCCATAGATTTCAATAAATATCAGAAAATAGATGAAGGAAAATAACGGCCACGCTGATTCAATCATCGTGATGAAATTTGGCGGAACCAGCGTCAGGAATGAGGAATCCCGTGCCCACTCAATCAAACATATTCGCAGTCACTCAGACGCAGGGAAACAAGTGGTGGTGGTGGTCTCCGCCATGGGACGCAAAGGGGAGCCATATGCGACTGACACTCTGATCTCACTGCTCAAAGATCTTGGTGAGCCGGTCAATCCGGCCGAACTTGATTCAGTAATGAGTCTTGGCGAAACCATTAGTTCTGCCTTTTTTTCGCATTTGCTCTGTCAAAATGGACTACCGGCAGAGGCTTTTACAGGAAGACAAGCGGGCATCTTAACCGACGATAATCCAGGAAACGCAAAAATTCTGGAAATTTATCCGGCGCGAATTGTAAGTGCCTTGAATCGCGGAAAAATCGCAGTCGTGGCAGGTTTTCAGGGAACGACTGCGGCAGGTGACGTCCGCACTCTTGGCCGCGGTGGCAGTGATACAAGCGCCGTTGCGCTGGGCGCCGCTTTGAATGCGGAAAGAGTAGAAATTTATTCTGATGTAGATGGTATCGCTAATTGTGATCCACGTCAAATTTCGGTTGCGTCTTTTATGGATACTATAAGTGCCGCACAAATTCTAAGTATGGCAAATGAAGGAAGTTCGGTGATACATCCGAGGGCAGTCAAAGCATCCCTCAAAACAAAAACACCGATAGTCGCCCGCAACACTTTCAGCAATGCGGCAGGTACTATTATTTTCCATCATGAATCTGCCAACCAAAGCGAACAGGTCACGCTGGCGCACAGAGAAAACATGGCGCTCATCGTCTTTGAAAACGCAACGGATGCTCAAAGATTAGTTCCGGAAATGATCCCGATTGATGAATGCAGATTTCTTATAAAAAATGACATCTATCTGGAAAATAGCTTAAAGCTGCTGAAAACATCCTTGGGTACTCTAAAGCTGGAAGAAGGCTGGTCCACGATTTCAGTCGTCTTTGACAAGTCGGCTGAAGAAAGCATAAATGTTCCGCAAACTGAAATCATTCCTTCCAGCAACAATGTAATTTGTTATCTGCTGAAAGAAGATCGTCTGGAGGTTTCTTTACAGCTTTTGTATGATCATTATCTATTGAAAAGTCAGTAAAAAATCAAAATTCCACACTCGTTTGTAATTTCCGCTTCTGCGGGAATGACAGCTTTTAAAGTGTTTTTCATCTCTTAGTTTAACTACAATTACCAAACATCATTTATTCTACTATCGAAGTGTTTTGAGAAGAAATGGCTGAAAGTTGAGGGACACTAAGTCCGCATTCTTGTAATTGAAAAATAACACTAAAAACTGAGGTTAAATGTCCGCATTTGAAAAAGAAGAATACGAAATCCGCATTGCCAAGGTGCGGAAAAGTATGGATGAAAAAAATATTGAAATTTTGATTGTTACTGATCCCTCAAACATGGCGTGGTTGACGGGTTATGACGGTTGGTCGTTTTATGTGCATCAGTGTGTGGTGCTGACTTTGGAGGGTGAGCCGCTGTGGTTTGGACGCGGAATGGATGCGAATGGAGCAAAGCGTACGGCCTTCATGCGGCACGAAAATATCATCGGTTATGCGGACGATTATGTGCAAAATCCGGAGAAGCATCCCATGGATTATTTGAGTGGAATTTTCAAAGAAACATCCGGAATGCCTGCCACCGTAGCTTCCGGCGGTGCTGGCTGGGCACAAAAAACAATCGGAGTGGAAAAAGACAACTATTATTTTACTGCGTCTTGTTTTGAATCCTTGCAGAAAAATTTACCACAAGCAAATTTTGTGGATGCAACGGCTTTGGTCAATTGGCAGCGTACCGTGAAATCTCCGCGTGAATTGGATTTTATGCGTAAAGCCGCGCGAATTGTGGAAAAAATGCACGCCCGTATTTTGGATGTAATGGAACCCGGTATGCGCAAAAATGATTTGGTGGCAGAGATTTATCATGCGGCCATTTCCGGAGTCGCCGACACTTCCGAAACAAAAGGCTTTGGCGGAGATTATCCGGCGATTGTACCAATGACTCCCACTGGAGCTGACGCCTCAGCCGCGCATTTGACTTGGGATGATCGGCCAATTCCAAATAATTCCGGAACATTTTTTGAAATTGCGGGATGTTATCGCCGCTACCATTGTCCGCTCTGCCGCACAGTTTATTTGGGAACGCCGCCGCAGAAATATCTTGATGTGGAAAAAGCTGTTTTGGAAGGAATTGAAGCCGGACTGGAAGCCGCAAAACCCGGCAACCTGGCCGAAGATATTGCAGCTGCATGGCGCAAAACGATTGCAAAGTATGGTTATGAAAAAGACAGTCGCTGCGGATATCCGATCGGTTTGAGCTATCCTCCGGATTGGGGTGAGCGTACAGTCAGTTTCCGGAAAGGTGATAAAACGGTGCTGGAGCCAAATATGACTTTCCATTTTATGCCCGCTCTCTGGTTTGAGGATTGGGGCTTGGAAACAACGGAAAGCATTTTAATCACCGAAACAGGAGCGGAAACTTTGGCAAATGTTCCGCGCAAGTTGTTTGTGAAACCGTGAAAAAGGTTCGAAAATAGTCCAATCAAGATGTTTGATTACATCCTCAAAATTCTGTTTCCGGAAAATTCATTTCAGCGTAATAAATTATATGCCGAACCAAAACGGCCGATAACTGTGAGCCAGCAAATACTTCCGAAAATAACGGCCAATGTTGGAAAGTGCTCCGGAAACAAACAAATGATGATATAAAATAAGATTGTTTCTGAGCCTTCTGCCAATCCACCCAAATAATAAAACGCCTTCTGTCCATGTGCCTTTGAGGAAATACCCTGTTTTTCCGCAGCAATTGCAAATGCCAAAAAACTGGAACCTGTACCCATAAAAGCAAAAACTAAAAACGTTGCTGCCAAACTATTTTTCTCTGGATTGGCCAGTGCGAAGCCCAAAATAACCGCGGAATAAAAAATAAAATCGCAGGTGATGTCGAGGTAACCACCTAAACTCGTAATACCGTTTCGGCGGGCAACCGCACCGTCTAATCCGTCGAAAAAGCGGTTGAGCAAAATCACAACCAGGGCGGCGGAATAAAGTTTTAGCCAGAGTAAAGGAACTGCAATAAGGCCAATTCCGAAACCAACGAGGGTAATTGTGTTGGCAGAAATATTTTGGGGGACATAATCCGCAATGTCTTCCATTGTCGGATGTACAAACCTATTCGCCCAGCGATCAAGCATGTGGATTTTTTCGTAATCAGTATGAGTTATGAATTTTGATTTTAAGTCCGAGAATCTTTGACACAGACGTTCAAGACTGCATACTGCACCGTCCTGCTTTTTGCGGCTTCAGAACCTCAAAAGCAAGGTCGAAGGAGAGTACGGAATCTTACAGAATTATTTTTATGACGTGAGTTCAATTCTGTCAAGAATCGCGTTTGCGATTCCGAGCTTACCTACATGCATTTTAGGTTCTTGTTCAGGTTCCAGCAGCCACGCTACTTGCGTACCGTCCGCTTTAAATTCTTCAGCACGATTTGCTACAATCAGTTGAGATCCGCCTTTTTTTGAAAAGCGTTTTTGCGCAATTGAAATCAGCTCTTCATGAGAAATATTTTCTTCATATTTGAAAGTTAGCATTTTCAGCTCCGGAAATTTCTGGCGCACTTCATCAATTAGCTTTGCAGTCGGTAACAGTTTCAAAGTCAGCTGATCTACTTTACTGGACCATTTTCCTTCATAAACCGTTTCCGGCTGAAAATCCGCAACTGCCGCCGTAAATATGCCCCAATCAAAAGATTCCTTTTGCAATGATTCGTGTACAATATTTCTATAATCAGAGTATGTTGCCGCTATATTTGTGTTTAAATATTCCGGCGCGGATTGGCTTCCTTTGCCGAGAATCAGTTCAACTTCTGCTCCACGCAACCATGCTTCTCGTGCAATTTGGATGGAAAGAGCGCCGGTAAAACGTGTCGTTATGCGTCGAATATTGTCCAGCGGAACTGGAGTTGGACCGCCGGTGATCAACAAAGATTTGCCCTGGAGCGGAGATTGACTGAGAGCCCTGATCGTTGCGGACACAATCAATTCCAGCGAGGCTAGATTATTTTTTCCGTGTGTTTGCAGTGGTGGAATCATGGTAATTCCCATTTCCTGCAAAGAAATTAGTGAACGAGTCAAGATGCTGTTATGCATCGCGCCGTGCATTGTGGGAGCAAACAGAAGCGGTATTCCCTGACGTTCCATTCGTCCGATAGCGGCGGCGATTGCTGCTGTAACCACCGAGTCCGCAATTCCTGAAACTGCCTTATTCAAAGTGTTGTAAGACGCCGGCGCGACAACAAAAACATCAAAAGGTGTGGAGTCGCTCAAATGTTCCGCATCCGCTGAAAAGCGGTCAATAACAGGATTTTGCGAGCACCACTCCAGTGCTTCTTTGGCAACATAACGTAATCCTCCTGCTGTTACATAAACAAATACTTCCGCTCCTTCTCTGCGAAAATCTCGAATCAAATCCGGCATACGGTAAGCCGCAATGCTTCCGGTTATCAACAACGCAATGCGCTTTCCGGATAAATGGGAACCGGTTAAACGAATTTCACGGTCTGCAAACTCAGAAGAAGGAGGAGGTTCAAAATTCCAGTTTAAAGACATTGAGAGCTTCAAGTTTCAGGTTAAAAAGATAAAGGACACAAGTTTCAAGTATCAAAAATGAAGCAAGCTGATTTATGATTTACCACAATACAGTTGCTGCCAATTCAGCCAACGCTGAGCGTTCAACATTTTTAAAGCGAACATGTCCCGCCAGCGGCGAATCCTTGAACCGTTCAACCAAGGTACTCAAACCGTTGGAAGAGAGATTTACGTCTGTGTTATCAATTTGGTTCGGATCACCTGTTAAAACGATTTTAGTTCCTTCTCCAACTCGTGTGACTATCGTTTTCATTTCATGCGGAGTTAGATTTTGTGCTTCGTCCACAATCATGTACTGCTGCGGAATTGAACGTCCGCGGATATAAGTCAGCGGTTCCACTACGAGCATACCCCGATCCATCAATTCTTGGTAAGAGTTCCGTTTTGAACCTTTTTTTGCAGCAGTATTGTTGATCAGCAATTCCAAATTATCAAAAATCGGTTGCATCCACGGCGCAAGTTTTTCCTGAGTATCTCCGGGTAAAAAACCAAGATCGCGTCCCATAGGAAAAATCGGACGTGAAACGAGCATCCGCGCAAACAAATTGTCTACCATCATTTGCTGCAAACCAACAGCCAGCGCCAGTAAAGTTTTTCCTGTACCTGCTTTTCCGCTGAGAGTAACAACCGAAATATTTGGATTCATCAACAATGCCAGCGCCTGGCGCTGTTCCGGATTTCTCGGTCTTATTCCCCAAACACCCTGCTCTTTTGCTACCGCTTCGAAATTCTTATTTCCGTGATTATAAATCGCTAAAATATCTTCTTCCGGAACTTCTGAACTATGCAGTAGAAGTCCTTGATTTGGATAAAATTCAAATTTTTCATCCTGCTCCGAAAAAACATCTTCCGCTAAAATTAACGTATGTTGGCTGAGTTTCCGTAATTTTTGTTTACTGACTTCATACGTGCGCATCCCCGAATACAGGCATGAGTCATCCTTCTTGTGTCCAGCATAAGAAATGGTAGAAACATTGAGCGTGTTTGCTTTCGTCCGTAAATTTTCGTCCTGCGAAACAAAAACCAGATCCTTGTTTTTTTGATTCAGCATCCAGGCAACAGCCAGAACACGATTCGAAAAATTCTTGGAATTCAGACTGTACGGAATAGATCCAGCTTCCGGAATTGAAAGCTCGATCCTTAATTTACCACCGTTTGGCAAACGCACACCTTCTGCTAAACTACCATATTGCCGGCATTCATCCAACATGTGGCTGACTAATTTGGCCGTACGACCTTTTTCACCCAAATCAAGTTTGAGCAGATCCAGTGCATCAAGAATACTGACCGGCAGCACAACTTCTTTTTCCGGAAAATCATAAAGTGCATCCGGAGAATGTAGCAACACGCTGATGTCAAGGACATAAACTGAGGCGCTACTCATGCGTATTCCGGAAGGAAATAAAGAATGTACTCAGTCTTAAAAGTTTGAAGCATGAAAAAATTAGTTATTTTTGTGCTTACGCGATAATCAGGATTAACAGTCAGAAAATCGTTTTGCTGCATTGCTCTTCATAAACCAGCTCATACAAATCGTCTATCAAAGAGACTTTACTGTCAAGACTGCAGATTATTTTCTTTGCAGTCAACATAAATCGTTTAGATAATTTTTTACATTTTGGCTGGTTTTAAGAAACTTATATTCTGACGAAATAAACCCAATTTCTTGCACTTTCGAAAAAATTCAGGTAGAAGTTTAGAGGCAAACAAAATTTACAAACAACCTTAAATGCCCGTTTAGGAAGATAAAATGGAATTTCAGTTAACATCCGGTTTACAACCGCAACTGCTTGAAGACGATCAAAAGTTATGGCTTGCCAGCGCAATCTGTGGTGCAATTACGGCAGACGGTTCAATTGCTCCTGAGGAACTTGAATATCTTGAACGTGCCCTCTCCTTTTTACCTTCGCAAATAGAGGTAGTAAAAATGATGCAGGCAGTGAAAGAACAAAATCTTCCACAACTCGGCCGTTTCCCAGGTGCAACACGAGAGCTGGAGGTGAAAATTTTCATCGACCTGACCACCGTTATTTCTGCGGACAATGTGCTTGGCGCAAACGAAATTGACTACCTTTTGGACATAGGACGTAAACTCGGTTTTGGCCGTGAATTTGTCAGAGTGGTCATTCGCTGGGCCAGCGAGGGGATTGTCTGGAAACGCAAAATGCTGCACTTGATTGACGCGGGAAGTTCACTTGAAGCAGAATATTCAGAATAGACGTCCACTTGAAATTAACAAATCCCTGACTGAAATTTAAAAAGCAAAGGCGGGCAGCGTTAATCCATGCAAGCTTATTCAGCCGGACTTAGCTGCGTCAAAATATGTCTGGTTTTTCCGGCAACAAATTGCAGGAGGTAGTGGGGAGCAGCTTCAGCAATACTAAATTCAAAATGAGTTTTTTCCCGCGGCAGAATGGCACGCAGAAATCCGGATTGCGGTAAAATTAATATTTTGTGTGCCTTCATGCTCCCAAGAGGAGTGTCCAGCTGAACTTCTTCCTGTGGTTCAACCTTCATCCGGATCATGCTCATTGAACGCGGAAGCCCCTTTTCTTCTAACTCTATGGCGAGCAAGGGTAGAAAGAGTGTGAACGAAAACTCTTTTGTCTGCAAAATTTGCTGAAGGTTTTTTCGCAAAAAGAAAATTACTACTTCAAAGGGAACCGCGTTTTCCTCACTTAAATCTGTTTCAAACTCCAGAATCTTTCCGGCTTTGTTCAGCCTTGTGCGCAAGATTTGTCCGGAATAGGTGTTGGTAATTCGAAAATCTTCACGCAGATCCTCTTCCTCATACCATCTAGGCACACCGGAATTTGCGTCAAACCAGAGTGACTTACGGGTAAAAACTTCACCGTCCGCTTTAGTATTTTCGTTTTTTTCAACAATGAACCGCGTTCCATCCCTGGTCAAAATTTCGTAAATGAAATTACTGTGTCCGGTGATTTCGGAACGTTGCTCAACCCAGTGTTTATAAGAAATTTTTGTCCCCGGCAGCAATTCACTGAGATAACTTTCCTGGGCGGAAACAGACATGCCGTGTAACAAAAATACGCTGAAGAAAATTGAGAATATAAAAATCGTCCTGCTGTTCATTTTTTTCCTGACATCAGTAGTATGCTCCTTCGCATTTTCGACAAATATTCCAATGCGGTTTTGCATTTGGCACTTCCACAAGACACTGGCGACAAACAACTTCTTTGCAGTTCAGGCAAACCATTTTGTATGCGTGGAAGCGTGATACAGACTTTCCGCAAACATTACAATTTTCGGCCAGTCTTCTCATTTTCGTTTAAATATCTCATAATTTTTAAACCTGTCAATGCAGAGTAGTCTTTTATTATGCCAAGATTTTCTGTCGGCGCAAGCGCAATGCTGAAGCGGAATAATAACTTATTCTGTGCAGAAACAATTTTGAAGGCATTGTTTGTATTTTTTAATTTACAATCTTGCTGAAGTTCGGTTGTAAATTAGTTTTTGGAGTAGGTCTTTAGGGTCATTGACAGCTCTTTTAGAATAGTGTACGCTCACGCTAATGATAAGATGTTGAGTAGACAAATCATTGCTAAAATCTTCTTCAGGGACAGATTAAATAAGTGTGCTTCAGCAATTCCAGATATAATCAATAATTTCCGGTTATCCGCATGAATCGATTTCTTCTATTTTCCCTTTTCTGCATTTCCAGTTGCGTTATTTTCCTGATTCAGCCTCCTCCAGTGCAGGCCGATCAAAATGACACAAGGCTTGAGGAACTTTTCCATAATTTGAAAACCTCTGACAGTCTGCAAAAAGCCTCATTGTTTGAAAACCAAATTTGGCAGATCTGGATGGAGCACCAAAACCCAAAGGTGCAGATTTCGCTTTTTAAAGGTATTGAAGCAATGCAACAACAAATATTTGAGCAGGCTCTTGGTCATTTCAGTCTGTTGATTCAAATGGAACCTGAATTTGCGGAAGGCTGGAATAAACGAGCGACTGTACTCTATCTGCTGGGACGTTTCCAGGAGTCTGAAGCAGATGTTTTACGTACCCTTGAACTGGAACCTAGACATTTTGGAGCACTTTCAGGTCAGGGTTTAATACGTATGGCTCTGGAAGACTGGTCAGGTGCTATTCAGGCCCTTGAAGCAGGTTTGATGATTCACCCCCATATGACTGGAACTATCAGGAATTTGAAATATGCCAGACAGAAGCATAAAGAGTCAATGACCTGACCAGTTTTCGCTTCTGATAAATAAACTTTCGGACTATATCTTTAAAAAAAATGTAATTGGATTTGATTTTGCAGAAGGAATTTGTAAAAATTTGAAAATACTTAAATACGAGGCGTCAGTCCTTAAAACATAAAACTAGTAAGAATTAAGCAATCATGGAAGAAATAAAGCGTCTTTTATTGGCAGAAAAGGCGGCGCTTCTCGCGGAAATACGAGACAAATCAAGCAAAAAAAACAAAACAAATAGCGATATTGGTGACGCCATTGATTCTTCTGTAGAAGAGCAAGATCGGGAGTTGGACCTTTTACTACAAGATCGGGAACAGTCCAGACTTAAAGGCATTGAAAATGCGCTCCAGCGCATGGAATCAGATGACTTTGGCTACTGTGACGAATGCGGCGAAAACATTTCCAAAAAGCGCCTGCTGGCCGTTCCCTTGACACGCATGTGCATCAATTGTCAGTCAAATGAAGAACGCAGCCGACTTGCGCAAAATGCTTTTTCACGTGCAGACTACTCCAGTCAAGTTTTAAGTGACGAATAGTTACTGAAGCTCACATCGATCCGTAGGTTAGAATAGTGTAGCCTCAGCTATTTTTCCTCAGAAGTTTTCATGGGTACAGAATCCTGTAATATGATTTGTGTTAATTGAGATTTGAAACGAAATCTATTACCCTACTTTATTGCTTTTTAGTTCCAGAACAACATGGCCAATCTGCTGAGTTATGACGCCAGCCAGATGCTGGCTTTTATTCTGGTGCTGGTTCGTGTCAGTGGAATTATCGCAACCGCGCCTGTTTTCGGCAGTTCAATAACTCCAGTCCAAATCAAGATTGTGCTGAGTCTCATGCTGGCGCTGATACTCTATCCTTTCATTCCTTCGATCGCAGTTTTTCCCAATCGTCCGGACCATTACATTTTATTGATCGCCAGCGAACTGTTGATTGGAGTGGTACTAGGCATGATTGGCCGTTTTTTGTTTGCGGCAGTTGAATTTGCGGGAACAGTCATTGGATTTCAAATGGGACTTGGCATGGCCAATGTCTTTGATCCACAATCACAGGAACAAGTTTCCCTGGTAGGAAGATTTGAAAGCATCACGGCTACACTCATTTTTTTAGCCATGGATGGTCATTTGATTATTATTCAAGCCCTGATCAGGAGCTACTCAATTCTACCACCGGGCGGTGCAAGTGTCAGTCAGCCTTTAGTAGAAAAACTGATAGATCTTTCCGCAAGTGTTTTTGTTATAGGTCTGCAAATCGGTGCACCTCTGATCGTCGCTCTTTTTCTCGCCAACGCTATTGTCGGTCTGCTTGCGCGTTCAGTGCCGCAAATTCAAGTTTTTGTGGTTGGTTTTCCGTTGACTTTATTACTCGGATTTTTGTTTTTGTTTTTCGGAATGCCCTTTTATTCGCAAGCAGTTCACCAGATGTTTGAGAAGCTTGACACTCAATTATTTGACGCCCTTAGATTGTTAGGCGGATGAAGGAAAAAATTGTTATTCCAAAATCAATAATCAAAGTCCTTTTATCTTGAAAATAAATGGCAGAACAACAAGGTCAGGAAAAAACTGAAGCACCAACGGAGAAAAAACGTCGGGAGTCGCGCGAAGAAGGACAGGTAGCCTTTAGTAAGGAACTATCTTCCGCTGCTTTGCTGGCCGGAATCGTACTTACGCTTGTAGCCACAAGTCCTTTTATACTCGATTCATTCCGGCAACTCATGACGAGAATTTTCCGGCAGATGGCGTCAACCGATGAGCTGTCCATCAACAGTATTTATTCCTTGTCCGGAGAAATTCTCTCCATCATGCTTCCCGCATTTGTACCTTTTATCGCGGTTATTATTTTCGTCGCGATTCTTGCTTCCGTAATACAGGTTGGCGTGCAAATCACCTTCAAAGCAATTGCACCTAAATTCAATAAAATAAGTCCCTTAACAGGAATCAAACGACTTTTTTCGTCACAGTCTCTGGCAGATTTTCTCAAGAGTATGGCAAAGTTGATCATCGTCGGATTTGTCGGTTATTTAACATACATGGATAAAATCACCGAATTGAATGGACTTTCCGTTGCAACGCCTGAAGCCATTCTCAAATACAATTTTACAGTAGTCGCGGAAGTTGCGGGCAAGATTGTTCTGGCACTTGTGGCCATTGCCATTTTTGATTACATTTATCAACGCTGGCACCATGAACAGCAAATGATGATGACCAAACAGGAGGTCAAGGAAGAGACGAAACAAACCGAAGGTGATCCGCTGCTTAAAGCCAGAATCCGTCAGATTCAGCGCGAAATGTCCAACGCAAGGATGATGCAGGAAGTTCCGAAAGCAGACGCGCTGATCGTCAACCCGACCCACTTCTCCGTCGCCGTACTCTATGACCGTGATGTGATGGCAGCACCTGAAGTAACAGCAAAAGGAGCGGATCACATGGCTTTGCGTATGCGAATCATTGCCAGGGAGAATCATGTCCCCATCCTTGAACGTCCTGAATTGGCCCGTGATTTATACGCAAACGTAGAAATCGGTGAAGACATTCCGGAACGATTTTACAAAGCAATTGCGGAAATACTAGCCTTCGTTTACCGCCTCCGGAAGAGATAAAATTTTAGCGGTCCAGCCTCACTCAAAACTGATCCTCACAGTAAAAACAGAAGATTATTTTTTATTCGCTTTTGGAGCATTATTTGCAACAGGCACACATGCGTTTCGGTTTTGAGACGCGGATCTTATTAACGACCCTTTGGTAATGGATGACCGGTGGCCGCAGCAAGCATACCTCTAAATAATATTGTCAGAAAGTCTGACGTCGTTCTCGCCATAGGCGTGATGTCAATTCTGCTGATTATGGTGGTTCCCCTACCACTTATAGTTCTCGATCTGCTTTTGGCATTGAGCATCACTGTTGGAGTTCTAATCCTCTTTGTTGCATTATTTACCGAAAGTTCTCTCGAGTTTTCCTCGTTTCCTTCTGTACTTCTCATCGCGACAATTTTCCGTCTTTCTCTTAATGTTGCCTCCACGCGACTTATTCTGCTGGAAGGTCATCAGGGTCCGGGTGCGGCAGGTTCGATAATCAACTCTTTTGGCGAATTTGTAGTCGGCGGAAATCAGATTGTCGGGATCATCATCTTTCTGATTCTGGTGATCATCAATTTTGTTGTGATCACAAAAGGTACCGGACGTATCGCGGAGGTTGCTGCACGCTTTACTTTGGATGCCATGCCCGGAAAGCAGATGGCAATTGACGCAGATTTAAACGCAGGACTGATAGATGAAGACGAAGCCCGTCAGCGTCGTTCAACCATCCAGCGGGAATCAGATTATTTTGGAGCACTTGACGGTGCAAGTAAGTTTGTCCGCGGGGATACAATCGCGGGTTTGATCATCACCTCAATCAATATCTTAGGAGGTCTGCTGGTTGGAATCACTCAGCACGATATGTCTGCCGGAGACGCATTTGATTCTTACGCGACTTTAACCATTGGTGATGGTCTGGTTTCGCAAATTCCCGCGCTGATCATTTCCATTGCCGCCGGTATTGCGGTCACCAAAGCTTCAGGTGAAAACAAAATTTCTGTTGATTTACAAACACAAATTTTCAGCAATGTTCAGGCACTGTATGTAGTTTCCGCAGTTCTCGTTACATTTGCATTAATTCCTGGTCTGCCTTTATTTCCTTTTTTACTGCTGGCACTTGGTACTTTCCTGCTGGCGCAATCGAGTAAACGCTCAAATGTTAATCTTGCCGAAGACGAACACCAGCAAGAACAAGCACGTTTGCAGAAAGAAATAAGTGAGGAACCGGAAGATATAGAATCGCTGCTCACAATAGACATCCTTGGTTTGGAACTGGGTTACGGAATGATACCGCTGGTCGATGAAGAACAGGATGGCGAACTGCTGAAACGAATCAAGGCTATTCGTCGGCAAATTGCCATTGATTACGGATACATCGTGCCCCCGCTGCACATCAAAGACAACCTTGAACTTTCTCCGGGTGAATATTCGATTACGATCAAAGGAATTGAAATTGCCCGCAATGAATTGATGATCGGACACCACCTGGCCATGAAGACCGGTGATGTGGATGAGGAAATTCCGGGTGTTGACACAGTAGAGCCGGCATTTGGTCTACCGGCAATCTGGATTGCTGAAGAAGATGAGGAACGCGCCCAATTTGCCGGATATACTGTTGTTGATTTGCCAACTGTTTTGGCTACACATCTGACAGAAATACTTAAAAATCATGCATTTGAATTTATCGGACGTCAGGAAACCCAGAAACTTATTGACTCGCACGCCAAATCTGAACCAAAAGTTGTTGAAGAATTGATCCCATCACTGGTATCATTAGGTGTCGTGCAAAAAGTCCTGCAGAATTTACTTAAGGAACTCGTCTCTATCCGTGATCTGCACACAATACTTGAGACTCTGGCGGATGTTGCGCCAATTACAAAAGATCCTGATTTGCTGACAGAACACGTCCGTCAGAGTCTTTCGCGGCAGATAACCAGACAATATCAAACTCCGGACGGGATGCTGCCCCTGATTACAATGAATCAGGATTTGGAGAATCAAATTGCCAGCGCAATTCAGGATTCCGGTCAAGGCGCATATCTAGGCTTGAATCCTAACATGGCACAGGCGATCATAAACGGTATTGATGGTATGATAGAACAATTTACGATCAACAATTATCAGCCGCTTTTGCTTTGTTCGCCGTTGATTCGCCCGCATGTTAAAAAACTTGTTGAGCGCTTCATTCCAAATCTTGTGGTACTTTCTCATAATGAGGTTGCACAGGATGTGCGTATTGAAGCACTCGGAGTTGTGGAGTTAAGCGGTTAGCAAAATCAATATTGAATTTATTCGCTGTTGTAAAATCAGTACTATAAAAGAAATCAAAATCTGTCAAAAAGTAATTTTATGAACCTCAAGCGCTACCGAGTCAATAATATCAAAGAGGCGTTGAAATTCATCAAGCGCGATTTGGGTCCTGATGCCTTGATTGTTTCCACTCGTCAAGTCAAAGAAGGCAAAGGTGCGTTTGGAATGTTCGGCAAAACCATGTTGGAAGTAACAGCTGCAGCCGGTGAAAAGAAAATAAACAGTGCTGGAACAAAAGCCGCAACTACAAAAGCACTTGAAGCATACAGCGGTGGAAATAATACAACTGAATCCGCGTTGGCAGATACATTCCTGAAACCTCAGCATAATTCCGCACTTTCTGTAACAAATGAAACTCGCAACATGATGCTGCCGATACAAAAAGAACTTCAGGGAATTCGGCTGACTTTAGGAGATTTGAGTACACGCTCCAATGATTTCGACAATCATCTGGTGGGAGAGTTGAAACACGAGCTTGGAGAAATGCGGCACATGCTTCACATTTTGGCTTCCCGTACAGGCAGTCTGAATGAACCGGATATTCCTGAAAACCTGCTGCTGCTTTATCAGCAAATGAATTTCAGTGGTTTGGAAGAAAAGTTTTCTCGACGTCTGGTAATGGAAGCACAGCGCAACATGACGGAAGATGACTTGGAAAATTTTGCTTATGTGAAAATTTTCCTGGCTCGTATGTTGATGAAAATAATTAAAATTAGTAGAGGTCTTGAAGGCCTAAAAACTTCGCAAAGAATCGTAGCACTGCTGGGACCTACCGGAGTTGGCAAAACTACCACGGTTGCCAAAATTGCCTCGGAGCAAATGCGGAAATATAAACGTAAAGTCGCCCTGATTTCTGTTGAAACAAACCTCCGTTCCTCTCCAGAACAAATTCGCGCTTTTGCCAAAATGATAAAAGTCCCATTCAGTGTTGTAAAAGATAAAGCAGAACTGAATCGTCTAATCAGCAAATATGAAGATTATGATTCAATCATCATTGATACTGACGGCTTTTCTCAGCGTAATGATGCGCAATTGTTTGAAATGCGTGAAATTTTTGACGAACGCGGACGTATCCATAATTCCCTCGTTTTGAGTGCGACAAGCAAAGACAGTGACATGAACGAAGTCACACGAAAATTCGGCTGTATGCCTATTGACAGTATAATTTTTACAAAACTCGACGAAAGCGCTGCTTACGGCTCACTCTTCAACCATGCTATTCGTTTCAAAAAACCGCTCTCCTATTTGACTTTAGGACAAAAAGTTCCAGATGATCTTGAGGTTGCATCAAGAGAACGTTTGGTCGATTTACTGCTGAACATTTCCGGAACCTGAGAAATGAGTGGAAACCATGCCTACCAGGAAAAACCCCTACACAAAAAAAACACAGCAGAGTAGAGAAGATCAACTCATTGAACATGCGCCTCTGGTTAAACGAGTTGTGACTCGAATGGTTGCTCGTTTTCCTCCGGGAGTAGATCAGGCCGAGCTGGAGCAAGTCGGCATGATCGGCCTGCTGGATGCAGTTGATAAATTTGATCCTACCAGGGATGTCAAATTTAAAACATACGCTGAATTTCGCATCAAGGGTGCCATCCTTGATGAACTGCGTTCCATGGACTGGGTACCGCGTTCTGTTCGTGCCGCCACCAATAAGTGGGGCAAAGCATGGCGCAGCCAGACTTTTGAAATTGGACGTGAACCAAGTGACCTGGAAATGGCCGAGCAAATGGGAATGAACCTGGACGAATATCATGAGTTTATCCTCAAAGCCAGTCCGACTCCTTTAATTTCCATTGAAGAATTTAAAGTACATTCCAACCAGGAAGACAGCGTAAGTTTACTGGACATTCTCGCCAAACCCGGAGAAAAAGATCCATTCGTTCTGCTTTCGATGCAACAGATGAAAAACAAACTCGTGGAAGCGGTTTCTCAACTTGACGAGCGTGAACAACTGGTACTGTCTCTGTATTATCAGGAAGAAATGAACTTGAAGGAAATCGGCGAAATCCTCGGAGTTATTGAATCGCGTGTGTCGCAAATCCGCACAAAAACAATCCTCAAGCTGCGCGCCAAATTGCGGATTATGACCAAAGACGGAATGGAGGATTAACTGTATGCTAAAAGAAAAATGGCGAATGACTGCACTTCAATAAAACAGTTGCTTGAGGAAATGGTCACTCATCAACAGACCAAAGTTCTCAAAGTCGCCCGCGAAATCATTCCTGACGCAACTCCGGAAGACATCCGCAACCCTCAGGATTTTCCGGAACTCTCCACCGACACGCTTTTCAACTACGAAGACGGCATCCTCACCGGTTATCTTTCTTTGCAGACCGCACTGCGCAATTTGAAAAGAAGAGACGGATAAGGAATCACTTCTCTGCCTGGACTATCCCGTCCATTTATAGCTGGAAAAGGAAATCAAAAGTGTGTCCAATATATGTCGAAAAGACGCAAGCGAGTTTCTGGCACTGGCGGCCAAAATGAGAATCAAACCCGAGATTCAGAAATTTCCGCTGGAAGAGGCTAATGAGGCTTTGGTTGAACTCAAGACGAGAAGAATCAGGGGAGCAAAGGTTTTAAAAATAGCTTAAGCCACACTCGGTTTTGACAACAAAGCCCGAATGATGGCTGTCGCGAAGAAAAATCCGGAGATGAGCGGATGGTCCGGTAATGTTCAGATCTACATTTTTCAATGAAGATGAGAGTACGTATTCCAGCAGGCATGTTTCTGGTTTCATCGGCTGCTTTGATGTACGAAATCAGCCTTTCGCGTCTCCTGGCCATTGAGCTTTGGCATCATTATGCTTTCCTGATTATCAGCGGGGCACTGCTGGGCTACGGCGCGGCGGGTGCGTTTCGTCTGGCCTGCTCCCGGCGCATCCCGCCATTCCTGCCCGTCCTCTGTTTTTCGCTGCTACTGATCCCTCTGTTCCTGCTCAGCAGTCACCTGCCCTTTGATCCGGCGCTGATGGCTCTGGATCCCCTGCACGGAGTCTGGCTGCTGCTGATTTTCCTGCTGCTGGCGTTCCCTTTCTTTCTGGCGGGACTGACACTGAACCTGCTGCTGGAAGCATACACCGAACACGCCCATTTTCTTTACGCCAGTGATCTTATCGGGGCGGCATGCGGATGCGCGGGTTTTTTCCTGGCGGCCCCGAGGCTGACGGAAATCGAAAGTCTCGGCGTACCCTCGCTGCTGGCTGTAGGCAGCAGCCTCTGCCTGGCTTCAGGGAAGAAACAGAATGTACTCGCGTTGGCGACCCTGCTGACCCTGTTCTGCGGCTCATTTTGGTTGGGAAAACTGGAACTCAGAATCAGCGACTACAAGGACCTTCCCCTTGCTTTACGCTATCCCGGCAGCAAACTGCTGGAAACTCAGCGTGATGCTTCCGTGCGGATCGATTGGCTGGAAACGCCGCTGGCCCGTTTTGCGCCCGGATTGAGTCTTGAATTTAAGGGATCGCTTCCGGAACAACTTGGACTGACGCTGGACGCTGACGGCCTTACCGGTGTGGCGCCACTGGTTCCCGATTCACTTGGATCTTATTTGCGTTACCTTCCGGAGTGGGTGTTGTATTTTGAACAATCACCTCCGGAAAATGTGCTGATCCTGAAAACACTTGGGGGGCAGCAGGCGTTAGCAGCAGTTGAAGCCGGTACGTCTTCCGTTCTGGTTCAGACACCGTTCCCGTTGCTGAAAGAAAAGCTGGCTGAAAACAACTATTTCCCGCAAATTGAATTTCGGGCCATTGAAGCACGCGCCCTCCTGGCAGAAGCCTGTCCGGAACCTTGTCAAAAGGCGGAGCGAAATTTTGACAGGATTCTGGTTGCAATCGAAAGCTCTGCCCCGGTCGGCAGCACTGGTATGGATCCATTGAAAACCGATCAGCTGATGACCCTTGAAGGCATGCAGGCCCTGTTGAACCGCCTGGCACCCGGAGGTTGGCTGGCTGTACACCGTTTCCTGCTACCCCCTCCGCGAGGTGAGATGCGGCTGATGGCCACCGTTATTGAAGCCCTTCAAAATCAAGGATGGAAACCGGAGCGGAGGCTGGGAGTGTTCCGGACACTCAGTACCTTGATGGTGCTGGTTTCACGAGAAGCCTGGACGCCGGATGACCGCAGACGATTCCGCGAATTCTGCCTCAGCAGAGGATTCGCTCCCGTTTATTATCCGGACATGCCTGAAACAGAAAGGAACAGGGTAATACAGTTGCAGGAACCCGTTTATGCAAAAGGAGTACAGGAACTGCTGGAAGATACCGTGTCTTTTCACGCAAAGACCCCATTTGACCTGCAACCGGTTTCCGATGACAGACCTTATTTTGATCTCTTTCTCAACTGGTACCGGCTGGACGATATTCGCAAGAGTCTCGGTGGCAAGTGGGAAGGCCTGGTTGAAGCAGGCCTGCTTGTTCCCCTGCTGTTTTCCACAATGAGCCTGAGTGCGTTGCTACTCATCGGCATACCGATTCTGCCCCACTTGCGCAGGATGGAAAATGCTATATCGGTTTTACTCTATTTTGCCGGTATCGGTTTGGCTTTCATGCTGGTGGAAATCGCATTGCTGGAAAAACTTACCCCGTTTCTGGGTCAGCCGGTCTATTCCTTCGCCCTCGTGCTCAGTGGTCTGCTAACGGCTTCCGGGCTCGGTTCTTTCCTGAGCAGGAGGTTTTCAAGGACAGGAATACGGTTTTATTTTTTGCTGCTGCTTTTCGGTTTGATTTTCTGCTTCTGGAACCTCCCGGACTTGCTCAGTGAATTGTCCGGCGAGGAATGGATTTTACGGCTACTGTTTGGCTGGTTGGTGGTGAGTGCGAGCGGGCTGCTGATGGGTATTCCCTTTCCAGCAGGACTGAAGCATTTTGCGGTCTTTGGAAAGCAGACTGAGGAAAGAAGGACCCGGGTGGCATTGGCCTGGTCCGCCAACGCCTGTGCCTCAGTGGCGGGAGCGGCCGGCGCAGTCTGGATCGCACAGTTGGCCGGACAGTCAATCCTGTTTATGCTGGGGGCGCTGGCTTATGCAGCCGCCTGGTTGATCATGGAGTTTCGGTGAGAGTGAATGCGGAGACGACTATTCCTGTGCGACCCCAACCATCGGCACAAAACGGACTTGCCCGTGCTGCGAAGTATGCATTTTGCCCTGAGAGTCTTTCTCTATCAGAGTCATATTTTGAGAGTAACGCACATTGCCGAGGGGCAGGATAAGCTTACCACCGAGTTTTAGCTGATCCAGCAATGGACGCGGGACATGATTGGCCGCCGCGGTGATGATGATCCTGTCAAATGGTGCGTGCTCTATCCAGCCGTAATAACCATCGCCTTGGCGTACCTCAACTTTGTAACCAAGTTTTTTCAACCGAATTTTGACTTCACGGGCGAGGTTCGGTTTGATTTCCATGGAATAGGTATTCGCACCCATGGCCGCCAGCACTGCAGCCTGGTAGCCCGAACCCGTTCCGATTTCCAGCACCTTCATGCCCTTTTCAAGCTCCAGCAGTTGAGACATCCATGCTACCACGAAAGGCTGGCTGATGGTTTGTCCCTCCCCGATCGGCAGGGGACGGTCGGCATAAGCCAGTTTGCGAATGTGCTGCGGGACGAATTCGTGACGCGGCACCTGTTTCATCGCCTTGAGTACGGCAGGGTTCCAGATTCCCCGTGGGGTGATGTCCATGTCGATCATCTGCGAACGCATTGCCTCCCAGTCCACCGCCATGACGGAATTCGCTGGAAGTAGAAGCATTGAAAGAAATGCTGAGAAAACAAGGAATCCCTTCATCCTGCAAATTTTCGTGTGTACTAACATCGCTTTTCCTGTTATTCGAGAAAATACGTCTGTGCTTTCATATTTTCTTCCAAAATAGATGATTTGACCACGTCCTGCCTGTTTAATTCTTGTTGAAAGTGTTTTCTTCATTCCATCAATCAACTCCACTGTCACGAGGTTTATCGTGTCATCCCGAAAGTACATGAAGGATCTTATAAGATATCAACACTTTATCAGATCTCTCCCTCCGGTCGAGATGACAAGCTACAGTCAATAATATCAGTATCATACGAGAATTCAAGATTCCCGTTAATCAATATATTCCTGTTCAAATATCCGACGTGAAGGCCAGTGCAGACCGCTCAAAACCTGACCTCGAACAGTATCTATGCAAACCGCATGGGCTGATTCAGGCCGGATCATGAACCTTGTATCGAAAAATTGAGCCCGGACGTAACGGTAGCCGTTGTGACCGAATACCTGAAAGTAACCGTCCCGGGGAACAGGGTCGTCCCTGTTCCAGATCACGCTCTGCTCCAGAGGACTTCGTTCAAGGTGATCCAGAGATGCAATGTCCTCCAGGCTCCAGCGTTTGTGAACAGGTGCATGGGTCACAAGCAGGCCGTCCCTGATCAGCAGCAGTGGTAGTGATTCGAGGAAATCCCGCAGGAAATCAGGCAAAGTGCCGGAGCGCTCCAGTCCCAGAGAATTCAGAGTTGCATCTCCACTATTCATCAACCAGAGACCCGGCATGTAATTTCCGCTGCCCATGAAATAATCGAGCATCATATGCTCGTGGTTACCCAGCAACGCCTTCCCGTGCTTCCGGAAAAATTCAAGCACTTCCCGGGAGCGCGGCCCGCGGTCAATCATATCTCCCACCGAAACCGGATCATCATCCGGCATCTTTTTCAACAGCGCCAGTAGAGTCCGGTAATTCCCCTGGATGTCTCCGATCAGGTTCATCTTTTAATTCGGCTGGGATGTGGCTTAACGAAATCAACAGAATAACCTCAAAACAATTTATTTCTTGACAAGTTTAGCCCATAATATATAACTTCAAATAGATTTATACGAGGTATAATTTTAAGAAAACGCTGGAATTGATCCAATTTTCGGCTCTTCACGATTGTCATTACGGGCGTAAGGTAGAGCAGACCCGGAATCCAGGGGAAAGCGTTGCAAAGTCTGTTCTTAACCGGAGTGTTGGGCTGGATCCCGGATCAAGTCTGAGTTGACAAGACATGGGAACATGAAGTTTAATTTAATTTCAGAATTAAGTATCGACCCCCTTAATTCTGTTCAAGTTTTATTTACCGGATGTTCATAAATTAATCCGGCAATAATAGAACAACAATAAACCACGAAACAGGAGACACCGCAATGTCAGCAAAATCTATCAGCCGTTTTCCAGTTCCTGAACTCAAAGATTTGCCGGAAGACATCCGTGATAGGATCATGGCGGTCCAGGAAAAATCCGGATTTGTGCCAAATGTCTTTCTGGTGCTGGCACAGCGTCCGGATGAATTCAGGGCGTTTTTTGCGTATCACGATGCCCTGATGGACAAAGAGGGCGGTTTGACGAAAGGCGAACGAGAAATGATTGTGGTTGCGACTTCAGGTCTCAATCAGTGCACCTACTGTGTTGTCGCACACGGTGCGATTTTACGTATTCGGGAAAAGAGTCCGAATCTCGCAGATCAAATTGCGACAAATTACCTCAAAGCGGACATCACTCCAAGGCAGAAAGCGATGCTTGATTTCGCTGTCAAAGTCGCTTTGAAGTCTTCCGAGATCAACGATGCCGATTTTGAGGAAATGCGAAAGCACGGATTTTCTGATGATGAAATCTGGGACACGGGCGCAATTTCCGCATTCTTTGCTTTATCAAATCGTATGGCGAATTTAACCAGTATGAGGCCAAATGATGAGTTTTATCTGTTGGGACGAATTCCAAGAAAATAGCTGGAACAACTCCGGCATCAGACAACTTCACGTACAACAAAATAATTTTGTCCGGCAACTGGCAAAAGTTCTGGGTTTGCTTTTTGTGTTTTGCTCGCTGACTCAGTCGGCAATGGCTTTAACACTTCTGCAGACAAGCAGCAAGGGCGTGTCTTTCCAGCTAAATAAAGTTGCGGATGGACTCGGTGTTCCGTGGGGCATGGTCTTTATAGGTCCAGATCAAATATTGTTCACTGAACGAAACGGAAAAATTGGAATTCTTGATACGGCAAGCGGAGTCATTACCGGAATCTCAGGTGGTCCGAAAGTGATGCATTCAGGACAGGGCGGTCTGCTGGATGTTGCCGTTCCTCCTGATTTTGTTCCAGGAGACTGGATATATTTTAGCTACAGCAAGGAAAAGAATGGAAAGGGCGTTACCGCACTGGCACGAGCTAAACTAGACGGAAAGCGTCTTGTCGCATTGCGGGACTTGCTCGTCACCCGTTCCGCAAGCACTACCGGAAGGCATTTCGGGAGCCGCATCACCTTTGATGGAACAGGGCATCTTTTTTTCTCTGTTGGTGATCGCGGCGTGCGCCCCAACGGTCAGGATTTGTCCACACACGCCGGATCGATTCTACGTATAGCTTTGAACGGCGGTGTGCCTGACGATAATCCTTTTGTGCAGCAGACTGGCATCCTTCCGGAAATCTGGAGTTATGGACACCGCAATCCTCAGGGAATGTACTTTGACAGAATACAGCAGCGTCTCTGGTCAATCGAGCATGGTCCGCGCGGTGGTGATGAAATAAATCTCATCCTGCCTGGACGTAACTACGGCTGGCCGGTTATTTCCTACGGCAAAGAATATTGGGGTCCTTTTCAAGTCGGAGAAGGTACCGAAAAAGAGGGCATGGAACAACCGGTCAAGTACTATGTCCCTTCAATTGCGCCGGGGAGTTTGATTCTTTATTCCGGAAAAGCCTTTCCTGCCTGGAAGGGAAATTTGTTTGCGGGCGCCTTAAAATTAACCCACCTTAATCGTGTAGAAATTGACAATGCCGGCAGGGCTGTTGCCGAAGAAAGACTGCTGGAGGGGCTTGGAGAACGCATCCGTGCTTTAGTCGAAAGCCCGGATGGATGGCTGTATCTTTCAACTGACAGTGGGAAAATATTGAGCATCAGACCGCTTGATAATAATCAATAAATTTTTCATAGTTTTGAAACATCAGCAGAGAAAATCAAAGGAGGTAATGTGAAAAAAGCAGTCATCATCGGCGTTGGAGCTGAACAGGGACTGGGAGCTCAACTGGCTAAACGTTTTGCCTCAGAAGGTCTGCATGTATTTGTCGCCAGCCGAACTCAGTCAAGACTTGATGCTCTGACATTAGAAATTGAACAAGCAGGAGGTAAAGCCACCGCCGTTTGCGCTGACGCAACGAACGAAGAGCAGGTGATCAAGCTTTTTGAAAAAGCAGGCAGCGGGCTGAGCCTGGCAATTTATAATACTGGTAACAATTATCCAGGTCAAATCATCGAAATGGATGCAGAATATTTCGAAAAAAGCTGGAAATCATGCTGCTTCGGCGGTTTTCTTTTTGGCCGTGAGGCTGTCCGTCGCATGGTCCCGTCCGGTAAAGGGACTCTGCTTTTCACAGGTGCAAGCGCTTCTCTGCGTGGACGTGCCAATTTTGGCGCCTTCAATTCTGCAAAGGCAGGTTTGCGTACTCTTGCTCAGGCGATGGCCAAGGAATATGGCCCGCAAGGCATTCATGTAGGACACGTTATAATTGACGGTGCCATAGCCGGGGAGAAGATAAAGCGTCATCTGCCTGAACTTGCTAAAAAACTTGGAGAAGATGGAATGATAAAAATCGAAGGCATTGTTGATGGCTACGAATATCTCTATAATCAGTCACCACAGGCCTGGACATTTGAACTTGATCTTCGTACCTCAATCGAAAAATGGTAAAATGAAAAAGCTGTTCCTGGCCTCGTGCCTTGGCACACACTAGAATTTTCACTGATTATAATCAATATCAGATTGAAAGTGATGCTATCGTTTGATCGAATTCCGATAATCGATATGGCTGAAATCGATCAAATTGATGGGCCTGGAATCGAGTCAATCGTTCGGCAGTTACGAAAAGCATACGGAACGGCCGGTTTCGCTTACATTGTCAATCACGGGGTGGACCCATTGCTGATCGAATATCTTTTTCAAAAATCCGTTGAATTCCACTCGCTTCCTGAAGAGGCAAAGATGAAGATCGAACTTAATGAACTGCATCGGGGATTTATACCAATCAATACATCAACTGACAAGAATTCCCAACTTGCAGTGGTTACAAAGCCCAACCAGAGCGAGTCATTCATTATGATGAGAGAAGCAGATCGGAATGATCCAGCAGTGCAAATGGGAGATTTTCTGGCAGGGCCAAACCAGTGGCCAGAGGGACTACCCGGGTTTCGCGAAACACTTACCTTTTACTTCGAAGCACTCACTCATCTCGGTCATAAAATATGCCGTGCAATTGCTTTAGCATTGCGAACAGATGTAGAATCTTTTGCCGCGAAGTTCGAGCCGCCCACAACATTTCTGCGCTTACTCCACTATCCCCCACAGTCACCTGATTCGCCGGGCGATCTGTACGGTTCTGCACCGCACAGAGATTTTGGCTGTATTACGATACTTGCTCAGGATGAAACAGGAGGCCTGCAGCTAAGAAATTCCCAGGGTAATTGGATCAATGCGCCATTTATTAAGGATTCATTCGTAATGAACTTCGGTGACATGCTCCATCGCTGGAGCAACGGATTATTTATTTCTACTCCGCATCGTGTAATTAACAGTTCCGGAAAAGAGCGTTATTCCTGCCCCTTTTTCTTTGAACCCAATATTAACGCAAAAGTGTCACCCCTGCCTTGTTGTATTACACCTGAAAAACCCCAGCAGTTCGAGAGCATAGTTTACGGTGAATTTCTGCGTACAGAACTGCAAAGTGGCTATAACAGGCACGCGCTTACTGATTAACAGAGGAAAATACCGATTCCTTTTTTTACGTGAACGACTCACAACGAACACAAAGGAAATGAATAAGAAAAAGTTATTGCTGACTGCAAGTGTCTGCCTGCTTATTTTTTGCTGGACAGAGCTGAATCTCAGTTATGCAAACGAGTCCGCCGAAATCCGGAACGTGTTAGAGTTGAAGCGGCAAGGCTGGGAAGTACTTGAAAAGCAAAGCGAAATCGAATCACGTCCTGGACTGAAACCATATCAGAGCCTGAAACGGGAAGTTCTGGTTGTCAAATATCAACTGCGGAAAGGTGCAGAATTTCTTTTCTGTCTTGTTGAATACGACAGCCAGTTGGATACTATCCGTGAAGCCTGTGATGTCAGTCAAGAAAAAGTGAAAAAGCGCCTTGCTCAATAAAGCAGAAACTTGTGATCAGCTACAATTCTTGAGCAAGGCTATCTGTCACGTTTCTTTGTCATTCCCGCTTTAAATTCCGTTTCTTTGTCATTCCTGCGGAAGCGGGAATCCAGGGGTGATGCCGTAAATCCCTGTTCACAAACAGAACGTTGGGCTGGATCCCGGATCAAGTCCGGGATGACAAAAGAAAAACTTTATAATGATCCAAAAATATAACACCTCAAACAGAGAGCATAAATGAATACAGAGACACGTACAGAAATCGAAGCCGCCGTTTTCCGCAGGCTGCTGAGTCATCTTGATTCACGCAAGGATGTGCAGAACCTTGACCTGATGAACCTTTCGGGCTTCTGCCGCAACTGCCTGGCCAAGTGGTATTCCGCCGAAGCGGAGGAGCGGGGCGAGGAGATCACTGTTGATTCTGCCAAAGAAATTGTCTATGGTATGACATACGGAGAGTGGAAAGCGAATTATCAGAAATGATTAACGGCCTTTTTGATCAAGCAAATTATAAGGACAAATAAATGAAAACACGAAAACTTGGAATTGACGGCGCTGAGGTCTCAGCGATTGGCCTGGGCGGTATGAGCTTTACAGGATTTTTCGGTTCAACCAATAAAGCAGAAAGCTTTAAGTGTCTCGACGCCGCACGGGATCACGGCATAACTTTTTTGGACACCGCAGAAATGTACGGCAAGGGCTCGTCCGAAGAGTTGATCGGTGAATACCAGCAAAGCCGGGGACACCGTTTCAGTATTGCGACCAAAGGCGGAATCGTTGTTGGAGGGAAGCGTGGTGAAAATGACAATTCGGAAGCGGCATTGCGCAGAGCACTCGAAGGTTCGCTGAAACGACTCCGGATTGAGCATGTGGAACTTTATTACATACACCGCCGCGACTGGTCGATTGAGATCGAAGACGTTGCTGAAACACTGGCAAAATTTCAAAACGAAGGTAAAATCGGCGGTTTCGGATTTTCGGAAATTGCTCCCTCGTCGCTGCGCCGAGCGCACGCGGTGCATCCGGTAACGGCGGTACAAAATGAATACTCTCTCTGGACGCGTTATCCTGAACTGGGAATGCTTCAGACCTGCTGCGAGCTCGGAGTCGCTTTTGTACCATTTTCTCCTCTGGCGCGTGGTATGTTAAGCGATACTTTTCCGGTTCCGGCAAATTTCGCGGAAACTGATTTCCGTAAAAACATGCCTCGTTTTCTGGCACCGAATTTCTCAGCCAACTGCAAATTGATTTCCGCTTTCCGGGACTTTGCACGTTCCCGCGGCTGGAGCACAACCGGCGCCGCTCTGGCCTGGATTCTGGATCAAGGCGAGCATCTGATTCCGATTCCCGGAACACGAAGCGCGGCACATCTAAAGGAGTGGGTGGGTGCGGCTGAGATTAAACTTACAGATGAAGACCGGGCGGAAATTGAACGAATCCTCCCTGTCGGATTTGCGCATGGTGACCGCTACTCGGATGAGCAGATCGTGGGGGTCGAGCGTTATTGCTGAAAATATGAACCGGACAAACTACAAAAAAAGTTGTCATTCCGGACTTGATCCGGAATCCAGAGGTGTTGCCGCAAAACATGTTTGCAAACAGAACGTTGTCTGGATCCCGGATCAAGTCCGGGATGACAAGACATGAGGGACATGATGTGTGTACATTTTAGAATTAATTTCAATGTCCCCTTAAATCGTAAAAATATTTATGGAAACAACTCAAGTTCTGGAAATCTTCAGCGATTTCGTCTGACCGTGGTGCTACCTCGTCACCGGGCGTGTCGAACGATTGAAAGAGCAATACGGACTTAGTCTGCGCTGGACGCACTTTCCGCTGCATCCAGAGACTCCGGATTCCGGACTGACGCTGGAGGAACTGTTCCGGGGGCGTGGTTACGACATAGAGGCCATGAAGCAACGCATGTCCGGTTTGATGGCCGAGGAAAACTTGCCTTACGGAAACCGTAGCCACACCTACAACAGCCGACTCGCGCAGGAACTCTCGAAGTGGGGCGAATCGTTTCCGGAAGGTGAGGCACTGAACCGGAAACTATTTGAGGCGTATTTCGTTGAGGGGCTAAACCTGGCGGAAGCGGAGGTGCTGCTGGACGTCACCGAAGCAACGGGTCTTTCCCGAAAAGCCGCCGAGGAGGTGATCCGGGAACGCCGCTTCCGGAATGCCGTTGACGCTGATTGGAGGCGTGCGCACGAGCTTGGTGTCACCGGAGTCCCGACTTTCTTTTCCGGAACAAGTGGACTCGTGGGGGCGCAAAATTATGAAGCACTGGAGCAGTTGATTCAGCTGGAATGAACCGAAGAGGTTTCTGAGTTTCATTTCCTGGTAAAATAAATTTCAGAGAACCACGATTTTGATATTTTAAATTTGTCATTTCCGCGAAATCGGGTATCCCGGGGTGATCCCACAAGTATATTTTTCAAACCAGACTAGTGTGCTGGATCCCGGATCAAGTCCGGGATGACAAGACATGGAAACATGAAGTTTATCGTTTTTTTGAATTAAGTATCGTGTCGCCGAAATTCAACTATTATTTTAAGAAGACACGTTTAAGAGTTCGTGATAAACTGGAACGAGTGTTGAGGTTAGACAGGTATTAAAAATTTCACAATAACGGCAATTATGAGCGAAATTCACTTTATGGTAGAAAATGCCCCGGAAGGCGGTTTTGTCGCCCGTGCAGTCGGAGAAGATATTTTCACCGAAGCAGATAATTTGGAAGCATTACATGTTCAAGTACGTGATGCTGTGAACTGTCATTTCGATGAAGGACACGGCCCAGGGCTTATCAGACTTCATATCACTAGGGAAGAAGTTTTTGCTGCATGAGAATTCCACGTGATTTGTCTAGAACTAAACTCATCAGGCTCCTGCGTCGTTTCGGCTAAGAAGTAACTCGCCAGACCGGAAGCCACACAAGACTGACAAACAATGAAAAAGGTGAGCATCTTGTAACTGTTCCAAATCATGACTCCCTGCGGGTCGGAACATTGGCTGGAATCCTGGATAAAGTTGCGGAGCATCAGGGAGTGAACATAGAAAAACTATTGGCACAACTTTTAAGTTGAGTCCTATCAGTAATAGGTGTACCAAAGGCTCTTAATCTAATTTATTCTAATCTTTTAAATTTGAAGAGATTTTTCCAAAACAATTCAAATGGACACAATCTGCAAATTCAGTATCGGACAAATCATCCATCATCTCCGTTTTGATTATCGTGGGGTGATCATCGATGTTGATGCTAATTTTCAGGGTTCAGAAGATTGGTATCGTGAAATGGCAAAGAGCAAACCTCCACGCAACAAACCGTGGTATCACGTACTAGTCGACAAGTCCAACACGATGACTTATGTTGCAGAGCAAAACCTGGAAGAAGAACCCTCTCCCCAGCCTATTCAACATCCGCTGGTCGTGCAGTATTTCAACCGCTTCGAAGAAGGTTGTTATGTAACCGATTTATGTTGAGCCAAACCCACCGTCTTAGATAGAATCATCACTTTTATCCTTCCAGATACTAACACCAATCGTAACGCACGCTGTGATGATGAAATACAGACTAGTAGTTAAAAATGCAGATAAGAAATCCATTGCCACAAATAATAAAGCAAACAAAACACCAAGCTGTACAACCGGATAAACCGGATAAAGATCCCAAATAATTTTAAATACTTCTTTCCTGCTCCAGTATATGTTTTTCAGAATTTCCGTCACTTCCTCTTTGCCAAGCTCGGAAACAGGTTTTTCTCCAAGCTCAGGATAAACGTGTGACTTAAGCAAATTAACAGCCGATTTAGTATTTTTTTCTGGTAATTGTGGAGCTTGTTTAATTTCCTCTTGCTGAGAATTTTGCTGAGGTATTGCTAGCTCTAAATGTTCAGCTTTTTCTTTTTCCTGAGCTTGCACCAACTGAAGCGCTATTTTCTTTTTTTTTTCTTCAATGGGATTTACGCCTTCCTTAATTTTCTTTTTTGCTTCATTTCGTTTGGTCCTGGCTGTAGCCAATGTGACTTCGGGCCAGACTCCTAAAGAAGATGATTTCTGTTTCCCGTCAAATCGAAAGTCAAACCTCCAGTATTTTGAACCGTTTGAATGAACAAGCAGATACAGTCCTCCTCCATCGGACAGCTTGAATTGTTTAGTTGTAGGTTTGGCCTCTTTGACAGCGGACTCTGTAAGTTTGTTTTTTGCCATGTTATTATATTGCTGGTAAATTGTGAAAATAATATGAAAGCAAATATTATACCAGTATTTTTACCACCATGTATAATTACAGCTGGCGATAAATTGTTAAATAATAATAGTGCCATTCTTTGTGTTCTCAGTGATCTAATGCTTTTTTCAACAGAGTATCGAACTATATTACGGATCAAGCCAAGGATGACAAAACCAAAACTTTTAAAGTTTATTCTTTGTAAAATTTATACCAGTAATTTTACCAGTAAATGTTTTGATTGCTTAAACTATTTCATCTCCCATGTTTGTGGAAGATTATTATACAAGACATGGTTTTGGAAATTACCAATCAAGGAATCCCTGTTTAGCTACATTTTGTTTGACATGATAAATAATTCATGTGATTATTCCCATCCATGTTCAAGAGTATCTCTCAGAGTTTTTTTGCCGAGAACTGTTGCCGGCTGCATTTCAAAAATAAGCAGAATCGCAGTGTTTAATTCATACAAATATGAGATTGCACAATGAGTGAGCATTTTACATCAGTTGACCAGTCAGATCGCCTTGTACCTTACAATCTCCGTCAAAGTGGGGAAACACCTGTGGAAATGGTAATTCTTACACGGGTTAGAAAATCACCTTTCTGGCATTTGTCAGTAGAAGCCGGCTGCTGGCGAGCGACTATTTACAATCGAATTTATCACCCATTTGGTTATGTTCGGCCGGAAGATGGCGGGCCAATGGTTGAGTACCAAGCTCTAAAAAATCATGTAACCATGTGGGATGTTGCAGTGGAAAGGCAGATCATGGTGAAAGGCCCGGATGCAGAAGCATTTGTAGATTACGTGATTACACGAGATGCAACAAAAATTCCACCAATGCGTGCCAGATATGTAATTCTCTGCAACAACAGAGGCGGTGTCTTGAACGATCCTATCCTGCTGAGACTCTCAAAAGACGAATTCTGGTTTTCATTGGCCGATTCCGATATTGGTATTTACCTTCAGGGTGTTAATCACGACAACAGGTTTGATGTAGTAATAGATGAAATTGATGTCTGTCCTCTGCAAATACAGGGTCCAAAATCACTTGCGCTGATGAAGGATCTGGTTGAAAATCAGGCAGACATACAGAATTTACCATTTTACGGAATGCTGGAAGCAAAAATTGGAGGCCACGACTGTGTTATTTCCCAGTCCGGATTTTCTGGTGAGGCTGGATTTGAAATTTATCTTCGTGATGCCACTTTACATGCAGATGACTTATGGTATGCAGTACTGGAAGCAGGCAGGAAATATCGGTTGATGGTAACTGCTCCGCCGCACTGTCGAAGAATTCAGGCCGGCATACTTTCCTGGGGGCAGGATATGGACAATCAACATAATCCGTTTCAGTGTAACCTCGGTTATCAAGTTTCACTTTCCGGAAAAGGAGAGTGGAACAAAGTCGGAAACTACATCGGCAAAGATGTTTTAGAACAAATGCGCTCTGAGCTCAAGTCAGGTAAAAAACCATACAAGCTTCAACTGGTAGGTTTGAAGATGGGGGGAAAGCCGATTGAAGATTTTGCAAATGATTTTTGGCTTATTTCTGCTGATGATTTTGCGGAACCTTGTGGATTTATCACTTCTCCCTGGTTTCATCCGGACGAAAAAACAAATATCGCCATGGCTTATGTTCCGTTTGACGGTACATTGAACAGGCATGGTTTTCCAATCGGCAACTATGGACAAAAGTTTAAAGTACATTTGCCTGATAAATATGCTGAAAAATCGGGGGAGCCGGTAAATGCTGACGTGGTAAAGATGCCGTTTACAACTTCTGTGAATCTCAATATTCGGGAAAAAATTGATTCATAACATTGTACCGGCACAAGAAGAAAACCTTCTCAGAAAAGAACCTTAAAGAAGCATTGAAAAAATAAAAGTTTTTTAATTATGGAACACAGGAACAAACTCGGCAGTATTTTGGAAAGGAAATATCGGCCGTTGTCTATGTTTATTTTCTAAACTATCAAAGTGCTGACATACCGCACCGTCTGTCAAAACCATGAATGACGGTGCAGAGAGACTTTGTAGTTCGGGGGACACGTTCTCACTCAGCTCGAAATGACATGAATTCTTGACTTTTTACGACTGCTTCAGCTATATTTTTTTCCGGAATAATTTACCAGCATATTTACCAGCATTATTTTTTAATCTATCTGACATTATCAGCGGGGAACACGCATCAGTTCTTCAATTTTCCGTATATAACCGAGAGTTTCCTTTTCACGCCATTTAGAAACTTTAGGTGCAACAGATATAATACTTTCCCAGTCACTGCCGTTGAAACCGTATTTTCTGCTGACCTTCTGCGCTCTCAGAATGGTGCTAAACCCGGCATTGTAACTTGCCAACATAAATCGCATCCGGTCCAGAAACTGACGATCCTCCCGCCATTTGTTAAACAGCGTTGAATCGTAGTAGATCCCGGCCGCAATGTTCCAGCGCGGATCCATTACATTCCTGAGCTGCGGATTCTTTTTTTTCAGTTCCGCAAAGGTACGCGGCATCAGCTGCATGATACCCTTGGCATTGACCCAGCTGCGGGCATTTCCGCGTAGACCTGATTCTGCAATACCCTGGGCCTTGAACCAGTGCCAGTCAATTGCCGGTCCGAAAAAACGTTTCGAGTACTTGCGGAAGTACTGATCGTATTTCTTTGTCCAGTGTCGATCAGTTACCTCAGGCATAACGGCGGCCTCAAGCATGAAGGGAATCACAACAGCTGCTATGAGCAGTACGGTCTTCCTCATCCTTAATTCAGCCCCAGCCCGATAACCAGGCCAATTGCAACTCCAATACCGATGAAGATGCTGCCGACCACCTGGCCCACTGCACGGTTGCCATTTTTCAGTTCCTCTCCTGTATCGAAGGGAGTCAAATAATCGAGCCACTTGTAGCCGAAGTACATGAAGACAAGGGTGATAAGTCCTCCACCGATGGCATAGCTGAAATTCATAATCACGATCATTGGCTGCATAGTTTTCTCCTTTTTGTGGTGATGAGTTGATTATTACTAAAGATACTTAACTTAACCTCTATCTCAGGAAAGGGACAGTGTAATCTGAATTTGACGGCGGAATCAAATTACATGGATCTCAGCGCTCCTGCAGCCATACATGAATGAGTGCAGATGTCCTGCGAGGCTTTTTTCTGGCAATTTCGACAATCCTGCTCAGTTGGAATTCCCAGTTCCTCTACTTCCAGTGCTTAAATGTTTGTCGGCATTCGCATATGCAAATTAAGACCTGACGGTTTGGAACCGGGTCGCGATTTATGCAATAAATTTCTGAACATATATTTCTTCTTATAAACAGTAAAATGACGTTCAATAAAATCGTTTTGACTTACGCAGGTAATCCCGCCAAAAAATCTAAACCATGAATAAATTGAAACACTTATTTTAACTGTTCTTAACCGTCAAACAGGTTGACCGTTGAAAACAGTGGTACTGCAGGTACTGGCAGAAACGGTATTGCAACCAATATAATTAGTGAATAGAATATCGAAATGATGTCAGGAGTTAAAATCTCTTTTAGTGAAGAATCAAACAATAGCAGTGAAAAGACAAGGAATAGTTTGTCTTAGAAATAAAAAAGCTCGACATAATTTGAAACAAACGTATAATACTTTTTTTTTTAGCCAATTCCAAGCGGTTTGGAATTCTGGTTTTTTTATTTAATCTGAGAACGAAGGAGAATAACATGACTAAATTCATGAATGTAGTGGTCTCAAGCATTGTGCTGAGCTTTATGATGGCAAGCCTTGCCTCGGCGGAAACGCTTCGTGTTGGCATGGAGTGCACTTATCACCCGTTCAACTACCGTGATTCCAGCGGTAAGCTCCAGGGCTACGACGTGGACGTTGCCAAGGAGGTCGCTGTACGGATTGGTGCAGAGCTCACCTTTGTCTGTCAAAAATGGGACGGCATGATCCCCGCCCTGCTGGCAAACAAGTTTGATATCGTTGTTGCGTCCATGTCCATCACGAACAAACGCAAGAAGAAGATCGACTTCTCCTATCCTTACCGCGTGTCCATCGGACAATTCATTGGTCCCAAATCCAAAAATCTCAAGTTATTCAATGCCGATGGCTCCTTAAACCTCAAGGGATTCAACGGGGTGCGGATCGGCATCGAGCGGGCAACGACATACGCTAACTGGATCGAAGCCAAGGTGCCCGACGCAGACATCGCCTTTTATGATTCCAACGAAGCAATGTATCTGGACCTCAAGGCCGGTCGGGTTGATGCAATCATGACAAACCCGATGAAGGCGTTTCTCCGCTTTTTGAGCAAGCCCGACGGCGCAGGTTATGAAGTTGTGGGTCCGCAGCTTGCCGAGGAGGAATATTTTGGCATTGGTGTTGGCATAGGGATGCGCAAGGGCAATGACGCCTTGATGGCGCGCCTTGATAAAGCCCTCAAATCCATGACCAAGGACGGTTCCCTTGAGAGGTTTGCGAAGAAAATCTTCCCCTTTACAATCCATCCTCTTGATTAATTACCAATCTCAGCACAGCATGGGATGCAAGGGAGGGCCGCAAGTCGGTTCTCCCCTGTTATTGACGAATCAGAGTCGGTAAAATGTATGTAGTTGTTGGTTGGCTTGACGAGTTCCTCTGGGGGGCATTGGTCGTTCTCCAGATTTTCATGGTTGGCATGACCATGGCCGTGATCTGGGGTTTGTTGGGTGCAGCCGCAAAACTTTCAAAAATCCCCGTATTTAGTGTACTAGCTTCGGTATACACCACCGTTTTCCGCGCAGTGCCGGAACTTCTTGTCCTGCTCATTTTTTATTTCGGCTCGGCAATCACCTTGACGGCCATTGCAAAGCTGATCAATCCCGATATCCAGTTTGTCGACATCCCTCCTTTTTGGGCTGGTTCCTTTGCGATTAGCCTGATCATCGGTGCTTACGCAGCCGAAACATTCCGTGGTGCTTTTCAAGGAGTTGATCCAGGGCAAATCAAGGCTGCACGGTCGTTGGGGATGTCGGCCACTCATACCTTTTTTTATGTGCGCCTGCCACAGATGTGGCGTTTAGCATTGCCCGGTTTCGGAAACCACATGCTTTCAATGATGAAGGATACCGCATTGATTTCAGTCATTGGCGTTGAGGAAATACTTTATACCGCCGAAATCGCAACCAGTATCACGATGCAGCCCTTCACCATGTACATGGTCGTTGCAATCATCTATCTTGTTTTCACTACGGTCATTATGGCTATCATACAAGTGCTAGAAAAAACGGCTAATCGACATTTGGAGAGTGTATAATGGAGTTTGATTTTGCATTGATTGTTGAAAGTGTGCCGAAGATGGCGACGGGCATTGGTATCACTTTACAACTTTTGGTTCTCGCGACTATCATTGGCACAGCTTTGGCGGTATGCACAGTTTTGATGCGCATCAGTAAAATCCCATTGCTCAGTTGGCCAGCCATGGTGTATATCTATATCTTTCGCGGTACGCCGATGCTGGTGCAAATATTCCTTATCTACTACGGGCTTTCCCAGTTTCAGGCCGTACGCGACAGCTTCTTCTGGATTGCTCTACGAGATCCTTTTTGGTGCGCAATAATTGCTTTCTCCGTAAACGTTGGGGCATACACCGCAGAAATCCTGCGTGGAGGAATTCAGGGTGTGGATGAAGGACAGCTCAGGGCGGCAACAGCCTTAGGTCTTTCAAAGTCACAACGTTTCATCCACATCACGACTCCGATCGCCATAAGACTTGCCCTTCCAGCTTTCGGAAACGAGACGGTCAGTCTTTTGAAGTCAACCGCATTGGCTAGTACCATCACCATGTTCGATATAACCGGCGTAGCACGTACAATCATGGCACAGACTTTTGCCCCCTACGAGATCTTCATTTCAGCGGCGATCGTCTACCTGTTTATCGCATGGTTCATTCAGATAGGCGTTGCTTTGGCAGAGCGTCGCTTCAGTAGACACATGCAACGATAAGAGTTCTAAATGATTGAAACAAAATCCACTCCAATTATCCAACTACAAAAAGTTGACAAGTTCTTCGGCGAGTTTCAGGCACTGAAAAACGTGAACTTGGAGGTCCATAAAGGTCAGAAAGTGGTTGTCTGCGGGCCCTCAGGGTCCGGCAAGTCGACCATGATCCACTGCATCAACAGGTTGGAGAAGCACGACAACGGTCGGATTGTTGTGGCTGGAATTGAACTGAATGACTCCCTGAAAAACATCGATGCTGTCCGCAGCGAGATCGGCATGGTCTTCCAACAATTCAATCTCTTTCCCCATCTGAAAGTGATTGACAACCTCATGCTGGCACCCAGACTAGTGCGCAAAGTGAAAAAGGCCGAGGCCAGAAAAATCGCCATGACCTATCTTGAACGGGTGCATATTCCTGAACAGGCAGAGAAGTACCCCATCCAGCTTTCAGGTGGTCAGCAGCAACGGGTCGCCATCGCCAGGGCGCTTTGCATGAACCCTGAAATCATGCTGTTTGATGAGCCGACCTCGGCGCTGGACCCCGAGATGATCTCAGAAGTTTTGGACGTGATGGTTGAACTCGCCAAGGAGGGAATGACGATGATCTGTGTCACTCACGAAATGGGCTTCGCCCGCTCAGTTGCCGACCTGATGGTCTTCATGGATGAGGGCGAGATCGTGGAAAGTGCTGTTCCCGATGATTTTTTCGCCAACCCGAAGAGTGAGCGCACAAAACTGTTCCTAAGCCAGATCCTCAGTCATTGAACATAAATGGAAACACGAATCGATGCAGAAACGAAACAGTTGTTGGAGTTTGCCGAAACACTGGCGGAAGCAGGGAGGGAAATCTGTCTGGAAGCCATGAAGCATGATCCCAAAGTGCAGATCAAACCGGATAATAGCTATGTCACCGAGACTGATCTTGCAATTGAAGCCCGGTTGCGGGAAATGATTGATTCCACTTACCCAAACCATGGCGTGTTCGGGGAAGAGTACGGCAAGCGGAATATTGACCAAGACTACGTCTGGGTGCTGGACCCCATAGATGGAACTGCCGCATTCGTCGCAGGAATTCCCGTGTATGGAATCCTGATTGGTCTTGCCCGCGAAGGGAAACCCTACCTGGGAGTCATTGATCACCCGGCCACAGATCAACGCTGGATTGGGGTTTCCGGAGCAATGGCACTTATGAATGGCCGGGAAGTACGGACAAGGCCCTGCAGCACCCTAGCCAATGCGTTCCTGACCAACAGCAATCCCGATTTTATGGACCAACAAGAAAGCAAGCGTTTTCACGCCCTTCGAAAACAAGTCCAGTACACCCAGTATGGCGGAAGCTGCTACGCCTATGCGATGCTGGCCACAGGACGCACGGACCTTGCTGTTGATTCCGCATTCGATCCAGTTGACATCTTTGCATGCGCTGCCGTCATCGAGGGTGCGGGCGGCACGGTGACGGACTGGGATGGAAACACAATCACCCTCTCTTGGTTCGGGAGAGTGCTGGCATCCGGAAGTCAAAGTCTCCACGAAAAGGCGCTGGCCTTTCTCAGCAAAGTGTAAGGCGAATCCAGAGAATTAACAAATTTAAGGAAGGTTTCATTTAAACTTTAAGACCTTGCCGCAGGGGGCTTTCGCCCAGCACTTTTTCCAGTTCTGCGAGAAAATGCTGAGCATCATTAAGATTGAAAACCATGGGCGGTTTGAATTTGAGTACGTTGTGTCCCGGCCCTTCGGTACTGAGTAGAATTTTCCGTGATTTCATTCTTTCTACAACGTAGTCCGCCTGAAGCGGCGCGGGCTCTCTAGTTTCAGAATCAAGAACAAGTTCAACTCCCAGAAAAAATCCTTCCCCGCGTACATCTCCAATCAGGGGAAAGGAGTTTTTCAGTGCTTCAAGTTTCTCTTTCAGCCAGCTTCCCGTTTCCAGGGCATTTTGTCGGAGACCCTCCTTTTCCATTATATCCAGAACGGCCATCCCCACTGAGCAGGAAACATGGTTTCCACCGAATGTATTGAAATATTCCATGCCGTTGGCGAATGCTTCCGCAATTTTTAGTGTGGTAATAACCGCGCTCAGGGGGTGTCCGTTGCCGATCGGCTTGCCGAGAGTGACAATGTCCGGTACCACGTCCTGCAGTTCAAATGACCAGAAATGCTTTCCGGCGCGTCCAAAACCTACCTGGACTTCATCTGCAATGCAGAGTCCTCCATGCCGTCTCACATGTTGGTAGGACTGCTTTAAGAAACCATCTGGAAGCGGAACCTGTCCCCCGCAGCCAAGCATAGATTCACAGATAAACACCGCCGGTTTTTTTCCCTGTGCGGAAAGTTTTTCACAGATTTTCCGGACTTCATCAGCATAAAGCTTTCCCGCAGTTTCAGGATCACGGTACAAGCCGCGATACAGATAAGGCATTGGAATTTCATGCACCCATTCCGGAGGACCTTTTCCACCGGGACCATTGTGTTTGTAGGGACTAATATCAATATTCGCCTTTGAATTGCCGTGATATGCTTCTTCGAGAACAATCATGTCTTTTTGTCCACTGACTGTGCCGGCAATCCGCATGGCAAGTTCGTTGGCTTCGCTTCCGGAACAGACCATAAAACAGGTGTCGAGCGGTTCCGGAAACAGCGCACAAAGACGTTCCGCATACTCAATATTGACCGGATTCAAATAACGTGTATTGGTGTTCAAAACATGAGCCTGATTGCTTTGCGCTTTTACAATTTCCGGATGAGAATGTCCCACATGAGCCACATTGTTTACGCAGTCCAGATAAAACTGTCCTCTTGAATCAATCAGTGACTGAGCCTGTCCCCGAACAATTATTAACGGTTCCTGATAAGAGAGGCTCAGCGAAGGGCCAAAAACATTTTTACGCCGTTTTAACAGTTTTCCGGAATCTATTTCCACCGCCGTACTTTCGCTGCTGAGTCCCAGCATGATTCCTGGATCAGGGCAAATACTGCTCCAGACTTTTTTTCTGGAAGGCAGTGCGACTCCAGGATAATTTCCGTCAAAATCAAACAGGTCTAGGATCAACTGAAAATGAACGTGAGGAAGCCAACCTCCATTTTCGTTTGAGTTTCCAATTTTGTCCAGCGGCATTCCGCCTTTGATCACTTGTCCAATTTGCAGTGTCTTCAGACAATCACTGCTCAGATGACCATAAAGTGTGTAAAACTCCGGACCGTCCGTAAATTTATGCCTGAGGATCACCGTAGGGCCGTAATCAAGCAGACTCTGATTATCCTGAAGCTGATGTACTACACCTTCGATTGGCGCATAAATGGAAGTTCCGGAAGGAGCAAAAATGTCAATGCCAAGGTGTATTGTTCTCTTTTCGTGACCGTCAAGAGAGTTATTCAGAAATTCCTTTGCAGCATAGAATGAACGGGCCTCAGCATATTTTCCAACTCCAATCTCCGCCTTCATTTCACTTAAATATCCGTTAAAAATTTCCTGTTGTTTTTCCAGAGAAACGCCCTCCGTTTTTGCAGAAAGAGAACTGCCTACACTTAGATCGAGCACCACCGTTTTTTCAGGATTAAGCGGTTCTCCCAGCAGACCGTGAAACGCACCCGCCGTCTTTTTATACCATTTCCGGAATTCAAACGAGGCCGGACATGCTTCCATATTACAGGCATCCCTGAAGAGATAATTCGCATAGCGCGGATTCACTTCCTGTAACCGCTCCAGCAATTCCCGGACGGGTTTCTGGCTGATTCCGAGATATTCATTTTCAGGATCGTTCTGCTGTTGAAACGCGCCAAGAGTTAGACTCAGACAAAGACGCATCATTATCATCGGAAACAGTATTTCGAGCTCTTTTTCTTCAAGCGGAAAGTGCTGATGAAATCCGCGTATCAACAGAACCGCCGCCTCAAGCGGATCGGGCTTGTCCAGCATCGCGTAAGCACAGGCTACAGCAGGTTCAGCCGCAAGGTAGGAATGTGTCATGTCACCAAAATCGATCAATCCTAAAACAGGAGTTACAGTGAGTTTTGGCACAACGAGAACGTTGTAATCGTTGAAGTCATTATGAATCCAGCCGCGTCTTAATTTTGATTCAAGAGGTTCCAGTGTTTTGCAGTATAATTCGAGTGACGACTTGACCCAGCCAAGCAGTTTTTCGTCCTTGATCCAGCTCATATATTCATGCAGAGTTTCCTGCACATTATGCATTTCCCAAAGCAGCGTGTGTGAAAGTGGCGGTGCGGGAATTTCGTGAAGCGCCTTTGTCACAGTTCCGCACATTCGGCCTAGTTCCCGCAGAAACTCTGCCGTATGCGGACTGTACTCTGCCATTGGCAATCCATCTACATAACGAACCAGACGCATCCAGTGCAGACTGCCATCTGCGGAACTGACGCGTAACAAAGACTCTCCATTTTTATCCGGAAATACTTTGGGAATCCTTCCCTGTTCAAGCAGCTTTGCGGAACGTTCAAGCGCATCATGCTGAACTTGCAAAAATTCGAGAGTTTCGCATGAATTTGAAATCTTCAAAACGTAAGAATCACCATTGTTTTCCCGAGCCATAAAATTACTGTCCCTTTCTCCGGGCAGTTTCTCCAGAGTACAACGTAGTCCGTAGTGTTTTTCCAGGAGAAGACTTGCTTCTTGAACTGAAAACTCCGGACGTTCCAGTTCAGGCATTGAGTTTTTCATGTTTTTAGTTGGAGTATTTTTCGAATTCTGTACTTGAGGAGTTGTAAAAAAGAGGAAAATCCGGTTGACTAAATCGTCAAATATCAATCCACCGATTTAAAAAGGATCTGCCGTCTTGGATAAGAATAGCATCATAGAATTCAATAATAAAGACATCCCAGCTACATGTCATTTCCGCGAATGAGGAAATCCAGGGGAAACGACTAAAAAGCCTGACTTCAAACTGATCATTCATTTAGAGCAAGAAAGAATTTTGTAGAAATGATACTAAATTCATCCACGTCCGACAAAAGGCATTTTGGTTGCCATTACTGTCATGAAGAGTATGTTCGCTGCTAAAGGCAGCCCAGCCATGTGAACAACGGCATTAGCCGCATTCTCGACATCCATTGACGGTTCGACTGCAGTTTCACCATTGGCCTGAATGATACCGTCCCGAATACGAGCCGTCATTTCAGTGGCAGCGTTTCCGATGTCGATCTGTCCACAGGCGATGTCATAGGCTCGTCCGTCAAGAGACGTCGAGCGGGTCAACCCCGTTATTGCATGTTTTGTTGAAGTGTAAGGCGACGAAAAAGGACGTGGAACATGCGCGGAAATTGATCCGTTGTTGATGATGCGTCCGCCTCTGGGATTTTGATCCTTCATAATCTTAAATGCTTCCTGGGTACAGAGAAAGGCTCCTGTCAGATTTACGTCCACAACTGCTTTCCATTGCTCGTAGGTTATCTCTTCCAGCGGCACAGAAGGAGCGCTGATTCCGGCGTTGTTGAAGAGCAGATCAAGCCGTCCGAAGGTTTCCCTGGTTTGTGCGAACAATGCTCGTACCGAATCAGGATTGCCCACGTCTGTGGGGAAGACCAGCGTCCGTGAATCTTCGTACCCGGCTTCATTGACCGTTGACTCCAGCGGCTCTTTGCGGCGTCCTGCGAGTACCACGGAATAACCCTCCCGTAATAATGAGATTGTAGTACTCCGGCCGACACCGGTTCCGGCACCTGTGACAACGGCAACTTTTGCTACTGAGCTCATCTTCATACTTTCAGGTAATTTTGTTGGATTTAAAAGTTTGTGTCGATACACCAAGCAGATGCTCTACATCACTCTGATTGAAAACTAGTGGCAAGAATAGCATTTTAGGATTCAATAATAAAGAGAGTGTTTCAGGCAGAAACCATTTTTTCAAGTCATAAACCGGATCATAAAGCATAAATGAAAGGCAAATGAGTTTTTTATTATTACAAGTATGTCCTAAATAGTTTACCAGCATTTTTACCAGTATTTGTTTTATTGTTTTCTTAAACATTTACACTTTACTGTTTCATCGTCATTCGCCACCCATTGTCAATCCCGTAGAAACTTGACGCGGACAAACTCTTTTGTCATTCCCGCAAACGCGGGAATCTGTATTGGTTCAAATTTTTTTGTTTTTTTGTGTCTTGAAAAGTAAAAAAATCCGCCTCACCATAATTTCTTTTTGACAGAGGGAACTTTTGTAAATATTTCTCGTGCCGTGATACTTTTAACTGTCTTTACAATTTTTGTGATGCTATACGCTGGAACAGACTGGATTAATAGATGAACATGGTCTCCCTCGGTCCCTAATACCAAAAATCGAAGGTCATAGCGTTTGGATATTTCTAAACACGTTTCTTTGAGAAGTGAATCCACTTCTTCAGTGATGACAAGCCTTCCGTATTTGGACACAAATACAAAATGGTACATTAATAGCGATACATTATGGCTTTTACGAATTAGCTCTTCCATGAGCATTATAGTAATACCTTTTTAAAAACGCTGCAAGCAGCTGGGTATTAATCCTAGCTACACAATAAAATAAAAACAGGACTCAACCGCGGGAATCGCTATATTTTTTCCGTATATTAGTCACCATCTCTTAACCGTACACAGCAGCTTAAAGATTGAGAAAGGCGGTTTTTTCCTTTTCCAATTGGATTGACATTCCGTCCAAAAAACTATAGTTTTCAATGCAGACAATTCGTTAATCCTCCTGAAAAGTTTTGAAATGAAAATGGTTCGTTGGGGTGTTTTGAGTACCGCAAAAATTGGTCTCGAGAAGGTGATTCCGGCCATGCAAAAAGGCGAGTACTGCGAGATGGTTGCAATTGCGTCACAGAGTCTGGAGAGAGAGTTTTCTACAATGCTTGTGGAATCTGTAAAAAACATTAGGGTACTAGATGCGGTTAACAGCAGCGAGGAAAGTGATGCCTGGGTCACACTTTCACCTGAAGTACCGCCAGATTGATGAAACCGAAAACACTTGAAGGAATGATTTATATTTTATTGATTTATGTGCTTGTCGGCGCAGTTTTATTTTTCTATCAGAGAAAACTCATCTATTTTCCTACAGCTAATATTCCACATAATTATGAACAGCTGCAGCTGACTCATGAAAACGTAACTCTTGAAATCATCGTGCTGAATCAAGGGAAAAAAGAAGCTATTTTATATTTTGGGGGAAACGCCGAAGCTGTCGTTTACAGCGCGGAAGATTTTTTATCAGTATTTCCTCTTCAAACTGTCTACCTGCTTAATTATCGTGGTTACGGCGGAAGTAGCGGTCAGCCGAGTGAAGCAGGAATTTTTGCAGACGCACTTTTTCTTTTTGACAAGGTTCTGGATAAACAGGCCATCATCTCTGTGATCGGACGCAGCCTGGGAAGCGGTGTCGCAACTTATCTGGCTTCAAAAAGACCTGTTGAAAAAATGGCGCTGATTTCACCTTTTGACAGCATTACAAGTGTTGCCCAAAACATTTATATGATCTTTCCCGTGTTTTTGATGCTCCTTGACAAATATGATTCAATCAGCAGAGTCAAAGAAATTGAGGCAAAAACAATCATTCTTGTTGCGGAACATGATGAAGTAATTCCAAGAAAACATTCACAGCGTCTTATTGATGAATTTCCACCGGAACAAATTTCTGTCAAAATAATTGCTGATTCAGGACATAATGATATTTCTAATAAAGTAGAATACTATCAACACTTAAAAGATTTTTTCAATGATTAGGACATCGTCAAAATCATACTGTTAGTGTTTGCCGGTGTTCTCAATAATTAAAGGTAATAACAATGGAAAAACAAATCGATTTTTATTTTGATGTAGTCAGCCCCTATTCTTATGTCGCGTCAAAGCTGATTGAGGACGTAGCACAACGCAGCAATGCGCAATTGCAGTGGAAACCGCTTTTACTGGGTGGAATTTTCAAAGCGGTCGGAACACCCAATGCTCCTGGACTGACTCCTGTGAAAAAACCTTATCTGCTCAAGGATCTGGAGAGGCTTGCCAAGTATTACAAATTTACACTGAAAATGCCTGCGGATTTTCCTGTACGCACCGTGCTGGCCATGCGTGTTCTGTCCGGATTAACTCCGGAAAAAATTCCGCAAGCCGCTCACAGTTTATTCGACGCTTATTGGGTAGATAATCTGGACATTGCTGATCCGGAAGTGGTTGCGTCATTGGTAGGACAAGATGCCGTAGAACAAGCTGGGATGCACGATATCAAAAAAGCTCTTTTTCAGACTACAGAAGAGGCTGTCAAACGAGGTGCGTTTGGCGCTCCTACTTTTTTTGTGGGTGACGAAATGTTTTTCGGTCATGATCGTCTCTATTTGCTTGAGGAATATTTGCTGACTAATCTTTGATGCTTTCAGCCCAAGGGCCGGTATTCGTTTTCAAGCGGAAAAAAGAAAAGGGGAAATTATGAATTCTTTAAGTGAGCGTTTAAAAAATAATGAGATAATCCTGCTTGACGGCGGAGTTTCCACAGAAATTCAAAAACGTGGGGTGCCCATGGATTCTGACGTCTGGAGCGGAATTGCCCATAAGACTCATCCGGAAGTCGTGCGTCAAGTCCACGAAGATTATATTAGAGCGGGTGCGCAGGTCATTACCGCAAATACTTATTCCACCGCAAGACATGTGCTGGAAAGCATTGATTTGGGAAGTGAGGTCAAGTCCATCAATACTGAGGCAGTCCGGTTGGCCAAAACGGCGCGTGATAATGCTGCCAAGAACGAAACCTGGATTGCCGGTTCAATGTCAAGTATGGCCCCCTTCACCAGTCCACAGGAAGTCGCTGCCAGTGAAAAAGTAGCGGACAACTATCGGGAATTAGCCGAAATTTTGGCAGAGGCCGGAGTGGATTTAATAATTGCGGAGATGATGAGGGATGCCGTAAATTCAAAACTTGTCATCGAAGCCGCCCTCTCAAGCGGTTTGCCGGTCTGGATCGGTTACAGCGCAATGATGTCTGATGATGGAAAAAGTGTGATGAACTGGCGCTGGAAAAATTCACTTCCCGCTGGTAATTTTGAAGAATTGGTTGAAGCCATAACTCCGCTTGGCGGAGATGCGGCTGGAATCATGCACAGTCAGGTTAGAGATACAGGGCCTGCACTCGAAATTTTATGCAAGCACTGGAACGGCCCCAAACTGGCCTACGCCGAAACCGGTGAACTTGAAAAGCCGGATTGGAATTTTAAGGAAATCTGCGCGCCAAAAGAATATGTCGCAGAAATTGCAGACTGGGTCAACAATTATGGAGTGCAGATTGTCGGAGGGTGCTGCGGCACCGGTCCGGAACATATCCGGATGCTCAAGGAGAGTCTCCCAAAACATCTGCCGAAAAAATTAAAGCGAAATTATAATCCGCCATAGCATTTCCTCACAAAATGCAGTAGGAATTTTTTACTCCAGCTTCCACAAATCGATATTGTCCACTTCTTTTAATTCTTCCAGTAATTTAGTTTTAAAACTTTCTTCCAGGTCAACAACCTGCGCAAATCGAACTCTCTGTTTCTTCATTGCCTTTCGCTCTGCCTTCCTTTCAGCTTCTTGTTTCGCCCGTTCCTGCGCCCGTTGAGCTTCAGTCATTTCCCGCATATCTGTTCTTTTCCTTTTTTTACCAGGTTTAGGCTGCTGAAACAAAAACATTTTATCAATTATTGTAATTTTGCCTTTTTCAAGTTCAAATTCACCAATTTCACTTATTCTTTCAGGACGAGGATTACCGCCTAGTTTAAACCCGGGCTTTGCCTTCCTGTTCATTTCAGTGATTTTGTATTTCCCCGGCTTGAGCTGGGTATTATATGAAAAAAGCATTTTTGGATTTGGTTCAATTGTATGAAGTGAAACTTCATTGCTCTTTGAATCCTCAATAGAAACATCCAGCGTAAAAACAAATTTTTGCAATGTTTGCCGGGTTTCCACAGGAATGATCAGGATAGTTTGGTTGTTTGCATCCGGTTCAGGAAATGATAAGGAACAACCTGTTAGAAAGAGAGCTGTTACAAGAATCAGTTTTGAGTAATTTTTTCGTACCATGCTGAAAGTATCTTTTGTTATTTTAAGCCACATATTCCCTCCTAAGTTTAAGGTTTCGTTTTTGGTGATGAACACCATCGTTATCGCGTCCTTTGCTTTTCAGGACAAACTACCGTAACACTCGTTAAATGTATAATTTTTTAAAGACGGCCGGCACAATTCTGTCACCGGGCACAGTTCAACAAAATGTCCCTATTCTTAACTAAGCTGAATTCGCTTACTCCGGCGGAGGCCCCATGAATCTGTCGCCGGATTCAAAATTTGGCGAAGAATCAAGATTTGCAATTTTATATTCTCCGCTGGCAGTATGAAGAATAATTGCTTTGCTGTCATTGTTGGGGATTGTATAAAGCTGGAACATTCCAATTGGTGGAGTTCCCATTTTCCTTTTTTGATCGGCTGCACCAATAATAAAAACAAGCGCGACTCCAAATAAAAGACCGATTAACACAGATTTAAAATCAAGCATAGCGACTCCTTTTAGTCAGGTTATGGGTTGGATACTCAATACAATTAGAAACATACTCCAAAATAATAGGGATGTCAATAAATAAATTTTTCCGTAAAAATAATCACTTGTATGTGTATGAGTTCTATGTGCTGAAATATTTTTTTGCAAGGCAGTTGAATTGTTGATCAGTTCGACGGCATTAGCAAATTCGTAAAAAACCTGGCATAATTAAGCAATTGTCATTCCCGCAAACGCGGGAATCCAGGAGTGAGGCAGCAAGGTCTGTTTTCAAACAAAGCGTTGACTGGATCCCGGATCAAGTCCGGGAAGACAGGAGACAAACCGTTTCAGTAAACCCTTCAACCAGAGGAGAATTAGGATGAGCGCTTATTTAATTGCCGATATTACCGTCACTGATCAGGAACGTTATGAGGATTACAAAAAACTCGCCCCGCCGGCTATTGCGGCATACGGTGGAAAATACGTGGCACGCGGAGGAAAATCGGAAAAACTGGAAGGCAGTTGGGATCCAAACCGAATTGTAATTCTCGAGTTTGAAAGCACAGAAAAGGCTAAACAATTTATCGATTCACCGGAGTACAAAGAGGCTCGCGAGTTGAGACACAAAACGGCCACATCGAACATGATTGTGGTGGAGGTTTTGTAAGCTACTTCTGCTTAATCCTGTCTCAGTTTGAAACGTTGAATTTTTCCTGTTTCTGTTTTTGGCAGAGAGTCAACAAATTCCAGTGCGCGCGGATATTTGTAGGGCGCAATCGAATTTTTGACGAAATCCTGCAACTCCTTCACAAGTATCGCGTTTCCGCTAAAACCTTGCCGCAACACAACAAAAGCCTTTACGAGACTCCCGCGCCGTAAATCCGGAATGCCGACCACAGCACATTCCACTACCGATTCATGTGTCATCAATGCCGTTTCAACTTCCGGACCTGCAATGTTATATCCGGATGAAATGATCATATCATCGGTCCTTGCCTTAAACCAGAAATAGCCGTCTTCGTCCATCTGGTATGCATCGCCAGTAAGATTCCAGCCATTTTGGACATATTTATTCTGCCGTTCATCCGCCAGATAACGACAACCAGTCGGCCCCCTTACGGCAAGTTTTCCGGTTGTTCCTGGTGGAACTTCGTGACCATCTTCATCCACCACTTTTGCTTCATATCCGGATATCGGTTTTCCTGTTGAGCCCGGACGAATATCATCTGTGCGTGCCGACATGAAAATGTGAAGCAACTCAGTTGAGCCGATACCGTCCAGAATTTCCAGTCCCGTTTTTTCTTGCCAGGAATCCCATGTCGGTTTGGGTAAAGTTTCTCCCGCAGAAACACAGGTTCTGACTGAAGACAAATCACCCTCTTTAAGTTCTGAAAGCAAAAAGCGATACACAGTCGGTGAAGTGAAAACAATACTTGCTTGATATTTTTTGATTGCGGGAAGGAGTAAATCCGGAGTTGCCTGTTCTAATAAAATTGTCGCAGCACGGGCGTACATTGGAAAAAGTAGCTGTCCTCCCAAACCAAAGGTGAAGGCCAGCGGAGGACTGCCGATAAAGCGGTCTTCGGTTGTAGGAGCTAGAATCGGTTCAGAGTATGCACTACAGATGGTGAGCATGTCACGGTGAAAATGCATCGTGCCTTTTGGGTTTCCAGTTGTTCCGGAAGTGAAGGCAATCAAGCAGGTATCATCTGAGTTTGTCGGACAATTTTCAAAAATTTCCGGTTTTGCAGACATCTTTTTTTCCAGCTCGGAACCTCCAAAAAGCAGAATTTGTTCCAGCATCGATTCTGCCTGGGCACTTATTAATTCGTCTTTCAGCCGCGCATCACAAAGCGCGATTTTGATTTGAGCTTTTTCAATGATTACACGGAGTTCTTTTGCCCGAAATAAAGGCATGGTCGAAACAGCGATGCCTCCGGCTTTCACGACACCAAACCAGCAGGCCGCCATCATGTATGAGTTCGGGGCACGCAGCAAAACCCGGTTTCCCGGAATAAGCCCGCAATCATCTACGAGTACGTGCGCAATCTGATTGGAGTCTTTCTGAAGACGTGCATAAGTATATTCTTCCTCTGGAGTGATAATAACTACTCGCTCACCAGATCCTTCAGCAACCGCGTCATCCAAAAAAGTTTTCGCACAATTCAGTTTTTCCGGGTAATCCAGTGCGGCCAAATTAATGAATTCCGGCCACTGCTCAAAAGGGGGCAAATTATCTTTGGCAAAAGTATCAAGCTGGGGATTGGTCACATTTTCTCCAAAATTTTTGTAGTACAATTATGCTGATTTTAGCTCAAATTTATAAATTCTCTTATCCTGACTAACCAAATTAGTGTGTTATGGAAGAAAAATCAAACGTGATGTTTGATTCACCCTAATGTGTTTTAGCTTCACTCTTTAATTTGGGGTTTTAGGCAAGTTAGCGTAAAGTTCGTATTTCTTAGTGCTTTTGAAAAACTTGCCCGGAGGGTTCGGCACACCTGAAAAAATGTTCAATTTCAAGTGTGGAAATTAGGACTTGCAAACTTATGCTACCTGCATACTGTGTTTTTTGCGATGCAGATACTGATTCAGTTTCATGTGAGTCAGCATGTCAACATCACGGAAAACGAAGTGGAGATTGACCTTAGCTCCGTGTGGAATTACATCAAGCACAGTGGCCGCTATATTCTCGCGTAAACTGGCATAAGGTAAATGAAATAGAAAAACATCACCTTTGTTAATGCCCTGTGGTGGCAGCTCGTCCAACTGCACCTTAATTCCTCCGGCACTCATGTCTTTTATTTTTCCAGCTAGTTTATGATGCTGAAACTTTCCAAGGTCAAATTTCTGTTCGAGTGCAAACTGCTCTGCCGTCACCAACTGAAATTCTATTTTCAGCTCCATTGGCAGGCGTTCGGAAACCCGTATCTGTAATTTGCGTATCTGATTGGTGTGCTTCAGAATGACCGCATTAAGATCCGTCACCAGTTGTCCTATGATTTTAAACTTGAACTCATAATCTGCATCATTTCCACGCCGAATTTTACAGAACAATTCCTTAAACTGCTTCATATGGGCCGGACGCCGTTTAACTGTCGGCGGCTTTATCAGCAGCTGAGTCTCATCTGAGTCCAGAATGGAACTAGTAAAAACTATATCTTTTCCTTTGTGGCGAATCTGGAATTCTAAATGTGTCCCGGCTTCCAGCATTTGTGTACAGGTAAAGCTGTTTCCTTCATTTTTGAAAGTAAACTGCAAACTTTTGCGCAACATAAAAATTTTCTTCAAATCCGATTTTGAGAATCTCGCAGAATTTTTATAATTCTCAACAATTTGTTCAAATTTTTCCGCAGACATCATGATCGGAAATATTTCCGCAGGATCTTTTGTGTTACACAATTCAATGAAAAAATCACGGTCCTCATCATCTACTTGTCTGGCTTTAATTTCCGAGTCCACTGCCAGTTGTGCCTGATCTTCCGCAATTTGTTCCAGACCTTCGCGGATTTTCTTTTTGTGAAGATAACGAACCAGAATGATGCCTCCAAGCACTGAAACAACAAAGGCAGATGCGTATAAATAAAAACTTAAAGGAATTTCAGAAAAGGAAGGCATGGTCTGCAGCATATTTGTCGTCTGCAAATCCTTTAGTCCAAAGTTTGCTTTTTTCGGACTCCTGCTAATTCCGCAGAGGAACAACCAGGCCGTGGAAATTAGCGCTGTTTTTCCAAAAAGATGGAAATATGATTTCAATTCAAACATGAATACACTGATTTGAATATGCTTGTTTTACTGAATTTATCGATTTTTTTACCTGATTCGTTAACGCATCTGTTATGCCATTCAACCTAATGAATCGTAACTTCCAAGTACTTTGTAACGAAAATTTGAAAAACGAAGAACTTCAAGACAAGCCTCTGTGTCCGCAGAATTGTAAAAATCTACGAAAAAAACATAGGCCCATGGTGTGTCTTTAGCAGGCCTTGATTCCAACCGGCAAAGGTTGATCTGAAAAAGATTGAAGACGCTTAAAAGCTGATACAGCAAACCGGAACGGTCATCCTGAAATTCGACTAAGAGCGAGGTTTTTTTGCAGGAATAATCAAGCAGTTCATTTTCACGGCGAGAGCGGACAACCAGGAAACGCGTTGTATTATTCTGATAATCCTGGACTCCTGAGGCGTATTTCCATTGTGGTTTATCTTCTGCAAAAGAAAGTGGAACAATGGCTGCGACAGGAGTGTTTCCGGATGCGACTGCTTCCAGAAACTGAATTCCGGAATCGACGTTACTTCTTGTCAATTTACTTTGCGCTTGGCCTAGATTCTTCGATAAAAATCCGCTGCTTTGTTCAAATGCCTGCGGATGCGCAAAACAATACTCTACCTGTTTCAATTCCGCGTTAGCCAGTAAAGCATACTCAATCAGCAAGTTTATCTCACCCAAAATCACCAAGTCATTACTGACCAGCGAATCCTGAACTTGAGCTACTGTTCCCGCAACAGAATTTTCTACCGGAACTACCGCGACAGATTCCGGAAATTCCGTAACTTTTAAAAGCGCTTCTACAAAAGTAGCGGTGTAGGTAACACTGACTCCGCTGCTGCGGACTTTTTGGGTGGCTTCATCACTGAAGGTGCCTTGCGGGCCCAAAGTGAAGATTTGGGAACAATCCTTTAAAGACATGAAACCGGCGAGGTTAAGAGGCAAGCAAACCGCCGGCGCTCTGAATGCGGGCCGGCTGAATGTTAAATTGATGGCTTAAGCAGCGATTGTTTTTCCGGAACGGATACACTGAGTACAAACACGTGTTTTTTTACGATTTCCGCCTGCCTGACGGATTCGCACGGTTTGTAGATTTGGCATCCAGCGACGCTTTGTTCTGTTTTTTGCGTGACTGACCCGATTTCCATTTCCGGGAGTTTTTCCGCATACTTGACATATTGATGACATATCGATTTTCTTCTATTTTATTTTGTTCAATCTGATTCTTAGCCGTTGATGATAAGGGTTTTTTTAATAATATGCAATTCATTTATTTTCAGATTCTTCAGGCAATAATGGTTCTTGCCCAAATTCAGCTTTGTTTGTCATGACCCGAACACTCTGAACCGACTTGCTGGAAACTTTATTACCCCTTGCCTGAATACCTTTAATTGCCAAATCATCAAAGATGTAAATGTCGCTGGATTTTCTAATTCTGGGTGAAGGCACAAAGGACACCTCCAGTCTTATTCTTTCTCCCTGGCTTAAGTGCAAAATTTTTGCCCCTTTTTTTGCAGGAAACAGATTATATTCGCGGTCAAGGATAAATTTTTCCACCCGGAAGCGTTTCGCATAACAAACCCTGGTTGCCCCTTCCCAGTAAATAACATTGTGAACAGTCTTTGAATTTAATTTTTCCACGCAAATAGCATTTTTTCCAATGAACTGTTTTTCCGGAACACGGATTACCTGGTATGATCCGTCCTTGCGTATGACCACCATTTTATCATAGGCAGAGCAAAAAAACGAAGTTGTGGAGGAATTGACATTCAGTCCCAAAAATCCTTCTTTACGATCCCAGCCAACTTTTTGTTTTTCCGCCACATCCTGAACACGTATTTCATCAAATCTTTTGATTTTGGTACGACGTGGATAATCCAATCCATATTTATCCTTGATTTTTTCCAGAAAATTAATTGTGTAACGGGTAATATCTTTCAAAGATTTATTCAGTGAACTGATTGTCACTTTCAGTTTATGCAGTTCTTTTTGGCTTTCATTCTGATCATAACGTGAAATACGTTTTATTTGCAGCGTCAATAATTTTTCGATATCTTCCTGCTCAACCGAAAAAGGCAGGACAGACTCAATATGAAGCACAGATTTCTTCACAACTTCGATAGCCTCTTCGTATGAATCACAAACTTCCAATTTCTGATAGATTTTTTCGCCGATGAAATACATTTCCATTCTGCGGAGATGCCACTTTCGCCGTGCATGTTCCAGTGACAGGAGCAATTCCTGCTTGAGTAAATCTTTCAACCGCAAAGTATTGTGCCGCAGAACTTCACTGACAGTCAGCAGAACAGGCTGATTTGCTTGAATAAGCAGCAAATTGACCGAAATGGAAACTTCACATTGCGTGAAAGCATAGAGCAATTTCAGCAATTTTTCTGTAGCCATTCCTCTTGTTGCTTTCAATTCAATTTCAACTTTTTCAGCAGTGAAGTCGTCGATTGAAGACAATTTAAATTTACCCTTGTTTACTGCATCCTGTACAGATTGAATCAAAGATTCGGTCGTCACTCCAAACGGCAACTCTCTAACAGTTAAGATTTTTTCATCAGTAATTTCGATCCGCGCACGAACCCGAACCTTTCCAATTCCGTCTTCATATTGTCCTGCATCCAAAAAACCACCGTTACGAAAATCCGGAAACAGCTTGAAGGGTTTTTCATTCAGAAAAGCAATTTGCGCATCAATAACTTCATTGAAATTATGCGGTAAAATTCGAGTTGACATGCCAACCGCAATTCCTTCTGCGCCAAACAGAAGTGCTACCGGTAGTTTTGAGGGCAGTACAATCGGTTCCTTATTTCTGCCATCGTAACTGTCAGAATATTCTGTCAACTCTGAATTAAAAAGTACTTCTTTCGCCAGCGGAGTGAGGCGCGCTTCGATGTATCTTGGAGCAGATGCAGGATCGCCGGTCAGTAAATTTCCGAAATTGCCCTGCTTTTCAATAAAATATTCCTTGTTTGCGATCACGACCAGCGCTGAACCGATGGATGCGTCTCCGTGTGGATGCAGCTTCATCGTATCGCCTACAATATTTGCAACCTTACTGAATTTTCCATCATCCATTTCCTTCATCGTGTGCATAATTCGACGCTGCACCGGTTTTAGACCATCTACAATATCCGGAATCGCGCGATCCTTAATCACATAGGACGCATATTCCAGAAAGTTTTGATCCATCAAAGGTTTGAGAAAACGCATTTTTTTATTTTCAACTCACAATATTTTAGCTGCCGCCAAGTGGCATGATTGATAAAACTTCGCTTTTTTCTGTTACAAAACTATTTTAACAACGGAGGTAATTCCTTCTTTGTTACGGAGTTCTTCAACGACTGCTTCCGGTAAATCATCATCAACCCGAATCAGTGACAAAGCTTCGCCTCCACGTGTATTTCTTGCCAGTTGAAACTGGTCGATGTTGACACCATTTTTTCCTAAACATGTTCCCAAGATTCCAACCATTCCGGGACGGTCCTGGTTTGTGGTCGCCAATATTGTTCCTTCCGCTTCAAATTCACAGACAAAACTATTGATCAAAGTGATTCGCGGATGTGGCCCGCTGAAAACAACTCCACCAATGGCAAATTCCTTTCCTGCACCCGTAAATGTGCATTTGAGGGCACTCTCATAATCTGTAAATCCAGGGTCCTCTGTTTCTTCAATATGGAGGCCAACATTTTCCGCCTGCTGATCTGCGTTTACATAACTCACAAAATTTTTATGACTTTGCAACAAGCCCTTCAGAAAACAGAGCCTGAGCAGTGTTCCATCTTGTTTGGCCAATTTTCCACGGTACTTAATTTCTAAATGAGTTGGAGTAAACGAAATATATTGTGAAGAAAATACACCAAGCTTTTCTGCAAGAGAGGCATAAGACGCGACAGGACCACTACCTAAAACTTGAACACTCGGCATATTAACCGGATATTCCACGACTTCGCCGCGGAGAGCGCGGGGCGTCTGGTTTGCAATCGATTCCGCAATTCTCATTTGAGCCTCTGTTGTGGAGGCTCCGACATGAGGAGACATCACCACCTGAGGCAAGTTCCGAAAAGGATTATCTTGCGGCGGCTCCTCTTCCCATGTGTCAATTCCGGCGGCAGCGACCTTGCCGGATTTTAATTCTTCGAGCAAAGATTTTTCCTGAATAACTCCTCCACGCGCAGAATTCAAAATCACTACTCCGGACTTCATTCGGCTGAATTCCTTTGCGCCAATCATGCCTGTTGTTTCCTCCGTTTTAGGCACATGCAGCGTGATTACATCCGAGGTAGAAATCAGTTCGTCCCAAGTGCATTTTCTGGCATGATGCCGTTCAAAAACCTCATCGGCAATATAAGGATCATAAGCAATTACTTCCATCTCAAAGGCTTTTGCGTAACGCGCGACACGATGTCCGACATTTCCAAGACCAATTATTCCAATTGTTTTTCCAAGCAGTTCTGTGCCGGTAAAAGTATGACGGTCCCACTTGAGTTTACTCATGTGAATATGTGCGGGAATAATTTTTCTCATCGCGGAAAGCAGCAAACCAATGGTAAGTTCCGCGGCAGAATTAGTGTTTTTTCCTGGAGTATTGATGACCAGAATGCCTTTTTCTGTTGCATAATCAACATCAATATTTCCAATACCAACTGCCGCGCGGGCAATGACTTTCAACTTCGGGGCTTTGTCAATCAATTCTTTGGAAACAGGTGTTTCCGAGCGGGTCAGAATACAATGGAATGGCGCAATAATTTTTAGTATTTCCGCGAGAGGCAAGTCTGGGGCAAAATGGATTTTTATATCTTTTTCTTTACGCAGCATTTCCAGGCCAATTTCGTGAATTGAGCCCGTAACAAGAATTTTGTACATTAAAAAGATTTTTACTCAGGTTCGGTTTGCATTCAATTGCTGTATCCTATCATTCCATATTTTTGCTGACTACGCAAAGATTCTGGACTGATACTGAAGAATTTTAGTAGCTAAACTTGGTAAACGAAGAAAAATGGAGGAAAAAATAACAAATGTCTTAGAGGAGGGCTGGCTAAACGGGAGAAACTCTACTCCCGTTTAGCCAATCAAAATTCATAAACCCTTGCGGATCATTAGTTCCATGGGGTTCAGGCGGTGCAAACAGCGTGTGCGAATGGCTATCTGGCGAAAAGGGTAAAGATTTTTATTGGTAGATTTCATCTGCGTCTCCCGAATTTTAAATGATTAATATCAATGATAAAAAAGTTCCGAAAACTATTTTATCAAACTCTTGCACACATCTTGAAAGATGTACTAATAACATCGGTAGAACAATTATTTTCTTGAATTGTTTTTTATCAAAAGTACTGGAGCAGGTTAATATGGCTAGAGGAGGCTTTCGAGAGGGCGCGGGAAGAAAAAAAGAATATAACGAGCCTGTCAAAAAAATTTTATTAGGACTTCCGGAGTCTGTTTTGAAGCAGCTGGACAGCTATGCCTCTGCCAAGAACCTCTCTCGTCCAAAAGCTGTGGCAATTTTAGTAAAACAAGCGATGGCACAAAACAGCCAATTGACGGTTTAGCATTATTTTTGATTCACCCAAATTACTTTTCATCCGTTTCTGCAGGAAACTCGGAATCCAGTTCTTTTAATTTTCGCGTCGCTTCCAGGTAACGCTTTTTTGACCTCCGTCTTTCCCACAATCCCAAAAGAATCATAGCGCTAAACAACATTCCAATTAAAACAAGTCCCATTTTATTCCAAACTTTATCAAATTCATCCTAACTGCATCTATCAGTATTTCGTTCAAATCCAGCCTGCAGTCACTTCTGTAATTCGTCTCTTTAGGTGGAGTTGAAAATCAACAACAGAACAGAGATTCCATAATAGACCGCAATTCCCCCAAGTACCCAGTTGACCCATTTCGGCGATTTCCCCTGAGCCTTTTTTCTATATCTTCTCCACAAATAGATTGAGCAAACAATCAGGAAAGCAAGAAAAATCCCTTTTGGTCCCATGTTAGCGTCTGCTCACTTTGATTCGTCTTTCCGATAAAGCACAGGATTTAAACTTTCATCATTATACATTTTCATTTGCTGATAAACTTTGAGCCGTTTTTCTCCGCTGCTTAAATCAGCAAATAATTTAGAGAGACATTGTTCCAGATCTTTCCTCTGTTCTTGTAGCACGGAAAGTTTTCCTGCACATTTATTACGATGTTCCGCAGTCACCTCTTCACGCAGAATTTCTTCATCCATGTGGTAAATTTTAAGAGCATTTATAGAAAGTCGGTCAATCATGCTACCCGGAGTTTCACTATTCATTTCCGCTTCCGCATCATTTTTCACATTACCCGTAAATAAAATATTCACAAGAAACTGATCCATCCGCTCAATCAAATCATTTCGGCGCTGATTCAAAACATCAATCGCACGTTTGACAGACGCGATTTTTGAGTCAGAAACATCCGGATCTCGCGCCATATCTTCCTGATGCCATAATTCAAAATTGAGCTGATGCTGCGTTGAAACCAATACAGGAAAATCGGTTGGTTCAGAAAAATCTGCCTGAGGCAAAAAGCTGTGCCACTGCTCAACCTCTTGAAGCTGCTGTTTCAACAACTCCTTTGTTTCAAACAAAAAAACCATTAAAATTCATTTAGTTGAGAGTTTTAATCATCTTTTCCAATTCAGTCTGCACCGCTTCAACAGTAACACCGTGGAGACACTCCAGTTCACATTTTGGGAAAGTGCATTTATTTTTGCAGCCCGGATCAAATTCCAGCGCACGATGTTGAGTCGGTTGAGGAGGTGTCCAATTCGCCGCCCATGGTCTGCCAAAAATCGTCAGCGTTGGAGTTCCGCAGGCAACCGCAAAATGTCTCGGACCATTGTCATTGCCAAGATGCAAATCAACCCTGTTTAAAATCGCCAGTGTTTCTGAAAGCGATGGAGTATCATAGTCCGGAAGCGCCTTCTTTTTCATCGCCTTCCGTACGGCATCAATAAAATGCCCCTCTCCGGGTCCAAAAAGATATAATATTTTTGCTTTGTAGTTTTCCACCAACCAGTCGGCGATCATGGCAAAACGTTCAGGAGGCCACACTTTATACGGCTGACGGGAAACCGGAGATAAAGAAACCACAAAATCGCTATCTTCTATCTCAAGTTGCTCAAAAAGCTGTGCCGCGTATTTTTTATCTTTTTCGTCCGCAAAAAAATCCAGTCCGAAATCATTGGCGGAAATTCCAAGTGGTCCCAGCAATTGAGCTTTATCCTGCGCGGCGTAAGTTACCTTTGTGGAAATATCAACAGGATGGGTGTAGGCCCAGCCCCTTCCCCGAAAATTAAAGCCAATCCGAATCGGTGCTCCGGAAAACCGCGACATAAAAGCGCTCCGTGGATTTCCAAAAAAATCAATTACACAGTCAAATTGGCGTGCGCGCAGTTTCCGGAAAAACGAAATTGTCTCACTGAATGATTCCGGCTTACGGTACAGAAGAATTTCGTCCAGAAAAGGATTTTCCTGCAAAACTTGGTCTGCTGGTGCTTCTGTCAGAAAAGTCAGCTCTGCTTCCGGAAAAGATTCACTCAACAACCTGATTGAAGGAGTTGTCATCAAAACATCACCAATCCTCCTTAACTGGATCAATAAAAATTTCACTCGAGCATCACCTTTATTCCAGATCCGTCAAATCTTTGAAGCGCTTTTCTGTTGAAGAAATCTCAATTATTTGCGCACCAAGTTTTTCACCAACCACCACAGATTTTGCTTTCGCGATCTCTTCATCGTTAATATAAAGTTTCAAATTTTCTTTCACTTTTGTGTCCAACTCGAGCATGGAGCCTTGACCGAGTCTCAGAATTTCTTCAATTTCCATCTTGCATTCTCCTAAAACCAACCGAGCCGTAACCGGCATTTCCATTAATTTCTGGATTTGTGGTCCAAGTTCTTTTTTGGGTGACTTCATTTTTTGTTTTCCTTTGCTCATCTATTTTTTAAGAAGGAAGATTTTATCAAATCAATTTTAGCTCGCAAGTTTTCTCAAATATTGCTATTTTTTACGTTCAATACTTAAACCATACCGCTTACTTTCGAGCAGAACAAGTTGATTTAATCTTAAATAACAGTAAAAAGAAATGTCACCTAAACAAAAAACTGCCACAAAAAGACACGCAAGCAGCCGACCCAACAAACGGAATCTAAAAAAGCGACGCCAGCAAATTCAGGAGAATGCAGAACTTCTCCAGTCTCTTGCCCAGGAGTAATGGATCCAAAGGAGAGTTTCGGAAACCTGATTCCTGATCCGCTCAATAAAAAACTTCAGCAGGAAGGAGTTCCGTTTTCAGAACTTCGTCAGGCGAGCAATGTTCCTGAAAAATTGGTTGAGCAAATCTACCGTTTATGGCGCAGCGGAACCCTCCGAATTGAGCGCAACTGGAACGGAATTCTGGATCAACCGAGTAACATTCCTTACAGCAACAGCGCCTGTTTGCTTCCGGATGACCGTCTTTATCTTGGAATCTCAAGTCTGCTTCACTGCTGGAAAATCGCGACCTGGAATGTGAATTCAATCCGGACACGCCTGCCTTTAATTTTACAGTGGCTGAAGGAACATAATCCGGATGTCGTTTGTTTACAGGAAACTAAAGTTGAAGACGCGCAGTTTCCTGTCTGGGAACTTCAACAAGCCGGATATGAATCAGTTTTTTCCGGACAAAAATCCTATAACGGAGTCGCCATTTTATCCAAACATCCAATCCGGGATGAACAACGTGGTTTTCGTAACGGCTACGATCCGGAAAATGCCCGCCTGATTGCGGCCACAGTTTCCGGAGTACGGATAGTCAATGTTTATGTACCGCAAGGTCAAACCACAGAATCAGAAAAATTTCAATATAAGCTCAATTTTTTTGCGGAATTAATTCAGGAAATTCGGAAATATAGAAAATCAGAAAGTGCTTTTGCGATCATGGGTGATTTCAATATTGCGCCAACAGCGGAAGATCTTTCGGATCCAGCATCAATGCGAAACAAAGTCAGCTTTCATCCGGAGGAACACGCACTTTTAGCAGAACTGAAGGAGATTGAATTGAGTGATCTTTTCCGCAAATTTGATCAGCGATCCGGTCAATTTTCATGGTGGGATTTCCGCACCCGAGGTTTTGAACGTGATGCAGGAATGCGTATCGACTATATTCTGGCAAATTCTGTTTTGACTTCCTCCTGCCAAGCATGCATAATCGATACTGAAGCACGAGCACAAGATCGGCCTTCCGATCATGCACCAGTCATTGCTGAATTTAATCTTTGACAAAATAATTTATTTCAAAAAAATTCATGAAGCGTGCAAAAACTCTTAAAATAATCATGATTGCTTGCCTGCTTCTTGCATTTACCGCATGGCAAGTTTCAGCCGTAATTCCGGAAGAGCGCCCCGGAGCATTTTCAATGATAATTGATGTTCCAATTCGTGTACTTGGCATGGGATTGGCGCTAGTTGGAACTGCTTTTTTTATTGTGGCATTACCATTTGCACTGACTTCGGGAAGTACCGGAGATGCCTGGAACGCTCTGGTGGTTGAACCTTTTCAGTTCACCTTCACCAGACCGCTCGGTAAATTTGACGATTGGAAAGTTCCCGCTGAAACCACTGATTCGTCTGAATAATAACCTCTAAGGAGATACTATGAAACTTAAAATTATTATAACCGCATTCGCGGCAAGCTGTCTTATTTTTTCCAGCACACAAGCCTTTGCGCTTTTTTCAATTAGCGTGGGGGTTCCTATTTCACAGAGTTTTACTGCAAAAAATGCTGACGGAAGTAAAGTTGCTGAGTCTGATGGTGTGAGCGGAGTTTTCCTCCATGCCAGTTTACCTATTTTGGTTGGACTTGGAGTTGAAAATTATAAAACTAAATTAAAAGACTCTGGGGGTAAGGAATTAGCAACAACGATGTATGATATTTTTTATCTGCTACCGATTCCGATCGTCAACCTGACAATCGGATTGGGCACCGGTTCTACAGAACTTCAGTGCACAGGATGTTCTGCGACATTCGATAAAGGCACTCCGACTCAGTGGTATGCCAGTCTCGGCGTACCGTTTTTTCCCTTCTTTGATATGCATCTCAGCTATCGTTCAATCACATCAAAAATTGCAGTCAAAGCCGGTGGTGAAGTTGACTTGAGCGGTAACGTAACCGGAGTCGGCATCATGTTCAGTTTCTAAACACAAGCTCTGCCCCAAATGATAAACAAGTCAAAATATTTCCGTAAACTGTGTGTCTCAGCTTGTTTAATTTTGGGGCTGACTTTCCTTGCAACTAATGCAAAAGCACAGTTCATCGGCAT
>Ga0208335_1000030_pt1 | contig 61307 bp, 48 predicted proteins | sample DeeseametaMP0759_FD_184202 | JGI IMG/M metagenome (GOLD analysis project Ga0208335, IMG submission 184202) | Marine microbial communities from the Deep Atlantic Ocean - MP0759 (SPAdes) | ecosystem: Environmental > Aquatic > Marine > Oceanic | place: West of Cape Town, South Africa, South...
GCCGACTCCACCGACGTATCGGCATCCAACGCCAACGTCGTCTACGAGTACGCCCCCGGTGGCTCAAGCCTCGGCGAAGGCCACCTCGTCGTCCCGGCAGCGCCGTTGACGGCCACCTGGCGTGGCGTCACAGCGGACTCGATCCACATCGCGGCAACGACGATCGACTTTCAGTGGCTGGTGGACAACGGTTTCTCACCCAATGGCTGGGGTGACCAGACGCTCGTCTGGGAGACCCTGGTGGCCGACCTGAACGCCCGCGGCGGCATCAACGGCCGTCAGATCGTCCTGGATGCGGTCCGGCCGTTCAGCGCCATCCCGGGCCTCGGCATCAGCGCCGATGCCGTATGCCTCGAGGTGGCCGGCGACTTCGAGACCTTCGCCGTGCTGGGCGGCTTCATAGGTCCGGCCGAGATCTCCAACATCTGCATCCCCGGACAGCAGAACACCATCCTGCTGGGTGGGCGTGTCACCGCTGAGCGCCTCGCCCAGGTGAGCGCTCCGTGGCTGGAGAACGGCACGGCCAAGGAGCGCCGCATGTCGGTCTACCTCTCGCTCCTGGACCAGAACGGCATCCTGGAAGGCAGGAAGGTCGCCCTGGTGGGCGCCACGGCCAGCCAGGCGACATACGAGATCGCCCAGGCCGAGCTGTCGGCACTCGGGGTGGAGGTTGTCCTGGAGGCCCTCAGCGAGATCACGGTGGGGGACACCGAGGCAGAGGACGCCTGGTGGGACGTGCTGGTGGAGCGGGTCCGGGTCTCCGGGGCCGACGCCATCGTGCTGGCCGGTGGTGACCGGGCAGGGTTCCGCGGCCTCTTCTGGGCGGGCGTGGACATCCAGCTGCTGCCGTACAACAGCGAGTCCCTCTCCTCACTGAGCACCAGCGTGACGCCGGAGATGGTCGTCGGGGCGATCACGCTCACCGGTCTCACCGAACAGGAGCAGCTCGAGCAGCCCGATGCGCAGACACAGTGCATAGATCCGTTCGAGGCGGCCCATCCCGAGATCGAGGTGGGCTCACCCGACACCCATGAGGACGGCATCGAGAAGTGGTGGAGGTCGATCCTCACCCACTGCAACCAGCTCAGGATGTTTGAGCTGATCGCCACCAAGGCCGGCCCGATCCTCACCCACGACACGTTCCGGGAGGCTGCAGCCACCATGTCGCAGTTCAGGCTGCCGCTGTCGCCGTACGCCTCCCTGAGTGCCGAGAAGGTGGACGCCGACGACTCGTTCCGCCTGTCGGTGTTCGTCGACGACGGGAGTGACAACGGGACGCTCGAGCCGATGACGGACATCATGGACGGCACCCCGTAGGGGGCCATCCGACCGTGTGAGACGGGCCCCCGGCCCCCGGCTTCAAGTCGGATCGGCCGGGGGTCCGCCGCGTCTGGACCACGTCTGCCGTGGTGGTGATCCCGGAAGGAGCCGACGGGCGGCCCTCAGGGTCGGTGGGTCGTACACCGGGAAGGGGATCGGGCATCCGCCAGGTGGCGGGGGATCCGCCGCCACCGATCCATCGTCTGTCAAGATAATGGATATTATCATGCATTGAATGGCGATCCCTGGAGGACCGTGGCCTACAGAACGCTGCCCAGAGCCGATGAGATGCCTCCCGTGTACCACGAGTGGCTGCACTGGCTGCCCCTGTACGAGGACAAGCCGGCGCACACCGTGCGTGCCTACGGCCAGGGAGTCCGACGTGTGGTCTCCTACATGGACGTCGGCCCGGGAGCCTTCGGGCCCGACAGCCTCGATCAGGCCAGCCTCACGGACACCGTCAGATCGATGCGTTCCGATCCGGAGGTCTCCAGGTCCACGTTGAACCAGACCCTGGCGGCCCTCAAGTCGTTCTTCGACTTCTGCATCGCAGATCGACTGGTCGGCCAGGTGCCGGACATCGCCAGGATTCGGAAGGTGGCCCGCCTGGACGTCCCGCAGGTCGACCCCGAGTACTACAGGCCGACCGAGATCCGGGAGCTGTATGCGGAGGCTTCCAGTCGAGATAACGGCCTGGGACGGGTGCGCTGGGCCAGCAGGGACCTTGCCATGTGTTCGTTCCTGGCAGTCCTTGGCCTCAGAGCCGGCGAGCTTGCGGCCGCCGACCGGGGTTGGTTGACCAGGGAACGCCTCGTGGACGTCGACGACCGGGCCAGCTGGATGCTCCACGTGGTCGGCAAAGGCCGTCGCATACGTCGCCTTCCCCTCTCCGGCGAGCTGGTCGAGGCTGCACAGCGTTGGCAGGAGGAGCGAACCAGTCGATTCGGCCCCAGCCGAGCCGAGGACCCCATGTTCGTGACCAACAACGGAGACCGGTTCAACTACGGCCGCCTCCGCTACTGGCTTCGCATCCTGAACCGGGAGGCCGGTCTGCGGGACCGGTCGCTGCACTCGCTGAGGCACACGGCGGGCGTGCAGCTGGCCGCCGATGCCGTGCCGATGAACGTGATCCAGAGCCTCCTGGGCCACGCCACGATCAAGACCACCGGCATCTACACGGAGTTGGCAGGTGGAGAGCTCGTAGGCGTGCTGAACCGTTCCGGGGCGAACACGCTGCTGGGCGAGGCCCTCGAGGAAGCCGGCCGGTGACCTCCACGAAGGCCCGCCTGCTGGTGGCCACTCCCGAGCTGCTGGACCCCAACTTCCACCGGTCCGTCGTGCTGGTCCTGGAGCACAACGACGACGGCGCCCTGGGCGTGGTCCTGAACCGGCCACGCCTGGTGAGTGGTGGCGATGCCGTCCCGCAGTGGGCGGATCGCCTCGCCCTTCCGTCGCGGCTGCACAGCGGTGGGCCGGTCTCGGAGGACTCGGTCATCGGGCTGGCACTCGGGCCGGCTGGCGGAATCGACGGCCTCAGCCCCCTCCTGGGCCAACTTGGCGTGGTCGACCTGCATCGCAGTCCCGAGGAGCTCCCCGACGTGGAACCGGTCAGGTTGTTCGCCGGCTATTCGGGCTGGTCGGCGGGTCAACTCGAGGCCGAGTTGCTGGCAGGGGGCTGGATCGTCGTGGATGCGCTGCCGGAGGATGCGCTGACTCCCTCCCCCGAGGAACTCTGGCAGGCCGTGCTGGGCCGCCAGCCGGGACTACTCGGCCACCTGGCCGGCTACCCGGACGATCCGAGGCTGAACTGAGGCCGCCGTTCAGGCACGAACCTCCACAGGCGTGCCCAGCGGCAGGAGAGCGAGCCGCGCCACCACGTCCTCGTGGACCCGTATGCAGCCGAGCGAAACCCGGGTGCCCAGGACCGACGGATCGTTGGTGCCGTGGATCGCCACCGCGGGGTCGCCGCCGTCCACCTCATCGAGGACCTCCGAGAAGCCCGACGTTCCGAGGATCCATGACCCGAAGAGGGTGTCGGGGTCCTCCTGGGCCTGGATCTCGTTCAGGAAGTAGCGGCCGGGTGGTGTCGGCGTCTCATCGGTTCCCAGGGCGATCGCCCCCTCGGCTACGAGAACCCCGTCCTCCCAGGCCCACAACCGCATCGCCGTGAGGTCGACCACTATGCGGGCATCGTGGGTGGAGAGGGTCACGTCGGACCGGTGGACCCATGCCGTGGTGCCGTTGGGGCGTACCGGTAGGTCCACCAGCAGCCAGTCGTCCTGGCTGTCCAGTACCAGGACCACCCTGTCCCCCTCGTAGGGACCCGGATTGGAGAGGGACCACCAGACCACGGCATCCACCGGAGAGCGGTAGGTGTCCAGCCACCCGCCGACCGCCCTGGCGACCGTGAACCGGTGGTCGGGTGGCGTAGTCGTCGTGGGATTGGAGGCCTCGGTGCCCGAAGCGTCCGCCACGCCGGAGGTGGTCGTGGAGGTGTCCGGCACGGGCACCGTCGTGGAGTTGGAGGTGTCGGCGATCGACCCCGCGGTGGCCGGGGCCGACGTGGCAGATGGTGCGACCGTGCCGATACGCACCATGGCCACCCGATCGTCCGTGGCGACCGGCTCCGGTGGGCTGCAGGCCGACGAGGCCGCCAACAGGAACACCACCATCAGCACGGGTACGTGGGCTACGCCCCTGCGTGCCACTCAGGCCACCGGCGCTGGTCTCAGCGCCACCTGGCCGGAGGGCGCCGGCGTCAGGAGCGGGGGCGAGAAGGTGGGCAGGGGGGATGGGAGCACTCCCCCGCGCTCCAGCAGGGCGACCAGGACGCAGGCCAGCGCCCTGGTGTCGTCGAGGGCCTGGTGTGGGTCGACGAGCGGAACGCCCAGCGCTTCTGCCAGACGCCCGAGGCGTCCGGGGTATCCCAGCTGGCGGGCCATCTGGAGGGTGTCCACGGCATCCAGGTCCAGCGGCCCGAGCCCGGCACGGCTCCATTCGGCACGCAGGAAGCCGACGTCGAATCCGGCGTTGTGGGCCACCGGAACGCAACCGGACAACTCCTGTGCGAGGTCGCCGGCGATGGCGCAGAACCCGGGCGCCTCAGCCAGCCACGGGCGCCTGATGCCGTGGATGTCGATGCGGCCCAGGTCCGTGTCCCCGGCGTCGACGAGGGTGGTCCACTCCCCCACCACCGTTCCGTCGTGGCGGATCCGCACCACGGCCACCTCGATGACATGCCCGCCAGCAGGGTCCAGACCGGTCGTCTCCACGTCGAAGCAGGCGAATGTGGGCACCTGCCGACGGTAGCCGCCGGGTGCGACCGTCGGGATCCCCCGGTCATACGATCCGGCGATGGAGAACACGCCGCTAGCGGCCATGGACGCCGCTGAGCGGGAACAGCTCCAGCGGCGGACGCTGCGAACCCTCATGGGTGGCCTCATTCCGGCGGGAGCGGGCATGAGCGGTGCCTACAGCGCTGCGGCCATCCTCGGCGAGGAGCTCTCCGGCAGCGAGACACTGGGAGGCCTGGCGGCAGCCGGGATGACCACAGGCGCAGCGATCGCCGCGATTCCGCTTGCCAGGCTGATGGCAGCCAGGGGTCGGCGCCCGGGTATAGCCGTCGGGTACCTCCTGGGCATGGGCGGTGCGACGGCCTGTGTGCTGGCAGCCGTAAGCGGCTGGTACCTGCTCCTCGTACCGGGTATGGCCGGCATCGGGATCGGACAGGCGGCCAACCTGGCCGCCCGGTTCGCCGCTGCCGACATGGCGCCGGAGGCGGGCCGTGCCATCGGAACGCTCGTATGGGCCTCCACCATCGGCTCCGTGCTCGGACCGATGCTCGGCTTCGGCCCGGCCAAGTCCGCGGCCCGCTACGTGGGCCTCCCGGAGCTCTCCGGGCCCTACCTCCTCTCGGTCATCCTGTTCGCCGTAGCCGCCTTCGTGGTACTGCGGTACCTGCGACCCGATCCGCTGGTGATGTCAGGTGGTGTCGGAAAGTTCGCCGAACGGCCACGTCTGAGGTCATTCGTCCATCCGCTGGCCACGACCTCCGCCGGTCGACTGGCCGTCGGTTCCATGGTGGCCGGACACGTCGTCATGGTCGGCATCATGACGATGACCCCCCTGCACCTCCGGGCCGGCGGCCATGCCCTGGAGGTGGTCGGCTTCGTCATCTCACTGCACATCATCGGCATGTACGCCCTCTCGCCGCTGGTGGGCAGGGCTGCGGACCGTTTCGGCGCCAGGACGGTCATCGCTGCCGGTGGGATCCTCCTGGCGTTGGGCGCCGCCTCAGCGTCGGGAGCGGAGGCCAGCGACTCAGGTGGGGTGTACCTGGGCCTGTTCCTCATCGGCCTGGGCTGGAGCTGTGGCCTGGTGGCCGGGTCGGCGCTGCTGGTGCGTACCTTCGATGGACCCAACCGTGTCGGAATCCAGGGCCTGGCCGACCTCTGCATGACCACCTCGGGGGGACTGGCGGGCCTGGGATCGGGCTTCATGGTCGCCGTGGCCGGCTACCAGAACCTCGCCCGCATCGGCGTGGTCGTGGGACTGGCCCCGACGGTCGTGGTGGCCGTCATGGTCATCTCCGGGCGCCGGCAGAGAGACCCCCTACCTGCCTGAGGGCTCGAGCACCTTCGGCGCACCTTCGTCCACAGGGCGGCCGGGGCTACGATCGCCGTCTCGGACACGAGGGGGAAGCATGCCGGGACCGCTCCACGGATACCGGATAGTCGACCTGTCCCAGATCGTCAGCGGGCCCATGGCCACCATGCTGCTCTCCGATCAGGGTGCCGATGTCGTGAAGGTCGAGCCGGTGGATGGCCAGGACGTCCTACGGCGACCCAACTTCTCAAGGGGAGGCTTCTCCGCCTTCTTCCTCAACAACAACCGCGGGAAGCGTTCCCTGGCCGTCGACCTGCACCGGACAGAGGGACGCCAGGTCATCCTGGACCTCGTGGCGACTGCCGACGTGTTCGTCCAGAATTTCCGGCCCGGCGTCTGCGACAGGATGGGACTCGGTTACGAGGACCTGCGGGCGGTGAACCCGGACCTGGTCTACGTGTCGATCAGCGGCTTCGGCCCGACAGGTCCCTACGCCGACAGGCCGATCCTGGACCCGGTCATCCAGGGGCTCACCGGGATGGTCGCCTACCAGGTGAACCCCGACATCCCCTTCCCGGACCTCGTCCGCAACATCGTCTCCGACAAGAGCACGGCCCTCACGGTGGCCCAGGCGATCACCGCCGCCCTGTTGGCGCGCGAGCGGGGGGCCGGCGGCCAGCACGTGGAGGTGCCGATGCTGGATGCCACCCTCTTCTTCTTCTGGTCCGATGCGATGGTCGACCTCACGATGGTCGGCGACGGTGTCACCCCCGGTCTGACCCTGGCCGAGGTGTACCGGCTGACGGAGTGCCTGGACGGCAAGCTCGTCTACTTCGCCGCATCCACGGCCCACGTCCACGGGGTGAGCCGGGCCGTGGGCCATCCGGAGTGGTGCGAGGATCCCCGCTACTGCCTGGAGGGATTCGCCGAGGACCCCCAGAACCTTCTGGACTACGGACAGATGACGGCCGAGGCCTTTGCTTCGATGTCGGTCGCGGACGCCCTCGCCGGGCTGCTCGAGGGAGACGTGCCCAGCGGTCCGATCCTGGAGAAGCCGGAGGTGCTGGTCGACCCGCAGGTCCTGCACAACGGATCGGTCGTGACCTGGGAGCATCCGGAGGCCGGCACGGTCCGTCAGGCCCGGCCCGGTGCCCGGTTCTCGGAGACGCCGGTGGAGATGCGCCTTCGGGCATCGGCCAAGGGGCAGGACACCGACGACCTCCTGCGTGGCATCGGACGGACGGACGCCGAGATCGAGGCCCTCCGCTCTGGCGACGTCGTGGCCTGACCCACTGGTTAGCGTCGTTCCATGACACTGATCCCCGAGAGCCACCGCGACCTGTTCGACCTTCCAGCCGTATGGCACGTGGCCACCATCGGGCCTTCGGGCGAGCCCCAGGTCTCTCCCGTCTGGGCCGACTTCGACGGCACCCACATCCGGTTCCCCCACCTGGAGGGCAGGCAGAAGTGGCGCAACCTCTGCGCCGACGACCGGGTAGCCATGTCTGCGACCGACCCGACCGACAACGAGCGGTACCTGGAGGTACGCGGTCGTGTCGTGGCCTTCGAGCACGAGGGGGCCCTGGAGGTGCTGGATGCACAGGCCCGCAAGTACCGTGGCGAGGACTCCTTCCCCCGGGACCACGCCGAACCGCTGGACAAGCGGATAAGCGTCGTGGTCGAACCGCTGCACTGCACGACGATGGGATGAAGAGATGAAGGACAATGAAGCGACCAACCCGATCCAGTGGTACCTGGAGGGGTTCCGCCACTACGTGGACTTCCGGGGCCGGACCGGACGGCGGGGGTACTGGTACTTCTTCCTGTTCAACTTCCTCGTCACCCTGGTGCTGGGGGCAGTCTCCGGTGCGCTGGTCGGCGCCTACGTGCTGGCGGCCTTCCTGCCCGGACTGGCTGTGTTCGTACGACGCCTGCACGACGCCAACCGCAGCGCCTGGTGGATCCTGATCGGCCTGATACCCCTCGTCGGCAGCATCGTGCTCCTGGTGTTCCTGGTAACCGAGGGCACCCGCGGCGAGAACGACCATGGGCCCGACCCACGTCTGGCGACCGATTCCTGAGAACACGCCTGCGTCTACGGTGACCGATTCCTGAGGACGCGCCTGCCGCACGGCGATCGGGGCGCCCCGGTTCCGGGATCAGAAGCGAAAATAGATGAACGGGGCCACGCCGTCCGGTCCCAGGGCATCGAACGACAGGATGGCCAACGTGATCCCCGCTGCCTGGACCACCAGGGGAAGCCGTCCCGCCTTCTCCCAGAGACCGTCGAGGCGGCCCGGTGAGACCACCTGGGTGAGGAGCCCCAGGAGGAGGAGCAGGACCACCCCTACGGACAGGCCGGGAACCGATGTCCAGGACCCGCCCAGTGCAGAGAACACCTCCAGGGCACGTTCCACGTCGACCGAGCGGAAGAACACCCAGGCTGCGCACACGAGGTGGAAGGTCACCAGGGATCGGAGTAGGCGACCCACCCTGCCGGTCTCATCGGAGGGCCACCGTTCGGCGATCCGCCGTTCGACCACCAGGCCGACTCCGTGGATCGCGCCCCAGAGGATGAACGTCCAGCCGGCCCCATGCCAGAGGCCACCCAGGAGCATGGTGGCCAGCAGGTTGCGTGCCGTCCGGGCCCTCCCCCGCCGGTTGCCGCCGAGGCCGATGTACAGGTAGTCGCGCAACCAGGAGGACAGGCTGATGTGCCATCGCCGCCAGAAGTCGCTGAGGCTGAGCGCACGGTAGGGCTGGTTGAAGTTCACCGGGAATCGGAACCCCAGGAGCAGGGCGATACCGATGGCGATGTCGCTGTAGCCGCTGAAGTCGCCGTAGATCTGGAGTGCGTATCCGTAGATGGCCAGGAGGGTCTCCAGGCCGGTGGCGCCGTCGGGGTTGGCGAAGACTCCGTCTACCAGGCTGGCCGCCAGGACATCGGCAAGGACCATCTTCTTGAACAGGCCACCAAGGATGAGGCGTATGGCGCGGGTCGTGTCGATCGGTGATCGGTCGTTGGTGGCCAACTGCGAGAGGAAGTCCCTGGCACGCACGATCGGACCGGCCACCAGCTGCGGGAAGAAGCCCACGAAGAGGGCGAAGTCCAGGAGGCTGTCAGTCGGTTCCAGGACTCGTCGGTGCACGTCGATGGAGTAGGACATCGTCTGGAAGGTGTAGAAGCTGATCCCGACCGGGAGGATTATCCCGAGGGGTCCCGCCGACACCTCCATCCCCAGGTCGCCCAGCATCCCCACGAAGGAATCCACGAAGAAGCCCGCGTACTTGAAGAACCCCAGCATCGAGAGGTTCGTGCCGAGGCTGATCCACAGGTAGAGGCGTCGTCGACCCGGATCCGAGGAGGCGTGGATGGCTCGGCCGGCCAGGAAGTCCACGATGGTGGAGATCCATATCAGGGACAGGAACCGCCAGTCCCACCACCCGTAGAAGGCGTAGCTGGCCAGCAGCATCGTCGCCTTCCAGGCAGTCGGCCGATGCAGCAGCACCGTGTGCACCGCCAGCACGAGGGTCATGAAGACGGCGAAGGTGATCGTCGGGAACAGCATGGGCGTCGACGAGTCTGCCACCCGACGACCCGCGGCCCGGGCTGTGGCGGGGTGGCCGGTACGATTCGCCAGCCATGTCAGATGACCGGCGCCGCCCGGCGAACCGCCCCGCCCTGCCCGACGGGGACCTGCAGGAGTTGATCTCCGGCTCGGGCATCCGACGGGTCCACGTGCTGGCCTGGAGGGACCTGGAGGATCCGGAGGCGGGCGGTTCCGAGCTCCACGCCCACGAGGTGCTGAAGCGCTGGTCGACAGCCGGCCTGGAGGTTGTACTGCGCACCTCGACGGTGGCCGGGATGCCCGAACGGGTGGTCCGCGACGGCTACGAGGTGGTCAGGAGGTCGGGCAGGTACCGGGTCTTTGCCGTGGCCGCCCTGGACGAGTTGCGCCGACGACACGGGAAACGGGACGCCCTGGTGGAGGTCTGGAACGGCATGCCCTTCCTCACCCCGGTCTGGGGCCGTGGGCCACGGATGGTCATCCAGCACCATGACCACAGCGCCATGTGGCCCCTGGTCCTCTCCCCCACCCCGGCCCGGTTGGGATCCCTGCTGGAACGGCGGCTGGCTCCGCCGTTCTACCGATCCACGCCCGTCGTGACCCTCTCACGCTCCTCGGCCGAGGGCCTGGTCACCGGGCTGGGCCATCGGCCCGATCGGGTCCACGTCGTCGAGCCCGGTATCGACCGCCGCTACCAACCGGGGGGCGCTCCTGAGCAGCCCCCGCTGGTACTCAGCGTCGGACGCCTCATGCCATCCAAACGCGTCGACGTACTCATCAGGGCGTTCGCCGTAGCACTCCGATCCGTGCACGGGCTTCGCCTGGAGGTCATCGGCGAGGGCCCGGAGGAGGATTCGCTACGGCATCTGGTGACGGATCTGGACATCGCCCCATCGGTGTCGTTCCGTGGCCGGGTCACCGACGAAGCCCTCCTGGATGCCTACCGCCGGGCGACCCTCGTGGCCAGCGCCTCCATAAGCGAAGGCTGGGGCATGACGATCACCGAAGCGGCGGCATGCGGCACCCCGGCCGTGGTCTGCAACATCGCCGGACACCGGGACGCCGTCCTGGATGGCCGGTCGGGTCTACTGGTGGCCGGGCCATCGGACCTGGCGGCCGGCCTTGTGGAGGTCGCCGGGGACAAGGGCCGTCGGGCCGACCTGTCGGCCGGAGCCATTGCGTTCGCGGCACGATTCGACTGGGACCGCACCGCCACCGAGGCCTTCCGGGTGCTTGCGTCCACGGTGTCCGGCCGATGAGGAGTGGGGCCGTAGCCCTCGGGCGGGACCGGATACAGACCCTGGTGCTGGCGGCGGTGGCGTACCTGCCCCTCCTGGCCAACGACATGGGCCGCGTGGCCGCCGACACGAAGGCCTACCTGTACCTGGATCCCGGTCGGCTCCTGGCGCGTGCTCCCTACATGTGGCAGCCCGAGGTGGCGATGGGGACGGTCACCCACCAGAACATCGGCTACCTGTGGCCGGTGGGTCCGTTCTTCTGGTTGGGCGAGGCAATCGGCCTGCCCGACTGGATCACGCAGCGGCTCTGGTTGGGTTCCGTGCTGCTGGCCGCCGGCCTCGGAATGCGCTGGTTCCTTCGAACGCTGGGCTGGCGGGGCGCAGCGCTGCTCGTCTCGGCCCTGGCCTACATGCTCAGCCCCTACCTCCTCAACTACGTGGATCGGCACTCGGTGATCCTGCTTCCGTGGGCCGGCCTGCCGTGGCTGATGGGCCTCACGGTGAGGGCCCTCCGGACGCCGGGCTGGCGTCATGCGGCGATCTTCGGGCTCGTCACCCTGACGGTCGGCGGCGTGAACGCCAGCTCACTCCTGCTGGTCGGCATCGGACCGGTGGCCTGGCTTGCATGGTGCGCTGTGGAGGGGTCGGCCCCATGGAGGCGGGTCGTCGGAACCGCGGCACGGATTGGGCTTGCCTTCGCCGCCACCGGCATCTGGTGGATGGTCGGTCTCGTCATCCAGTCCAGGTACGGGCTTCCGACACTGCACCTCACCGAGAACTACAAGGTGGTCTCGGATGCCGCCACCGCGCCCGAGCTGTTCAGGGGCCTCGGCTACTGGTACTTCTACGGACAGGGCCGCCTCGGGGCGTGGATCGAACCAGCCACCTCCTATACGCGGTGGGCCCTACCGCTGTCCTTCGCCCTTCCACTCCTGGCGTTGCTGGCCGCGGCGATCGTCCGCTTCCGCCACCGCGGCCACGCCCTGATGCTGATCGTGCTCGGGCTCCTTGTCGGCATAGGCGCACACCCCTACGACGGACCCTCGCCGTTGGGCCGAATCTTCCGGGAGCTGACCCTCACGGATGCCGGGCTGGCCCTGCGGAGCACCCCCCGGGCGCTCCCCCTGTCCATCCTCGGCACCTCGATGCTCCTGGGCGCCGGTGCGGCTGCGATGGGTCGCTGGCGTCCCCGATGGGAGCAGCCGGTCGCAGCATTGCTGTGCGTCCTCGTGGTGGCGAACCTCTCGCCGCTCTGGCAGGGAGAGATCCTGGGCAGCCTCGTACAGAGGCCAGAGGACGTCCCGGGCTACTGGCACGAGGCCGCCGCCCACCTGGACGCCAGCGGGGACGGTACGCGGGTCCTGGAGCTGCCCGGCTCGGACTTCGCCGCATACCGCTGGGGCAACTCCGGCGACCCGGTGCTCCCGGGACTAATGGATCGCCCCTATGTGGCACGTGAGCTGATCCCACAGGGTTCCCCGGCATCGGCAGCCCTACTGGTGGCCCTGGACTCCGAGGTCCAGGAGGGCAGGTTGGATCCGGACGGCCTCGCCCCACTGGCACGCCTAATGGGGGTGGGCGACATCGTGCTGCGATCGGACCTCCAGTTCGAGCGGTTCCGTACGCCCCGACCGGACGACCTCTGGGCTGACCTGCGTGACGCACCCGGTTTCGGACCTGCCGTCTCCTTCGGCACTCCCGTGGCCAACGTGGCGGGCCCGGAGAGACCCCTGCTGGACCAGCACACGCTCTCCAGGCCGGTCGGTTCGCAGCACCCGGCGCCGGCCATCGTCCTGCCCGTGCTGGATGCCCAGCCGATCCTGCGCATTGCCGATCCCACCAGGAGCATCGTGCTCTCCGGTGATGCCGATGGCCTGGTGGCCGCAGCGGGCGAGGGCCTCCTCGAGGCCGGTAGGCCCGTCCTGTTCAGCGCTTCGCTCCTGGACCACCCCGATCTGCTGGCGTCGGCGCTGGGGAGCAACGCCCGTCTGATCCTCACCGACACCAACCGTCTGCAGGGACGACGCTGGGGAACCATCAGGGAGACGACCGGCTACACGCAGCGATGGGACGAGGAGGTGGACCGAGGCGACCTCTCCGACCAGCGTCTCGACGTGCTGCCCGTTCGACCGGGGACGCTCACGGTGGCACGCCAGGCCGGCATCAGGGTCGACGCCTCCGGCTACGGCAACCCGGTGACCTTCACGGCCGGCGATCGACCCTTCCATGCCGTCGACGGTCGCCTGGACACCGCCTGGACGGTCGGCGCCTTCGATGACGTGGTCGGCGAACACCTCACCCTGACGCTCGATGAGCCGGCGCCGATCGAGAGCCTGACTTTCGTGCAGGCACGGTCACAGGGACAGAACCGTTGGATCACCGACCTGCGGATCCACCTCGACGACCAGGCCATGGACGTTGTCCTGGATGCGACGTCACGCACCCCACCAGGACAGCTGGTGCACCTCTCCGGGGCCGACGTCCGGGTGGTGGTCCTGGAGGTGCGGGATACCGACGTGGGCGTGCTGGACCACTACGCAGGGGTGACGGGTGTCGGCTTCGCCGAGGTGGGTGTCGCCGGAGTGGTGGCCGATGAGACGATCCTGCTTCCCACCGACCTCACGGACCTCCTGGGCTACGACTCCGGCGCAGAGTTGGCCATCGTGCTGACCAGGCAGCGTTCGGATCCACGGGATCCCATTCGATCCGAACCCGAACGGGGGATGGACCGGACCATGGACCTGCCATGGGCACGCACCTTCGAGCTACGCGGCGAGGCCCGCTGGTCCGCCCATGCCGACGATGCCCTCCTGGACGACCCCGGTGCGCCGAGGGTGAGGGCCACCGCCAGCCTCGCCGGCGACCTAGTCTCCCGTGGACGGGCCGCATTCGACGATGATCCCGCCACTGCCTGGCAGCCACCGATCGGCCCGCAGGACGGTCAGGCGGTGACGATCACGCACCCCGTGCCACGGGCCTTCAGGGACCTGACGCTCACCTACCGGGCCGACGGGCTGCACTCGGCCCCGAGTGCGGTCACGGTCCTGGTCGACGGGGTGCCCATCGGACGTTCCACCCTTCCCGGAACACTCCGGGCTGCCGATGATCTCGTGACGGTGGACCTCGGCCTGCCGGACGCCACGGGACGCTCCCTGACGATCCGGATCGACGAGGTGGTCGAACGTCGGACCATGAACTGGTACTCGGGACTACCTGATGTCCTGCCGGTGGCCATCGTGGACATCTCCGACGGGTTCGACTTCCCGGAGCGCCCCCAGCGGATCGACACGGGTTGCCGTGAGGACCTCCTGCATCTGGACGGCCGATCCGTGCCGGTGCGTATCACCGGGTCGACCCCTGATGCGTTCGCCAGACGGCCCCTCACGGTGACGGCCTGCGGCCCAACCCTTGAGCTCTCCGAAGGCGAGCACAGGATCGTGGCGACTGCGGGAGCAGACTCGATGTACGACCTGGACCGCCTGGTGCTCACATCGGCTTCCTCCGGAATCGCACCCACCCACGCTGGGATGCCGTCCCTGCGCGTCCAGAAGCTGGATCGGACCGAGATCCTCCTCGAGGTGGAGGGCGCCACGAGCCCCTACTGGCTGATCCTGGGCCAGAGCCTCAGCGCCGGCTGGCAGCTCCGGGACGACGCTGGGCTGGACCACGGCCCACCACGTCTCGTGGATGGCTTCGCCAACGGTTGGCTGGTTGCTCCGGATGACGCCGCCCGCACCTCCTTCCGCCTGGTGTGGGCACCCCAGAGAACGGTCTGGATAGGCCTGTGGGCTTCTGTCATGGCGGCGCTGGCGTGCCTCCTGGTTGCCATCCGGGGTCGCCGCGACTCCGGTCCGTTGGCGCCGGGGTCACCGGTATTCGAGGATCCCCGCAGGAGTCGCCGGGTCGTACCCGACGGTCGGGCCGTTGCCCTGGGCCTGTTCGTGGCCACCTTCTCGGTGGTGAACCTGCCGTCGTGGCACATCGCCGGCCCGGTGATCGGCCTGCTCATGACGCTGGCCCTCCGCGGCTCGATCCCCCGCCGGACCATGCCGGTCCTGGCCGTCCTGGCCATGGGGTCGGCCGCCGCCCTCATCGCCATCGAGCAGATCCGCTTCCGACACCCCCGGGACTTCGTGTGGCCACTCTTCTTCGAGGGCTACCACGTACTGGGCGTGCTGGCCATCCTGTGCCTGGCAGCCGGTGCCGTGCAGGCCCTCGTGGAGAGACGGGCGGCCTGACCCGGGGGGATCACCCCAACTCGGTGTTGGCCCCCGTCCACAACCAGGTCACGACCGACGCCCCCACGGCCACCACCGGGACCCCTACCACTCCGGCGACGGCGACGCGTCGGCCGAGCCGTCGGGCCGGCCCCACCAGGGCACGCGGTGACCATCCGATGAAGGCCAGCGCGGCCAATGGTGCCGAGTACCTGGCCATCTGGAAACCGATCCTGTCGTAGTCCGGTCGGTCGGTGAAGTAGACGAAGCTGGCGGCGTAGATGGCCATGATCAGCCCCGCTACGCCAAGGCCGAGGGTGACGCGACGCACTCCCGAGAGACGCTCCATGTCATCACCGTCCAGGACCAGCAGCGACACCGCCAGGATGGCCACGAAAACCCACGGAACTACCGAGGCCATGTCGGCCTCCCAGAATCCCAGTTGCCGGAACCAGCCCTGTACGTAGAACCGGTACTCCGTGATCCAGGTGTCCACGGTGGCCCAGAGGAAGCCGGGCATGTCGCCCAGAAGGTGGTCCATCTGGAGTTCTGGGTTGTAGTCCATCCTGCCTGTCATCGAGACCGTGACGGCCTGGTAGTTGTCGCCGGAGTTGGCGACGGTCGCCACCATGCCGACCAGCAGCCCTGCCCCGGCTACCCAGGCGGCACGGATCCTGCCGGCCGTCCGCTGGAGGACGGCTGAGGCCAGGAATAGGCCGAGGACCAGGAAGTAGGGCGGCTTGGCCAGCGCCAGCATCCCGGTGGACAGGATCAGCGCCGGTAGCGGCACCTCCTCTCCCCCCTCCACCCGGGTCCACATCGCCACCGCCAACAGGACAGCGGCGATCGTCAGACCATCCGGTGAGACAGATGCCGCCAGCGCCAGGTTCAGTGGAATGGTTGCCGCAACGGCAAGCGACCATCGGAAGGCGGCAGCGGTTCGTATGGCCCAGGCGGCCAACAGCATGTAGGCCGCCAGCGAGCCAAGGCGACCCGCCCAGAGCACGATCACACCAGGTGCGCCGAGTGCCACCGGAAGAATGGATCCGACCGCTGCGGGGAGGTAGCCGAGCGGGCTTGAGGCGGTGGTCGGGCGGGTGTCCACGAACACCGTGCGCCCATCGGGTCGATGCCCCAGCAGCGCCCTGATGGAGGTGGGCGTCCAGGGAGGGCGACCTGCCTGATGGTCGATGATGATCTCGTCGGTGGCCTCCCTGTAGGCCGCCGGTATGACCGACCCGACCCCCTCGGGCTTCAGGTCCGGCTCGAGGTTGCCCTGTGCAATGTCGACCACGCGTGCGAAGTGGGTGAACTCGTCGTAGGCCGTCCAGGCCGGTGAGAGCAGGGCGATCAGGAGCCCCAGGGGCACCCCGACCGCAAGGAGCAGGCGCTGTGGCGTCACCGGGCAAGATTAGCGAGGCCACCCCATCAGCCACCGCCCTGATGCTGCACCATGGCGCCCACCCCTCGGGGCCACTCGCCGGCCCCGACCCGGCTGGAGAACCGGCACCGGGATATGTTCCCCGGATGACCGGCCCGGACGTACTGATGGTGCATGGATTCGGAACCTCGCACGCCGCCACCTGGCTGGGCAACGGCTGGGTGGACCTCCTCGGAGACGCAGGCAGGACCGTCATCGGGGTGGACCTGCTCGGCCACGGCGAGGCCCCCAAGCCGTCGGACCCGGAGGACTACCGCGACCTTGAGGACCGGATCCTGGACAGGCTTCCAGACGAGCCGGTCGACGCCATTGGCTTCTCCGCCGGGGCCATGGCCATCCTCTGGCTGGCGGCGCAGCACCCGGAGAGGTTCCGGCGCATCGTGGTCGCCGGCGTGGGAAGGAACCTGTTCGAGTCGGATCCGGCAAGGGGTGCCGCTGTCATCGAGGCGGTGCGGACCGGTGAGGCCAGCAACCCCGAACTCCGCTACTTCGCAGACCTGCCGGATGCCGCCGGCGCTGATCGGGCAGCGCTCACGGCCTTCCTGCAACGACCCGACCGGCGTGTCTTCTCAGCCGAGTTGCTGGCCGGCGTGAGGGTTCCGGTGCAGGTGGTGCTGGGCGACAGGGACTTCGCCGCTCCTGCGGACCTACTCGTCGAAGCGCTCCCCGATGCCACGTCCGTGACGCTGCGCGGCGTCGACCACTTCGCCACGCCACGTGACTTCGGCTTCATCGACGCGGCCCTGGGGTTCCTGGATGCGCAGCCCTTCTGAACGACGTTCGACCCACTGAACGGCAACGCCGTCGACCCACTGACCACCCGCGTCATAGATCAGGCGACCGCGGCCCTCAGGGTGGGCCGAATCGACCGGTTGCAGCGTGTGCCACCGCCATGAACCGTGACCTGCCCGTGTGGTACGGGCCACGCACCTCGGGGCGCCACCAGCCGACCGCCGACTCCACTAGGACCACCCCCGCCCGGAAGGCGGCGTTTCGTATGCCGAAGTGGGTTCCCAGGAGCAGCAGGGTGTTACGGACCATGAGGTAGTCGATGGTGGCTGCCTCGGATCCGCTCTCGGGGTTCTCCACCACTGCCCCCCGCACGAGGCCCACCTGCCATCCGGCACGCGTGGCACGGATGCCCAGGTCCGCCTCCTCGCAGTAGGCGAAGTACCGCTCGTCGAACAGCCCCACCTCCTCGATGCATCCCCGGCGGAGCGCCATGAGGGTCCCGTGGGGGTAGTCGGCGGCCTCCCATCCATCCTCTCCACCTGCCGGCTCACCGATGGGACCCAGGAAGGGCTGGATCCTCGGCACCTCGCCGTCACCCACGTCGGCGCATGCCAGGCCGGCTGAAGGGCGGGCCCGCATCTCCTCCAGGAGCCGCTGGACCGTTCCATCCAGTGGCCGGGCATCGTGTGGTGCGAGAAGGCAGATCTCGTGGGGTCCGGCCAGCCAGCGTTCCAGTCCGACGTTGGCCCCCGGCCCGAACCCCAGGTTGGAACCCGCCTCCACGACCTCGACGCCCTCGAGGAGGCCGTCACGCAGGTCCGCCAGCTCGCCGGTTTCCGAGCCGTTGTCGACCACGGTCACCGTGAGGTCCGCCTGGGCCAGGAACCGCTCCACGGTCCGTGCACAGACGGCTCCCCTGTTGCGGTGGACGACCACGAGGTGCGCGGCCGTCGGCACTTCCTACCTCAGCGGAGTGGAGCCGAGGTGGGTGTGACCGGAGACGGCAGCTGTGTGCTCCCGCTCAGGAGACGGTCCACCGCTGCGGCACAGGACCGGCCCTCGGCGATCGCCCAGACGATCAGGGACTGGCCCCGACCCATGTCCCCGCAGACGAACACGTCCTCCACCGTGGTTCGGAAGTCCTCGTCGCGCTTCACGTTGCCCCGCTGGTCCAACTCCACGCCGAGGCCCTCCAGGAGCTCGTTGCGCTCCGGGCCGGTGAACCCCAGGGCGAGGAACACGAGGTCGGCGGGGAAGTCCTGGACGGATCCCTCCACGGGGTTGAAGGACATGCGCCCGTCCACGAACACCTGCTCCACGCTGTGGGTCCGCAGGGTCGTCACCCGACCGTCGCTACCGATGAACTCGGAGGTCTCTATGGCGAAGACCCTTTCGCCACCCTCCTCGTGGGCCGACGAGACCCGGTAGACCATTGGCCAGGTGGGCCAGGGGTTGCCCTCGCCGCGTTCCTCCGGGGGGCGCGGCATGATCTCGAACTGGTTGACCGTGCGTGCTCCCTGCCTGAGAGCCGTACCGAGGCAGTCGGCGCCGGTGTCGCCTCCGCCGATGATGACCACGTCGCAGCCCTCTGCGTCGATGGGGGCCTTCAGCTCGTCGCCCTCCTGGACCCGGTTCGAGCCGGGCAGGTAGTCCATGGCCTGGTGCACGCCGGCCAGATCCCGTCCGGGGATGGGCAGGTCCCGACTCTGGGTGGCACCGCAGGCCAGTACGACTGCGTCGTAGTCGGCTCGTAGCTGCTCCACCGGGAGGTCCACCCCCACCGTCGTGTTGGTCCGGAACTCCGTGCCCTCGGCTTCCATCTGCGCCAGACGACGGTCCAGGTGACGCTTCTCCATCTTGAACTCAGGGATCCCGTACCGCAACAGGCCCCCGATGCGATCCGCCCGTTCGAACACCACCACGCCGTGTCCCGCCCTGGTGAGTTGCTGGGCCGTTGCGAGGCCGGCCGGCCCTGAGCCGACCACGGCCACCCGGCGCCCGGTGTTCTCGGCCGGAACCAGCGGGGTGATCCACCCCTCGGCCCAGGCCCTGTCCACGATGCTCACCTCGACCTGCTTGATGGTCACCGGTGGTTCGTTGATGCCCAGTACGCAGGATCCCTCGCATGGCGCCGGACAGAGGCGGCCCGTGAACTCGGGGAAGTTGTTCGTGGCGTGGAGTCGGTCGCTGGCCTCACGCCAGTGGTCCTGGTAGACGAGGTCGTTCCAGTCGGGAATGAGGTTGCCCAGGGGACAGCCGTCGTTGCAGAACGGGATGCCGCAATCCATGCAGCGGCCCGCCTGATGACGGAGGGTCTCGTCCGGGAACGGCTCGTAGACCTCGCGCCAGTCGCGCAGGCGTACCGGCACCGATCGCCGGTCCGGCAACTGCCTGTCGTGCTTCAGGAATCCCCGTGCGTCGCCCATGTCGGCTTCCTAGGTCCGGGAGGAGGCCATGACCGCCTCCACCTCGTCACGTCCGGAGGCCCTCGCCGCTGCCGCCGCCTCCGTCACCCGCTTGTAGTCGGTCGGCATCACCTTCACGAACCTCCCAGATTCGACTTTCCAGTCGGCCAGCAGCCTCTCGGCCACCGCTGACCCGGTCTCCAGGCGGTGCAGTTCCACCACGTCGCCCAACCAGGCCAGGTCATCCTCGTCGGGGGCCTCGACCAGGACCATTTCCGGGTTCACCCGAGCCGGGAAGGAGCCCTCCGGGTCGTGCACGAAGGCGATTCCGCCGGACATGCCGGCTGCGAAGTTCCGACCGGTGGGACCGAGGATCACGGCCCTGCCGCCCGTCATGTACTCGCACCCGTGGTCGCCGATTCCCTCGACGACTGCCGTCGCACCCGAGTTGCGCACGCAGAAGCGTTCACCCACCTGACCCCGGAAGAAGGCCTCGCCCGAGGTGGCACCGTAGAGCAGGACGTTGCCGGCGATGATCTGCTCCTCGGCCACGAACGGCGAATCTGCCGGGGGCCAGATCGCTATCCGGCCTCCCGATAGCCCCTTGCCGACGTAGTCGTTGGCGTCGCCGGTGAGGCGGAGTGTGATTCCACGGGGCATGAAGGCCCCGAAGCTGTTGCCTGCCGAACCCACCAGGTCCACCTCGATGGTGTCATCGGGGAGCCCGGCCCCGCCGTGGCGACGCGTCAACTCGTACCCGAGCATGGTCCCCACCGAGCGGTCCACGTTCGTGATGGGGGTGGCGAACCTGACGTGTTCCGATCTCTCCAGGGAGGGCTCGAACACCTCGATGAGGCGTCGGTCCAGGATGTCCTCGAGTCCGTGGTCCTGGCTCTTCGTGTTCCTCCGGTCGGCGTCACCCACGTCGGGAACGTAGAGGATGGGCGTCAGGTCCAGACCGCTGGCCTTCCAGTGCTCCACGGCACTCCGGACGTCCAGCGTCTCGGTCTGGCCGATGGCCTCCTCGAGGCTCCTGAAGCCGAGGGCCGCCAGGATCTCGCGTACCTCCTCGGCGATGTACTCGAAGAAGTTCACGACGAACTCCGGCCGGCCGGTGAACTTCTTGCGAAGCTCCGGGTTCTGCGTGGCCACCCCGACCGGGCAGGTGTCCAGATGGCAGACCCGCATCATCACGCAACCGGAGACCACCAGCGGGGCTGTGGCGAAGCCGAACTCGTCACCACCCAGCAGTGCGGCGATCACGACATCGCGGCCGGTCTTGAGCTGACCGTCCACCTGCACCACGATCCTGTCCCGCAGGTCGTTCAGGAGCAGGGTCTGCTGCGTCTCTGCCAGGCCCAGCTCCCAGGGTGCACCGGCGTGCTTGATGGAGGTGAGCGGCGAGGCGCCGGTCCCACCATCGTGTCCGGAGATCAGGACCACGTCCGCATGGGCCTTCGAGACGCCGGCGGCCACGGTTCCCACCCCCACCTCGGACACCAGCTTCACGTGGATGCGACTCACCGGGTTGGAGTTCTTGAGGTCGTAGATGAGCTGGGCCAGGTCCTCGATGGAGTAGATGTCGTGGTGGGGTGGTGGCGAGATGAGGCCCACGCCGGGGGTCGAATGACGTGTCCTGGCGATCCACGGGTACACCTTGTGGCCCGGCAGCTGCCCGCCCTCGCCGGGTTTGGCTCCCTGGGCCATCTTGATCTGGAGGTCGTCGCTGTTCACCAGGTACTCGCTGGTCACGCCGAACCGTCCCGAGGCCACCTGCTTGATGGCGGACCGACGGAGGTCTCCGTTGGCCTCGGGCGTGAACCTGTCGGGGTCCTCGCCACCCTCGCCCGTGTTGGACTTGCCGCCTATCCGGTTCATGGCAATGGCCAGGGTCTCATGGGCCTCGGCACTGATCGAGCCGTAGGACATGGCACCGGTGGAGAAACGGCTGATGATCGCCCTGATCGACTCGACCTCGTCGATCGGTACCGGCTCCCTCATGCCCTCCCGGAACTCGAACAGCCCACGCAGGGTCGCCAGGTTCCGGGACTGGTCATCGACGAGGCGCGTGTACTCCTTGAAGACGTCGTATCGCCCCTCCCGTGTGGCGTGCTGCAGCTTGAAGACCGTCTCCGGGTTGAAGAGGTGGTATTCGCCGTCGCGCCTCCACCGGTACTCGCCTCCCTCCTCGAGGGTGCGGTGTGCCCGCTCCTCGGGGTTCTCCGGGAAGGCCATGGCATGGCTCGCTGCCACCTCGGCGGCCAGGACGTCCAGCCCCACCCCACCCAGTCGGCTGACGGTTCCGGTGAAGCAGGACTCCACCACGTCGTTCCCGATGCCGATGGCCTCGAATATCTGGGCACCGGTGTAGGAGGCCACCGTCGAGATGCCCATCTTGGACATGACCTTGAGAAGGCCCTGGTCGAACGCCTTCACGATGTTCCGACGTACCTTCTCGGGCGTCATGGTCGTGGACAGGCCATGGTGGCCGGCCGCCGCCATGGCGTCCACCGAGGCGAAGGCCAGGTACGGACAGACGGCCGATGCCCCGTACCCGAGCAGGAGGGCGACGTGGTGGACCTCGCGGGCATCCCCGCTCTCGACCAGCAGGCCGACGCGGGTGCGGGTCTTCTCCCGGATGAGGTGGTGGTGGACCGCACCGGTCGCCAGGAGTGACGGGATGTGGGCCAGGGTCGGGGTGGGGCTGCGATCGCTGATGACCAGGATGTCGACACCGTCGGCGACAGCGGCGGACGCATCGGCGCGGAGCCTCTCCAGCGCCTCGGCCAGGCCCTCGCCGCCGCGCGCCACCTCGTAGCGGGCATCCAGGACCCGGCTGGTGAAGCCACCGGGGGCTCCCTCTCCGTCCAGGCCCACGATGGCTGCCAGCTGCGCTTCGGTCAGGACCGGATGGGGAAGGTGGATCTGCCTGCAACTGCCCGGTTCGGGATCCAGCAGGTTTCCCTCTGGGCCCACGGTGGTGCACACGGCGGTGATGAGCTCCTCGCGCATGGCATCCAACGGAGGGTTGGTGACCTGGGCGAAGAGCTGTTGGAAATAGTCGTAGATGGGCCGGTTCATGTGCGAGAGGACCGCCACCGGGGTGTCGGTTCCCATGGATCCGATCGCCCCCTTCCCATCGCGGGCCATCGGGGCCAGGAGCACCTTGAGTGCCTCATGGGTGTATCCGAAGGCCTGCTGACGCTGTACGAGCGTGCCCTCGTCGGTGTTGACCTGGTTGCCTGGTGGCAGGTCGTCCAGGTGTACGAGGTTGGCGTCCAGCCACTCGCGGTAGGGCCGGGCCGATGCCAGACCGGCCTTGATCTCGTCGTCCCGGATGATCCGTCCCTCGCTGGTGTCGATGAGGAACATCCGGCCCGGCTGCAGGCGTCCCTTCTCGACCACCTGGCTGCTGGGGACGTCCACCACGCCGACCTCGCTGGCCATGACGACCAGGTCGTCGTCGGTAACCCAGTAGCGGCTGGGGCGCAGTCCGTTGCGGTCCAGGACCGCACCGATCACCGTGCCGTCCGTGAAGGCGATCGAAGCCGGCCCGTCCCAGGGCTCCATGAGCGATGCGTGGTACTGGTAGAAGGCCCGACGCTCCTCGGACATCTCGGCGTGGTTCTCCCACGGTTCCGGGATCATCATCAGGACGGCCTCGGAGAGCGGGTAACCGCCCAGTGTGAGGAGCTCCAGTGCCTCGTCGAAGCCGGCCGTATCGCTGGCCCCCGGCGTGCAGATCGGGAAGATCCTCTGGATGTCCCCGGGAATCAGGTCGGTTTCCATGAGGGCCTCGCGGGCACGCATCCAGTTCCTGTTTCCCTGGACCGTGTTGATCTCTCCGTTGTGCGCAACCATCCGGTACGGGTGTGCCAGCGGCCAGGAGGGGAAGGTGTTCGTGGAGAACCTGGAGTGGACCAGCACCAGTGCGGTCTCGAGGCGCCGGTCGGTGAGGTCGGTGAAGAACTCGGCCAGCTGGACGTTGGTGAGCATCCCCTTGTAGACGATCGTCCGGGCCGAGAGGGAGGGGAAGTAGACGCTCGGCGTCGTCGACGCGGTGCCTTCATCACCCGATCGGATCTCGTGCTCCACCCGCTTGCGGACCACGTACGCCAGACGATCCAGGAGGATGCCCGAAGGTCGGCCGTCGGCGCCCGGGGTGCCGGCCAGGAACAGCTGCCGGAAGGTGGGCTGAGCGGCTCGTGCAGCGTTGCCGATCATCGAGTCGTCTATCGGGAGGTCTCGCCATCCGAGTATCTCCAGGCCCTCCTGGCGGATGATCTCGTCGACCATTCCGATGGCCCGGTCGGCCATGTCCGGTTCGGCGGGCAGGAAGGCGATGCCGGTCGCGTAGGACCCTGCCTCAGGCAGTTCGAACGGTAGGACCTGGCGGTAGAAGGCGTCTGGAACCTGGAGCAGGATGCCGGCTCCGTCTCCCGTGTTCTCCTCGGCCCCGAGAGCACCCCGGTGCTGCATCCTGCAGAGCGCCCCGAGCCCCAACTCGACGATCCGGTGACTGGCCTCGCCCTTCAGGTGGCAGACGAAGTTGACCCCGCAGGAGTCGTGTTCGAAGCGGGGCAGGTAGAGACCCTGGGCTGGAGGTAGGGCGCTGTTGGCGCGCATGGTTGGGGTTCCGGTGGAACGCGCCGGGCGCTGCTGCTCGGGTTCGGCTGACATTTCGGTTGGGTCGTCTCCCGGGATCATGGACCCGATCGGGCCCACCGTCTGGAGATCGCCCGGAACGTCGTCGGTCGGAGCGAGTGGCTTGGATGGACGCCGTACCTCTGCTGGCGTCTCACGTAGGCCGTGGAGGGACCAATATAGGGCAATGCCCGTCACCGACACCTCTTCGGCACTGGATCTGTGCCGTTTCATCGATTCCTCCCCCAGCCCCTACCACGCCGTTCAAGAGGCGGCGCTACGCCTCACGGCCGCTGGATTCACCGAGTTGGACCAGGACGGGGCGGTGCCGGCTCCGGGCCGCCACCTGATCAGGTCGGGTGGTGCCCTGATTGCCTGGGCTGACGAGGGAAGGTCGCCGGATGCGCCCCTCAGGATCGTCGGGGCCCACACGGACAGCCCCAACCTGCGGTTGAAGCCGGTGCCCGATCGGTCCGGAGCGGGATGCCGCCAGGTGGGCGTGGAGGTCTACGGCGGTGCCCTGTTGAACTCCTGGCTGGACCGGGACCTCGGGTTCTCAGGCCGACTTGTCGTACGGAACGGCGCTGGCACACGCGTGGTGCTGGTTCGCGATGATCGTCCCGTGGCCAGGATCCCCCAGTTGGCGGTCCACCTGGATCGGGGGGTGAACGACAAGGGGCTGGTCCTGAACCCACAGGTGCACCTCTCCCCCGTCCTGGGGCCCGGAACCGCGCAGGACGGGGACTTCGCAGCCCTGGTGGCGTCGGCGGCCGGGGTGGATCCCGGCGATGTCCTGGCCTTCGACGTGATGTTCCACGACCTCACGCCGTCCCGTCTCGTGGGTCTGGAGGAGGACATGGTCAGCGCCCCTCGGATCGACAACCTGCTCTCCTGCCATGCCGGGACCGAAGCCCTGGTCGCCGCCGCCGAGGGTCACGGCCCGGTTCCGGTCCTGGCGCTGTTCGACCATGAGGAGGTCGGAAGCGTCTCGTCCACCGGAGCCGCCGGCCCCCTCCTGGAACGGACCCTGCGCCACTTCGTGGGCCTTGACGGCCGGCCGACCGGCGACTCGATCGTCTTCTCCGTGGACGGCGCCCACGCCACCCATCCGAACTATCCGGAGCGGCACGATCCCGAACACCGGATCCTCCTCGACGGCGGTCCCGTCCTCAAGTTCAACGCACGGGAACGGTACGCAACCGACGCGGTCGGCGCCGGAATCGTGAGGCTGGCCGCCGAGCGGGCAGGAGTCCAGATCCAGTCCTTCGTGAGTCGTTCCGACATGGCCTGCGGCTCGACGATAGGACCGGCCACGGCAGCGGTACTCGGCATTCGTACCGTGGACCTCGGGGTGGCCCAACTGGCGATGCACAGCGCCCGTGAGCTCTGCGGTAGCGCCGACCCGGCCCGACTCAGGGACCTGCTGGTGGTACTGCTGGGCTGAGCCGTACCGCCGGCCCTCAGGAACGGCCCCCTCTGCCGGCCCCACGGAGCGATCGGTATGGCGCCACCAACATGAGCAGCATCGGGAATATCTCGAGCCGACCCACCAGCATCAGGACGGCCAGCACCATCCGGGCGGGTGTGGAGAAGCCATCCACGAAGGAATCGGTGGGCCCGACCTCCCCGAGGGCCGGCCCCATGTTCCCGAGGGCGCCGATGACGCCACCCACGGCGGTCACCAGGTCGGTTCCCAGGGCTGTCACCACCATCGTGCCGACCACCACCAGCATTCCGTAGACCACCATGAAGCCGGCGATGCGGGCCACGATGGCCTCTGGCACCGTCCGGGCACCCTGCCAGACCGGATACAGGGCCCTCGGCCGCCGGAAGGCCCGCAGGGTCCGGTAGGCGTCCGCCATGCCGACCCGGAGGCGCATCACCTTCACGCCGCCCGCAGTGGAGCCGGTGCAGCCGCCGAAGACCATCAGGAAGAGCAGGATCATCTGCGGCCCGGCTGCCCAGCGCACGAAGTCGCCGCTGCTCTCGGCCCCGGTGGCGTTGCCGAAACCGCTGCTGGTGCCCAGTGTGACGACGTTGAACACCGCCATGCGCAGCGCCCTGCCGATTCCCATGCCGTCCATCGTCAGCATGCCGGTTACCAGCAGGGTGCCCAATCCGAGGATGGCCAGGTAGCCACGGAACTCGTGGTCCCGGAAGTGCACGACCCGCTTCAGCGAGAGGGACCGCCAGTGGAGCGTGAAGTTGGCTGCACCGAGCACCATGGCGACGACCAGGACGAGCTCCACGCCGAGACTGTCCCAATGGCCGATGGAAGCGTCCCGGGTGGAGAAGCCGCCGGTGGAGGCTGTCGTGAGGGCATGGGCAATGGCGTCGAAGGGGCCCATGCCGGCAGCCAGCAGGCCGAAGGCGATCAGGGCGGTTAGGCCGGCGTACAACTTCCAGAAGCGGGTGGCGGTATCCCGGACACGGGGGGCCAGACGATCCACGCCCATGCCCGGTGCCTCGGCATCGATGAGGCCCAGGCCGCTGGCACGCAGGGATGGCAGCACCGTCACCACCAGCACGACTATTCCCATGCCGCCCGCCCACTGGGTGAGCTGCCTGTAGAGCAGCACCCCGGAGCCCTGGTCGCCGATCAGGTTGTGCCCGCCGAACACCGTGGAACCCGTACACGAGTAGCCCGAGATGGACTCGAACAGGGCGTCGGCCAGGACCACGGCCCACGGTCGCCCAGCCACGGCGAAGGTGCCGGCGAACAGGTACGGCAACGCTCCGAACGCCGACGCCACCAGCCACGTGGTCCCCACGGCCGTGAAGATCGTGGCGTGGTCCAGTACCCCGGGCCGGGTCGACCGCCAGAGCATCGTGCCGAGGACCGCCGTCACCACCGCCGCCAGCAGGAGGGCGGTCCCACTCGTCCCATCCACGTACTCGACGACGGCCGACAGCAGCATCCCCCCCGAGATGAACATGAGCGCCAGGCCGGTGACGTGCGCTGTGGTGCTCCGGACCCTGTCCCTCTGCCGAGCCGTCCGATCCCGTGGGCCGGACCTCCGGTACGTCATCGGGTCCGTCCCCTGTATGCGCGTATCCGGCGCCTCAGGCGGACCCGGTGTCGGACCACGGAGACAGTGCTGCTGGCGGCGACCATGACCGGATAGATGGAGAGGCGACCGATGACCATGGCCGGGAGGATCGCCAGGCGAACCGGAGCAGACCAGTCCGTCGGGTCCAGGAGGGACCCGTCGAGGGCCCGTACGGGGCCACCCGTGGAGATGGCATGCACTGCCACGCCCAGCGCTGTGGCCAGGTCCAGGCCCATTGCGGCGACCATGGTGGCGGTGGCGAACACGACGCTGACCACCAGGAACTGGACGACCACGATCTGCGAGAGCGTCGACTCGGCCACGACACGCCCTCCCAGACGCACCCTGGACACCACCCGCGGGTGGAGTTGGCGGACCATCTCCCGCAGGGCGATCTGGAGGAGGGCACGGTGCCTCATGATCTGGAAGCCACCGCCGGTCGAACCTGTCATCGGTCCGATGGACACGAGGCCCAGGAGGAGTACGGGCGCCGCCGCCGCCCAGGTGCCGGATGGAGCCGACGGGAAGCCGGTGGTCGTGACCGCCGCCGTCACCGTGAAGGCGGCCCGTCGGATGCCGTCAGGCCCGGATCCCCCGGTCCACAGCAGGAACAGGGCCGTACCCAAGACGAGGAGGCCCAGATAGACGCGCAGCTCGACGGACCGCAGGAGTCCCCGGGATCGGCCAACCACGAGACGCCAGAGGACCACCAGGCTGGTGCCGGTGACGGCCATGCCGATGATGGCCACGTACTGCACCGCAGGGGAGGCGAAGGGGTCGCCGTCCACCATGCCCCCGGTGGAGACCGTGGCCATGGCCACCATGAGGGCGTCGAAGGCACCCAGGCCAGCCAGGGTGAAGCCCACCCAGGTCCCCACCGAGACGACGCCGTGCAGGTAGACGATGTTTCGCACGGCGGTCCGCCGGTTCGGGGCCAGGGGGCGCCGTCCACCCAGCCGGGAACGGTCGGCGAACTCCCGTTCGGCTCCGAAGAACGGCAGGATGGCGACGGCCACCATGAGGGCACCGAATCCGCCGATCCACTGGCTCCCGGCCCGCAGGAAGCGTCCGGCGTGGTCGCCGGCGTCCGGCGAGAGCACCCCGAGAGCGGTCGTGGTCAGCCCAGCGGTCGCATCGGCCAGGGCGTCCACGAACGACCCTGTCGTGCCGATCAGGAGGTGCAGGGCACCCACCATCACGATCAGGATGAGCAGGCACAGGGTGACGCCGCCCAGGACGTCCGCATCGCGGATCCGCTGGGCTGATCGGATCCTCGTGAAACCGATGCTGGAGGCAAGGCCGGCCAGGCCGCCGAGCGTCACGAGCAGGACCGTGTCGTCGCCGTTGCCGAGCAGGTCGGCGAGTCCCGAGGCGGTAGCCAGGACCGAGAACATCCCGGCAGCGGCGACCAGGGCCAGGGCGCCGGCGGTCACCCTGGAGGACCATCTCAAGCCTGGGACCGTCGTAGGCCGGAGTCCGGCCAGGACGGTGCGGATCATCTGGTCGACCGGGTCACTCGAAGAGCGACGAGAGGAGCGGAGCCGAGTCAGGTCGGGTTACAGCTATCACATGGTCACGGGCCCGCAGGGTGCTACGGCCACGGCCGATCTGGGGCTTTCCATCACGGACGATGGCCGCGATGAGCACGTCCTCGTGGAGGCCCAGGTCGGCGATCAGACGACCATCGCAGCGACAGCCTTCGGCCACGGCGAACTCCAGCACCTCGGCATCACCGTGCAGGGAGGTGGCCACGGCAGTGACAGTCTCCCCTTCTCCCCTCACGAAGCGCAGCACGCTGTTGGCGGTGGCGGTCCTGGGGCTGAGGGTGGCGTCCACCTCGTGGGTCTCCAACAGGTCCAGGAGCTGCAGCCTGTGGACCACGGCGATGGTCTCGGGACCGGCAGCCTCCCGTGACCGCCGGTGGCGCCTGCCGGCCGCCTTCGCATACAGGCATGCCAGGACGTTCGCGTCGTCGGCTCCGGTGAGGGCGATTACCACGTCCTGGCTGGCCACGCCGGCCTCCTCCAGCATCGAGGCATCGGTGATGTCGCCCCAGTAGACGGTCACAGCGGGATCCAGCTCCGCGCACAGCTCGTCAGCCCTCTCCTTCTTCTTCTCGATGATGGCCACGTCCAGGCCGCGCTGGATGAGGGACTCCGCGAGCATCTGGGCGGTGCGGCCCCCGCCGAGCAGCAGCGCCCGATCGGGCATGTCGTGTGCGAGCCCCATCCTGGCCGTGACGTCCCGCAGCGCCCGGCGCTTGCATATGACCGTGAGGAGGTCGCCCTCCCGCAGGATCCAGTCGCCCCGCGGGATGATCGTGACCTCCTCGGAGGCATCGTCCTCCCGGCGGGTGATCGAACCCACGATGAAGTCCCAGTCGGGCTCCAGCTCGGCACCGAGGGCCTTCAGCGACACGCCCACGAGGGGCGCGTGGCCGGGCAGGCGGGCGGTCAGAACCTCCACCTCGCCACCCGCCATCTGGTTGACCTCCATGGCGCCCGGGTACTCCATCAGTCGGAGGACGGCGTGGGCCACCTCCTCGTCCGGATCGATTACGAGATGGTCGTCCACCCCGTCGAAGAGGGCCTCCACATCGGCATGGCGGAGGCGACGGGACTCCACGCGCACGACCGTCTTGGACACGCCGGATCCACGGGCCAGCAGGGCACTCAGGATGTTGGTCTCGTCATAGGGCGTCACGGCCACGAGCAGGTCCGCATCCTCGACGCCGGCAGCGCCGAGCGTCAGTGGGTCGGTGCCGCTCCCGAGGATCGTCATTACGTCGAGCTGTTCCTGGATCTCCCGGAACCGCACAGGGTCGGACTCGATGAGGGCCACATGGTGGCCCTGGCTGCTGAGACGTTCGGCTACGTAGGAGCCGACCTCGCCGGCTCCCACCACGATTATGCGCACCGGCCAATCCTTCCCCATGGGAGGCCTGAAGCGGTGGCAATCCCCAATGCCGGTGACCGACGTGGGTCCTCCACCCGTTCAGCTCCCCGGCCGGACAAGCCCGGCATCGGTGACGAGGAGGTCCATCGGCACGTCCCAGGGACGCGCTTCGAGTGCGTCCACCACCTGGAATGCATGGCAGATTCCGATCAGGATCGGCCCGACACCGCTGCCTTCCCGGCAGCCGCCGAAGGTCCTGTCGTAGAAGCCGGCTCCGTGGCCGACCCTGTTGCCTCGCAGGTCGGCGGCAACCAGGGGCACCAGGACGACCTCCAGAGAGCAGGGTTCGACCTCCCGACCGGAACCCGGTTGCGGGATGCCGTACGGACCGGAATGCAGCTCCTCGTCAGGGACCACGAAGCGAAGGGGTTCTCCTGGCGTGGCCACCGGCAGCGCCACCTCGAAACGCCCGTCGTCACGTAGTGGAGAGGGGTCCACCTCGCCCCGTATGCCCATGTAGGCACCGATGGTCCGTGTGGAGAGCATCTCGGGGAGCCCGAGGAGGCGTTCCACGATGACTGCCGAGACCCTGGACACCTCAACATCGGAGAGCCGCCGGCGGCGGGCCAGCATCCCGACCCTGATCGCCTCGACATCGCCGGACATGGAATCCACTACCTGATCGTGGCCCACGATTCGGAGGTCCGCCACCCCGGCAGGCAGGCACCAACCTTGATGGCGATGTACGGCCCGAGGTCCAAATCTCACTAGAGTCCCTCCGGTTCCGGTGCGATCCCGCCCCACGCGGCGAGTTCCGTCGAACCACTCCGCCCAGAGACAACCGGCCGGAGTGACATTACGTCCCATCTGATCGAGGAGACATTTCCTTGGACGCCATTCCCTATCTGGCAGGCGCGTCGGCCCTTCTGGGCCTTCTGCTGGCCGGATTCTTCTTCAAGAACGTGAAGGCCGCCGATCCAGGCGACGACCGCATGGTCTTCCTGATGACCGAGATCCAGAAGGGGGCCAGGGCCTTCCTCAAGAAGGAATACAGCTGGGTGTCGGTATTCGTGGTCGCCATGGCGATACTCATCGCCGCCCTGATAGCGCCGGCTGCAGCGGTCACCTATGTGATCGGTGCGACGCTCTCGGCCCTGGCCGGCTACGTCGGCATGGCCGCCGCCACCATGGCCAACGCACGCACCACCCAGGCGGCCAAGGAGGGGCCCGGCAAGGCCCTGTCCGTCGCATTCCGCGGCGGCGCCGTGATGGGCTTCTCGGTGGCAGGCCTGGCCCTACTGGGCCTGATGGGCGTCTACATCGTCTTCGTCCTCGTCCTGCAGGTCGACGACGCCTTCGAGGTCGTCACGGCCTACGGCCTGGGCGCATCCTCCATCGCACTCTTCTCCAGGGTGGGCGGTGGCATCTACACCAAGGCCGCCGACGTCGGTGCCGACCTGGTCGGCAAGGTGGAGGCGGGCATCCCCGAGGACGATCCGCGCAACCCGGCGACCATTGCCGACAACGTGGGTGACAACGTCGGCGACGTCGCCGGCATGGGTGCCGACCTGTTCGAGAGCTACGCCGGGTCGATCCTGGCGCCGATCTCGCTGGTGGCGTTCGCCCTCGGGCTGGGAGCCGAGCAGGCCTCGGCGGTGACCAACATCTCCCTCCTCTCGTTCCCGATGGCCATCGCCTTCGCAGGCATGCTGGCCTCGATCATCGGTTCCTTCTTCGTCAAGGGCTCCACCTCGACAGACACGAAGGCACTCTCCAAGGCGCTGCACATGGGCACCAACGTCGCCATGGGGCTGGCCGCCCTGGCGACCGTGGGCATCGCCTACTGGCTGTTCGGAGACAACGACGCCTTCGACAACCCACTGGGCCTGGCCATTGCCGTGATCGGTGGCCTGGTCACCGGCTGGGCGCTGGGCAAGACGGCGGAGTTCTACACCTCCGACCACTACTCCCCGGTCAGGAAGATCGCTTCGCAGACCGAGACCGGCCCCGCCACGACCATCCTCGGCGGCATCTCCACCGGCATGGCCTCGGTGGCGGCCTCGGTGGTCCTCCTGGGCATCGGCGTCGCCGTCGCCTACTGGGGCGGCGAGATGGCATTCGACAAGATCGGGGCCCTGGAGGGTGGCATCTACGGCATCGCCGTGGCTGCCATCGGCATGCTGGCCACCACCGGCATGGTGGTCTCCGTGGACGCCTACGGTCCGATCGCCGACAACGCCGGCGGCATCGCCCAGATGGCGAAACTGGATCCCAGCGTCCGCGAGGTCACCGACGCGCTCGACTCGTTGGGCAACACCACAGCCGCCGTGGCCAAGGGCTTCGCCGTCGGCTCGGCCGCCCTCACGGCCCTGGCCCTCTTCAAGAGCTTCGAGTTCGCGGTGATCGCTGCCGGCGGCAGCCTGTCGCTGAACGTCGGCGAGGTGGACGTCTTCATCGGCCTGTTCCTCGGCGCCATGCTCCCGTTCCTCTTCGCAGCCCTGACCATCGACGCCGTGGGCCGTGCCGCCCAGAAGATGATCGAGGAGGTCCGCAGGCAGTTCCGAGAGATTCCGGGCCTGCGAGAGGGCGTGGAAGGCGTCCATCCGGACTCGGCCCGCTGCGTGGCCATCTCGACCACCGCATCCCTCAAGGAGATGATCATCCCGGGTTCCCTGGCCGTGGTCGTTCCGCTGGTCCTCGGCTTCATCAGCGTCGACGTACTCGGGGGCTTCCTCGCCGGCGCCCTGGTCACCGGATTCTGCCTGGCCATCTTCATGGCCAACGCCGGCGGTGCCTGGGACAACGCCAAGAAGTACATCGAGGCGGGGCACCACGGCGGCAAGGGCTCCGACTGCCACAAGGCGGCCGTGGTCGGAGACACAGTGGGCGATCCCTTCAAGGACACCTCGGGTCCGGCCATGAACATCCTCATCAAGGTGATGACGATCGTGTCGCTGGTGTTCGCCTCGGCGTTCGTCGGCTGACCCGTCCAGTCCATCCGGACCGGTCCTGGAACCATCCGGATCGGCAACGAAGGGGTCCCTCCGGGGGCCCCTTCCGCCGCTTTGGGCCGCTGCTCAGCCAGGGAGCACGATCATCGGATCCTTGGCCTCGCCACCGGAGCGGAGCTCGAAGTGCAGGTGGGGGCCGGTGGACCAGCCGGTGGAACCGCACCTGCCCAGCACCTCGCCCTTGTCGATCCTGTAGCCGCTCGACACGTTGACCTCCTCCTGGTGGGCGTACACGGTCACCACAGGTCCCTCGTGTTCGATCAGGACCACGTTTCCGTAGCCGTTCTTCCAACCGGCGAAGAGGACCTTGCCGGCCTTGGCCGCCCAGATCGGCTGCCCCCTCACACAGCCGATGTCCACGCCGTTGTGCTGGCGCATGGTTCCGAAGATCGGGTGCTTCCGGGGCCCGAAGCCGGACCCCAACCTGCCCTCGATGGGCATGATGAAGCCCTGCCCGGATTCCTTCGTGAGGTCCGGCGCCGACTTCCGGAGCTCATCGGCGATCAGGTTCTCGATGAGGATCGCCATCACGTACTGGTCCCGCTCGAACTGGCGGATCTCGGCCTCGTAGGCCCGTATCCGCTCGTCCAGCTCGTGCTTCACGTCCTCCTTCGCAGCGATCCGTCGATCCAGGACCAGGATCGAGGATTCCAGTTCCCGTTGCCGTACCTGGGCGTCGGCGATGGCGTCGTCGGCCGAGCGGGCGATGTCCTCCAGGTCCGATTCCAGGGAGCGCAGCCTGTCCACCAGGTCGCCCCGGTCGCCCGTCACCGCGTTCAGGATCGCCGAGCGGCGGATTCCGAGAGTCAGGTCTCCGGACTCCAGCAGGATGCCCGGCCTCATGCGCGAGATGTAGACGTCGATGGCCAGCTCCTGGATACGCCTCCGCAGCTCGACCACCTCGGCGGCCACCTGGTCGGCCTGCACCCATCGAAGGGTGGCCTCGGATTCGGCAGCCTCGATGGCCTGTCGGGCCGCCGTGATCCTGGCCTCCTGGAGGGACACGGCGTCGTCCAGGGCATGCAGTGCGTCGGAGACCTGGTCGTCCTCGGCGGCCACCAGCTCGAGGGCCTCGGCAGCCGAGGCGGCCTCGTTCCTGGCGGCCTCCCGGCGGTCGCGTGCGTCCCTGATCGACTCTGTCTCCTTGACCGCGCCGGCCGGTACGGCCATTGCAGCCAGCAGCAGGCAGGCGACGGCCGTGGTTCGGCGGAGGGAGGTGGCGGGTCGGTTCAGCATGCAGGTCTTGCCCGGGAGGGGTTCGCGCAGGGTACCCGTGACCCCCGGCCCGTTGCCGTACCCGTGGGTGCGGCCCACCCATCGGTCGGGTGATAGACCCTCTTCAGGAATCCACGCCGACCACCCGGGGCCGATGCCGACCACCCATTCACCGTTGGAGGACCTGAGGGTCCTGGACCTGACCGACGCCCGGGGCGACCTCTGCGGTCGCCTACTCGGGGACCTCGGGGCCGACGTGCTGAGGATAGAGCCACCGATCGGGGCGGGCAGCCGGACGCTTCCCCCCTTCGGGCCGGATGGCACATCCCTCCACTTCGCCTACCGCAACACCAACAAGCGCAGCGCCGTGCTGGACATCACCACCCCGGCGGGCCGGGCGGAACTCCTGGACCTCGTCTCCCGGGCGGACGTGCTGGTCGAGTCGTTCCGGCCGGGAGCCCTCGCCGACCTCGGCCTGGGACCCGACGTGCTCCTGGAGAGGAACCCCGACCTCGTCATGGCATCGCTGACGTACTTCGGGCAGACCGGCCCCGACCGGGATCTCGTCGCCACGGATGACGTGGTGGTGGGGCTCTCGGGTTGGCTGGCCCTGTCCGGCGTTCCGGAGAAGCCCCCGCTGCTTCCCCCGGGGAGCCTGGCCTCCGACACCCTGGGGGTCCTGGGCGCCTACGCCGTGACGCTCGGCCTCCTCCAGGTGCTCCGGGGCGGCGGCGGACAGCACCTGGACGTCTCTGCCCTGGAGGCCCTGGCACAGATGAACACCTGGGGCCTGCCCAACTCCAGCCACACGCTGGCCCGCGGATCGCTACCGCAGATGGTCCGCTCCGGCGACAGCCCCATGTACCCGACCATTGCGTGCGCCGATGGCCACGTCCGGCAGGTCGTGATGGCACCCGGACAGTGGCGGGCCCTGTGGGAGTGGATGGGCTCACCCGATGCATTCGCCGACGAGTACTGGGAGAGTTTCTTCAACCGGCTATCCAACCTGGACGTTCTGAACCAGCTGTTCGAGGAGCACTGGTCGGGCCTGCCGATGCTGGAAGGCTGCCGGGAGGCGCAGTCCAGGGGAATCGTGGCCACCCCGATGCTCTCCCCTGCCGACATCCTGACCGATGGGCACTTCGCCGCCCGTGGCTCCTTCCGACGGTCCGAGGTGGCTCCGGGAATCGAGGCACCGGTCATGGCCGGGCTGTGGGAGGTCGACGGAGAGCGTGTCGGCTACCGGTTCCGGGCACCGGCGATCGGAGAACACGAGGCGGACTTCAACGGAAGGCGCTTCATGGAATCCGCTGACCGGGTACGCCCACTCGACGGGGTTCAGGCTTCCGACCCGACCGACGCTCCGGGCCTGCCGTTGCGTGGCCTACGCGTCGCCGACTTCGGACATGGTGGCGTCGGGGTGGAATGTGGCCGGATGCTCGCCGAGTACGGAGCCGATGTCGTGAAGGTGGAGAGCCACGTCTACCCGGACTTCATCAGGATCTTCCTCGGCAGCGAGATGACGCCATCGTTCGCCTCGTCCAGTCGCACGAAGCGCTGCCTCGGCCTGGACCTGAAGCATGAGGGGGCCGGCGAGGTGCTGGAGCACCTCATGGGCTGGGCAGACGTGATCATCGAGAACAACTCCACCGGCACCATGGCCGATCTGGGCCTCGGCTGGGAGGCCCTCCATGCCATGAACCCCCGGTTGGTGATGGTGAGCAGTCAGCTGATGGGATCGCGGGGGCCCCTGGCCGACTGGATCGGCTACGGACCGACCATCCAGACCGTCGGCGGCCTGAGCTGGCTCTGGGCCTTCGACGACGGCGACGGGCCACCCGGTAGCAACGCAATCCACCCGGACCATCTGGCCGGGCGAATCTGCGCCCTGGGAGCCCTGGCCGCCATGATCGGCCGGGAGAGGGGATGCCCCGGTGCCCACGTCGAGGTGGCACAGGTCGAGGCGCTGATGGGAACCCTGGGTGACCTCTTCCTGGGAGAGTCCCTGACGCCCGGCTCGGCCCGCCCGGAGGGCAACGACTCCCCCACCGGCGCCCCCTGGGGGGTGTTCAGGTGTGCCGGCGAGGAGACCTGGTGCGTCCTGTGCGTGAGGAACGACGAGGACTGGGAGAACCTCCGTGGCGCCATGGGAAGTCCCGGATGGATGGAGGATCCCGCCCTGGAGACCACGGCGGGCCGCCTCCTCGCCCGGGACCGGGTGAACGCAGGTGTCTCGTCGTGGACGGCCGGGAAGACCCCACGGGAGGTCCAGGATATCTGCCAGGCCGCAGGGGTACCAGCTGGTCGACTCATGCACCCGGTCGACCAGCTGGAGGACCCGCACCTTGAGCAGCGCGGCTTCCTCGTCGGAATGGACCAGCCGGGCCTGGGCCGGGTGGTGCTGGAGGGCGCCTGCATAACCGGCAGCGGCATGGCGGCACCGGTGATCCGGCCGGCCCCGTTCATTGGAGAGCACACCCGCCGCTTCTGCGTCGAGGACCTCGGCATGCACCCTGATCGGGTCGAGGAACTCATCTCCGCCGGGGCCATGGAAGCCGTAGACGAACCGGCCACCTGAGCCGGTGACCTCCCAACCCTGCCTCCGCTCCACCCACAGGGGCCGACCATGAGAGACCTCCGACTGCGCTATCTGGACCTTCTGGCGGGCTGCCTCTCCCGGGAACTCTTCCTGGAGCTCGACGAGCCCGGAGTGGACCCGGCGGATCGACACGAGGGCCGGGACTGGCCCGCCACCGCCGAGACGATGATCGGGCGACGTCGGCTGGACAACCTCATCGACTGCCTCGCCACCGTGCTGGACGATGACATCCCGGGTGACGTGATCGAGACCGGAGTGTGGCGTGGGGGTGCGACCATCCTCATGCGCGCCGCCCTGGCCGCCTGGGAGGACCCCGACCGCTCGGTCTGGGTCGCCGACTCATTCAACGGCCTCCCACCCCCCGACGCTGCCGCCTTTCCTGCCGACGAGGGGGTGGACCTCTCCGGAATCGGGACCCTGGCGGTCTCGAGGGCCGAGGTGGCCTCCAACTTCGAGCGTTACGGCCTGCTCGACGACCGCGTCCGCTTCCTGGAGGGCTGGTTCGCCGACACCCTCAGCAGCGCCCCCATCTCCAGACTGGCCCTGATCCGCCTGGATGGCGATCTCTACCAGTCCACATGGGAGGCGCTCGACGCCCTCTACCCGAAGCTCTCACCCGGAGGCATCCTCATCGTCGACGACTACGGGGCATTCGAGCCGTGCCGTAGGGCCGTCCACGCCTACCGGGACCAGCACCACATCCACGAGGAGATCATCACCGTGGACTGGACGGGCATCTGGTGGAGGCGCGACCGTTGAGTGCCCCTTACGAGACCTACCTCCACATGCTCGTGGACCTCCACCGCCTGATGGCTCCGGCCCGCTACCTGGAGATCGGGGTCAACGAGGGCCACTCGCTGGCATGCGCCGGCAGCGGCACGAGGCTGCTCGGCGTTGACCCCGCTCCCCGCGTGGTCTCCCTCGACCATCCCGACTGGTCGATCGTCGAGGCCACCTCGGAGGCCTTCTTCCGGGAGCGTGACGTGTCAGGCCTGCTGGGCGGTCCGGTGGACCTGGCCTTCGTGGACGGCCTGCACCATTTCGAGGTGGCCCTGGCCGACGTGCTCTCCATGGAGCCCCACGCCCACCCGGGCACGGTGGTGCTGGTCCACGACGCCCTGCCGATCGACAAGCCCACTTCCGAACGGAACCGGAGTTCGGTGGTCTGGAGCGGCGACGTCTGGAAGGCGGTGGTCCTGTTGCGCAGGCACCGCCCCGACCTGACGGTGACCACCATGGACGTATCGCCCACAGGAATGGCGGTCATCACCGGCTTCGGCGAGGTGGTGGATAACAGTTGGGTGGAACCTGCGGTCCGGGGCCTCATGGATGCCGACTACGGGGACCTGGTGGCCATGGGGGTGGAGCGTTCGCTGGGAGTGCGACCGGGAACACCCGATGTGCTGGCCGACCTGCTTCCGGCTGGGAACCACTGAGATCAGACCGGCGCCTCGAGCCCCAGCGGGGTGCGGGGTCGCTCCGGTAGGGCATCCACCAGGTCCCCGACGAGGTCATCGCGCAGGGACCGTCGAGTGGGGTCGTCCCAGAGGTTCACGAGTTGGAGGGGATCCTCGTCGAGGTCCCACAGCTCTCCCTCGGTGCCGTCGTGGCAGGTCCCCGGCTCGTAACGCGTGCAGACGAGGGCGTGGCGGGTGATGGTCTGGAGGTGTACCTCGGCGCCACCCGGGTGCACGCTGTCCCACTCGGTCAGGACCCGCTGGCGGCCCTGGGCGCCGGCATCTGCGGGAGACATGGGGAGCGGCTCGCCGTCCATCCATTCCGGCACCGGAAGCCCGGCGATCCGGCAGAAGGTGGGGGCCAGGTCCAAGAGGCCGACGGGTTCCGAGACCACGGATGGCTGGACGGCCCTGGAAGGCGCTGGTCGCCACACCAGCGGAAGGCGCATGAGGGAGTCCACGTGGAACGGACCCTTGAAGAGGAAGCCGTGGTCCCCCTGGAACTCACCGTGGTCGGTCGTGAACACCACGTCGGTCCCGTTGCCGCGCCCGTCGGCATCCAGGACGGCCAGGACGCGCCCTAGGGCCTCGTCGATGAGCTCGTTCTGGATGTGGGCCATGGCGTTCACCTCCCTCACCTGGTCGGTGGTGAGGGTCGCCGGGACCCAGCGGGGAGGCGCCTCGAAGTTCGTGACGAGGGTGCCGTCATACCAGTGACGCCAGTGGGCGGCCTTGGCGTCGATGGCCGCCTCGCGCTCGGCCTGGAGCACCGGATAGCCCTTGGGCAGGTCCAGGTCCCTCCACGGAACGCGGTGGAGCTCCGACGCCGGCGGGTCCCAGGGATGGTGGGGATCGGGGAAGCTCAACCAGCAGAACCAGTCGTCGTCGAGGTCCAGGCCGCCAAGCCAGCTGATGGCCCGATCTGCCACCCAGTCCGTGTGGTACACCTCCCGCGGCACCGGGTTGTGTCGGACCTGGGGCGCACCGCTCTCGCCACCACCCTCGGAGTTCACCTCCAGATCGATGCCCAGAGCGGGGAAGAAGCTGCCCATGTGGTCTGGCTGGTTCCTCCGCAACCACCCCCCGTAGTGGTTCGGTCCGCCCGAGCCGTGCCCCGCGAACTCCATGTGCTCGAAGCCGCGGTGGGGCTTCCCGTCGTCGTCGGTATCGCCGGTCACGCCCATCCGGTTCTCCGGGAAGCGGAGGAAGGGATCCAACAACGGTTCGAAATGCGCCTTTCCGAAGAGGCTGGTCCGCCAGCCCGCATCGTGGAGCAGCCCGGCCACCGTCGCAGACTCGGCCGGCAACGGAACACCGTTCATCCAGACGCCGTGGTTGCGTACGTGCTGGCCGGTCAGCATGGTGGCCCGGGACGGCATGCAGACGACGTTCTGGGGATGCGCCCGCTCGTAGCGGATCCCGGCGGCGGCGAGGCCATCGATGACCGGCGTGCGGGCGATCGCACCGCCGTTGCAGCCCAGGGCGTCGTAGCGCTGCTGGTCGGTGGTCACGAACAGGATTCCCCGGCCCATCAGGCAGCCCCCTTCGTCGCCGGCCCGTCGGTCCGGTCGTCCACGGCCACGAAGGAGCGCGAGGTGCGGCCATCCAGCACCAGGTCCCGTAGGCCCTCCAGGGCGTCGCCGATGGCTGCGTCCAGGACGTAGACGAGGGCCTTCGGCTCCAGCTCCTGTTCGTAGACGACCCGTGCCCCGTCCTGATCCTCCAGGACCGTGATCCGTCCCCTGTGGTGGTCCAGGTGCATCGGTCCGGTGATCCGGTACTCGAAGCAGCGTGCCTCGTGGTCGACCTCCAGGATCTCCTCCATGAGGAAGCCCCCGACCGCCGTCACGATGGTACGGATCCCGTCATCCACCTGGGAGGAGACCATTCCCGGGAACCACTCGGCCTGCCGGGCGCCATCAGCCACGACTTTCCACACCTCGTCGACCGCCGCACCGATGACGATCTCGCGTCGCACGTCGACCGCGTGTTCCAGCATGGAGCGATGCTAGGCACCGGTCCCGAGCCGGGAGGCAGCGGGCCGTATGCTCGCCACCATGCGCGACGGTGCGGTCTCGGAGATCTTCGATGCGGACAGGTGGGCCGCCGTGGATGGCTTCGACCTGTCCGACATCACCTACCACCGCTGCGTGGACCAGGGAACGGTCAGGGTGGCCTTCGACCGGCCGGAGGTGCGAAATGCCTTCCGGCCGCACACGGTCGACGAGCTCTACCGGGTGCTCGACCACGCCCGGATGACGCCCGACGTCGGGACCATCCTGCTGACCGGCAACGGACCCTCACCCGTGGACGGAGGCTGGGCGTTCTGCTCGGGAGGCGACCAGCGGATCCGGGGCCGGGACGGGTACCGCTACGCCGATGGCGATACCGCTGAGTCGGTGGACCCGACCCGTACCGGCCGCCTGCACATCCTGGAGGTCCAACGGCTGATCCGCTTCATGCCCAAGGTGGTCATCGCCGTCGTGCCGGGATGGGCGGCCGGTGGTGGCCACAGCCTCCACGTCGTGGCCGACCTGACCCTCGCCAGCCGCCAGCACGCCGCCTTCAAGCAGACCGATGCCGACGTGGGCAGCTTCGACGGTGGCTTCGGGTCGGCGTACCTGGCCCGCCAGGTGGGCCAGAAGTTCGCCCGGGAGATCTTCTTCCTGGGGCGCCGGTACTCCGCCGAGCAGGCACACGCCATGGGCATGGTCAACGAGGTCGTGGACCACGCCGACCTGGAGTCCGTGGCACTGGAGTGGGCCGAGGCCATCAACTCCAAGAGCCCCACGGCCCAGCGGATGCTCAAGTTCGCTCTCAACATGATCGACGACGGGCTGGTCGGCCAGCAGGTCTTCGCCGGCGAGGCCACCCGGTTGGCCTACGGGACCGACGAGGCCCAGGAGGGGCGGGACGCCTTCCTTGAGAAGCGTCCGCAGGACTACTCGGACTTCCCGTACCACTTCTGAGTGGGAGCCAGGTCCTCTCCATGGTGACCACCACGTCCATGATGACCACCACGGCGGCAACCGGTCGGGCCGGACGCGATGCCTGAAGCCCCCCGACTCCTGGTCGTCTGGCACTCGGCCTCGGGCGGCACCCGGGACCTCGTGGAAGCCGCGGTCGAGGGCGCCACCGATCCGATGATCGCCGAGGCACTCGGTTCGGCGGTCGACGTACGGGTCATGGGGGCACTCGAGGCGGGCGTGGAGGACGTGATGGCGGCCGACGGCTACCTGCTGGCCACGCCGGAGAACTTCGGGTACATGTCGGGAGCCCTGAAGGACTTCTTCGACAGGACCTACTACCCGTGCCTGGAGCACACCCGGGGACGCCCCTACGGCCTGCTGGTGAAGGCCGGAGGCGACGGCCTGGGTGCGGTCGGAGCGGTGGTGCCCCTCGCAGCCGGGCTGGAATGGCGCGCCGTGCTCGAACCGCTCGTGGTCCGGGGCGACGTCACAGCGGACCATCTGGCGGCCGCCCGCGAGTTGGGCGGATCACTCGCAGCCGGGCTGGCCGGTGACCTCTGGTGAGCGGCTGATCCGGACCGTTCCCGCCGGGCCTCAATCGCTGGCGAAGTCGTCAGGAGACCCGACCTTCCGTCCTCTCATGCAGCGGGACGGTCTCCCACGATGCTGGCCCGCTCCATTACCCGGACGTCGGGCCAGTAGTCGCTGTTGGCGTAGTGCTGCACGGCTCGGTTGTCCCAGAAGGCCACCGATCCCGGCTCCCACCGGAAGCGGCACTGGTACTCGGGGTAGTCGGCCTGACGGGCCAGCCGGTCCAGGATGTCAAGGCTCTCGGCCCGGGTTCGACCTGCGATGCGGTCCACGAAGATCCGGTTCACGTACAGGTAGCGCCGCCCGGTGCGCTCGTGGGTGCAGACCACGGGATGTGATACCTCGGGGTACAGGGCCCTCACCTCCTCCATCCGCTCCGGCGGCACCTGCCTACCGAACGCGCGCTCAAAGGAGTGGATGGCCGTGAGGCCTTCGGCCTCGACCCGAAGGTCCTCGGGCAGGCCGTCGTAGGCGGCGCACATGTCGGCGAAGAGGGTGTCCCCACCGACGTCGGGTACCTCCAGCGCCCGCAGGATCGTCGAGCGGGACGGCTGTTCACGCCAGGTCACGTCGTGGTGCCACTGGTTCTCGTATCCCCCGGTGTCAGGTCCCTTGGCGAACCGCACGAGGTCCGGCTGCGTCTCCTTGGAGGGAATGAACGGGTGGACCTCCAGCTCTCCGAACCTCCTGGCGAAGCCGAGGTGCTGCTCGGCTGTCATGTCCTGGTCCCGGAAGAAGACCACCTTGTAGGAATCCAGGGCCGCCTGGATCTCCCGGATGGCCGGCTCCGGAAGGGCACCGGCCAGGTCGATTCCGGTCAACACCGCACCCACGGTGCTACCCAGCATCCTGGCGTCGAAGTGCTCCCACGAGAGGCCGTGGAGGCGGGTGCGTTCCTCGGCCAGGTGGGTCGCGGGGCCGAGATGGATCGGGTAGTCCGGCACCCTGCGCCTCCTGGCCTCCAGGCCGGCGCCCGGGTCGTCAACTGCAAGGATCTCGGTTTCTCCCATTTCTCGATCGTATTTGCCGACAGTGAGGTGTGCCCAATCCTGGAACGCACGCCTATCGGGGTTGCGGCACTGCTCGAATCTAGCGAGAATGATTCTCATCATGGAACAGGATGACGGCCGGGACAGCTCCGGTATCAGGCTGCGTGACGTCACGGTCCTGAGGGGTGGACGTCGGGCCCTGGACTCCGTCCGGGTCGATTTCGAGGCCGGATCCTCAACCGCCCTGGTGGGGCCCAACGGTGCCGGCAAGACCACCCTCCTGGAGGTCCTGGCCGGCCTCAGGCAGCCGTCCACCGGCCAGGTCTCAGGTGCCCGCCGATCCGTTGCGTACGTGACCCAGACGCACTCCAGGACCTGGCTTCCCCTGAGCGTCGGCGAGGTGCTCCGGATGGCGCGCTTCCGCCCCACCCTCCTACCCCGGCGGCTGGGTCCCGAGGACCATCTGGCGGTGGACGAGGCCGCCGGACGACTGGGTGTCCGTGCTCTCATGGACTCTCCGCTGGACCGTCTCTCATTCGGGCAGCGCCAACGGGTCCTGGTTGCCCAGGCGTTGGCACGCGAGGCTGACGTCCTGCTCCTCGACGAGCCGATAACCGGCCTCGACCTGATCAGCCAGGAACGGATCCTCACGGTGATGGAGGACGAGAGGGACGCCGGGCGGATCGTCGTCCTGTCCACCCACCACCTGGACGAGGCCAGGCACTGCGACCGCGTCCTGGTCCTGGATGGTCGCCTCGTGGCCGCCGGTGGGCCTGAGGAGGTCCTGGTCCCCGACGTGCTCCGGGAGGCCTACGGGGAGAGGGTGCTGGGCGACCACTCTCACCACGACCACGGGCACGCCCTCCTGCTGGTCGACGACCACGGGCACGGACAGCACTGACCGTCGGACGCCTGACCAGTCCAGCCCCGTCACCCGATGGACACCTGGGCAGCCCAGCCCTGCCACCCGATACGAACAGGGGCCAACCTCTGACTGGCCGACGGGGCTGCACTCAGTCGGACAGCCCGGACGGATCCTCGGGAACGTTCAGGCAACGGGTGATGCCGGCCATGATCTCCTCGAGGGCCACGCTGGGCTGATCGCCCTCCATGATGCCCAACACCTCGTGTCGGACGGCCAGGGGGAACCGCCGCCACGGCGTGATGCTCGGGAGGTTCCGGCCCCGGGGCCAGAAGCGTTCCGTGCCGTTGACCCCCACCGCGACCACGGGGCGACCGGTGGTCAGGGCAAGACGACCGATTCCCGGACGTGCCGGGCCCACGCCGGTGGCTGCCCACTCGGACTCGGGCACGACCCTGCCCTCGGGCATGATCGCCACCGACCATCCCTCGGCCATTACCTCCGTGGCGATGTCCAGGGCCTCCGAACCATGGACCGGAATGCAACGCAGGCGCCGCAGCAGGCCGCCGATGCCCGGTCGATCGAAGTAGGAGCCGGCCACGAGTGGACGGATCGGCCAACCCCATTCGCTGAAGGTCGCCGCGGCCAGGAACAGGTCTGCCATGGAGCGGTGGTTCGCCGCGAAGATCACCGGCTCATCTGTCACCTCGGGCCTGGCACCGGCATCAAGCGTGGCGAGGAGGCCCAGGCCACGGGCCACCCGTCGCTGCACCCGTCCGAGGGCGGCAGCCTGGGTCGGGTCCGGTGAGCTGGGGAACTCGCGCATGACGGTTGAGCGTAGGGAACCGACGGCGCCTAGCGCTGTTCCACGGCAACGAGCTCCGGAAGGTGGCAACCCAGGAACGTGTCATGACGCTCCCGGCCGGCGTTTCGTGCCCAGAGGCATACCGGTCCGCCCGGGCCCGCGTCGCCCACGATGACCCGGAAGTCATGGTCCCCCGAGGTTGCTCCGAGCACCGTCGGCCCCGCAGCAGTGGCCACCAGGATCTCCAGCCCTCCGACTGCCAGGTCGGCGTCGAACGCCCACCCGCTGAGGTGGACGGCTCCGTCTGACGACCAGACCCTCTCCACCAGGCCGACGGGAACGTCGCCGGGGCCACGGGTCGCCATGCGATCCCGGCGCTGGCCATCTGAACGGCAGGCTGCTACCGCCTCGAATCGCCACCCACCGGCGCTGAACGCCTCCAGGACCTCGGTCACGATGTGAAGGGTCAACCACTTGCGGTCGTGGAGAAGGATCACGGAGCCGTCGTGGCGTTCGCCGGTCAGGTAGGCCAGCACGACCGGTACCCAGGGATCCCGCCACTCCTGGGGATCGGCGGTCCAACCCACGTGGACCATGCCGAGGCCGGAGGCAACCAGGTCGACCAGGTCGTCATGGTCGCCGTAGGGGGCCCGGAAGCAGGCCGGGCGGAAGCCCGCCAACGACTGGATCAGGGCCGAGGCGGTGTCCAGGTCCGCTGCAACGGCCCACGGGTGCATGTCGGTCATGCGTCGGTGGTCGAGGGAATGGTTGCCGACGGTGTGGCCCCTGCTCAGCAGGTCCTGGACCTCGTCGCCACCCCAGCGGGGCTCCAGGTTCCGACCCAGGGGAAAGAAGGAGGCCTTCGCCCCGTAGCCATCCAGGAGGTCCAGGAGCAGGGGGGTGAACATCTGGTCGGGACCATCGTCGAACGTGAGGTGGACGACGCCGGGGTCCCTCCCCGTCACCTCGTAGAGGCCGGGGACGTCCAGGGGATCGCCCGTCGCCGCGGCCGCGGTGGACGCCACACCACCGGTGCCCGCTCCGGTCAGGAGCGTCGCCGCCAGCATCAGGGCGGCCAGCCGGAGGTAGCGGCCTATGTCAGGTCGTCCCGTAGATCCGGTCGCCTGCGTCGCCGAGGCCCGGGACGATGTACCCCACCTCGTTCAGGCGCTCATCGACGGCTGCAGTCCATATCGCCACCTCGGGGTGTGCCGCGTGGAGGGCGGCAATTCCCTCGGGGGCCGCCAGGAGGCATAGGAACCGGATGGCCGATGGCCTGTCGGCCGCTACCCGGTCAAGGGCCGCTATGGCCGAGTTGCCGGTGGCCAGCATCGGGTCCACCACTATGGCCATCCGACCCTCCAGGGGTGGGAACTTGCAGTAGTACTCAATCGCCTCCAGGGTCTCGTGGTCGCGGTAGAGCCCCACGTGGCCCACCCTGGCCGACGGCAGCACCTGCAGGACCCCGTCCAGGAGGCCGTTGCCGGCCCTCAGGATGGAGACCACCACCGGATCCTCGACGAGTTCCGGTTGGTGGGTATCGACCAACGGGGTGGTTATGAGTACGTCGTGGAGGGCCAGCTCACGGGTCACCTCGTAGGTCAGGAGGAGGCTGGTCTCGGTGAGCAGTTGCCGGAACCGTTCACTGGAGGTCTCCTTCCGACGCATCTGGGTCAGCTTGTGGGCCACCAGGGGATGGTCGATGACATGGAGTTCGGGCATCGGCCCACCCTAGGTCCCGGTGTCGACAGGAAGGAGCCCTCAGGCGTGGGCCACCAGCCAGTCCCTGAGAGCGGTGGCAGCCGAGGTGAGCGCCCTTCCCGCCGGGGCGTTCAACCACATCGGCTCGTCCGTGGTCACGGACTCAAGTACCGGCCGTACGAGGAGCCCACGGTCCAGCAGGTCCACGACGAGGTGGTGCCACCCCAGGCCGACGCCATGGCCTTCCATGGCCGCATGCAGCATGACGGTGTAGTCGTTGGTGATCCCCGACCCGGCGCCATCGGGCGCGGTGGTTCCTACCGCCCTGAACCATTCGGACCAGCGCATCCTGGTCCGGTGCCTCTCCTGGAGGGTCAGGAGCTCGGCGCCCAGCAGCACCTCCATCGACCAGGGCCGTGGTGCGATGGAGTCGGCGTACCCGGCACTACAGACCGGGTAGACCGTCTCGGCCATGAGGGCCCACCGTTGACAGCCCGGCCACCGGGCCCTCCCCACCGGCACGAAGAGGTCCACGCTGCCGGTGTCGAAGTTCCGGTCCGAGTCGGTCGTGACGCAACGGACGTCGATCTCGGGGTGGTCCGCCTTGAAAGCGGCCAACCGTGGCATCAGCCAACTGGCGGCAGTGGCCGTGGACACCGAGATGGTCACCACCTCGGTTGCCCCATCGTGCATGTGCTGGACGTCCCGTACCGCCTGGTGTATCCGGGTCAGGCCTGCCCCCACGCCATCGGCCAGGATCCGCCCAGCGTCTGTCAGGCGGATTCCACGATGGTCCCTCTCGAAGAGGGCACACCCGAACCAGCGTTCCAGTTGACGGATCGCATGGCTTATGGCGGGCTGGCCCACCTCGAGTTCCTCGGCGGCGCTGGAGAAGCTCGCATGGCGGGCCACGATGGCGAATGTGGCCAGCCCCTGCATGGACGGCAGATCGGCGGAGTCAGGGATATCAATACGTTTCATGGTCCCATGAGAGTACTGCTCCTTTACACAGGGTGAAAGTGGGCCTACCGTCGCGCCTGCCGTCGCAGGCATGTCACGGCACCCGCATCCATGACCACCTCCAACCTCGCGCTGAGCGCCGTCGACGAGTCACCCTGGACCTCGGAAGAGGCCTGGGTGGGTACACGTCGTCCCATCCTGGAGGCGCACGCCCTTCCGGCCGCCGCATACGCCGACGAGCACTTCTTCGACGTCGAACGCGAGGCGGTCTTCGCCACCTCCTGGGTGTGCGTGGGCATCCACGACGAGTTGTCCGCACCGGGTAGCGCGATCGTCCGCCAGGTCGCCGGCAGGTCGGTGATCCTCACCCGCAATGCCGATGGCGACCTGCGTGGCTTCCTGAACGCCTGCCGACACCGTGGCACCCAGCTACTCGACGGGGACTGCACCCTGGGGTCCACGATCAGGTGCCCGTACCACCGTTGGGGCTACGACCTGGATGGGAACCTGGTGTCCACGCCCCAGTTCGCCGATTCCGGCGTGGACGACTTCGACCCTGCCGACTACGGCCTCCACGCCGTCCGGGTGGCGGTCTGGCAGTGCCTCGTGTTCGTCTGCCTGTCTGATGAGACGCTGGCGATAGAAGACTGGTTCGGCGACCTGGACCAGCGCCTGGCCGGCTACAGGCTGGCCGACTGGCGCAGCCACCAGGACCTGCCCGTGGAGATCCAGGCGAACTGGAAGCTCATTTCCGAGAACTTCCAGGAGTACTACCACCTGCGCTGGATCCACCCGGAGCTCGCCACGGTCTCCCGGGTGAGGGACCACTACCGCTATCAGGGCCCCGGCATGTACTGCGGGCAGACGACGACGCCTATCTCCAGCGACGAGCGCGGCGACTGGGACACCATGCCGCCGGCCGAGGGCCTCGGCCCCTCCGACTCGGCCAGCGGACGCTTCATCGCCATCTTCCCGAACGTGCTGCTCAGCATCCTCCCCAACCACGTCTGCGTCATGCGCCTCGAGGCGATCGCCCCGGGCGTCACCCACGAGACCTGTACGTGGTTGCTGCCACCGACCACCGACAACGTGCCGGACGAGGACTTCGCAGTCACCCGGGACTTCTGGCTGGACCTCAACGCCGAGGACGTGGACATCGTCCAACGAGGCCAACGTGGCCTGACTACCGGCGGCTACACCCCCGGCCGCCTCTCCCCACGCTTCGAGGAACCACTCCACCGGTTCCACAACATGCTCGCCGACCGGTTCAACGGGATCCCACGGATCCCCGACGGTGACGAATCTGACGACCAGCCGCTCTACGGCACCGGGGTCAACCCGTTGCCGTGGCGCGCAGTCGAAAGCCAAGCAGGGAAGGGGAATTAGCCAATGGGGAAGCGTCCCCCGAAGTACTCAGCAGCCGCGCTGATCAAGCACGGCCTGACACGAGGCGACTGGCCACGCATGTGGCGTCGACCCGAGATGCGCGACTCCTACGACGTCGTCATCATCGGCGCCGGCCTCCACGGCCTGGCCACCGCCTACTACCTGGCAGAGAACCACGGCATCACCAACGTGGCCGTGATCGACAAGGGCTACGTGGGAGGTGGCGGCTCCGGCCGCAACACCGCCATCGTGCGCTCCAACTACCTCACCCCGGAGGGAGTGGCCTTCTACGACCGCTCGTTGTCGCTCTACAAGACGATGGCCAATGACCTGAACCTGAACGTCATGTTCTCCGAGCGGGGCCACCTCACCCTGGCCCACACCGACTCGGCGCTACGCACGATGCACTGGCGGGCAGAGGTGAACAAGCTCCAGGGCATCGACTCCAGCGTCATCGATCCGCAGGAGGTCAAGAAGCAGGCCCCCAGCCTGGACGTCTCGGAGAACACCAGATATCCGATCCTGGGTGCGCTCCACCACCCACCGGGCGGCATAGTCCGCCACGACGCCGTGGTCTGGGGCTATGCCCGCGGTGCGGACCACCACGGCGTCCACATCATCCAGGAGACCGAGGTCCTTGACATCAACGTCGAGGGCGGCTCCGGCCCCGGTGGCAAGGGCGCCGGCGGCAAGGTCACCGGCGTCAGGACCAGCCGAGGGGACATCAGCGCTCCGATCGTCGTGAACTGCACGGCCGGCTGGGCATCGCTCATCTCCAACATGGCCGGCGTACCGCTGCCCATCACCACCCATCCGCTGCAGGCGGCCGTCACGGAGCCCTGCAAGGTGTTCCTGCCGACCGTGGTCGTCTCCGGCTCGCTGCACGTCTACGTCAGCCAGACCGATCGTGGCGAGCTGGTGTTCGGAGCGTCGGTGGACCCCGTGGGCACCTACCGGGTGAACGGCACGCTCGAGTTCACCGAGGAACTGGCCGGACACGTGCTGGAACTCATGCCGGGCATCTCCAAGATGCGCCTGCTGCGCCAGTGGTCGGGGTTGTGCGACATGACCCCGGACTACTCACCTGTGATGGGCTTCACGCCCGTCGAGGGCTACCTGCTCGATGTCGGCTGGGGTACATACGGATTCAAAGCCGGCCCGGTGGCCGGCGAAACCCTGGCGGAGACGATCGCCACCGGCCGCACTGCGGACCTGATCTCTCCGTTCGGAATCGAGCGCTTCACCCACGGGGACCTCGTGGGCGAAAAGGGCGCAGCGGCGGTGGGTCACTGATGATCATTGTTCCTTGTCCAAACTGCGGTCCCCGGAACTCCGGCGACCTTCGCAACTGCGGGGAGAACATTCCCCGCCCCGACCCCTCGACGGCTTCGCTGGTCGAGTGGCGTGAATACCTCTACATGCGGGAGAACCCCGCAGGCTGGGTCTCCGAGACCTGGTACTGCCGGGGCGGATGCCGCCGTTACTTCACCATCCAGCGCAACACCATGACCAACGAGATCCGCGGTCAGGAGGCGTCATGAGCAACCGACTCCCCGCCCAGCAGGGCGAGGTGATCGACAGGTCCACCAGCCTGTCCTTCACCTGGAATGGAAAGGCCCTGACCGGCCATGAGGGTGACACCATCGCCTCGGCGATCGCCGCCTACGGCGATGACGTGTTCTCCCGCAGCATGAAGTACCACCGTCGGCGCGGAATCCTGACGGCGGACCACTGGGATCCGAACCTGTTCGTGCAGGTCGGCGACGAGCCGAACGTCCGGGCCGGCAGCCGCCGCCTCGAGGCCGGGATGGTCGTCAGTTCCCAGAACGTGTGGCCGAGCCTCCGGTTCGACCTGGGTGCCGTCAACCAACTGGTCGGCCGGTTCCTCTCAGCCGGCTTCTACTACAAGACCTTCATGCGTCCCGCCTTCCTCTGGCCCGTGTACCAGAAGGTCCTGAAGAAGTTCGCCCCGGGTGGCGAGATCCACTGGAAGACCAGCACGCACGGCGACTACGACAAGCGGTACGTCCACCCGGACGTCCTCGTCGCAGGTGGCGGCCCTGCCGGGATGGGGGCGGCCCTGGCTGCCGCCGACGCCGGTGCATCGGTCCTCCTGGTCGAGCAGTACGGCGACCTGGGTGGCCACCTCCGATGGGGCGACGACGACCAGCGGGCGAAGGCTGCCGAGCTGGCAGCGGCCTGCCGGGCACACGCCGGAATCGAGGTCCTCGTGGACTCCACGGTGACCGGTCGCTACGACCACAACTGGGTCGCCATCATGCAGCGGAGCCACGCCATTGCCCCCGAGCGCCTCGTGAAGGCACGGGCGGGCGTACTGGTCGTGGCCCCCGGGCTGATCGAGCGTCCGTACGTGTTCGCCGGCAACGACACCCCCGGCGTCATGCTCTCCGGAGCGGTTCGTCGACTCGTCAACCTGTGGGCCGTACGGCCGGGTACCAGGGCGGTGATCCTGAGCGCCAACGCGGAGGGTGACGCCACCGTGGCCGACCTGGAACGGATCGGCGTGGAGATCGTCGCAGTCCTGGACGCCCGCAAGGGCGAGACCATCGTGTCGGTCGAGGGCGGTGGCCGTGTCTCGAAGGTCACGGTCAGCGACGGACGGACGCTGGATGCCGACCTGGTCGTGACGGCCACCGGTTGGACGGCGCCCACCTCGTTGCTGAACATGGGGGGCGACAGGCCCGTCTACGACGCAACGGCGGCCCGGTACTTCTCCAACTCGCTGCCTGCCAACATCCTGGCCACCGGTGGAATCACCGGCGACGGGTCCACCACCGAGTTGACGGCCCACGGTCGGGCCACCGGCGAGCTGGCGGCCAACCGTGCGCTGCGACGCCGGCACGACCGCGTGTCAGAGACCGTCCGGGCGGCGACGCCCACATGGGAGAAGCCGGCCGAGCGGGTCGACAACCGGAGGCCCCTGGCCCGGGCACCGCATCCGGAGTGCTACCGCAGCTCAACCCACGGCATGGTCGACTTCTCGGAGGACGTGTCCTCCAAGGACCTCATCCAGGCCTCCAAGGAGGGCTTCGACTCGATCGAGCTCATGAAGCGGTACACCACCGTGACCATGGGCCCGTCCCAGGGCAAGTTGGAGACGGTGAACGCCGCCTCCGTGCTGGCCGAGGCCAACGGCGTGACCATGGCCGAGATCGGCACCACCGTCTGGCGCCCGCCCTACGCTCCCATCTCGCTGGGGGCGCTGGCCGGTCGCATCCACGAGCCCGTGCGTCGCTCCGCCCTCCAGGACTGGCACGACGCCCATGGCGCCGCTCCGCTCCTGGCAGGCCAGTGGGTCCGTCCGGACCACTACGGCGATGCAATGGCCGAGGCTGCCAACGTGAGGAACAACGTCGGCCTGATCGACGTCACCCCCCTCGGAAAGCTGGACCTGCGCGGCCCGGACGTCGCGAAGCTCCTGGAGCTCGTGTACGTCAACAGGTGGTCGAAGCTGGAGGTCGGCAGGGTTCGCTACGGCGCGATGGTGGCCGAGGACGGCGTCGTCTCCGATGACGGCGTGACCGCCCGCCTCAGCGAGGACCACTGGCTCATGACCTGCACCTCCTCGGGTGCCGGAGCGATCTGGGAGATGCTGGAGGACTGGCTGCAGACGGCCCACCCCGAGTGGGACGTACACGTCACCGCCGTCACCGGCGGCCTCACCAGCATCAACGTGGCCGGCCCGAGCTGCCGCACGCTCCTGGAGCGCGTCGTGGAGGGAGTCGACCTTTCCGGCGATGCCTTCCCGTACTTCAGCGTGCGTCGTGGCACGGTGGCCGGGGTGGCCGACTGCATCATCTGGCGGATCGGCTTCACCGGTGAGCTCTCCTACGAGCTGCACGTCCCGTCGGGTCACGCACTCCACGTCTGGGAGACCCTCCTGGAGCAGGGCGAGGACCTGGGATGTGCGCCGTTCGGCGTGGAGGCACAGCGGATCCTGCGCCTCGAGAAGGGCCACTACATCGTGGGCCAGGACACGGACGGGCTGAGCAAGGCCCCGACGGCCGGCCTGGGTGGCCTCGTGAAGCTGGACAAGCCGGACACCATCGGCCTACCGGAGCTGAGGGCCGCCTACGAGAGGGACGACCTGCCCATCCTGGTCGGCCTCCAGACCGACGATCCCACGATCGTCCCGACGGAGGCATCCCAGATCGTGGACGGTGACACGAACACGATCCTGGGGCGGATCACATCCAGCCGGATGTCGCCGAACCTCGGAAGGTCGATCTGCCTGGCGCAGGTCCATCCCTCGCTGGCGGCCGCCGGCACATCGGTAACCGTGCTGCTCGCGGACGGCAGGCGGGTCACCGCCACCGTCCAGGAGCACCACGCCCATCTGGATCCGGAAGGAGCACGCCAGCGTGTCTGAGATCAGCTTCAAGAGCCCGGTGGACGTCGGACCGCTCACCTCCCCCGATGGGAGCGTGACGGTTGCCGACGCCGCATCAACGACCAAGGTCCAGGTCCGGGCAGCTGCCGATACAGCTGCCGCAGCGGCCCTGGGCGTGTCCTACGGCAGGAGCCAGCGCCGCCCCGACGGGACATTGGTCTGCGGCACGCGGCCCGACGAGTGGACCATCTACGGCGCTGCCGGCCAGGCGGCTGCCATCTCCGCCACGGTTCCCACCGACGGCTTCGTGACCGTCATCGACATCACCCACGGTCGGGCCATGCTGCGGATCAGCGGATCCAATGCCACGTCGGCGCTGAACAAGATCTGCAACCTGGACCTGGGCGATGAGCTCACCCCTAACGGCGCCGTCTTCTCGGCATCTGTCGGCAACGTGGGTTGCGACCTCGTGCGCGACGACCAGGGCGGCCAGACGTCGTTCCTGATCGGCTGCGAGCGGTCCTTCGGCAGGTTCCTGTTCATCGCCGTGGTCGATGCCTGCACCGAGTTCGGCGTGCAGGTCCCCGCTGGCTGGGAGCTGCACGGGCACTAGCCACACCACGGTCACCCGGTCCGGCGCCACGGCGTCGTGCGGCGACGGGTCCATCCTCGAGGTGTCCTAGGGTGCCCCGGCGATGGACCTCGCCGGTTTTCCCGCCACCCAACAGAAGGCCCTGCTGGACTCCGGCCGGGCATCGTGTCGCGAGCTCCTGGCCGCCTGCAGGACGCGGGCCGAGTTGACAGAACCGGTGGTGAACGCCATCCCAACCGTCGACTGGGAAGCCGCTGAGATGCTGGCGGGCCGCCTGGACGACGACCCGATGCTGCTGGAAGGCGCCCCGCTGCGGGGGCTCGTCACCGCCCACAAGGACCTTTCGGACACGGCAGGAATGCGAACCACCTACGGGTCGCCTGTCTTCGCAGACCACGTACCCGACACCGATGCCCCGCTCGTCGCCCACCTCCGCCGGTGTGGCCTCGTTTCCGTCGGGAAGACCAACACACCGGAGTTCGGCAAGGGCTCCCACACCTTCAACCCCGTGCATGGCCTGACCCGCAACCCGTGGGATCCCCGTCTCAGCGCGGGAGGCTCCAGCGGTGGGGCCGCCGTGGCCCTGGCCTGTGGATCGGTATCGGTTGCCGACGGTTCCGACCTGGGCGGGTCGCTACGCAATCCCGGATCCTTCAACGGCGTGGTCGGCTTCCGACCCACCTCGGGCTCCATTCCCCATGACGTGGTTCGGGACCCCAGGATCCGGATGCCGATGTCGGGGCCACTGGGACGCACCGTGGCCGACGTGGCCCTCCTCCTGGGCGCCATGACCGACGTCGCCGTGTCCGCCGCCCCTGCGCCCGGGAAGCCCCGGGTGGCCTACTCCCCCGACCTGGGAGACCTCCCCCTGGACCCCGAGGTACGCGCCGCCACCCAGCGGGCAGCCGACCTCCTGGCCGACGCAGGTTGGGACATCGTGGAGGCCTGCCCCGACCTCTCCGGTGCCGACCTCTGCTTCGAGGACCTGCGCGGCCTCTTCATGGCGCTCACCTCAGCCGACCTGGCCGACGACGAGCGGGTGAAGGCGACGGCCCGCTACGAGATCAGCCTCGGCCTGACCCTGGGTGCCGACCGGATCACCGCTGCGGTCGAGGCCGAGGATCGCCTCAGGGCCAACTGGGACCGCTTCTTCTCCGTGGGCAGGTTCGACCTCTTCATTTCCGCCACGAGCCAGGTTCCGCCCTTCCCTGTCGGCCTGGAGTGGATCTCCGAGGTGGACGGGGTTCGACTGGACCACTACACGCACTGGATGCGTTCCTGTTCCCGGATAACCGTGCCGGGTGGACCATCCATGTCGCTACCGGCCGGGTTCACGGCCAACGGCCTGCCCATTGGAATCCAGCTCTCCGGACCGCTGGGTGGCGACCACTCCCTGATCGCCCTGGCTGCCGCCGCTGAGGACGTGTTCGGCCCGTGTCCAGCCCCGGACCTGGGCGCACTTGCGGTCCTGGATCCCGCCAGCCTCCCGCCCGGACCCCTCGGCTGACCGCCAGCCCGTTCCGGGCACCATCCCGAGACGATCATCTGACCATTCCCAGGCAGCCACCAGCGGGCCGCATGTGCCCCATGACCCCGGAGGGTGATTGCCCCGGGACACGACAGGGACCTAGATTGCGCGCGTCAACGCCACCTCTGGTGGTACCACCCGACCGCCACCACCTCTCCGGAGGCGATGGCGGGACGGCCGGACTGTGGAGGTCAGGTCGATGGCAGCATCACCCCAGCCGCTCCGGATCTGGCGCACCGTCGTGCCGCCGGCGTGGATCGACTACAACGGGCACCTGAACGAGGGGTACTACGGGGTGGCGTTCGGCGACGCCTCGGATGCCCTCCTGGACCACCTCGGTTTCGATGGTGAATACCGGGAGAACCACGGGACCTTCTACACGGTCGAGACCCGCATCCGCTTCCTCCGGGAGGTACACGAGGGTTCCGAGATCCACGCAGCGACCCTGCTGCTGGGTGCCGACGAGAAGCGCCTGCACGTCCACCACGACCTGCTCGTCGGTGATTCCCCGGATCCGGTGGCCACACAGGAGACGATGATGCTCCACGTGGCCCAGCACCCCACCGGCCCCGGGGTGGCACCCATGTCCGAACCCCTGCTGGGACGGGCACTGGCCCTCGCCACGCTCCACTCCACGGTCTCTCCGGGCGACCACGTGGGACGTGGCGTGAGGACCCTTCGGTGAACATCTCGTCGGCCGGTGGAGCGGCCGGCGCGGGTTCGGCGGCCGCCGCCGGAAAGGGCCGAACCTCCACCATCTCGTCGCTGCTCGGCGTCTGGGCCCTGTTCCTGGCGTTCCTACTCCTGCAGATAGGTAACGGCCTCCAGCGCATCCTCCTACCTATGCGAGCCGAGTCGGAGGGCTTCGGAGCGGGCGCCATGGGCATGGTCATGGGCGTCCACTTCGCCGGGTTCCTGCTGGGCGCAAAGGGCATCACCAGGGCCCTGGCGTCAGTCGGCCACATTCGGGTCTTCGCAGCCCTGGCCTCCACGGCGTCCACCGCCGTGCTGATCAACGCCGTGCTGGTGCTCCCGGCCACCTGGGCAGCCGTCTACTTCGTAGGTGGCGTGTGCAATGCGGGCGTGTTCGTGATCCTGGAGAGCTGGCTGAACGACCGGGCCACCAACGAGACCCGGGGCAGCATCCTGGGCGCCTACATGATGGTCATGATGGGAGGGACGGCCATCGGCCAGCTACTCCTGAACCTCGGGTCCCCCGACGGCTTCGAGCTGTTCGTGCTGTCTTCGGTCCTGATCTCGCTGGCGGTCGTGCCGGTGACCCTCTCGGCTTCGACGGCGGCACCCGTCCCGAGCAGCGAGGCGATGCCCCTCCGGGAGCTCTACCGGACCATTCCGGCCGCAGTGGTCGGCATCATGCTGTGCTCGTTCGTCCAGGCGGCGTCCACGTCCATGGCGGCCGTCTACGGGACGGCGTCAGGACTGGGCGCCGGTCGGATCACACTGTTCACATCTGCCGCTGTCATAGGTGCCATCACCCTGCAGATCCCGCTGGGGCGACTCTCGGACCGCCACCCACGGCGGGCCGTCATCATGATCGTGGCCGCCATCTCCTGTGGGCTGGCAGCCCTGGGTGCGATCATCCCAGCCTCGAGCGTTCTCATCCTCGTCGTGAACCTGGCGTTCGGTGCGTTCGTGTTCCCGCTCTACGGGCAGTTCATCGCACTGGCCAATGACTGGGTGCCGCCGGAGAAGCGCGTGGCTGCCGCCTCGACCCTGGTGCTGGCCTCCAGCTTCGGCGCGATGGCTGCCCCCCTCACCATAGGCCTGGCCGTCGAGGCCTTCGGGCCCGCCTCCTACTTCTGGTCCCTGGCCATCTGCCTGGCCATCCTGACCCTCTACATGGCCTACCGGGTGCGGGTCCGCCAGGCCGTGCCCGTCGAACACCAGTCCACGTTCCAACCGATCCTGGCCCGTTCAGGCGAGATCGCCCACTCTGTGGGTCGCTGGGTCCTGCATCCCCTGGCCGGTTGGCACCACCACCACGACCAGCACGACTACGAGGTGGACGAACGGCATCCCAGTCACGGCTCGTGGCCCACCGACGGCGGCGGGGGCTGACGGGGCCACCCTGCCCAGCGACGACACCTGGTACAAGGGCGACACGAGGATCGGGGCCTGAGCGACCCACGGCCCGGGTCGGTCAGTGGATCCGGACCCAACCCTCCAACCTGATCCCGGAAGCCGGGTCGACCGTAGGGCAGTCATCCGGCCACTCGCCATCCAGCACCCAGGCGAGCCGACCCACGGAACCTTCGGCGTTGGTCCAACGGGTGGCCCCTTCGCACCGTGACGGTGTGCCCTCCGGAACCGTGGCCTGGGAGAACATCGCACCGGGAGCCCAGCCTGTCGGCAACCCGGCCGTGCTGTCCCAACGCTCGAAGGCATCCTCGCCGACCGTCAGCACCGCTGTGGCATCGTTGACCGGCCCGTAACCCGGCAAGGTCTGGAGGCGGGCCACCTCGGCCAGGAACCAGGCGTGGTCAACATAGGTGGTGGTGGCCAGGATGGCGCCCGGTCTGCCCTCATCGACAAGCCGCCAGCCGGCCATCTCCAGGCCCGTCTGATCGTTGATCCAGGCCAGCTGGCACACGAACGCCGCCAACCCGTCGTCGAGATGATCTGCCTGTAGCCATCGACGGCGTTGGAAGAGCTGCACCCCGGCAGTCTCGCCCATGGCCGCCCACAGCACGGTCCCGGACGCGACGATCGCCGGGCTGGACCAGCCCAGTGGCGTGCCCGGCCCGACGAATCGTCAGGAGATGGTCAGAGGATGCGCCGGAGCACCAAGGAACTGCTCTCGATCGGATCCCCGACCGATGCAGCAAATGCGGCCTGCCGCTCATGGAAGCCAGGGTCGCTCGCTGCGGCAGCAGCTCGCTGATCCATATCCGAGATCGACTCGTAACCGAACGTGACCCGGACTGCGGGACCCGTCCCCCAGATGCTGACGCTCACCGACGCCGGGGTGCCGGCGAGGCTGTGGATGTAGTCCACCATTTCGACCGTAGAAGCAACGGCTCCCGCCAGCTGATGGAACTGGAACCGGCTCTCCTGGATGCCGACGATGTTCGGCGTCCCGGACATGTCACCTGCTCCGCCCACCACGTTCCACACCGAGTCCTCAGGGACGCCGGCCATGCACGCGGCGGCGGCTGCCACCTTGGTTCGGAACACCTCGTCCTCCTGGCCCCGCTGGGCCATCTCGTCGGAGAGGGCACCGAAGTCCTCACAGAGCGCTGAGACTCCGAGGCCGGCCGGCCCCAGGACAGACATCCATGCATTGAACGAGAACGCTGAGTTCTCGTTGACGTGGGCAAGCGCATCGAGGAGCAGCGGAGCCGCCTCGGTGAACCTGTCCGGGGCGGGCGTCATGGCTCGATTCCAGACCTTCATGATCGGATCCCGTCCTTCTGGTCATGTCGCCGGCCGATCCGGCGAGTAGTCCACCGTCCCACGGAGAAGGGGGGGGTCAAACGTGTCGACAGGATCCCAGGTTTCTACAGGAGCCTCAGGCGACGCCCAGGATCCCCAGGGCCCGCTGCACGGCATCATCGGCGGCGAGGTCATCGTCGCGTTCCACCTGGGCCAGCATCGTGCGACGCCTCAGGAAGTCCTCGGGTTCGAGGATCCGCTCGTGGTCCGCCATGACCCTCACCTCAGCTTCGGTGAGCGGCATCAGGCCGCCCATGGGGTCTCCGAGGGTCCGGTCCTCGCCCACCAGGTCCAGGGCCTGGAAGGCCCGCATGCCCTGCCTCCGCCAGAGGGTGGCCGCCACCCCGGTATCCATGCCGAGCTTCGCTGAGCGCTCGGTGAAGCGTCGCCTGGCCGTCCGTCCGGGTTCTCCGTACCAGCGCGTGGGAGGCGTCATCGGCTTCAGACCGCAGGACCTGGCGGCTTCGACGACCTCCTCGCCGACGTTCAGGCAGTCCGAGAGCTTGCCCCCCAGGATCGAGACCACGCCCAGCCCCCGGTGGGCCTCCACGGCGTGCTTCCGGGAGAGCTCCGTCCAGTCACGTCCCTCAGAGACCCCGCCGGGTTCCACGACGAGGGTCCGGACGCCACAACGCTCGGCGATCACATCCTCGTTTCCGAGGGGACGGGGCAGGTCGAGGCGTGCGTTGATCTGCTCCAGCAGGAACACCTTGTCCTCTTCGGTGACCGCCACCGACGGGTCATCCACCGGCGTGTCGGTCGTCCCGATGACGGACCTCTCCCCCATCGGCAGCACGTAGAACAGGCGCTCGTGGTCGTCGAAGAATGCCAGGATCCGACCCGAGTCGGTGACCTGCGGCACGACGAGGTGGATTCCCTTGGAGAACACCAGGCGATGCTCGGTCGTCGTCCCGGTCAACCGTCCGACATCGGGGACGTACGGACCACCGGCATTCACGACCATGGTCGCCGCGACCTCCAGGTCCCGGCCTCCCACGAGGTCGCGCAGGCCGATCCGCCAGCCATCCGTGGCATGCGTGGCGGCCAGGACCTCGACCCTGTTGGCGATGACCGCCCCGTGACGGGTGGACTGCAGCGCCATCTCGGATACGAACCGGGCGTCGTTGTCGACCAGCAGGTAGTCGGAGTACTCGATGCCACCGCGCACCATCGAGGTGTCCACCGCCGGCTCGAGGCGCTCGATGGTGGCTGAGGAGCGGTGCCGCGGCGGCTGGGTGGCGAGCCTCCCCAGGCCCCAGTAGGCAACTGCCCCCATTGATGCGAACCAGGGCGGGAACGGCGCCCCGTGGTCCATGGCCGCCAGGAACCGGGTCTCGGCCAACCGGGTCGGGAACGCCTTGGCGAGACGGTTCCGGGAGTCGCAGAGGTCGGCCACCAGCTTCAGGTCTCGGCTCTCCAGGTACTTGAAGCCACCCCACACCATGCAGGAGGACTCCTGGCTGGTCCCCGATGCGAAGTCGTGGCGTTCCACCATTGCCACCCGCAGGCCATGTGATGAAAGCGCCAGGGCCGAGACGGCACCGTTGATCCCGCCGCCCACCACGAGGGCGTCGAAGGTTCCGCCATCCAGGGCGTCGAGCGCCGTGGCTCGCCGGTCCGGTGCCTGTTCCACGGCCTAGTTGTAACCGGTTCCGGACCGTCTGGACACCCCGAGGAGGCCCGGGTGGCTTCCGTCCGAACCGGACACGCCCACCGGAGGCAGGTCAGCCCACCGCCGTTGGGTCGGGCTGGCTCTCCATGGCCGTCCGGCCCAGGATGAACGCGGCTGCCCGGTCCAGTGCCGTCCGGGACTCGGGAAGCATCGGGGCCAGGAATTGGTAGACGTGCCACATGCCTTCGGCCACGTCCAGGTCCACCTCCACCCCGGCCGCCTCGGCGCGATCCGCCAGCATCGTGGAGTCCGATAGCAGCGTCTCGTCGGCACCCACCTGCACCAGCATCGGCGGCAGGCCGGTGAGGTCGGCGAAGAGCGGTGAGATGCCCGGGTGGCCGGCATCCTGGGTTCCCCTGTAGCCGTCGACCATGTCGTCCATCAACTTGAGGTGTCCCTCGATGCCGGCCCGGGGAATGAGCGGGTCTACCGACCTCTTCGTCTCGTGTGACTCCCCGGAGAGCGTCAGGTCGGTCCACGGCGAGAGCAGGTAGAGGCAGGCCGGGAGCGGATCTCCGGCGTCCCGGGCGGCGACCATGGTGGCCAACGTGGCACCACCGCCGGCCGAGTCCCCCGCCACGACAAGTGAGCTCGGCTCCACCTCCGCTAGGAGTGCCCGGTAGGCGGCCAGGCAGTCCTGGATAGCCGCCGGGTACGGGTGCTCCGGCGCCAGCCGGTAGTCGATCACCGTGGCCGTCGCACCGAGGCGGCTGACGATCTGGGAGACCAGCCCCAGGTGGCTCATCGGCGAGCCCATGTTGTAGGCGCCACCGTGCAGGTAGAGGATGTGCAGCCCGGACGGTTCAGACCCCGGGGTGACCCGGATGGCGGGGACACCACCGACCGTCACCTCCGACCAGTCGGCCACGTTGCGCCTGGTGAACCGCCCGAACCTCTCCAGGCCGGTACGCATCTTCTCCAGGGAGTTGTCCGACCCCAGGACGAACCACCGCAGGGTGTTGCGCAGGAAGCTGGATCGAATGCTCATGGGATCCTCGTCTCTGATCGTTGATTGACCACGGATAGGCCACGAATTGGTCACGGACTGGT
>Ga0208335_1000032_pt1 | contig 60647 bp, 57 predicted proteins | sample DeeseametaMP0759_FD_184202 | JGI IMG/M metagenome (GOLD analysis project Ga0208335, IMG submission 184202) | Marine microbial communities from the Deep Atlantic Ocean - MP0759 (SPAdes) | ecosystem: Environmental > Aquatic > Marine > Oceanic | place: West of Cape Town, South Africa, South...
ACGACTGCGGCACCAACCACCACCGCTAAGACAACCACTACGACTTCGGCACCAACGACCACGGCGGTACCAACCACCACTGCTCAGGCAACTACGACTTCCACAACCACGACGACTTCGGCACCAACGACCACAACTGCAGCTCCATGTATGCCAAACCAGAATTGCTGGTTCGACTCAACAGGTGCAGTGTCTGAGGTAGCTGCAGCGACCTGGGATTTTAGTAACGGGGCGTTACCCACGCTCTACCCGCTACCGACTGGCCAGCCGGTTGGCTTAGATTTTTTAAGTGCACCTGATGAGTCAGACGAGGATTTGTGTCGGATCCCACAACTTCCGGGCTCTCACTCCCAACCGCTAGGCGAGTTGGACTCGGGTGAGGGGTACACGGCGTTTCCAGTCATTTTTGACTGGAAGTTGAAACCAGACCAGAACGTTGGCGTCGCGACGATCCCAGTGGACTGGGATGACCATGAGGGCGACCCAGCAGATCTGCCGGCAAAGCATAAGCAGGTTCAGATCTTCATGGATTACTACGAAACGGTGAGTCAAGGGGCGCTGACCTTCGCACCAACATTCGCTGAACGGTGGTACCGGCTACCCGAGTCCGTGTCCGACTATCCGCAGCAATATGTGTCGGACTTCAATCCGAAACTTGCGCAGCACGGCATAGATGCTGCCGACGATGATCTCGACTTCTCAAAGATCGACATTGTCGTGTTCATTTTTCCCACTGCCGCTCCGATCATCGCTGGCTACCCACCTTCTCCAACGGAGTTCGCCACCCTTCAACACTTCAACGCGATGGGGAGTCCGGAAGATGAGCGATATGTGGTTTCTGACGAGGGGTGGGTGCAAAATTACATGGGCGGCGGCATGTACTTCGAGCACCCACTTCGTCCGGTCTGGTCTTATTATTTTCATGAAGCGGCACACATGTGGGCGATGCCTGACTGGTATATAAGTGCTGCAAATGCGACTCTTGGTTCACAACAGGTACTGGAAATTGACTTCGACTGGGCAGGAGGTCCTCTAAATGTCTGGGGGGTGATGTCGACCCAGGATGGACCGTCTCGGACATTCGTGGCGTGGACACGCTGGTTACTTGGATGGCTCGACGACGATCAGGTTGACTGCTACACGATTGAACAGGTGCAACAGCACGGCTCGTTCGACACCGAACTCGTGGCTCTCGACATCTACGAGCCTGGAACGAAAGCGATCATCATTCGTACCGGCGAGTACTCCGGATTCCTGATCGAGTCACGCCGTCCGGTGTTCCCAGATGATTATCTTGCGGTCTGGGAAGCGGTCGGAAGAGATCCCTATGGCTTGATTGTTTACGAAATTGATGCAACAAAGCCGGGAGCTACAGGAACGCTGTCTCTTGTCACACCCGATGGGCATGACTTCAAGTACATATGGCTCCACGGCCGAAACCAACCAAAAGTCATCGACGCACTGTTCAACGTCGGGAACACCGCCACAGTGCAGGGCCTCAAGATTGAACTGCTCTTCACCGGGGACCGCGACTGGGTCCGCATCTCCAATTAGGCCGCCTTCGCGTGTCACAACCCGTGTCACAGAATGCACACCATCAGACGGACGCAGGCGCATACGTCGGACACGCAGCCATGATTTCACGGGCCAGAGCGGCTCAGGCGGACGTCTCGGACAGTTTTCTGTGAGTCGATTCCCCCCAACTCCACCACCAGGTGCTCTACGGAACCCCCGGGCCTCCCAGCCGGTTCCCAGCGGCTGCTAGGAGTTCAGTTGCTCCCGCAGTTTCATAACGGCGACGTAGTCACCAACTGGTTGGATCTTCGCCGTACCCGTCGTGGCAATCGGGAGCAGGCCAGCAAGGATCTGGGAACTCTCATCGGCGTCGACCACGAAGAAGAAGTCATGGCCGGGCCCGTCGACCCAGGCTCCGATCACCCCGTTCACGTTCTCCTCGAGGGCACCCAGAACCGCGCCAAAGGTGCCCGGTCCCACCGGTCGGTTGCCCGTGGGTCCGCCCGGAATCGAGTCGTTCAGGTGGCGTCCGCTCCCAGTGGCACGGCGCCAGAGAGGGTCGCCTGGTCCAGCAGGTACTCCCAGCCTTCGAGAGGCTGTCCTCCGCTGACCCGGGCCCGCACCCGGCCGTCAGGGCCCACCACCACGAAGTACGGGAAGCTCCGCAGGCCGTAGGCATCGGCAACCTCCGAGTTGTCAGAGTCCCGCACCACCAGCTCAGGCCATCCCTCGGCGACGAACCAGGCCCGGGGCAGGTTCCCACGGTCCAGGTAGACGGCCGTGGACACGGCCACGACCTTCACGCCCGCCGGAATGCCATCGCGTTCGATCCATGCGGTCAGCTTCGGGACCTCGACCTGGCAGTGCGGGCACCAGTGGGCGAAGAAGGCGATCACGTAGCCGGTGCCATCGCCCGGACGGACCTGCACCGTGTCCCCGTTGAAGGTGGTGGCGTCGAAGTCGGGAGCCAGACGGCCGACAGCAGCATCGCCGTCTGTCCCCGCGAACGCCGGCAGGCCCTCGCCGAACACGGCGACCGCACCTGTCTCCTGGCCGCCCGGATCGCCAGGGGGATCACCACCACCGAGGGTGAGGGAAGCCACCAGGGCCAGGACGACGGCCCCGACGAGTGCAAGGAGGATCGTGCGGCCCGGACCTGACCGGCCGGTCGACTCCTGGGTGGGTTCGTCGGTCATCGGGACTGTCTCATGGTCGGGCATCCTCGCGGGTCGACGGAGTCATGTCACGGTCCGCGGCACCAGCGGCCAGCACCAGTGCGGTCACGGCGGCGAACCCGCAGAACGCCATGAACGGGATCGAGACGAACCCGAACTGGTCGACCCACTGCCGTGTACAGGGAGCGGCGACGTCGCACGATGAACCCTGCTCCGGGAACAACTGCAGCTGGTAGTGGTAGGCGGACACGAGGAGTCCGGTCACCGAGAATGGCAGCACCCGCCAGCGCGGATCCGGGTCGCTCCTCCACGTGGCGACGCCCAGGATCACGACGAGCGGGTACATGGCGATGCGCTGGTACCAGCAGAGCTCACATGGCACGAAACCGCCCACCTCCGAGAACCAGAGGCTGGCGGGGGTCGACACGGCGACCACAGAGAAGGCCAGGCGAAGCATGTCGGTCCGCAACCCTCGGAGGCGCCGGCGGCCAGCGCTCGTGGCTCCGAGGGCGACCACACCGATCGTGACGGCCATTGCCACCAGCGCCAGCAGGGCGGTGAAGAGGGACATCTGCTCTACGGACAAGGCCACCGAACCTACAGCCACCGGTGGTCGCGACACCGCGACGCTCGCCCCGATGGAGCACTCGCCTCTGGGGCCGACGGGGCTGGCGTGGTAGGAAGCATTCGATGCCGAGACGAGCCGTGATCACCGGATGGGGCCGTTGCGTGCCGCCGGTGACGTTGTCCAATGCCGACCTGGAACGGCTTGTGGACACCGATGATGAGTGGATCGTCCAGCGGACCGGCATCCGGAACCGGCGACTCTCACACGTCGAGGCGACGGACCTGGCGGAGCTGGCGGCCCGACGCGCTCTGGCATGCGCGGGCATGGAGGCCTCCGACCTGGACCTGATCGTGGTCGCCACCTGCACACCCGAACTGCTCTGTCCCAGCACCGCGGCCACGGTCCAGGACCGGATCGGCGCTATCGGCTCGGCCGCCTTCGACCTGAACGCCGCCTGCTCCGGCTTCGTCTACGGCACCTCGGTGGTGGCCGGGCTGATCCAGGCGGGGTTCGCCGAGAAGGTGCTCCTCATCGGTGCCGAGAAGCTCCACTTCGCCATGGACTACCGCGACCGGAGCACCAGCATCCTGTTCGGTGACGGGGCCGGCGCCGCCGTGTTCGAACCCTCCGAGGACGGCGCGGGCGTGCTGGCCGTGGACCTCGGCGCCGACGGTGGCAAGGGCTCCACGATGGTCATCAGGTCCATGGGCTCACAGGGCGAGCCGGGGCCCACCAACGACCCGGAGACGTTCAGACTCCACTTCGAGGGTCAGGCCGTATTCAAGATGGCGGTGCAGAGCATCTCGGCCTCAGCCCGTCGGGTCCTGGAACTGGCGGGCCTGACCGCCGACGATGTGGACCTGGTGGTCCCCCACCAGGCCAACGCCAGGATCATCGAGTCGGCCACCCGACGCCTCGGGATCGAAGCGGATCGGGTCTTCATGAACATCGCCGAGTTGGGCAACACGGCTGCGGCATCGATCCCGATGGCCATCAGCGATGCACTGGACGCCGGGCGGGTACAGCCCGGCGACACCATCATGCTGACAGCCTTCGGCGGTGGCGTGACGTGGGGTTCAATAGCCCTGAAGTGGGGTGACAGGACGGAGCCGGTCGGAATCCACGTCGGCGAACTGCCAGACACCGACATGACCGTGTTCGACCTGCTCCGGGAGAACCTGGACTTCTACGCACCCCTCCACGTAGACGAGCCGCCCCTCTCCTGAGCTGACCTCGGAGGGCTCCGGCAGACGGCTAGGCCGACCGACCTCCGGCCCGACGGTCAGTCGATGGTGATGACCATGGCACCAGTGTGGGCCTTGGCCACGAAGGCCTCCTGGGCTTCCCTGAACTCCGTGAGCGGCCAGGTGGCGGCCACCACCGGTCGCACCTCGCCACGCTGGATGTAGCCGACGAGGGCCTCGAAGACGGCCGGCTCGTACACCGTGCAGCCGTAGAGCTCCAGGTCGTTCAGGTAGAGCGTCCGGAGGTCCAGGTCCACGATCGGTCCGGCGATGGCCCCCGCAGTCGTGTACCGGCCTCCCCGGCGCACGACATCCAGGAGCGGGGCGAAGTCGGTGCCGCCCACGACGTCGGCCAGGACGTCCACAGTGCCTCCGGCCGCCTCGACGACAGCGTCCGCCAGGTCCGCCGATGCCCGGTCCACGCACACGTCGGCCCCGCAGGCCGAGACATCGGCGAACTTCGCCGCGCTGGTCACCGCCACGACCCGGGCACCCCGAAGCTTCGCCAGCTGCACCAGCGCCGAACCGACGCCACCCGACGCTCCGGTCACCACCACCGTCTCTCCGGCGACGAGGGCCGGCCTGGTGAGCATGTGCTCGGCGGTGGCCCACGAACAGGGGAACGAGGCCAGCTCGACGTCGCTCAGGTCGCTCTCGACCGGGTAGACGTTGCGGGCCGGGATTGCACAGAACTGGGCGTAGCCGCCGTCGCGCTCCGAGCCCAGGTAGCCGGCCTTCGAACGGTCGGCCGGGTCGACGGCGTCACGGATCCAGCCGTCGGCCAGCACCCGACGGCCCATCAGGCCTGGGCCCACCGCCTCACCGACCGCCACCACCTCACCGCACGGGTCGGCACCCTGGATGCGGGGGAACGTGAGGCCGCCACCGCCCCACCCGGCGTCCTGAACCGCCTCTGAACCGAAGCCAGCCGACCCGGTGGCACCGGTCACCGACTTGGAGTACCAGCCCACCCTGGTGTTCACGTCCGTGTTGTTCATACCGCAGGCCCGGACCCGCACCAGGACCTCGTCTGCTGCGGGAACGGGGAGCGGCACGTCGTGACGTAGCACCAGCATCTCCGGCCCGCCGTTGCCCACCAGGTGCAGGGCGGTCATGGTTCCGGGCAGCCGACTCATCGCCTCGGTACCACCTCGTAGCCGGGTTCCTCGGGTTCGTCGTCGAGGATCTCGGCCGGGAAGCCGGACGCTCGGATCTCCAGCCCGGTCGGCTCCTCGAGGCGACGGATGATGTTGGGCGACCACTCGCGGGGCCCGTAGCGCTCCTGTCCGTCCTCGAAGATCCGCCGAAGCAGCGGCGACACCTCCAGCGGCACCCCGTGGCGGGTCGCCACGTCGTCGAACAGGCCGATGTCCTTCACCACCAGGTCCATCGTGAAGCTGATGTCCCGGCTGCCGTTCAGGATCACCTGGCTCTCGGTCTCATGCACGAACGAGTTGCCCGACGAGACCCGGATGGCCTCATACGTGGTCGAGAGGTCCATGCCGGCGGCCGCTGCCGTCACCAGCGCCTCGCTCAACGTGACCAGGTTCGCCGTCGCCAGGTAGTTGGTGACCACCTTCAGGACCGATGCCGAGCCCAACGGCCCGGTGTGCAGGATGCGTCGTCCCATGGCGGTGAGCACCGGTAGCACCCGCTCGAAGGTGGACCGCTCGCAGCCGGCCAGGATGGCGATGTTGCCGGTCGCAGCCCGGTGGCAACCACCGGAGACCGGACAGTCGACGGGTTCGGCGCCCACGGCCTGCACGAGCGTCCCCATGCGACGCACCTCGGCCTCGTCGGTGGTGCTCATCTCCATCCAGACCATGCCCGCTGAGAGCCCAGCCAGGATCCCGTCGTCGGCCTCCATCACCTCGGAGCAGGCGGCGGGCGAAGGCAGACAGGTGATGATCGTGTCGCATTCCTCGGCCATCTCCCTGGGGGACCCGGCCCAGGAGGCGCCGGCGTCCAGGAACGGCTGGGCGGCCACCGGGTCCAGGTCCCGGACCGTGAGGTCGAAGCCGTTGCGTTGCAGGCTCCCGGCCAACTTGGCGCCGACATTGCCCAACCCGATGAAACCGATGCGCATGGCCGCGCACTCTAGGCACTGAACCCGACGCCATGGGCAGGCAGGCCGCCTACCGACGCACAGTCCGGGACCGGCGTTGGCCTACCCTGCGGGCATGTCCGAGCACCTGCGTCCCGACACCTGGGGGCACCTGGCGATAGCCGCGGCCCTCCTGGTCGGCGTCCTGCTCGTCGGCACGGTCGGCTACTCGATGCTCGGCCTGGGCTCTGTCGACGCCATCTACCAGACCATCATCACCGTCAGCACGGTCGGCTTCCGGGAGATCGCCGACGGCGACCCGAGCACGACGTGGAAGGCGTTCACCTCGGTGCTCATCATCCTGGGCACCGGTTCGATGCTCTACGGCGCCACCTCGGTGATCGAGAGCATCGTCGAGGGCCGGCTCACCGGCCAACTACGGAGGTACCGCATGCAACGCACCATCGACGCCATGGATGACCACCTGATCGTCTGCGGCACGGGCCGCGTGGGACGGGCCATCACGGAGTTCGTCCGGTCGATCGGCCAGGAGGTGGTCGTGGTGGACCGGGACCCCTCCCGCTTCAGCGAACGGGACACGCTCCACGTGCTGGGTGACGCCACCAGCGACGAGATCCTCCGACGGGCGGGCATCGAGCGGGCCGCCACCCTCGTGACCGCCCTGGGGACCGCCGTGGACAACCTCTACGTCACCCTCTCGTCCCGGAAGATGAACCCAGAGCTCTTCATCGTGTCGCGCGCCGACGACCCCGAGGCGATGGCCAAGATGCTCCAGGTGGGTGCCGACAGGGCCGTCAACCCGTACGAGATCGGCGGCTCCCGCATGGCCAGCCTCGCCACCCAGCCCAACGTGGCCGACTTCGTGGACGTCGTGGTCCACGACGGCACCTTCGAGGCGAAGCTCCGGGAGATCCGGCTACCCGACGGATGCGGGTTCGTGGGCCAGACCATCGACGACCTGACGATCCGCCAGTCGACCGGTGCCGTGGTCCTGAGCGTCCGCGACATGGCGTCACGCTTCCACACCGACGACGTCACCAGCCGCCCGTTCGCCGAAGGCGACGTGATCGTGGCAATCGGTTCCGACGAGGCCCTGGACCGGCTGGCAGCCGCCGTCACCTGCTGAGGAGTGCACCCATGATCGAACCAGACAGCCACCGCTTCGATACCCGTGCCCTGCACGCCGGCCAGAGACCGGATCCGGTCACCGGCTCGCGTGCCGTGCCCATCCACCAGACCACGTCGTTCGTGTTCGACTCCGTGGACCACGCCTCCGGTCTCTTCAACCTGGAGATCAGCGGCCACCTCTACTCGCGCATCTCCAACCCGACGGTGGCGGTGCTGGAGGAACGCATCGCATCCCTGGAGGGCGGGGTCGGCGGGGTCTGCACGTCCAGCGGCCAGGCGGCCTTCCACCTGGCGTTGGCGACGATCCTGGGTGCCGGCGACCACGTGGTGGCCAGCCGGAACATCTACGGCGGCAGCCACAACATGTTGAACCTGACGATGCCGCGCTTCGGGATCACGACCACGTTCGTGGACCCCCGGGACCCGCAGGCCTTCGCCGAGGCGATCCGGCCCGAGACACGCCTCGTGTTCGCCGAGACCCTCGGCAATCCCGGCATCGAGGTCCTGGACATCGCAGCGGTCGCCGACGTGGCACATGGCGCCGGCCTGCCCCTGGCGGTGGACTCCACGTTCGCCACGCCGTACCTGATCCGCCCCATCGAGCACGGGGCCGACATCGTCATCCACTCGGTCACCAAGTTCCTGGGAGGCCACGGCGTGGCGATCGGCGGAATCGTCGTGGACGGCGGCCGCTTCGACTGGGCCGCCGACGGGAAGTTCCCCACCCTCTCGGAGCCCTACGACGGCTACCACGGGATCACCTTCACCGAGGAGTTCGGTCCCGCCGCCCTGTCGATGCGGGCCCGCGCCGAGGGCCTGCGCGACTTCGGCGGCTGCATGAGCCCGGCGAACGCCTTCTACCTGCTGCAGGGAGTCGAGACGCTGCCGGTGCGCATGGCGCGCCACGTCGAGAACACCCTCCGCGTCATCGACATGCTGGATGGTCACGATGCCGTCGCGTGGATCAGCCACCCGGCGCACCCCAGCCATCCGGACCACGACCTGGCGAAGCGCCTCTACCCGAAGGGCGCCGGTGCCATCCTGAGCTTCGGCGTCCACGGCGGGCGAGACGCCGGTCGGAAGTTCATAGAGGCGGTGGACCTCGCCTCGCACCTCGCCAACGTGGGCGATGCCAAGACCCTCGTGATCCACCCCGGCTCCACCACCCACCAGCAGATGAGCGCCGAGGACCTGGCCGCGGCCGGCGTCGGCGAGGAGCTGGTCCGCCTGAGTGTCGGCCTGGAGGATCCGGACGACATCTGCGACGACCTCTCCCGGGCCCTACGGGCCTCGCAGCGCTAGGGGTCGGCCGTGAAGTTCCAGGTTGACGACCTGACCGTCAACGCCGCCACCGGCGCCGTGTCCATCGAACGTGACGAGGTGGCCGACGCCCCCCTGGTGGTGCTCCTCCACGGAGCGGGCATGGACCGGACGGTCTGGTCGCAACAGACCCGGTGGTTGGCCCACCACGACACCCGGGCCCTCGCCGTGGACCTTCCCGGCCACGGCGGCTCCGAAGGTCCGGCGATCACGTCGATAGGGGAACTGGCTGCGTGGACCGCCCGGCTGGCCGAGGCCCTGGGCGGTCCGGTCCACCTGGTCGGCCATTCCATGGGCGCCTTCATCGCCCTGGAGGCGGCAGCTGCCACGCCGGACCGCATCGCCTCGGTCGTCCTGGTGGGGGTCGGGGCGGCCATGCCGGTCCATCCGGACCTCCAGACCGCGGCGGACGCCGACGATCCGCTGGCAGCGGCCCTCATGGCCGGATGGATGCACGGCCCGGACCAGCGGTTCGGCCTGAACCCCACCCCGGGGATGTCCATGACCGGTACCAGTCGTGCGGTCATCGAGGCGTGCCCTCCGGGGGTACTCGGACCCGACCTGGCTGCGTGCGCTGCCTACGGTGGAGCGGTGGATGCCGCCACGGTCCTGACCTGCCCGGTGACGATCATCCTCGGCACCCTCGACCGGATGACCCCCCGGAAGGCCGCCCAGCCGTTGCTGGATGCGATGCCCTCGGCCACCATCGTGGAACTACCCGACTCGGGACACGCTCCGATGATGGAGGAACCCGGTGCTGTACGCAGGGCGCTCGGCGACCACCTGGGGCGTCTGGCCGTCTGAAGGTCGGCCACGTGGGCCGATACCGCGAACTAGTTCTGGAGCAGCTCCCGGAACGGGGTGCCCTTCGGCGGTCCCGGCTCCTTGGGGAGGCCCAGTACCCGCTCGCCGATGATGTTGCGCTGGACCTGGTCCGTGCCGCCGTAGATGGCCGGTGCCGGGCTGAACACCGTGACCTCCTGGACGACGCCACCGGTGGCGCTCTCGCTGGCGGCGAGCATCCCGTCGGCACCGATGATGAGGTTTCCGACCTCGCGGCTCTGACGGACCATCTCGCTCATCGAGAGCTTGGCGAGGTTGCCCTCGGCTCCGGTCCGGCTCCCGCCGGACTTGGCCCTCAGCATGTTGAGGCGGTTCACCTCACCCAAGATGTGCAGCTTGACGATCTCCTGGCGGACGATCAGGTCGTCGGCGTTGCCTGCGGCCCGGGCCAGGTCGATCATGGCGTCGGTGCCCATGCCACGACCGCCCTCCCCGTCGGGGCCGCGGTTGGCCCGATCGGTGAAGTCCCCGACCCTCTTCTGGAGGCGACCGGCTATCGGGCCCGGCGGCACCGAGATCGGGTGCTTTCCTCCGCCACCCAGGCTGGCGCGTTCCACGGCGAGCGTGGTGTTGGCGACCGCCCAGCCGGCGCCCAGGCCACCGATCACGGCGTCGTGGGGAACCCTCGCCTCATCCAGGAACACCTCGTTGAAGAGGGCCTGGCCGGTCATCTCCCGCAGCGGTCGAACCTCTACGCCCGGCTGGTCCATCTCGATGGCGAAGTAGGTGATGCCCTGGTGCTTCGGGGCTTCGGGGTCGGTCCGGGCGATGAGCATGCCCTTCTGGGCCATGTGCCCGCCGGACGTCCAGACCTTCTGGCCGGTGATGATCCACTCGTCGCCGTCCCGTACCGCCTTGGCCTGCAGTCCGGCCAGGTCCGAACCGGCGCCCGGCTCGGAGAAGAGCTGGCACCAGGCGACGGTGCCATCCAGGATCTCCGGGATGTAGCGGTCGACCTGCTCGGGCGTTCCGTGTACGGCAATGGTCGGCGCTGCCAGCATCAGGCCCAGGCCTGTGGGCGGCCCGACGACGTTCGCCTCGGCCAGTACGGTCGAAACCTCTGAGGTGAGGTCACGGCCGTAACCCCTGCCGCCGGCCTCGACCGGCATGGCCGGCGAGCTCCAGCGGTCCTCGTAGAGGCGCTGCCACCACTGCAGGACCGTGAGGTCGGGATCCCAGTTCTCCTCGAGCCAGGCCTCCAGCTCGGCACGTACGTCAGCGGTGGTGATGTCACTCATGCGCGGAGTCTGCCATGCACTTCGTGATCGCGCCGAAGCGGTCAGATGCGGCATCCGTCACCTCGGGACCCGAACTTGACCGGCCCTGATCGGTAAGGTGTCGAAACACCACCACCGAGGAGGACCGACCGGTGCGCTGGTCATCGCTGTTCATCCCAACCCTGCGCGACGCCCCGGCCGAGGCCGATGCGGTCAGCCATCGCCTACTGGTACGCGGCGGCTTCATGCGCCAACTGCAGTCCGGTCACTACTCGATGCTGCCCCTGGGTTGGAGGGTCCACCAGAAGGTCGGCGAGGTGATCCGCCAGGAGATGGACGGCATCGGCGCCCAGGAGTTCCTGCTGCCGGCCATGCACCCGGCCTCGGTGTGGCAGGCCTCGGGTCGTTGGGAGTCGATGGGCGACGAGATGTTCCGCCTCACGGACCGGAAGGGAGCCGACCTGGCCCTCGGAATGACCCACGAGGAGGTCTTCGCCGGGATCGCCAGCGAGCTGAACTCCTACCGTGACCTCCCCCAGCTCTGGTACCAGATCCAGTGGAAGTTCCGGGACGAACCGCGGCCCAAGTCGGGGCTGCTGCGGGTTCGGGAGTTCGCCATGAAGGACTCCTACTCCTTCGACCTGGACGACGCCGGCCTGGACCGCTCCTTCGACCTCCACCACGACGCCTACCAGCGGATCTTCAGACGCCTCGACCTCGACGCCCTACCCGTGGAGGCCTCATCCGGCGCCATGGGCGGCAGCGCCTCGATCGAGTTCATGGTGGAGTCGCCCGCCGGCGAGGATGACGTGGCGATCTGCGGCGACTGTGGCTACTCGGCCAATGTCGAGCGGGCGACCTCTGCCCTACCCGAGGTGGAGAACCGTCCGGGCGGAGACGCACCAGAGCGCTTCGCCACCCCCGGCATCCGCACCATCGCCGCCCTGGCCGAGGCGGGACACCCGCCCGAGCACCAGGTCAAGACCCTCGTATACCGCGTGGACGGGGCGCTCACCCTGATCCTGTTGAGGGGCGACCACCCGTTCCTGGAGCAGAAGTTCGTGGACGCCACGGGCGCCGTCGAGGTGGTGCCGGCAGATGGCGACGAGATCCGGGCCGCCCTCGGCGCATCGCCCGGCAGCCTCGGCGCCGTGGGCGTCACCGATCTCACCATCTACGCCGACGAGGCCCTCCGCTCCCGCTCCGGCATGGCCACCGGAGCCAACGAGGACGACGTCCACCTCGAGGGCGTGGACGTCGAGCGCGACGTCGCCGTCGACCACTGGTTGGACCTGCGCTCGATCCTGGACGGCGAGGCCTGCGCCTCCTGCGGGGCAGCGTTGCGCATCGCCCGCTGCATCGAGGCTGGGCACATCTTCAAGCTGGGTCGCAGGTACTCGGAGGCCATGGGCGTGACCGTCCTGGACGCCGATGGCGTGAACCGGGTTCCGACGATGGGCTCCTACGGAATCGGGGTGGGTCGGGCGATGGCGGCCGTGGCGGAGACCCACCACGACGAGAACGGCCTGATCTGGCCGATGAGCATCGCCCCGTACGAGGTGGTCCTGACCGTCGTGAAGGTTGACCACGAGGAGTCGATGGGATGCGCCGAGCGTCTCTACGACGAGCTCCGGGCCGCCGGCGTGGACGTCCTGCTGGACGATCGGGATGGTCGACCGGGTGTGAAGTTCGCCGATGCCGAGCTGATCGGCATCCCACTGCGCGTCACGATCGGCCCCAGGGGCCTCGAGAACTCGATCGTGGAGCTCACCGCCCGAACCGACGGGGAACGGCACGACGTGCCCGTCGACGATGTCGTGGCACGCCTCGTGGACCTGGTCGTCACCGGCCGCTCGGCGGGCCGGTAACGTTCGACTTCCACGTACGGCCCACCCAGCCGAGGATCCCTCATGCCCAGGACGATCGATCGCACGCTTCCGATCAAGCGCTACAAGAAGGTGGTCGCCACCGTGGGGCTTCCCGGCGTCCCGGAGGGCACCGTGGGCAAGGTCCGGGTGGCCAACGGCTTCGCCTGGTACCGCTACTGGGTCGACTTCGACAACGGCGTCCGCATGGGACAGGTCAGCCACGAGCACCTCTGCCACGAGGAGGACTGGGGCCGGTTCCAGTTCGACCGGACCGAAGCCGAGCGCAGGGCACTCGAGGCCCCCGAGGATTCGGTTGACGCCGATGGAGGTGACGAGGGCGCAGAGGGTGCCGTTGGAAACCAGTTCGGCGTACCCGAGCATCTGATCCAACGCAGTCGCGACGCCCGCACACGCGTCGGCGCCTGATCTCCCCGGCGCCCCAGCCGGGCGCCACCGGTCACAGCGGATCGGCACCCATCCACGCGATATCCTGCCCCGTCACGTTTCAGCCCCGGAGGCCCCAGATGTTCAAGCCCGGCGACAAGGTCGTCTACCCGCACCACGGTGCCGCTGTCGTCGAGAAGCGGGAGAAGCGCAAGGACCCGTCCGGCCAGACCACGGAGTACCTGGTGCTCCGGATGGCCCACGGCGACATGACCCTGGCAGTGCCGGTGGCCAACGCCGAGGACGTGGGCATGCGCTGGCCCATCTCCAAGGAGGACGTCGAGGACCTCTTCGAGGTACTCCAGAAGCGGGACATCCGGGAGCCCGCCAACTGGTCTCGGCGGTTCAAGAACCACCAGGAGAAGCTGAAGAGCGGCGACGTCTACCAGGTCGCCGAGGTGGTCCGGAACCTGGCACTGCGGGACCAGGCCAAGGGCCTCTCGGCCGGCGAGAAGATGCTCTACACGAAGGCCCTGGACGTGCTCGTCTCCGAGCTGGCGTTCGCCCTGAACACCAGCGAGGACAAGGCGATGGCCACGGTCCAGGACGCCCTCTCCTAGGGAATCCCAGCCTGTCCTATGCTCGGACCGGAGCCCGGCACCCGCCGGGTCCGGTGAGCAGGAGGGACCGCCCATGACTGACGCAGCGGAGAGGCGGATCGTCGTCGGCGTGGAGGGTTCGGGCTACGCCCGGGCCGCCCTCATCTGGGCCCTCGAGGAGGCACACCACCGGGATGCCGTGGTCGAGGTCGTCACCTGCTACTCCCCCACCTACGTTCCGGCTGCGCCGGACCTCGGCTACGTACCACTCGACTCCTTCGACCTGGCGGCCGAGGTCGAGAAGATGCAGGGCGAGGTGATCGACTCGGCGGTGGCGGCCTCGAACTTCGGTGACGAGGTGGAGATCCGCCGGACCCTCCAGAAGGGTCGACCCGCCGACACCCTCATGCGCGCCGCCGAAGGCGCCGCCATGCTGGTCGTCGGCAACCGGGGCAGGGGCGGGTTCGCCGGACTGAGGCTCGGCTCGGTCAGCCAGGCCATCGCCCACCACAGCCCGTGCCCACTCGTGATCGTGCGAACCGGCCTGGTCGACGACTGACCGGGCTTCCCTCCGGCCGGGAACACCGACCCGGCGAGAAGTAGTTCAACCGGGGAGGGCAGCCAGCATCCCCGGCACCCGGATCTCCACGAACTCCCGAACCAGGTCCACGTGCGGTCCACCCGACCTTCCGTTGAGGGCAGCGGTCAGGTTCACGGTCTTCCAGAGGACCGCAGGTTCCATCCATTCTCCGTCAAGGTGCCGCCAGGCATTTGAGGCCGACAAGTCAACGAGCGCATTGGCCAGTACCGCTATCAGCTCTCCGGCCTCGTTCACGATCGGACTCCCGCTTGATCCCTTCCCGACCAGCACAGCGTCGTACTGGAGGTTGTACTGGGTCGGACTACCACCGTCCCAGGCCATAAGAACCCTCCCGCCCAGCCGGAAAATTTAGATCGGTGTGATGCGCATCACAGCATTTTGCGCGAGAGTGGTCGGCACACACCCACGACCCGTTGAGGGGGACCTGCATGAGCGGCACCGAGGAGGAGGTCGACGGGAAGCCCGTCGACCAGATCGCGAAGATCGCCGGACCGGTCGGAGGCCTATGGGTGGCCTACAACGACCACGGCATCTCTGGGGCGAGTTTCGCGAACCTGACCACCTTCGCCCGCTTCCGCGAGGAGCACCACGATCGGACCGGTAGGCCGTCGGCGCGCGCCGACGCCATGCCCGACGACCTGTTCGACGCGATCGAGCATTCCTTCAACACCGGCGATCGCAGCAGCCTGACCTTCGACCTGCGTGGTGCCACCCCCTTCCAGCAGTCCGTCTGGGAGGCATGCCTGGCCATTCCCGCAGGTGAGACCCGCACCTACGCCGACCTGGCCAGGTCGATACATCGGCCCAATGCGGTGCGGGCCGTCGGCACGGCCCTCGGGGCCAACCCGATCCCGGTGCTGATCCCCTGCCACCGGGTACTGCGGTCCGATGGGAGCCTGGGTGGCTACGCCTTCGGCCTGCCCATCAAGGAGCGCCTCCTGGACCGTGAAGCCGTGAGGGCCGCCGCCTGATTCGTCCTTCCGATGATCGATCCGGCAGAGTTCCGGTATCGACCAGCAGTGAGGACACCATGAGCGACGAACGACCACTCGACCCCGCCGACGGCGGCGTGACGACCGAGGTCCGCGGTCGGATACTCCTGATGGGCCTGGACAGGCCCGCCAAGATGAACGGCTACACGCCGCAGATGTCACGCCAGCTAGTGGCCGCCTTCGAACGGCTCCATGAGGACGATGACCTCTGGTGCGGGGTGCTGTTCGGCCACGGTGCGCACTTCACCGCCGGGCTGGACCTACCCAGGTTCCGGGATGCCATGAAGGACGGTCGGCGCTCCACCCAGGGCGAGCGGGTCGACCCGATGGCCCTGGGGCGACGCTGCTCCAAGCCGATCGTGACCGCCGTGCAGGGCGTCACCTACACGCTCGGCATCGAGATGATGCTGGCCGGCGACATCGTGGTGGCCGCCGACGACTGTCGTTTCTCCCAGCTCGAACCCCTCCGGGGCATCCACGCTGCGGGCGGTGCGACCATTCGCTTCGTGGAGCGTGGCGGCTGGGGCAACGCCATGTACCACCTGCTCACATCGGACGAGTTCGACGCCGAGGAGGCACGACGCATCGGCCTCGTCCAGGAGGTGGTACCGGCCGGCACGCAACTGGACCGGGCCATCCAGTTGGCTGAGAAGATCTGTGAGGGGGCCCCGAAGGCCGTCCAGGCCACCAAGGCCTCGTCTGCGATCTACCTCCGCGACGGGGAGGAGGCCTGCATTGCGGCACTGGGTCCGAAGCAGGCCGAGTTGGCGGCCATGGACGACGCCGAGGAGGGCGTGGCGGCCTTCCGGGAGCGTCGCACCGGCAACTTCACCGGTCGCTGAACCGGGTCCCCGCTGGGGCCGTCGAGACGCCCTGCGCTGCACCTACGGCCAGGGAACCTCGGCCAGGGCCTCCTTCAGCTCGTACTTGAGGACCTTCAGAGTGGCGTTGCGCGGCATCGGTCCGTCGTGGACCACCAACTGCTCCGGCACCTTCTGGACCATCAGCTCCGCCTCGGCGCAGGCTGCGACCATCTCGGCCTGCGTGAGGTCCTCGGCGCCATCGGCCGTCTCGACCACCGCGCAGACCCGTTCTCCCCGATCCACGTCCGGCAGGCCGATGACCGCCACCGCTGCCACCTTCGGGTGTGCGTAGAGGACGTCCTCGATCTCCCTGGCGGCGATGTTCTCGCCCTTGCGGATGATGATGTCCTTGACCCGACCGGTGAGGCTCACGTGGCCGTCGGAGCGCATGACCGCCAGGTCGCCGCTACGGAACCGCCCCTGGTCGTCGAACGCCTCGGCGTCCAATGCCGGGTCCCTGTAGCCCTTGAAGAGCTGCGGACCCGAGATGCGGACCTCCCCCTCCTCGCCCCGATCACATTCGCTGCCGTCCGGGCGACAGATGGCCACCTCGGCACCGAACACCGGGTGGCCCTCGGTGTGGGCCAGCTGGTCGTCGCTGTCGTGTGGTGAGCCCTGGCAGATCATCGGGCTCTCGGTCATGCCGTAGCCGTGGGCGACCGGGACGCCCATCTCAGCCTTCACCTCGAAGAACACCTCCGGGGGCTTGGGAGCACCGCCGCCGGAGAGCATCCGCAGCGTCGGGATGATCGGATCGTCAGGCTGCTGGCGCTGCACGCCCAGGAACATCGTGTAGAAGACGGTCGTGCCGCCGGCCATGGTCACGCCGTGCCGGCTGAACTGTTCGATGGCGGTAGCCAGGTCGAACTTCTCTAGGAGTACAGCCGGGAACCCGTTGGCAAGCAGGCAGACCAGGTAGTCGGGCCCGCCGATGTGGGCGTACGGGAAGGCGATCGACCCGACGTCGTCGGGCCCCATGTCCAGTGCCTTGGCGAGGCCCACGCCGCCGGCCATCAGGCTGGCGTCGGTGTGCAGCACGCCCTTCGGGTCCGACGTGGTACCGGACGTGTAGTAGATCCAGCGGACCAGGTCCTCGCCGTCGACCGATGCTGCGGGTAGCGCCGGCAGGGTCGCCGGGTCGCCCTCGGGTAGGCCGACCGACACGTCCAGGAGCGTCGGTGGAGCATCCAGGTCGTCCGTGACCCTCTCGGCCATCGCCTTGTAGTCGAAGCCACCCCACTCCCCCGGCGTGAGGACGAACTCGGCCCCGGTCTGCCGGATGCAGAAGCCCACCTCGCGGTCCCGGTAGATGTGGATGATCGGATTCTGGACGGCGCCGAGGCGTGACAGCGCCAACGACGCCACGACGGTCTGGATCCGGGTCGGCAGCACCCATGTGACCGGGGTGCCTTCGCCGACGCCCATCGCCACGAAGCCGGCGGCCACCCGTTCGGCCTGGTCCTTCGCCTCGCCGAAGGTGATCGTGCTGTCGCCTTCGATCAGGAAGGCGCTGTCCGGGCTGGCAGCCACCCGCCGTTCCAGGAGTTCCCAGAAGGTCCGGGCGTCGTAGATCGGTTCGCTCATGTGGTTCGGGCCCCCGGTCGGTGTCCGCTGGTGCGCCCCGAAAGGATCGCGCACCGCCGGCGGGCCGTCACCCTCGGACGACGCACGGCCGACCGCCCGGGCCGGAAGGCCGGCGGACCGCCGACCACGGACCACTCGTACACTGGCCGGCGATCCGGGATGTGGCGCAGCCAGGTAGCGCACCTGCTTTGGGAGCAGGGGGTCGGGAGTTCAAATCTCCCCATCCCGACCAGTGTTAGGGCTTTGACCTGCGGTTATGCGGGTCTGGTGGCTTTCAGACTGGTGGCCTGAAAGCCGCTGGTAGCCATTCTGGTAGCCAAACTGTGCCTCTAGGCATCTCAGCGGGACTAGTCCCACAGGACGCCTACCCGGCGGACATGGCGCACCCCTATGGCGACCTCTCCTACTACGCCATGTCGGAAGGATTCGGCGACATCGTCGAGGCGGTCTGGTGGATGGACCACTTCGAGAGCAGGAAGCAGGCGCCGTGACCGCACTCAGCCCGGCCATCCTGCACGGCTTCGAGGTGGTGATCGGCCTGATGCTGCTGGCCATCGCCGCCGTGGGCCTGCTCAAGACCGAGGAGGCCCGGGTGGCCGTCTCCAGGATCCGTCGCCCCGCCCCGACGCTGCTGGCCATCAACCTCTGCAACCCGATGGCCCTGGCCTCCTGGGCCGGCCTCATCCTCGCCCTCCCCGATTCGCTGCGCGAGCCAGGCAGCCTCCTGCCCTTCACCATCGGCGTGGTCATCGCCTCGGCTGTCTGGCACTCCATGCTGGCCCTCCTGGCGGGAACGCTGGGGCGCAGGATGGCCGAGTCGGGCCGCCGCAGGCTCATACGGATCTCCAGCGTGGCCCTCGGGATCGTCGGCGTGGTGCTCGTCGCCTGACCCGGCATCCGGATACCGGCCCGGGGAGCAGGCACCCGTAGGGTTCCCGACCCGTGGAGCTGATCATCATCCGACACGCACAGCCGGAGGCCCAGGACCTCGGAGGGGCCGGGCCAGCCGATCCACCATTGTCGGCCCTGGGCGTCCAGCAGGCGGCCGCCACCGCCGACCTGCTGGCCACTGAAGGCGTGTCCCACGTGGTCACCAGCACGATGCTCCGGGCCATCCAGACCGGCCAGCCGTTGGCCGACCTGCTGGGCATCACACCGGAGGCCATCGGAGACCTGAAGGAATCGGACCACCAACGCTCCACCTACACGCCCGCCGAGCAGATGGACGCCGACCACGAGGTCGTGAAGGAGTTCCTGGCCGACCCCATGGCCATGTTCTCCGACGGGTACGAGGCATTCAGGCGGCGGGTCAGGTCGGCCTTCGACGCGATAGTCGAAGCCAATCGTGGCGGGACGGTCGCCGTCTACTGCCACTCGATGGTCGCAGCCGTCTATCTGCAGGTGTTGCTGGGCCACGACGACCCGTTCGCCGTCATGGCCGACTACTGCGGGCTCATGCGGGTGACGGCGTCCACGACCGGCATCCGCACGCTCCGCAGCGTGAACGAGACCGGCCACCTTCGCCACCTCGGCTGATCCGGGCAACCGGACCGGAAAAGCACCGGAGCCGGCCCTGTATAGGACCGGCTCGCGTGGTACCCCGTACGGGATTCGAACCCGTGCTACCAGATTGAGAATCTGGCGTCCTAGGCCTCTAGACGAACGGGGCCCGATCCACTCCTACGCCAACGGTCCGGGGACCTGAAGCGCCTGAGCGGCGGTCATTGTAGTGACGGTGGTGGACACCGCCTCTTGCTCGGAGGGGAGGACTCGAACCCCCAATGACTGGACCAGAACCAGTTGTGTTGCCAATTACACCACCCCCGAAGGTGGCCCATAGGACCCAGACAGCCTAACGGCAGCGGTCCACGGCGCCGACCCGCGGTGACCGCCTGCCGGCACCGGAACCGACCTCAGAGTCGGGCACGGGCCCTGGCGATACGACGCAGGACCTCTGAGCGCTCCATGCACTCCGCCATCGTCTCGAACAGCGGTGGTCCGACCGTGCGACCGGTCACCGCCACCCGAACCGGCGCCTGTGCCTTGCCCAGCTTGAGGCCCAGGGACTCCCCCACCCCGGCCACGGCCGCCAGCACAGAAGCGGTGTCCCATGCACAGTCCGCCAGGACCGTGGCGGCACCATCCAGCATCTCGGCCGCCAGCGGTGCCTTCACCATGGACTTCTCCCATGACTCCGGGTCGTCCACCGGATCCTCCAGGAACAGGAAGTCCACGAACCTCGTGATGTCGCCCAGGGTCCTGAGCTTCTCCTGGACCAGGTCGACCATTACAGAGAAGAGCCCTGCGTCGAAACGCTCCGGTGGCCAGGGGGCGTCGTCGCCAACCCAGGGGGACACCCGGTCGATGAAGTCGTCCCTGTCCAGCGCCCGGAGGTGGGTGGAGTTGACGTGCTCCAGCTTCTTCAGGTCGAAGAACGCCGCTGCCTTGTTCACGTCCTGGATCCTGAACAGGTCCACGATCTCGCTCAGGGGACGAATCTCGACCTCGTCCGGCGGCCCCCATCCCAGCAGCGCCAGGTAGTTGACCATCGCCTCCGGTAGGTAGCCGCGCTCCCGGTAGTCGCCGATCGAGACGTCGTCGCGGCGCTTGGAGAGCTTCTTGCGCTGCTCGTTGACCAGCAGGGGAAGGTGTGCGTAGATGGGACGGGGAGCCCCCATGGCATCCAGCAGGAGCAGCACCTTCGGCACGCCGGAGAGGAGGTCCTCCCCGCGGATGGCGTGCGTGATGCCCATGTCGGCGTCATCCACGGCGTTGGCCAGCAGGAACATCGGCGAACCGTTGGACCTCCAGATGACGAAGTCCTCGAGGTCGTCGGTGGCGAACGACACCTCTCCGCGCACGATGTCATCGAAGGACATGGTCGCACCCACCGGCATGCGGAAGCGCACGGCCAGGCCATCCACCATGGTCGACCCGTCCACCTCGCGGTTCTCGGCATCACAGAGATAGGCCCGCCCGCTACCCAGCAGGTCCTCCACCACCTCGCGGTGACGGTCGCGCCGCTCCGACTGGAAGTACGGACCCTCGTCCCAGTCCAGGCCCAGCCACTCCAACTCGGCCAGCAGGCTGTCGGTGAGGTCGCTGCGGTTCCTCTCGGCGTCGGTGTCCTCGATCCGGAGCACGAAGGTGCCACCCACGGAACGGGCGTGCAGCCAGTTGAACAGTGCCGTCCTGGCGCTTCCGACGTGCAGGAAACCGGTGGGCGATGGTGCGAAGCGGACTCTCGATGTCACCGGGCCGAGGCTACCGGCGAGCCTGCGACGGCGATTCCGACCACCGGAACCGGGGTCGGCCGCTCAGGCCAGGCCCACGATCGTCCGCCGGATGATGCCGGCGACCGTGTCGACCAGGAGTTCGTGGGATACACCCCACCGCTCCAGGCCGTGCTGGTGGTTGGCGACGTGGGCCAGCATTCCCACCACGACACCGGCCGAGGCCATGGGATCGCCGGGGATCTTCCGTTCGGTCGCCAGGTCCATGAGGGCGGCAGTGGCGCCGGCCAGCAGGAAGCTCCGGATGTCCCGGAAGCGCAGGTCGCCCTCCATGGAGGTGAGGTCCAGCACCCTCAGCACGGGCTTGTGGCGGGTCCAGAACTCGAGCATCCCGTCGGCCACGATGTGGGCCGCTCCGTCCGGATCGGTATCCCAGTCGCGGTTCGTGACCAGCTTGCGGAGGTCGGCGTGCCACGCCTCCGACAGGTTCCCGGCGAGGGCCAGCATTGCCGACTCAACGTCAGGGAAGTACTGGTAGAAGGTGGCCGGCGAGGTTCCCGCCTGGCGTGCGATGTCCACGACCTTGAGATCCCGGTAGGCAACGGTGTCCAGCACGGCCCGGGTGGCATCCAGCAACTTCTGCCGGGTGGCCAGTCCCCGGCGCCCGGGAATGCGACCGTCCGACGCCCGCAGGTCGGTCTCCGACTCTGGGGCCCCGGTCGAAGCCACGGCGTTCGTCTCCTCGATCACGGCGCCACCGTAGTGCGCTCCAAGCATCTGATGCCGTGTCAGGTACCCAGTCCGACCATCACCGAAGCCGTGTCTGCGCCCAGCACCGCTGCCCGTGCACCAACCCGGCGGGCCCGCGGCGGGACCACCTCCACACCACTCGTCGTGTCGGGCTCCCGGCCGTCGCCGGCCAGCCACCCGGCCGTTCCCGCCAGCGACACATCCAGCAGGTGTCCCCTACCGCTGCCCAACGCCGCGAGCGTCAGGACGGCCGCCAGCAGACCCGTCGCCGGATCCGCCACAGCGTCGGCCACGAAGCCCATCGGATCCTCCAGCAGGAGGCCTCCGGATACCGCCGCGTCGTCACCGAACGCCACGCCCGACGACCGGGGCCCCGTCCGCCCGTACCCCGTGATCGAGGTCCAGACGGTGCCGGTATCAACCAGCGCCTCGACGTCGATGCCCCACTGGCCCATCACCCGTGGACGGCTGGACTCCACCACCACGTCCGCCGCCGAGACGAGGCGCTGCACCGCCTCGAGGCCGTCGGCTGCGGAAGGGTCCACCACGACCGATTCCTTGCCTGTGTTCAGGAGGTCGAAGAACGACGCTGGACCGCTCCTGGCCCCATCGGGTCGGGCCCGACTCTCGACCTTCACCACCCGGCATCCGGCCCTACGCAGCAGGTCCCCGCAGAGGGGTGCCGCCCACAGCGACCCCAGCTCGACCACGAGGGGTCGGTCGGAGCAGCGGGGCGAGGTCCCCCCGACGGTCACGGTCGCCGGCCTGGTCGGAGCTGTCCCGGGCACGCCCAACGGCACTCCCAGCAGGTCGGCGCGCCCCGCCAGCTCCGCGGAAGCCAGGCGCCCGATGAGGCGCTCGACGCTGCGCCAGTCGGTGGGATCCACGTCGGCGCCGAGTAGCGCCGGGAGGGCCGCCAGGTCGTCGGGTCTAGCCAGGTTCACGCAGACCACCCCCTCCCCGGCGGCCATCAGGTAGGCGTTACCCCCGACCGAGGTGGCGCCACGTCTGCCCATGCCAGCCAGCGCGGCACGCTCCCCCAACAGGGCCGGACCGTCCGTCGGGTCGCCGCCCAACGCCACGTAGTGGTCAGCCAGGCGTCGCATCACGTCCACGATGGCGGCCGGCGCCTGACGCGCTGCGCCGTCGGCAGGGCCCGTCAGGGCCATCGCTCCCGAGGCGGCCCAGTCCGCCGACGCGCCGGCCTCGTCGACCGGGCCTCCGGCGAGTAGGTCCTCCAGAAGCCGAACCGGGTCGGGGCCACCATCCATGCCCACCGGACGGTAGCAACGTGGCGGTGCCGGGTTCGGCCCCGGTCGCACCTCCGAGTAGCCCCGGAGGGGATCCATGAGGGAACATGGGTAGGTAGGACGGCCCCACCAGGAGACTCCCAGATGCCATCCCTGAAGCCCGGAAGCCGGTTCACCAGCAGCGTCTGCACCACCCAGGTGATCGTCGTGAAGGGTGCCGGCGAGGTCGACCTGAGGTGTGGCGGTGCGCCCATGCTCGCTGCGGGGGCCGCGACCGACGGCGGCCTGCCCGCCGAGGGGGCATCGGGCGGGACCCTCATGGGCAAGCGCTACGTGGATCCGGACGAGACCGTGGAGGTGCTCTGCACGAAGCCGGGGGACGGATCCCTGGGCGTCGGCGACGCCCTGCTCGACCTGAAGGAAGCCAAGCCCCTGCCAGCCTCGGACTGACCCGGGCCAGCAGCCCCACGACAAGGTAGGGCGACGACGTGAACCTCATGATGCTGCTGGAGATGGCAGCGGACGGTTTTGGCGACCGGGTCGCCCTCGGACCGTCTGACGGCGGACTCACCTACCGGGAGCTCTACGACTCCGCCGGTGTGGCATCAGAACGGTTCCGCGCCGATGGCGGTTCGCATGTGGCCATGGCCGACCTGTCATCGGCCGCCCTACCCGTATCGCTCTTCGGAGCGGCCTGGGCCGGCCTGCCCTTCGTGCCCCTCAACTACCGACTGACCGACGACGAGCTGGCGGCCCTGGCCTCCAGGATCTCCCCGGCGATCATCATCGTGGACCCCGACTCCCCCGATCGACTGACAGGCATCGACGGCATAGGGCTGCTGTCGCGCCACGGGCTGATGGACCTCGTCGAGGGTGCCGAACCGCCTGAACCCGAATGGGACATGAGCGGTGAGGGAACCGCCATAGAGCTGTTCACCAGCGGCACCACCGGCGAGCCCAAGGCAGCGCTGCTACGCCACCGCCACCTCGTGTCCTACGTCCTGGGATCAGTGGAGTTCATGGGCGCCCACGAGGACGAGGCCGCCCTCGTGAGCGTGCCGCCGTACCACGTGGCCGGCATCGCGGCCATCCTCTCCAACGTCTACGCGGGGCGCCGGGTCGTGCAGCTGCCCACCTTCGATGCCGGTGACTGGGTCGCCCTCGTCCGGGCCGAGTCGATCACCAGCGCCATGGTGGTACCCACGATGCTGACGCGCATCGTCGAGGTGCTGGATGCCGAGGGCCCCGACGGACCGGGGCTGCCGACCCTTCGGTCGCTCTCCTACGGGGGCGGGCGGATGCCGTCACCGACGATCCTGCGGGCCCTGGAGCTGCTTCCCACCACCGCATTCGTGAACGCCTACGGGCTCACCGAGACCAGCTCGACCGTCGCCCTGCTGGGGCCCGACGAGCACCGGGAGGCCATGGCGAGCGATGATCCGGTGGTCCGGGCACGCCTCGGCTCGGCAGGGCGACCACTGCCCACCATCGAGGTCACGATCCGGGACGACCTCGGAGACGAGGTGGCAGTGGGCCAGCCCGGCGAGATCTGGGTCCGGGGAGAGCAGGTCTCAGGCGAGTACCGGGGGTCGGCTCCACGCCTCACCCCCGACGGCTGGTTCCCCACCCACGACGGCGGCTGGATGGACGCCGACGGGTTCCTCCACGTAACGGGCCGTATGGACGATGTGATCGTGAAGGGCGGCCAGAACGTCTCCCCCGGCGAGATCGAGGAGGTCCTGGTCTGCCATCCGGCAGTGGCGGACGCGGCAGCCATCGGCCTGCCCGACATGCAGTGGGGGGAACGGATCATCGCCGCCGTGGTCCTCCACCCGGGGGCCTCGGCCAGTTCCGACGAGCTACGCGACGCCGTGCGCGACCGGCTGCGCTCCAACCGCACACCCGACCATGTGGAGTTCGTGGGGTCGCTCCCCTACAACGACACCGGAAAGTTGCTGAGGCGGGTACTGCGTTCGGACCTCGCCCACCTGGGCGACGGTTCCACGGGCTGACGGCCGCCCGGACAACGAGCAGACTGGTCGGGTGGCCATCACAGTTCCGCACCGTGTGCTCTCCGTGGACGAGGCGGCCACGCGCCTCACGACGCCCGCAGCTGACCTCGACATCGGCGTGCTCCGCGACCTGCCACTGCTGGTCGTCGAGGATGCCCACCTCCTCCCACCGGAGGCCGCCGCCTCGTTGGCCCGGCTGCCCGTCGTCTCCATCGGGCTGGCCACCCCGGGCAGCGCCCCCGCCTTCGACCTGCTGGTGGAGGATGCCGTCGACGCAGCCGGGATCGCCGATGGGATCTCCGGTACCCCCCGGGCGGCGCTGGCCTGCTGCCAGGTCCTGCGCCACGGTGAGGGCCTGGACACGCCGGTCGGGCTGCTGCTGGAGTCCACGGCCTACGGCACGCTGCAGTCAGGCGCCGAGTTCGCCAGTTGGCTGGAGGGTCGCGGGCGTCGGGTCCGGCCGGCCGAGGCCGAACCTCCAGTGCTGGTGGAAGCCGACGACGACATTGTGAGGCTGACGCTGAACCGCCCCCGACTCCGCAACGCCTTCTCCGCCGCCATGCGCGACGCCCTGGTCGAGGCACTCCGCCCGCTGGCGGCGCCGGGTGACAGCCGTCAGGTCCTGCTGACCGGCAACGGGTCGGCGTTCTGCTGTGGTGGCGACCCGGCCGAGTTCGGCACGGTCGCCGACCCGGTAGCGGCGCACCTGATCCGGTCATCAGCCAACGCCGCGCCCTGGCTGGACCGGCTGGCCGACCGGCTCACCGTCCGGGTGCACGGCCCGACAGTCGGCGCCGGTATCGAGCTGGCTGCCTTCGCCGGACGCCTGGAGGCAACCGACTCGGCAACGTTCTCCCTACCGGAGGTGTCCATGGGCCTCATGCCGGGCGCCGGAGGCACCGTCAGCATTCCGCGTCGCATCGGGCGCCAACGGACGGCCCGGATGTGCCTGGCCGGCACCACCATCGACGCCGCCACGGCACTGGACTGGGGCCTCGTCGACGCCATCGTGGAGTGAGCCACCCGCCCGCGTCACGTCAACCTGGTCCGGAGCGAACCTCCGGACGGCTGACCGGTCAGAGGCGCTCGAGGATCGTCACGTTCGCCTGGCCGCCGCCCTCGCACATCGTCTGGAGCCCGTAGCGCCCGCCGGTGCGTTCCAGCTCGTTGAGCAGGGTGGTCATGAGCTTGGCTCCGCTACAGCCCAGCGGGTGGCCCAGTGCGATCGCCCCGCCGTTCACGTTGACCTTCTCGTGGGGCACGTTGTGCTCGGCCATCCACGCGATCGGCACGGGGGCGAAGGCCTCGTTGCACTCGAACAGGTCGATCTCGTCGATCGACATCCCGGACTTCTCCAGCGCGTAGGTGGTGGCCGCTATGGGGCCGGAGAGCATGTAGATCGGGTCGTCGCCACGCACGCTGATGTGGTGGATCCTGGCCCGCGGGGTGAGACCGTGGTCGGCGATGGCCTTCTCCGAGGCCACCAGGATGGCGGCGGCACCGTCGCTCACCTGGCTGGCCAGGGCAGCCGTGATCCGGCCTCCCTCCACCAGGGGTGGCAACTGGGCCATCTTCTGGATGCTGCCGCCCCGCCGGGGACCCTCGTCCACCTCGATGCCGGCAAGCGGTGCCACCTCGCGCTCGAAGCGCCCCTCGTCGATGGCGGTGATGGCCCGCTCGTGGCTCGTGAAGGCGAATGCCTCCATCTCCTCGCGACTGATGTTCCACTTCTCCGCAATCAGCTCGGCACCCCGGAACTGCGAGACCTCCTGGGTTCCATAGCGCGCCACCCAGCCGGTGGACCCCGAGAAGGGATCCTCGTGCCCGAAGGGCCTCGCCGCCTCGAGGGCCAGGCCGATGGGGATCATGCTCATGTTCTGTACGCCGCCGGCCACCACCAGGTCCTGCAGGCCGGACATGACGCCCATCGCCGCGAAGCTCACGGCCTGCTGCCCCGAACCGCACTGGCGGTCGATGGTCGTACCCGGGATCGCCTCCGGCAGACCGGCGGCCAGCCACGCAGTGCGTGCGATGTCGCCCGCCTGGGGGCCGAGGGTGTCCACGCACCCGAAGACCACGTCCTCGACGGCCATGGGGTCCACGTCGTTGCGCGCCAGGACCTCCTTGATCACGTGTGCCCCCATGTCGGCGGGATGCACCTGGGACAGGCCGCCGCCCCGCTTGCCCGTGGGCGTGCGGACGGCATCGACGATGTAGGCCTCGGTCATGGGATCTCCTGGTGGATCTGGGGCACGTAGATCTGGATGAAAATCGTACGGGGTGGAGCGACCGATTACCGCTACCGGGGCTCTCGGGGCAGGCCCAGCACCCGTTCGCCGATCACGTTGCGCTGCACCTGGTTGGAGCCGCCGTAGATGGTGTGCGCCCGGCTGTAGAGGAAGGTGCGCTGGAGCGGGTCGAGGTGGTAGCCGATGCCGAGGGGATCCTCCAGGGGCGGCGTGGCATCCATGCCCACCATGGCGCTGGCCCCGCGGACCCGCATTCCCAGCTCGCCGAGCCTGCGGTGCCACGACGCCCAGTAGAGCTTGCCGATCGACATCTCCGGCCCCGGTACCCCGTCGGCCACGAGCGCCGTGAGCATCCTGAGCTGGTTGTAGCGGAGGATCTCCAGCTCTGAGTAGGAGCGCATCAGGTCCTGGCGGAGCGGCGGGTCATCGATGGATCCGTTGCTCCGGGCCAACTCGAGGAGGGAATCCAGCTCCCTGCGGTAGCCGGTCTGCTGTCCCAGGGTCGATGCCCCACGCTCGAACCCGAGGGTTCCCATAGCCACGGCCCAACCGTTGCCAGGCCCACCGACGACCATCCCCGCGTCGGTCCCGGCATCGTCGAAGAAGACCTCGTTGAACTCAGAACCGCCCGTCACCTGCACGATCGGTCGGACCTCGACCCCCTGCTGGTCCATCGGTACCAGCAGGTAGGAGAGGCCGGCGTGGCGTTCGCTGGACGGATCGGTCCGGCACAGCACGAACGCCCACTGGGCGTACTGGGCCAGCGAGGTCCACGTCTTCTGGCCCGTCACGAGCCACCTGTCGCCGGAGAGTCGGGCCCGGGTGGAGACGTTGGCGAGGTCGGATCCGGCGTTGGGCTCCGAGTACCCCTGGCACCAGTGCTCGGTGCCGGAGATGATCGGCGGGATGAACCTCTCCTGGAGTTCCGGGGTGCCGAAGGCGACCAGCGTCGGACCCAGGAGCGTCAGGCCGATGTTGGGGATGCGCCCGGGCGCCCTGGCCTCCACGTACGTCTGGTGGAAGACCACCTGTTCGGAGAGGGAGGCGTCACGGCCGCCGAGGTGGACGGGGTAGTCGAGGCCCAACCATCCACCCGTGGCCAGCTCGCGTTCCCACTCCAGGAGGCGCTCCGGTTCCACGTCCTCCTGGCCCACGCCTCCCCTGCCGCGCAGTCCGGCGTTGGCTCCCCCGAGGTGCTCCTCCAGCCAGGTCCGGACCTCCTCGGCGAATGCCTCCTCGGCAGCGGTGCGGGCGAACTCCATGGTCTCCGACGGTAACCGGGTCGACTCAGGCCCTCGGTACCAGCAGCCTCGCCAACGTTGTGCAGATGCCGTCGAGGCGGTCGGCGCAACGCCCGTACGACTCCAGGGACTCCCCGTAGGGATCGGGAACCTCGTCTGCCACGCGGCCCGTGGTGAAGTGGCCTCCCCGGGCTGCGTCCATGGCCCCCACCCAGGCGACCACGCCGCCGTCTCCGACCGGCCCCACCCCTGCGCCGAGGCGTGCCACCTCGCCCGCCAGGAAGGTGCGCGACCGGGCCGTCGGAACCATCGCCGTCACCGCCGCCTCGTGCCTACGGGTCATGGCCACGATCAGGTCGGCGTCGGCCACCGATTCGGTCGTCAACGCCCTGCTGCGATGGTCCGCCAGGTCGATGCCCCGGTCGGCCAGCACCTCCACGGCCTTGTCCGTGGCCGGAGAACCCCCGCCCCCGGTGCCCGCCGAGGCCACGACAAAGGCATCCCCACCCCTCTGCCGGAGGTCGTGGCCCAGCAGCGCCTCCGCCATGGCGGACCTGCAGGTGTTGCCGGTGCATACGAACAGGATCACCGTGCCGACCGTACCCGAGGTCTGGTTCGTCGCCCGACGGACCCACGGGCCTAACGTCGCCGCAGCAACCCCGATGCGACCACGACGGAGGGCACCCAGATGGCAGGACCGATGACCGGCGTGAAGGTCGTGGAGCTGGGCGTGTGGATCGCCGGGCCTGCAGCCGGCGGCATCCTCGCCGACTGGGGAGCCGACGTGGTCAAGTTGGAACCACCGTCGGGTGATCCCTGTCGGATGTTCCAGCGCATGCTCGGCGGCGACCTTCCCACCAACCCGGTGTTCGAGATGGACAACCGTTCCAAGCGCAGCATCGCGGTCGACCTCACGACCGCCGAAGGCCTGGGTGTGGCCATGGACCTCCTGGTCGACGCCGACGTGTTCATCACGAACCTCCGGGTCGGCGCCCTCCGGCGCCTGGGCCTGGACCACGAGTCGCTGTCAGAACGGTTCCCCAGGCTGGTCTACGGGCAGGTCACCGGCTACGGCCGTGAGGGAGAGGACGCCGACCGGGCCGCCTACGACATCGCAGCCTTCTGGGCCCGGGCGGGCCTGGCCTCGTTGCTGACGGTTCCCGGCGGCGACCCGCCGTTCCAGCGCGGCGGCATGGGCGACCACTCCACGGGCATGTCGGCAGCCGCTGCGATCTCGGCCGCCCTCTTCGACCGGGAGCGGTCCGGCAGGGGCCAGCTCGTGGAGACCTCGCTGATGCGCCAGGGTGCCTACACCATCAGCTTCGACCTGAACATCCTGTTGATGTGGGGAGCGACGCTGGACGTGGGCGTGCGGGCCACGATGGGCAATCCGGCCATGAACAACTACACGGCAGGCTGTGGCCGGCGATTCTGGATCGTGGGCCTGGATGGCGAGCGACACTGGCCGCCGCTGGCCAGGGCCGTCGGGCATCCGGAGTGGCTCACCGACGAGCGCTTCGCCCGTCCGGGCAACCGGGCCGCCAACGCCGCCGAGCTGATAGCCATGCTGGACTCGATATTCGCCACTCGCACGCTCGACGAGTGGTCCGAGGTGTTCAAGGGCGAGCCCGACTTCTTCTGGGCACCGATCAACACGCCCGACGACCTCCTGGCCGATCCGGCGTTCCACTCGTCGGGTGCGCTCGTGGACGTGCCGGACGACGTGGCCACCACCACGATGGTCGCCACCCCTGTCGACTTCCACGGCACGCCGTGGGAGGCCAGGTCCACTGCACCCGAACTGGGCCAGCACACCCTCGAGGTGCTGGCGGAACTGGGTCGCACCGAGGCTGAGATCGCATCGATGGTCGCCACCGGGGTGGTCTTCCTGCCGGAGGACGACTCCTAGGAGGAGACGACTCCCGACTGGACGGGTCTCCTAGGAGGCCAGGTCCGCCATGGCCACGGCGATGGCCGCGATGTCGGCCTCCCGGGCCGTACCGCTGGACGCCACGGAGGGTGCGAAGTGCCAGTAGCCGTGCACCTGGGAGTCGTGTCGACAGAGGGTGACGGGCACCCCGGCCCCGGCCAGCACCTCGGCGTATCCGAGGCCCTCGTCGCGCAGCGGGTCGAATCCGGCCACGCTGACATGGGCCGGGGGTAGGCCGGCGTGGTCGGTGGCCCGGATCGGTGCAGCCGACGGATCGCCGACAAGTAGGTCGGTGTCGCCGTAGCAGTCGGCGAACCAGCGCATGGTCTCGAGGGACAGGAAGTACCCGGTGGCGTTCTCCTCCAGCGACGGCCAGCGACCCGAGTCGTAGTCGAAGTCCACAGCCGGATAGATGAGTACCTGGAGGGCAATGGCCGGCCCCGAGCGGTCCCGGGCCAGCAGCGAGACCGCTGCGGCGAGGTTCCCGCCGGCACTGTCGCCGGCCACCACCAGTCGGTTGACGTCGACGTCGAGGTCATCGGCGTTGTCGGCAACGAAACAGACCGCCGCATAGGCGTCGTTGAGGGCAGCCGGGAACCGGTGCTCGGGGGCGAGCCGGTAGTCGACCGAGACGACCACCGCGCCGGTCCCGGCCGCCAGCGCCCTGCAGGGCTCGTCATGGGTTTCAAGGTCGCCGATGGTCCATCCGCCGCCGTGCAGGTAGACGACCACGGGTGGCAGCTCCCCCGCCCCATGTGGCCGATACGACCGGATGGGCAGGTCGCCGCCGTCCGGTCCCGGGATGACCCGGTCCACGACCTCGGCCATATCCGCACCACCCTTGGCTGCGAGGGCCGAGTAGCCGGCACGCATGGACTCGGGCGTCACCTCGTCCATGGGCAGGCGGACCGCGTCGGCCAGCGCCATGAGGGCGACCAGGTCGTCGGCTACCGGCACGCTCCTGCTCAACTCCCGGCGGCCAGCCGGTCGGACTCGTACTGGTACTGCGGGGTGTCGAGGCGTTGGTTTCGATCGTCGCGGCCATCGCCGGTTCCCACGCCAGTCGATGTGGCGAACCGCTTCCACGAGCCGTCGGCGTCCCAGGCGACCCCGAGGTCGGTGATCGTGCCCGCCTCGTCCATCGCCTCGGCTGCAGCGAACGCCCTTCGAAGGAGGTCCCGCTGGAACTCCGGGTCGTGGGGCCTACCGACGGTGTTGCCCAACGGCAGGTCCACGAAGGTTGCCCGGGGCGGGTTCACCAAAGCAGTGATGCTGTAGGCCGCGGTGAGGCAGATCGTCGGCACCCCCGCTTCCTCCAACGCCCTCGCTACCAGACCCACGGTCTGGTGGCAGACCGGTCAGACGGGCACCAGCAGCGCCACGTCGACCTCGCCGGCGTCGCGCATGGCCAGTACCTCGGCGACGACGGCCGGGGCCAGTTCCTCGACCGTCCGTCGAGCCGAGTAGATGCCACCCATGCAACCGATGGCGGTCGGCGCCAGCCCGCCGATGACCCCGAGATCGACCAGCTCGCGCAGGCGGTCCACCGGGAAGACGATGTTGGGGTCCTCGCGCGCCGGCACCAGGTCGTAGGCGAAGTGGGTGACGCGGATGTCGGTCGCCGGTTCCGACGTCGGGATGCGACGGATGCCGGTGTCGTCCTTCCAGTGGAACGCAACCTGGCCGCTCAGGTAGGCGCCACCGGATCCGATGAGGGCCACCTTGGACTCGGACATGGGGGCCCGAAACGGGGTCCACGGCGGGGTGTCGGGCCGCTCGGCCCACTGGTACAGCGGATAGCCGAGCTCGTCGTACTGGGCTCGGGTGAGGGCGATGTAGTCGACCGGCATGCTGGCATCCACGACCCAATGGTGCCATGGCAGCCGCATGCGTCTGGGGTCAGGCGGGCGCTCGGCCCTCCCCACCGGTCGCGGGACTGATCATGAGAGGATGGACACTGAGAGTTATCACTCGTACAATCATCGGATGGCCACCGCACCAGGACTCCCCGACGGAGAGCAGCTGACCGTCGACCGGGTGGCCGCCATCAGCGGCCTGGGCGTTGACACCATCCGCTACTACCAGCGCCTCGGCCTCCTGGAGTCCCCCGTCAGGCAGGGACGCAGGGCCCTCTACTCCCGGTCCCACCTGGAGAGGCTGGCCGAGATCCGCCACCTGGCCGACGAGGGCTTCTCCCTCTCCCAGATCGCCACGCTGGACGCATCCTCCCGGGATGGCGACCTCGGACGCCTCGCCGAGGCGAGCCGTTCCAACAGGCTGACCCGTCACGAGGTGGCCGACCTGGCCGGCGTGCCGGAGGGGCTCGTCTCACTCCTGTGCGACAACGGGATCCTCGAACCGGTCACCACAGACGGCGAGCCGCTCTTCGACGAGAGCGCCGTGCCGATGGTCAGGGCCGGCCTGGCCATCAGCGCCGCCGGCGTACCCCTCGACGAACTGGTGTCCCTGGCAGCCGACCACAGCGCCAACGTGGCCCAGGTGGTGGATCGTGCGATAGCCCTGTTCGAGGACCACGTCACGGCCGGCACCGACGGATCTGACGATGCCCTCGTCGAGGTGGTCCGATCCCTGCTCCCGGCCGTGACCCGCCTGGTGGCGCAGCACTTCAACCGGACTCTGGTGAACCGGGCACTGGACCGTGTGGCCGACGGCGACCGACGGTCCCTTGCCGACGCCCTGGCGGCCGCCGACGCCGACCGCCTGGAGGTGGTCTGCAGATGGCCCTGAACGAGTTGGTTCCGGAACCCGCACGGCCCATCTCGGCAACAGCCACCGAGGTCCACACCGGTCCTGCCACGGACCCGCTGGCGTGGCTCGCCACGACGCCACACACCGACGAGCGCTGGTACTGGGAGGTCCCGGAGGACGACACCGCCTGGGTGGGCATGGGTAGTGCCGCAACCGTCTCGACATCCGGCCCCGGACGCTTCGACGAGGCGGCACGCGAAGCCGACCAACTCCTCAGCGGGCTGCGGGTGACCGGACCGCCGGACGCCCCACTCCCCCGCCTGGCCGCCGGCTTCGCCTTCGACGACACGGCACAGTCCGGTCCCTGGGAACCCTTCGGCGATGGCCGACTCGTCCTTCCCGCCGTCCAGGTGCTCCGCCGGGGTGGCCGCACCTGGGTGATCCGCATCGACGGCCATGACCGGCCCACACCGGTGATGGTGGCACCCGATCCTGCCGGTTCCATCGAGGTCGACGCAGCCGACTGGGCCGACGAGGCATCCCGGGCCCACTACCGGCACCTGGTCGAGCTGGCGCTCGAGGCCATCGAACGCGGCGAGCTGGTGAAGGCGGTGCCATGTCGATCCCTGCGCCTGGAGCGTCGCCCCGACGTGGTCCGCCTGCTGGCCACGCTGCGCAGCACCTACCCGGCGTGTGCCACCGTCGGCGTTTCGATCGGCACCACCTCCTTCGTGGCAGCCACCCCAGAACGCCTCGTGGCAGTCGCAGGCGATCGCCTCCACACCGCGGCGCTGGCCGGCTCTGCTCCGCGGCACGCCGACCCGGCCATCGATGCCGCCCTCGGACAGGGACTCCTGACCAGCCCCAAGGAACGCTCCGAGCACGCGGTCGTCGTCGACGCCATCGATCACGCACTCCAGCGACTCGGCATGGTCGACCACCACCCTGCCGACCCGGTCCTACTTCGACTGCACGGCATCCAGCACCTGCACACCCCTATCGATGCCCGACTGCCTCGGGGGATCGGCCTGTTCGACGTGGTCGGCGCCCTTCACCCGACGCCGGCCGTTGCGGGCCACCCCGGTGGCCGGTCCGCCGAACTGCGCTCCACCCATGAGGGCATGGACAGGGGCTGGTTCGCCAGCCCGGTGGGCTGGCTGGACTCCTCGGGGGACGGCGAGTTCAGGGTGGCACTCCGCTCCGCCCTGATCACAGACGTCGACACCACCCTCTACGCAGGAGCCGGCGTCGTGCGTGGCTCCGACCCGTCACGCGAGCTCCTGGAGACCGACGTGAAGCTCGGGGCGCTGCTCGGCCCCGTCATCGCCACGTCGGATACCCGGTGAACGGCACCACGCTGCCGGCAGCCGACCCGACGGCCACACAGGCCTGGTGTCGGGCCTTCCTCGCCCAGCTGGTGGCCTGCGGCGTGCAGCACGTGGCCGTGTCACCGGGCTCGCGCTCCACGCCGATGACGGTGGCCGCCGACCGCACCGACGGCCTCGAGCTCTCCGTGCACCTGGACGAACGGTCCGGAGCATTCTTCGCCCTGGGCCTGGCACGGGCGTCGCGACGCCCGGTGGCGGTGTTGTGCACCTCCGGAACCGCAGCGGCCAACTACCTGCCGGCAGTGGTGGAGGCATTCCACTCGGGTGTCCCACTACTGGTGCTCACCACGGACCGTCCCCCGGAACTGCGCGGCATCGGCGCCCCCCAGACCATCGACCAGATAGGCCTCTACGGCACCCACACCCGGTGGACAGCCAACGTCGGGACGGCCGGAAGCGAGGCCCCCGGAGAGGCGGCCTCGCTGGCACACCAGGCGGTGGTGCGGGCCACACGCCAGGCGCCGGGCCCGGTACACGTCAACATCGGGCTGAGGGAACCGCTGGAACCGCCGGCCCAGGACCCGCCACCGGTCGGCCTGCTTCCCATGCCACCGGAGCACGCCACGGTGGAACCGGGACCGCTTCTTGAACTGCTGGGAACCGAGCGGGGCCTGCTGGTCGCCGGACCCATGGATACAGACGGCCCGGGGGTGGAGGCAATTGCCGAACTCTCGCGTCGGACCGGCTGGCCGATCCTGGCCGACCCCGCATCGGGGCTACGTCGCGGTCCGCACACCTCGCAGACCCCGGTGGTGGCCAGCGGCGACCACCTGCTGCGATCCACCTGGGCTGACGACCACCGTCCCGAGGTGGTCGTCCAGATGGGCGCCATGCCCACCAGCAAGGGCTACCGCCTGTGGCTGGACCGGGTCGGAACCGACCGTCTCGTAGCCGTCGACCACCTGGGCCGGTTCCCGGACCCCGCACACCGGGTCACCGACCGGGTGGCGGCCGAACCGGGACGCCTGGCATCCGAACTCCTCGACCACCTCGACGGCGCCGAGCGGAGCGGACCGTGGACGACCACGTGGACCGACGCCGACTCCACCGCCATGTCGACCGTGCACGCCATCGCCGACGACGGACCCTTCGACGAACCGGGAGTCGTCACGGCGTTGCACCACAGCCTGCCTGCCGGGGCGAACCTCGTGGTGGCCAACTCCATGCCGATCAGGGACCTGGACGCTTTCCTCCCGACCGACGAACGCCCACTCCGGATCCTCGCCAACAGGGGAGCCAACGGAATAGACGGAATGGCCTCCACGGCCCTCGGCGTGGCAGCCGGTTCACCTGAACCGACCGTCCTGTTCACCGGCGACCTGGCCCTCCTCCACGACCTGGGTGGGCTGCTGGCCACCCGCCGCCTGGGGCTGGACCTGACCGTCGTCCTGGTCGACAACGACGGTGGAGGGATCTTCTCGTTCCTACCCATCGCCGACAGCGACCAGGTGGACCACCACCGCCTGTTCCACACGCCGCACGGCCTGGACCTCGGCGGTATCGCAGCCCTCGCCGGGGGCCGTCTCCACGAGCCCACCGACGCGACATCCCTGGAGGAGGTCCTGGGTTCGGCGCTGGCCAGGCCCGGACTGGACCTGATTCGCATCACCGTGGATGCGGCGACCAACGTCGGCCTCCACCGGGCGGCTGCCAGCGCCGTGCAGCGTGCCCTGATCGGCGACGGAGGCTGAGATGGCGTCCGACCGATCAAACGACCTGCACGTCGAGATGGACGGGGATGGTCCCCCGCTCCTCCTGCTGCACGGCTTCACCGGTGGCGCCAGGACCATGTGGCCCCTTGGCCGCAGGCTCGCTCCTGTCCGCCACGTGGCAGCCGTGGACATGCCCGGGCACGGTCGGACCGGCATGCCCGCGGATTCCCAGCTATTCGGTTTCGAGCACACCGTTGACGCACTGGCCCGCCTACTCGAGCAACGCGACCACATGCCGGCCGACATCGTCGGATACTCGATGGGTGGACGGATCGCCCTCGGCCTGGCGGTGCGCCACCCGGAGCACGTGGCCTCGTTGTCGCTCATCGGGGCCTCGGCTGGCATCTCCAATGGGGTCGAGCGGTCGGCCCGACGCCGCTCCGACGACGACCTCGCCGAGGACCTCCTGGACCACGGCCTCGAACAGTTCGTGGACCGCTGGATGGCCAGCCCGTTGTTCGCCTCCCAGGTCCGCCTCGGGCCTGATGCACTGGCCGATGCCCGGGCCCAGCGCATGGACAACGACCCCGAGGGGCTGGCCGGCAGCCTGCGGGGTGCCGGAGCGGGTAGCCAGCCCTCCTACTGGCACGACCTGGCCGGAATACACGCCCCGACCCTGCTGGTGGTGGGCGACGAGGATCCGAAGTTCAGGGCCACCGCGATGCGCCTGGCGGCAGGCCTCCCGCAGTCGACCATCTCCGTCGTGCCGGAGGCCGGACACGCACCACACCTGGAGAACCTGGAGAGCACCTCGGCAGTCATCCTCGGATTCCTCGCCGAGCTCGACGAGGGCCGGCAGGCCGCCGGTGGATGGGGTCCGAAGCGGTGAGGATCGCCGAGGCCAGGGTGGAACGCAGGCTGCTGCGCTACCACTCCCCGATCGTCACCGCCCACGGCACCATCGGCGACCGATGGACGGTCCTGCTGACCCTCGTCGACGAGGACGGCAACATCGGGGTGGGCGAAGCCGCACCGCTGGCCGGCTTCACGCCAGACACCGTCGAGGCAGCCGAGAGCGCTCTGCGCCGGTGGGCTGCTGACCAGACCGACGGCGGCGACCATCCCGCATCGGTGACCGCCGGGGCCGCCATCGACTCGGCCCTACTGGACCTCGCCGCCCGGATAGCCGGCACCACCGTCCACCGCCTCCTGGCCCCCGAGAGCCCCGACCGCCTGGCCGTCTCAGCCCTCGTCACCGGCACAACGGTCGAAGCCATCGCCGCCTCCGCTGCCGCAGCAGTAACTGCCGGCCACGGCACGGTCAAGGCCAAGGTCGGTACCCATGGGATAGACGGCGATGTCGACCGGATATCGGAGGTGCGGTCCCGGATCGGCCCGGACGTCCGGCTGAGGCTGGACGCCAACGGGGCATGGGGGGTCGGAGAGGCCCTCCGACACCTGGACCGCCTCGCCGCATTCGACATCCAGTTCGTGGAGGAACCGGTGGCGGGCCTCGACGATCTGGCCGAGGTCCGCCTCTCCTCAGCGGTGCCGATCGCCGTGGACGAATCGGCCGCCACCATCGACGACATCCGTCGTGCCGTGGACTCAGGCGCAGGTGACCTGATGGTCCTGAAGCCGTCGGCGATCGGTGGGCCATCGGAGGCCGCCAGGGCAGCAGCCATCGTCCGCAGTGCCGGGTTGGACGTCGTGGTGACGTCCCTCCTGGAGGGCTCGGTCGGCATCCGTGCCGCCGCCCACCTGGCATCGGCCATCGGCGCCCTGGACCCGGCTCCCGGGCTGGCGACAGCCACCCTGCTGGCCGTCGACGTGGCCACGCCGTTCCTACCGGTCAACGGCGAGCTCCTGCTGGGCTGATCCACCGGAGCGTTATCCCGATCCCGACGTCGATCGCCCCGGCCGGTCGCATTTCGTCCCAGCGCCCGGTCGGCTATCCCAGGGACAGCCTGATCGTGCCCCCCAGGTCGTCGCCGGAGACCTCCTCGCCGAGCGCCGCCTCTGACTCCCGGGCCGCCGCCGCATAGATCCCCTTCGACATGAGGGACTGTTCAGCGGCCCGCCTCAGCCAGTAGACCTCGGCCCGGGCACGCTGGGCACCCTCGTGCATGGGCTCAGCGGCGACCGCCATCTCCACCAGATGGCATGCGAGGCGCAGGTCGCCCGCCTCGGCCAACTCCCTGGCACGGTCGATCAACGCCTCCACCGAACCGGCCAACGCCACCACCTCGGCGGCCAGCGCCGCCTCGCGGGCGGGCTTCAGGTTGGCTGCGTTGCCGTCCCACCAGCCGCCGAACTGCCGGTACACGTTGCGGACCACGAACTCCGGTTCGTCGTACTGGGGTGCCAGCCATGGACGGTCCACCAGGTGCTCGGGCACCCGCACCTCGTGGATGATCGTGTCGATGGTGGCACCCTCGTTCATGAGCTCGAGGGTGCGTCCGGCCAGGTGCTCCAGGGCCTCGGCGATGTCTCCCAGCACCAGCTCGACACGCTGACGTCCGATTATCGGAAGGCCATGGGCCGGGTAGACCCGCTCGACGCCCACGGCCAGCATCTCGCGCATTGCCGCCGCCCACTCGATCGGATAGCGCTGGACCTTCTGGGGGTTGCCGGCATTGGGGAACACCCATGAGGTGAAGTCACCGGTGAAGGCGGCCCGGTTCTCGGCGTCCCAGCCCCAGGCATGGTCATCGGTCTCGCCGCGGGCGTGTCGGAGCTGGATGGTCCGCCCGCCTACCTCGAACGACATCTTGTCCCTGAACACCTCGTCCGGGTCAGCCACGTCATCCGGAAGGAACTTCGGGCCGTTCCCCGCTATGCCGAGGTCCTGACGGTTGCGGACCCCGCCGAACTGCCGACGGTTGATGATGATGTTCCAGTCGCTGGTGGTCCGGTAGCGCTCGAAGCGGGCCGGCAGGGCCTCGTGGGCCAGGAACCTGGGGCGCACATGGCCCCTGGCGGCAGCGTCCGCCACGAAGGCGCCGCTCCCACCGACGTGGTCGAGGTGGCCGTGGGTGTAGACGAGGCTGTGGATCGGCTGGTCGCTCCAGGACCTGAGGGCCGCCACCACGTCGGCACCGTGCCTCACCCCGCCGGCATCGAAGCAGACCAGGCCCTCGTCGGTCCTGATGATCCAGCAGTGCGAGAACGATTCGACCACGGCCACGTCGTCGTCGATGACCGACAGCTGGTGGGTGACCCTGTTGTGCGGTGCCTCCGCCACCCCCGAGTCGATGACCCGGTTGGCGACGTCGACCGGATGCATGGACGGTCCGCTCATGGTGCTTCCCTCGACTCAGGAGTGTCGTCTCGAAGTATGGCAACCGTCGCTGTCATGGCAGGTAGCCGAGCGACCGCAGGTTGCCGTCGACCAACCGGACCGCCCTCTCGGTGTCCTCGAATAGGCAGAAGTGGCCGCCATCCACCAACTGGAGGTCCACGCCCAGGGCATCGGCCTGGGAGGCGAACCACGACGGGTCCAGGTCGGTGTGCGTTCCGGCCATCACCGCCGACGGGCTCGTCACCCGTTGCAGTGCCTCGAATGCCTCGACCGGACCGTGGAAGCGCTCCGAACCGAAGACGAGGGCCTCGGTCTCCGGCCGACAGGCCAACTCGACCGTTCCGTCCTCCCTGTCGCGGAAGCCCCATCGCACGTAGCCGGCCAGTGCCTCAGGATCCAACGCCTCCATCGGCGGCCTGGAGCCGTAGGAGACCAGCACCGCCTCCCGGTCGTCCCAGACGTCGCGTCGACGACGGGCACCGATGGCCAACGGGTGGTCGGCTCCGACGGCACCGAAGTGCTGCTCCTCACGGGCCCCGGCCTCGATGGCGATGGCCTCACAGAGGACAAGGGCGGCGACGCGCTCCGGTGCTGCGACGGCCACCTCGATGCCAACGGCCCCGCCTAACGACACCCCCAGGATGGCGAAGTGGTGGATGCCCAGATGGTCGGCGACCGCCAGCACGTCGAGAGCGATGGCGTCATTGCCGAGGAGGCCGGAATCCGTCACATCGTCGCTGCCTCCGTGCCCCCGGAGGTCGATGCCGACGACCCTGCAACGGTCGACCAGCCCACGGGCCAGGGGGTCGTACACGCCGGCGCAGAACCCGTTCGGATGCAGGAGGAGGAGTGGCGGGCCCGTGCCTCCCCAGTCCAGGTAGGCGATCCCCAGGCCATCGCTGACCACACGGCCGGCGACCGGCGAGTCGGTCACCGGTGGCACGTCCTACGATCATCTGAGGGGCACGGCGTGGACATGGGCGGCAGTCTCGCTGACCATCCGGCCCTGTGACGAGGCGAGAAGTCGACACACATGCACGAGAAGCCACCCCGAGGAAGCCACCCGGCGTGGGCGGTGCTGGCCCTCTGCCTGCTGCTGGGGGCCTGCGGCGGAAACGAGGCCGATCCGGCACCGGCCACAGTCCGTCACCTGGTCCCCCGGGTGGTTGCCACCCATCCGCACGACCTCGAGGCCTACACCCAGGGTATGGAGCTGGTCGACGGCGTCCTGTACGAGACCACCGGCCGGTACGGCGCATCGGGCATCCGGGAGGTGGACCTGGCCACCGGCAGGGTCCTGCGCTCGGCGCCACTGGACGACGGCTGGTTCGGGGAGGGCTTCACCTCCCTGGGAGACGGCAGGGCCGTCCAGCTCACCTGGAAGTCCGGCAGGGCAGTCGTCTGGGACCTCGCCACCTTCGACCTCGTAGGCACCTTCGCCTACGGCGGGCAGGGCTGGGGCCTCTGCCGCCTGGACGCCGAGACCCTCGTCATGTCGGACGGCACCGACACCCTGGCCCTGCGGGACCCCACCGATTTCCATCGTCTGGAGCGGGTACGGGTGACCCTCTACGGGGAGCCCGTGGACCGCCTCAACGAGCTGGAGTGCGTGGACGGCACCATCTGGGCCAACGTCTGGCAGACCGACCGGATCATGGCGATCGACCCGACCACCGGCCTGGTCGGTGCCGTCGTGGACGCCTCCGGGCTGGTTGCCGACCGATCGGGCTTCGGGGTGGACGACGTGCTGAACGGCATCGCGCATGATCCGGACTCGGGCAATTTCCTGCTCACCGGCAAGCGCTGGCCGGTGCTCTTCGAAGTGGTCTTCGAGCCCGCCCCGACCGGCTGACCAGGCAGACCGCTACGACCGGTCAGGCGAACCTGGCCTCGATGTCCTCTTCCGTCCAGAACCCGGCAGAGGGCCTGTCCGGTGAGGTCCCGGCGTAGTGGCGGAGCCGCACCAGCGCCTCGTCGTCGAACATCTCCAGGACGTCGAAGAAACCGGTGCCGCCGGCGGCCCTCAGCGCCCGGTCGCCCTCGGCACCCTTCTTCGGCAGGCGAGGGGTGAGGATCAGCAGTCGGGGCCGATCCCGTAGGTCGTCCCCGGCGTGGCCGTTGGCCAGCACATGGGCCCTTCCGAGGGTCCGCCAGAGCACGTCGATCCGGCGCATGCCGGGACGGGCGTTGGTGAACGCCCCGGCCACGTCGACGTACCACTGCCGGCCCATGGCGGCATCCGAGACCAGGAACGGGAACTGCAGGCCCAGGTCGCGTCGGGCCACGCCCGCCTTCACCACCTCGAAACCGGCCTCCACGAGCAGCGCCTCGGCGATGTCGGCCACCTTCTTGCCGCTCGCCGTGGCCCGGGTGAGCAGGTGGTCGGTGGCCCGCTGCCCCTCGCCGGTGGGGCCGTCCATGGCTTCGAACAGGCCGCCCTGGGTGGCGGAGTCACCGCTCAGGTCGCGGCGTCGCCACGCCTCCGGTCGCACCTCCTCCAGGCGGCGGCGTTCGTCCTCGAGACGCTGCTTGGCCAACGTCACGTAGGCGGGGTCCAGGTCGTACCCGACCCCCCTGCGGCCGGCCCGCTGTGCGGCCACGAGCGTCGTGCCGGAACCCAGGAACGGGTCCAGGACCATGTCGTCGCGATAGGTGTAGAGGTCGATCAGCCTGCGGGGCAGCTCCACCGGGAACGGCGCCGGATGACCCACCCTGGAGGCCTGTTCGGCGTCGATGCGCCAGACGTCGAGGGTGGCCTCCATGAACTCGTCGGTGGTGATGGTGCTCTCCGAGGGAAGGCCGTCCGACTGTCGCTGCGCTGCCGTGCGGGCACGATCGAAGCGACCCTTGCTGGCGATGACGACCCTCTCGGTCATGTCGCGCAGCACGGGGTTGGCGGCCCGCCGGAAGGATCCCCACGCCACCGATCCGGTGGCCCCCTCGGCCTTCTGCCAGACGACCTCGCCACGCAGCAGCAGGCCAAGCTCGTCCTGGAGGATCCGGATCACGTCGGCGGAAAGGCTGCGGTACGGCTTGCGGCCCAGGTTCGCCACGTTCACAGCGATCCGTCCCCCCGGCTCCAGGACCCGTACGCATTCGGCGAACACGTCGCGGAGCATCTCGAGGTACTCGAGGTACGAGGTGGGCACGCCGTCGCGTTCCATCTCCAGCTCGTAGTCCTTGCCCACGAAGTACGGAGGCGAGGTGACGACCAGGGCCACCGAGGAGTCCGGCAGCTGGTGCATGTCCCTGGCGTCGCCGTTCAGGCACCCGTCGCCCAGGTCCGGCGCCTCGACCACGACGTCGTCATCGGAGAGGACGGGGGCTGTGAAGCGGGAGTAGAAGGAGGAGGAGTCGTGGTTCTCACGACGCCCCACGCCGAACGCCGTGGTAGAGGTCGCGCCGCGCCGCTGAGTCATGTGGTCACCCCCGTTCCGCCCAGGCACCCCGGATGAGCGGTGCCGTCCCTCCATGGTAGGGGGCCCGCGCGCGCGGGCCAATTACCGCGTGTACGGGACCCGGCGCGGGCCGCTGGTTCCGGGCGGTAGATGGGGTTCCCGGTGCGCCGGGGGTCGCGATGTCACCGGGGGCTGGCAGGATCGGGTCGGAACGAGATCGCGACCGGGTCCCGGACGCCGCACCCACCCACCTCCGGGAGCAGCCGTGCGTCCGTCCATCCGGCCATCCGGCCATCCCCTCCACGAACGACTCGACCAGCTAATCGACGACCCGAACATCCGGGTTCCCGTCCTGGTGGGCCTGGTCATGCGGTATCGGAGGGTCCGTCCCGTACTCAGAGCACTCGCCTCGATCGACGACCTCGACCTGTCTCCGGTGCCGTGCTGCTGGCGGGCGGTCGGGCTGCTCGTGGACGTCGGGGTTACCCGCTCCGGAAATGCGATCAACGGCCGGATGCTCCACCTGGTCGGACGCGATGGTCGGCACATCACCCGGCTGTCCCTGGGAGGTGGCCCACCGTTCTCGGCCTTCGACAGCCAGGGGTCGCTGGACGACCTCTGTTGGCGACTCCTGGGGCTCAGCCCTCCTCAGGACCGACCGGAAAACCGGCCATGAGGTCCGCCAGGAGGCTGCGCGACCGGGAGCCCATGGTCGCCCAGTCGTAGATGGAACCGCCCACCACCCCCTCGGCGACCAGCGCCCGGACGAACGGTGGCAGGTCGTCGATGGTGGCCAGCGGCTCGCCGGGGTCCACGAGCGCGGATCCGTCGGCCGCCCCGATGCCGCCGATGGCGTGCACCATCGCCTCTGGATCACCCAGGTCGGCCCGGAGGCGCCTGATGTTCTGGGCGACGTAGAACTCGGGGTCGGCGTACTCCTCTGTGCGGAAGGACCAGTAGGCCATCGGCAGCCAGACGTCATACCGGGTCACCAGCTCGGCCCACGGGAAGCCGGGCCAGTAGGCGAGGTTGATCTCGTCGGTGATGACCGGCGGCATCACGATGGCCCCCAGGGGATCCCCACCCACGGTCCTTCGGAGGCGGTCGGAGAGGTTCACGAGGCGGTGTGAGCGTTCGATGGCGCCCAGGTCGTCCCGGTTCCACTCGATGTCCACGGCCAGGCCGTCGAAGCGCCGACCCAGAACCGAGAACCGGTCGATCGCCAGCAGGCGGTCAAGGTCCTCGTCATCGTCGGCCCACTTGGGCAGGTACCAGGCGACCACCGCCATGTCGGTCCTGTCGGCGGCCAGGAGGAACTCGGCCAGCAGCCACGGATCCGACACGAGGCCGGTGGCGCGGCGATCCGACCGGGAGGACTGCAGGAACAGGGTCCGGACGCCGTGTGCGGCCATGTCGGCCAGGTCGCGGGGCGCCACGGTGATGTCGCCGGGGACGTAGGCGGGGTCGAAGTCGTAGGAGTCCACCCAGGTACCCAGCCCCCGATAGGCATCCAGCATCCTGGGTGCGGGGGCATCGACCACCAGCCGAACCTCAACGGAGGCCAGGGGGTCGCCGACGACGCGCAGCACGTACCGGTCAGGGGTGTTGGAGACGAGGACGCCGAGTACGCCCAGCAACAGCACCGATCCGGCGAGGAGCACGACGTTGCGGGATGGTCCCAGGGGCACGGGCCAACGGTAGCCAGTAGTGGAGATCCGGCAGGGGCGGCCCGGCGCCGGGGCCCGCTGCCCCACCACTAGCGTCCGCCCCGATGGACGAACCGACTATCGGCGAGGACGGCCCGCCCGATACCCCGCCGCCCGACGATCCCGGGCTCGCCGACCACGACGGACCCACGTCAGCCGATACCGAAGTACCGCGCTCCACGGTGCGACGCCTCCCCGAGGACCTCCTGCCATCAGCCGTGACGCGGCGACGCTTCGTCCTGGGTGTCGGCTTCGGCGCAGCCACGATCGCCTTCCTGCGGCGCCTCCCGACTCCCACCGGCACAGCGGGTACGGCCGGCCCGACGACGCTGCCGGCCGTTCCCCGTTCCAGCACCGTGCCGCCGACCCCGACGACCGGCGTGCCGGACGTCCAGCCGTCCCTCGACGACTCCGGAGTGCCACCCGACGACCGGGTCCACGACGTCGTCGTGGCCGGCGGTCGGGTCATCGACCCGGAGACCGGCTTCGACGCAGTGGCCCACGTCGGAATCGACGGTGACACCGTCAGCCGCATCAGCCTGGACCCGCTGGTCGGTTCCACCACGCTGAACGCCACCGGCCTGGTGGTGGCTCCGGGGTTCATCGACATCCTCTCGTATCCCCCGAACGGATACGGCGAGTGGCACAAGATCGCCGACGGCGTCACGACCAACCTGTGCATGCACGGCATCGACGACTCCTTCGACCGGTTCCTGAGTCGGGCGGCCGACCTGCGGCCCCCTGTCAACTACGGCGGCGCCACCGACCAGTCCACCCACCGCATCGCCCTCGGCGTCGGCATCGAGGACGCCAGCGACCCGCAGATCACAGAGCTGGTGAGGCTCGCCGAGGTGGACCTCAGGGCCGGTGCCCTGGGCATCCACGAGCAGCCCGAGTACAACATCGGCGTCACCCTCGACGAGATGCTCCGCCACGGCGAGCTGGCGGCATCCCACGGCGTCCCGCTGTGCCTGCACCTGCGCTACTCGGAGAACCTCGCTCCCGGCACCCAGGAGGAAGCCGTCGCCGAGGCGATCGTGGTGGCCCGCCGGACCGGCTGTGCCGTGCACGTGGAGCACATCAACTCCACCGGTGGAACGGGGCGCATGCGTGAGGCGTTGGCACAGTTGGAAGCGGCCCGATCCGAGGGCCTGGCGATCACGGCCTGCACCTACCCGTACAGGTTCTGGGCCACCTACGCAGGCAGCGCCCGGTTCCGGGACTTCCAGCAGAAGTACGGCATCTCCTACGGGGACCTCCAGGTGGCCGGCACCTCGGCGCGCCTGGACGAGGCCGGCTGGCGGAAGGCGAAGGCCGACAACAGCCTCACGGCGGCGTTCGCAATGTCCGACGACGACATCGACACCTCGCTGGCCGCCCCCTGGGTCATGGTCGGCTCCGACGCGATCCTGCATCGGCACCACAACAACCACCCCAGGGCGGCCGGCTGCTTCAGCCGGGTACTCGGCACCTACGTGCGGGAGAAGGGCGTCCTCACGCTCAACGAGGCGCTGGCCAAGATGACCATCCTCCCGGCCCGGCTGCTCGAATCCCGCAGCCCGGCCATGGCCCGCCGGGGCCGACTCCGGGCCGGGGCGGCCGCCGACGTGACCGTGTTCGATCCGGCGACCATCTCAGACCGCTCCACCATCGAGCAGACATGGCTGGAGTCGGTCGGCGTCCACCACGTGCTGGTGGGCGGCCAGGTGGTGCGCTCCGCCGGCGTGACCGACCGTTCGGTCCGGCCGGGGGTGCCGATCCTTGGTGGGGTGGCATGACGGGCCGCATCCATCCCATGCACCGGTCGGAACGCCGGGTCGCCTGGGTCATACAGGTACTCGTGGTGATCGGGATCCTGGTCGTGCTGGTGGGCGACCTGCTCGGCGGTGGAGCGACCGACCAACCGGCCACCGACGGGACGGCCGCGCAGACGGACGTATCGGATCCTGCCGGGTCGACGGCGACCACCGCGATCGACGCCGCCGCCACCACCGGCGCAACGACCGGGGGGACGGCCGGGGTGTCGTCGACGACCGGGATTCCCACCACCACCCTCCCCATGCGGACCTTCACCCTCGTGGCCACCGGCGACATCATCAGCCACGGGGCGGTGGCAGAACGGGCCGACGCCAACGTGGACGAAGGCTGGGACTACTCGGAGATGTTCCGCCGGGTCCGCCCGATCCTGGCCGGCGCAGACCTGGCCCTCTGCCACCTGGAGAGCCCGCTCTCGATGGACGACGAGGACCTCAGCTTCAGCAGCACCTTCCGGGTCCCGTCCTCGCTGGCCGACGCCATCGCCGGCGCCGGCTACGACGGCTGCTCGCTGGCGTCCAACCACGCCCTTGACTCCGGTCGGTCCAGCGTGGACGCCACCCTCCACCACCTCCGGCGGGTCGGCCTCGGGACCGCCGGCATGGCCGACAGCGCGGATGCCGCCGGGCCCGCCTGGTACGAGCCGGGTGGGATCCGGGTGGCCCACCTCTCCTACACGGACCTCATGAACGGCCGCGACCTGCCGACCGATCCCCCATGGCTGGTCGGCCACCTGGATCCGGCGGGCATCCAGGCCGACGTCGCCGCAGCTGTCGCCGACGGCGCCGAGTTCGTGGTCGTGAGCCTCCACTGGGGCGAGGAGTACCGGGTCCAGCCGACCGACCGGCAGGCGGTGCTGGTCGACCGCCTACTCGCCATGCCCGACCTGGACCTGGTGCTGGGCCACCACGCCCACGTGGTCCAGCCGGTGGTGCGCCGGGACGGCAAGGCGGCGGTCATCGGCCTGGGCAACTTCCTGACGAACCAACCGGGCGACGAGGCGAACCCGTGCAGCGCCTGCCCACCGTCCACCCAGGACGGGTTGATCGCCTGGTTCGCGGTTGCCGACGGCGCCGACGGGCCACGCGTGGTGGACGCCGGCTACGTCCCGACCTGGGTGGACCGGGAGCACGCCTTCGAGATCGTGCCGATCGGGATCGGCGACCCCGGGCAGGTGGACCCGGCGGTGCTGGCCGAGTCGGCTGCGAGGACCGCCGCCGTGGTCGAACCCGGGCTGAGGCGCCTGGAGTTCACCGCAGGCTGACCCCGGCCGGCGATCCGATAGGTCGGCATCCGGTCAGCGGGGACCGGAATGACCAGGGGCGCTACCCTCCGACGGGCGCTCCGGTAGAATGCGGCGGTCTACCGACGACCCCGGCGTCCGCTCAGGCCGGCACGGGCTCGACTGAGGGAGAAACCCCATGACCACGTCCACCCGCGTCCACAACTTCTGCGCGGGCCCGTGCACCCTTCCGGTGCCGGTCCTCGAAGAGGTCCGTGACGAATTCCTCGACTTCGACGGCACCGGCATGTCGATCATCGAGGCCAGCCACCGTGCCGCCGCCTACGACGCCGTGCACATGGATGCCCTCGCCGACTTCCGGTCGCTGGCCGCCATTCCCGACGACTTCACCGTCCTCTTCATTGGGGGCGGTGCCTCGCTGCAGTTCGCCCAGGTACCGATGAACCTGCTGGCAGAGGGCCAGACAGCCGGCTACCTGAACACCGGTGCGTGGGGCAGGAAGGCACTGGACGACGCCGTGAAGGTCGCCTCGGTCTACGAGGCCTGGTCGGGCGCCGACGGGTCGTTCATGCGGATGCCGACCACCAACGAGATCGAGGTTCGCTCGGACGCCCGCTACCTCCACGTCACCACGAACGAGACCATCGGCGGCATCCGACTCCCGGAACTGCCCGCCGCTGACATACCGCTCGTTTCCGACATGAGCTCCGACTTCCTCAGCCGGGGAATCGACTGGGACGTGCACGACCTGGTCTACGGCGGCGCCCAGAAGAACCTGGGGCCGGCCGGCCTGGCCATCGTGGTCGTACGCCGCGACCGCCTGTCCACCCACGGTCGCAACCTCGCCTCGTACCTGGACTACGCCACCCACGACGCCAATGACTCGATGGCCAACACGCCTCCCATGTTCGCCATCTACGTGATGGGCAAGGTCCTGCGCTGGATGAAGGCCGAAGGTGGCCTGGGAGAGTTCGAGCGCCGGGCTGCCGAGCGGGCCTCGCTCGTCTATGGCGCCATCGACGGAAGCGACGGCTGGTACACGAGCCCCGTGGACGAGGCCAGCCGGTCGCACATGAACATCGTGTTCCGCCTGCCCGACGAGGACCTCGAGAAGCGCTTCGTGGCAGAGGCCGGCGACGCCGGCATGGTCAACCTGAAGGGCCACCGCAGCGTGGGTGGGATCCGCGCCAGCGTCTACAACGCCATGCCGGTCGCCAGCGTCGAGGTGCTGGTGGACTTCATGGGTTCTTTCAGGGCCGCCAACGGCTGAGCCCTGCCGGCGGGCCCGACCGGTCCCGCCGCCATCAGGGTCTGGTCGGATCGGGTCCCGCCACCATCAGGATCTGGTCGGATCGGGGCCCTCCACCACGGTCACGGTTCCCGCGGCTCCGTCCACCTCGACCAGTGCCCCGTCCGGAATGGACGTCGTGGCACCGGTGACGGCAACGATGCACGGCAGGCCGAGCTCGCGCGACACGATCACTGCGTGGCTCATCTGGCCTCCGACGTCCACCACCACGGCCTCGACGGGCACGAACAGCGGTGTCCAGCTGGGATCGGTGAGGGGTGCCACCAGGACGTCACCGGGTCCCAGGTCTCCAGGATCGGACGGGTCGAGGACGATCCGGGCCCGACCCCGTACGACACCAGGGCAGCCGGCCAGTCCCGTCAGGACCGATCCGACCGCAACTGTCGGACCGGCCGGGGCGTCGCGTCGCCGCCAGGTGTCCACCGGCGGCAGCACGCCGTCGAAGGTGAACGGCGGCTCCAGCTCCAGGAGCCGGTCGCGGACAGCCCGACGCTCGGCGACCACCCTGGCGAACGCCCCGGGATCCCGCCGGTAGTCGGCGAACTCGTCGAGGGTCACGTACCAGAGGTCGTCCGGTCTCCCGTCGTCCGTCCGGACGGCGAGCCGCCGCCCCAGCTCCCGCATCCGCAGACGCCCATCGTGGATCGCCCCCACCAGGAGCGTCTTGCAACGCTCCCGCCCCCGGGTGTTCAGCACGGCGCACCGCAGCGCCCGGTCGAACAGCCACCGGTCTCCGGACCGGATCCGTCGACGCACGTCGCTGGTTGCCACCTCGCGCTCTGCGCCGCGGGCCGCCGCGCGGATGTTCGGATCGTGGTCGTCGCCGGCGTGGCGCATGCGCTCGATGATCGCCAGCGGAAGCGACGGGTCGGTACCCCACACCTCACAGGCCATCTCCCACTCGTTGGGCCCCCGGGGCCCGTGCCTCGCCAGGAATGCCCCGAAGGCCGAGAGGAATGCCTCGGTGCCGGTGGCGGCAGCCAACCGCTCGACCAGGCCGGGTACCCCGTCGTCGAACAGCGCCCCGAGTCGTGGGTCGGACCGCACCAGGCGGCTGAGGTCCCACAGGGCGAAGGACGGGTCGGCGGAGTCCACCCCGCCCAGCCCACCCAGGAGCGCCAACGCCTTTGAAGGGTCACCCAGGCGGCGCCGGCAGAGTTGGCGCAGGACGTCCAGCCCGATGCCAGCGCCACCGGTGATGACCAGGTGGACGGTGAAGAGCCTGCTCAACATGGGAAGCGCGTCGACTGCCGCTGCGGCCAGCTCCTCGTCGGTGGCCGTAGCCACGTCGGGCAGAGTGGCCCGCCACCGGTCCACCTCCAGGATCCCGGCGTCCAGGTCGGGTAGGTCAGTCGCCGCAAGGATCCTCCACCCGTACCTGAGCCCGCGCAGCGTCGCCAGCAGGTTCCGGTCAGCACGGTTCGCCACGTGGGGCGGGGCCAGGGCCTCGGATCCCAGGAAGGTGGCGTCGGCCTCCAGCGGCGTCGTACCGGGCGTGCGGATGGCCAGCACCCGCGGCACGGAGAGGTTCAGGTACATGTACCCACCGAACACCCCCATGAACACGTCGCCTGCCTCGTCGCACTCGGCGGCGGTCAGCATCCCGGTGGCCGACAGCACCTCGCGGGCCGGATCCCCACCGAAGGCCGTCGCCAGGCCCGCCGACAACGGGAACACCGGCTGCGGGTAGACCTCGCCGGCGTTGCCACGGGTGTAGACGGGGAATCTCCGACTGGGAACGCCGTGGACGTACGGCCCCAACCCGAAGTCGACCAGGACGGGGGCCGACCTGTCGTCCGGCTTCGGCAAGGCGGGCCTCAGAGCCTGATCATCTGGCCGGCCAGCACGCCCGTGTGCTCCCCCGACTCCATGAACACCTCGCCGTTCACCACGGTGTGCTGGTAGCCGGCGGCGTCCTGCGTCCACCGGGAGGCACCACCCGGGAAGTCGGCGACCATCTCCGGGTACCCGAGGGCCAATCCATCCATGTCGATCAGGTTCACGTCGGCGAAGGCGCCCGCCTCGAGCCTCCCCCGCCCCTTCACCCCGAACAGGTCGGCGGTGTCCGAGGTGAGGCGTCGAACGGCCTCCTCGAGGGTGAATGCGCCGCGGTCCCTGACCCAGTGGGTGAGGAAGAAGGTGGGCTGGCTGGCATCCATGATCTGGGTGGCGTGGGCGCCGGCATCGGCCAGCCCCAGGGTCACGTAGTCACGGCTCAACATCGCCAGCACCGCGTCCAGGTCCTGGTTCAGGATCGGCCAGTTGAATACCCGTCGTCCGCCCATCTCGCAGGCCAGGTCCACGAACGCCTCGGCGACCGTCACGCCCCGCTGGGCGGCAATGGCAGCCACGCTGTCGCGGGGCCCGAAGTCGTGGGAGACCGGTGAGTCGGGAAGGGGGAACACGCCGCTCCAGTCGATCCGTCCCTTGGCCATGGCCTGCTCGGCCTGGGCCAGCAGCACGGTGCGCCACGTCGGATCGGACAGCCTGGCGACCCGTCCGGCCAACGGCAGCTCCCCCAGGTCCCGCCAGGCATCCAACTGGTCGAACGGGGTGTGCCCGGTGAGGCCCAGGAGGACGCCAACCTGGCGGGACGTGGTCTGGGGGCGGATCCTGGCGCCGTTGGCGTTCTCCGCCTCGACCGCGGCCAGGACCCTGATGTGCAGGTCGGGAATCGAATCCACCTGGGTGAGGGCGATCGACACGTCGCAGTCACCGGCCCGGCTGATGTCGCCGTACATGGCGACCTCGTCGGCCGCTGGATCGCCGGACCCTCCGTCGACCCTCAGGTAGGCGGGTGCCGCCTCGAAGATCCCGCCCCGGGCCCGCAGCACGTCGGCAAACGCCAGCAGCTCGTCCGGGGCGGCGAAGGTACCCGGCACGTTGCGACCGTCCGGGACGTGGTGGAGAAGGGTGCGCGAGGTCGAGAAGCCCAGTGCTCCGGCGGCAAGGGCCTCGTCGACCATGCGGACCATCGTGGCGATGTCCTCGGCCCCGCTTGGCGTCTCGTCCATCCCGCGTTCACCCATGGCCGCCAGGCGGACCGCGCAGTGCCCGACCATTCCACCCACGTTCAGACCCTTGGGGAGCCCATCCAGCTCGTCCAGGTAGTCGCCGTAGGACTCCCAGTTCCAGGACAGGCCCTGCAGGATGCTCGCCGCCGGGATGTCCTCGACGGACTCCATCATCTCGGCCAGGGCCTGGCGGCCCCCCGGTGCGACCGGAGCGAACGTGACGCCGCAGTTGCCGAGCACCACGGAGGTGACACCGTGCCAGCAGGCGGAGCTGCCGATCGGGTCCCAGGCCAGCTGGGCGTCCAGGTGGGTGTGGATGTCGACGAAGCCGGGGGTCACGACCAGCCCATCGGCGTCGATCTCGCGCCGTGCCGAGCCCTCGGAACGCCCGACCTCGACTATGCGGTCACCGTCGATGACCACGTCGGCGGTCCGGGGAGGAGCGCCGGTGCCGTCGACGACGGTCCCGCCGCGGATTATCAGATCGTGCGCCATGCCGTGCTCCCCCTGGTCCACCCCGGTCGGGGTACGACCGACGGTAGCCACCGGAGGAATCAGCCGAGGAACCGCGTGAAGTCGTCGAGGACGGGAAGCACCTCGTCGCGACCGGCCGACGGAAGCCTCAGGACCGCTTCGCTGATGCCGAGGTCGGAGTAGTAGGCCAGCTTGCCCTCGTCGGGAAGCGTGCCGAACGGAATGATCGCCACGTCCTCGGGATCGCGTTGGTGGCGGTCACAGGCGGACCGGAGTTCGTCCAGCGCCCGCCGGATCCCGGCTCCGCCGATGGGCAGCCAACCGTCGGCGAACTCCGCCACGTGGTCCATGAGGCGTGGGCCACCGGACCCACCCACGAACACCGGCGGACCCGGCTGCTGGACCGGCTTCGGCCACGACCAGCTCGGCGAGAAGTCCACGAAGTCGCCGTGGAACTCAGCCTCCTCGTCGGTCCACAGGGCCTTCATGGCCAGGACGTGCTCGCGTACGCGGGCCCGACGGGTGGAGTACTCCACGCCGTGGTGGGCCATCTCCTCCCGGTTCCAGCCGTAGCCGACCCCCATGTCCACCCGCCCCGCCGAGAGGGCGTCCACGCTGGCGACGACCTTGGCCAGGACGATCGGGTCGTGCTGGGCCACGAGCGCCACACCGCTACCCAGGCGGATCCGGTCGGTGACGGCTGCCGCAGCAGCGAGGGAGACCCAGGGATCGGGGGAACGGGGATACTCGTCGTCCAACTCGCTGCCGCCGCCCGGTGGCGGGGTGGCCCGGCTGGTCGGAATGTGGGTGTGCTCCGGGATCCAGATGGATGAGAAGCCCCGCTGCTCGGCCTCGACGGCCAGCTCGCGGATGTCGATGGACCTGTCGGTCAGGTGGAGGGTCAGTCCTAGACGCATGGAAGGTCGCTCAGGCTTCGTTCACGGCCGGGCCGGCCAGCGGCGGGCCGTCGAAGCTGTCCACCGTCGTGAAGTCCTCCACCGGCTGGCGCTTCAGGCGGGTGAGCTGCCTGACCGGCACCCCGAGCGGAATTAGCGCCGCCACGGCGTGGGTTTCGGGAAGGTCCAGAAGGCGCCGGACCTCTGCCTCGGCCGGTACGACGGCCGTTGTGACCACGCCGCCCAGGCCCTCGGCACGCGCTGCCAGCAGGATGTTCCAGACGAGGGGATAGATCGAAGCCCCGGTTACCAGGCCGACCCGGTCCAGGTCCTTGTCCATGGATGCCACCACGGCCAGGTCCACACTGACGACGAGAGCCACGGGGACGTCACCCAGGTGCTCGAAGAGGGCGAACCGGTCGGTCGGTGTGTCGAGCGCCGTCGCCACGTCCACGGCCGACGGCTCCACCGTGTTGAACGGCGACTCGCCGGCAGCGACCTGGGCTGCGTACAGGCGCAGCGTCGGGCCGCAGAGCTCGCCCAGCCGTTGGCGTACCTCCCGGTCGCGTACCACCACCACGTGGCCTCCCTGGCGGTTGCCACCTGAAGGGGCGAACCGGGCGACGTCGAGAATGCGGTGGAGCACCTCGTCCGGGACCGGATCGTCGGTGAACTCCCGGCAGGCGAAGGTGGTGCGCATGGCTTCTTGCAGGTCCATGCGCCGAGCCTAGGAGGACCCGGGTGGGTGGCTCGGATCCGGGGACCGGGCCGGATCAGTCCAGGAGTGAGACCGGGCCACCGGGCAGCCAGTAGCCGTCCAGGATCCGGTACGGGATGGTGATGGAGACGGTGTGGCTACCCGATCCGCCGATGCTCCCCGGCGCGAATGCCAGCACCAGGCCGCCGGGCGTGAGGTTGAACAGGCTGAAGTTCTCCACCTTCGGGCCGGCACCCTCCACACGCCGCTCGTCGGTCCACGGCTGGTCGGCGAGGCGTCCCACAGCGGCGGTGGACAGTGCCTCAAGCCACTCGGTCTCCAGGTCGAAGAGCTCCTTGACGTGTATCGGAAGGCCGGTGGAGAGGTCGAACGTCTCCGCCCTCACCTCGGCCTGGACGGCTGAAGCACCGGGCAGCAGGCGACGCACCGTGTCACGCACGCTGAGGTGGTCGTCGGTGGCCAGCAGGACCTCCCAGCGGTGCTGCATCCACACGCACCGGTTGTTCGTGGCGTCCCGGCAGGGGTAGCCGTGTCGTTCGATCAGCGGGACCACGTCGTCGACGAAGGTTCGCACCGAGGCGATCATCAGGCCCCGGAGCCGACCGTTGACCCTGGGGGCCTCGCGGGGACCTTCGATCCGCTTCCAGTCGGCGAACACCTCGATCATCCCCGGGCCGCCGATCTGGACGCCACCGGGTCCGAACGCCGGAACGCCGGTGTCGATCTCGCAGTAGACGGGCTCCACGAGGATGGTGGGACCGTCGGTGGCCTCGACCTCGGCTGCCGCCTGCCGCCGGGGGACGACGAGGACCTGGCCGATCCTCAGCAGGTTCGGATCACTGATCCCGTTGGCACGCATGAACTGGTCGACCGTGCGATCGAAGCGCTTCGCTATCTTCCCGAGGGAGTCGCCCGACTCCACGATGACGGTCCGGGGCCCCTCGGTCGGGAGCGGCTCAGCCCCGACCTCCGTGAGTTCCACGCATTCGTCGACGTCCTCCCATAGGTCGGGAAGCTCGGTGGAGGTCCACCCTGGGACGGCGAGGCGTCCGATGGTGGTGGTCGTGGACGTATCGCCGAACAGGTCCACGATGGTCGTGGTGGTCGGCTCGGCGGCCTCGTCGGAGCCACCGCAGGCGGTCGATGCTAGGGCGAGCGCCAGCGCCGGGACGAGCACCCTCACTGGAGCCGGCAGCACGGGACGTCGCATAGGCCGACGATGGTACGTCCGGATGCATCCGGCCCTGCCGCGTAGGGTTCGTGTGGCAGGGGGGATGCAGAGAATGGACACGGAGTTCGTGGCGCCCGGGCCTGGGCACTGGCAGTTGGACCGGTCGCACTTCACGGGTGGCACCACGCCGATCATGCGGTGGCTGCTGCCCGCTGCGGTCGAGTCCGCCTACCGGAAGCAGTGGCCGCTGCTGGGAATCCCGGCCGAGACGTTGTCCGTGGCGTTCGTGGAGGGCTTCATGTACACGCGGCTACGGCCCCTCATCAGGGCCGATCGGCCGTCGGCCAAGGCTCCCCCCACCGTGCTGTTGAAGGTCGCCTCCCGACTGCACCCGGAGTTCCGTCGTCGCACCCGGGCCGCCCGTCGGACCCTCGAGCAGTCGCCGGCGCCCGGGGTGATCGCCGAATGGCATTCCACGATCCGGCCTGACCTGATAGCGCGCAACCTGGCCTTCCAGGACGTCGACGTGGGAACGCTGGAGGATCAGGGTCTGGCCGACCACGTGAGTGGGATCCTCGCCCATCTCCGCTCCACGTTCGAGGAGCACTTCCGGCTGCACGGCTACGACCTCGGGCCCATCGGCCTGCTGCTGCTGGCCGGCGCCGATTGGGGCCTGGCGAGCACGGAACTGCTCACGGCGCTGGCCGGAGCATCGCCCTCGACCGTCGAACCGCGTGAAGCACTCGCCCGGATCAGGGCCGCTCTCGCCGAAACGGGTGTGGCGCCGACGAGCCTGGAGGATGTCACCGCCGCCTCGCCACGAGCGGCCGAGGAGCTGCACGCCTACCTGCGCCACCGCTCATCGGTGCTCTACGCCGGCTACGACCTGGATTCTCCGACGCTGGGAGAGGCACCCGATGTGATCCTGGCCAGCATCCTGAACGCCAGGCCCACAGGCCCGGATCCCGGGGCTGCAGACAGGGCCGCCACCGAGCTCCGCTCACGGGTTCCGGACGTGGACCGCTCCCGGTTCGACGACCTGCTCTCCGATGCCCGCGGGGCCATGGACCTGCGGGACGACAACGGTCCGATCACCGCCGAATGGCCCTGTGGGCTGCTGCGCCTGGCAATGCTGGAGGCTGGCCGTCGCCTGGCCGCGTCGGGTCGCCTGGAGGATCCCTCCCACGTGTTCGAGTTGGACCGCCACGAGCTGCCGGCGGTCATATCCGGAGCGCCCGATCCCGGTGCCGGTGACCTGGCAGCACGTGCCGGGGACCGGGCCCATCAGAAGACCCTGGATCCACCGGCGTCTCTCGGCCGGCCAGAGGCACAGCCACCGCTTGACGCCCTCCCGGCACCGCTGGCCACGACCGTGTCGCTGGTCCTGACCGTGATCGCCGAGCTCGGCATGGGCGACGTCGACGGGCCGTCGACCGACCGCACGTCGCTGACCGGCACGGGGATCGGCACCATGCCGATCACCGGCGTGGCCCGGGTGGCGGAGAACGCCGAGGAGGCCTTCGACCGCCTGGAACCCGGCGAGATCCTGGTCACCCGCACCACCTCACCGGCGTACAACATGGTCCTGACGCTCGTCGGCGGGCTCGTGACCGCCGAGGGCGGACCCATGTCGCACGCCGCGGTGCTGTCCAGGGAACTCGGCATACCGGCTGTCGTAGGGGCAGCCGATGCCATGCGGCTGATCACCGACGGCGACGTGGTCGAGGTGGACCCGGTAGCCGGACGGGTACGGGTGGTCGGTGGCGGCTGACATTCCAACTGATTCGCTTCAGCCCGACCGGGTAAGCGGCCGGCAGAGCCCGTCAGGTCGCCACCAGCGGCCAGGGGGCGAGTCGCTCCCATGCCGCGGCCAGGTCCAGGACCATGCGGTCTGTGTGCTGGCGGCCGATTAGCTGGACGCCGACGGGCCTGCCGTCCACCAGGCCGGCCGGCACCGACACCGCCGGGTTACCTGAGATGTTGGCGGGGATCGTGAGCGCCCCGTTGTTGCCCGGTGGGGACCTCTCCCCCGCCACCCGCGTGTTGGACTCGATCTCGGCCGGGAAGGCCACGTCGGGGTTCGAGGCGCAGATCACCACGTCGACGGAGTCGAACAGGTCGGCCATGCGCCGGTTGGCCTCTGTGCGGGCCGCCTCGACCTGGCCCGCCACCTCGATGTCGAACCGCTCGATACCCATCCGGACACCGAAGGCCATGGACTTCGTCATCTGCTCCTCGCAGTCCGGCCACAGGTCGCCTACCTCCCGGACCAGGCCGACCTGGTTGGCGACGGCCCACTCCCAGGTGATCGACGGCAGGGACACCTCGACGTCGACCAGGTCCAGTCCGGTGGAGGCTGCCAGCGCCTCGCCTGACTCCTGCACCCGGGCCCGCACGGCGTCGCTGATTATCGCCGAGCCCAGGTCGGGCGAGATGACGGCCCGCAGGCCCCGCAGGTCGGTCGAACCAAGACCCGCCTCCCAGTCGGCCTCTGCGGGGAGGCTGTAGGGGTCGCGGGCGTCGAACCCGGCGCACACGTCGTACCAGCGGGCGGCGTCGCGAACCGAGCGGGCCAGGCAGCCTGAGACGACCGTCATCGGACCGATGGTGGTGTGCGGCCCACGGGGGATCCGCCCAGCGGTCCCCTTCATCCCGACGAGGCCGCAGAAGCCCGCCGGGATCCGGATCGACCCGCCGCCGTCACCGCCGGTGGCGATGGGCACCAGGCCGCCGGCCACCGCCGCCGCGCTGCCTCCAGAGGATCCGCCCGGCGTGGCGGCACGGTCCCAGGGATTGCGGGTTATGCCGTTCAACCTCGTGGTGGAACAGTTCAGCCCACCGAACTCGCTGGCGGTGGTCAGGCCGACGAGGTTGGCGCCGGCGGCCCTGAGGCGTGCGACCATGGTCAAGTCGTGGTCGGCGTAGCGCTCCGCGAACAGCAGGGAGGCGTCGGTGTCCGGCCAGCCTTCGACCTGGTGGAGTTCCTTCACCCCGATCGGCACGCCACCCAGCGGCAGCGAGACGTCGGCGGTGGCGGCCCGCTCCAGCACCCCGTCGGCGTCCACGAACGAGAAGGCGTTCAGGTCGCTGGCCCGGATGGCGGCCAGCGTCGCCTCAGCCTCGTCAAGCGGGGAACGCTCCCCGCTCCTGAACGCCTCGACCAGCGATACGACATCCCCCTGCCAGGTCATAGGCACAGTCCTACCCCATCCCCGAGGGGGCCACCCAGAACCGCGGCGTGGAAGGCCAGCATGTCCTGCCTGAATATCTCGGGTTGGTCGCCGATGCTGCCGATGTGGGCGCCCCACCGGCCCTTGCCTGCGTCGATCGCGGCCATGAACATGTCCCGGTCCGTGATGGAGGCGTCAGGACTGCCGGTGAGGGAATCGATCATGGAGCCAGCGTCGTCGATGTAGGTGGTGGGCGCCCCGGGGGCGACGCTCGCCTCGGGTATCTCGTGGAGTTCCTCGGAACGGTCGAAGCTGTGCGAGGCACCGCCCACTACCCGGATTGACGCCTCACCGCCAGTCAGGTTGATGGCCTGGACCTGGGACTGGACCTGCTGCACCGAGAGCCAGTCGTCCCGGTCACCCACGATGGCCCTCACCCGGGTCGAGCCGACATCAGGGTGGGCGAACTGGTGGCCACACCACGGGTAGACGGCGTACACCCCTGCCAGGGCAAGGCCGTCGCCCACGATGGGGTCGGCAAAGCTCCGGACGGCGGCGGTGAGTACGGCTGAACCTCCCCTGCTGTGGCCCTGGGCGGAGATGCGGTCGGCGTCAATGGCGTCGAGGTCGGCCAGGACCCGAAGGGTCGCCAGCACGTCGAAGGCGCTGGCCGCGAACGAGTAGTGGGTCTGGTTGGCGACCGTCGATACGACTGACCGGGGTCCGAACGGGTCGAGCACGAAGGCGGCGTAGCCCGCCTCCAGGAGGGTCCCAGCGTGGCCCAGGTGGCTGTCGCCCACCCCCAGGCTGCCGGGCACGACCATCACGACGGGAAGGGGCCCGTCGGCCCGGGGCAGGAACAGCTTGCCGTCGGCCAGGAGTGGCTCGCAGCCACCGGGATCATTTATGGCCTCGTGGTAGTTGACGGGGTTGGCGCTCGGAATCTCGACGTTCCGGCCGACCACGCCTGCGAGGGTGACCGAACGGTCCCTGAACCTCTCCACACCATCCATCGCTCGGATCCTAGGTACCGGCCGTCGCTCCGCTGGCGCCGGGCAGACGACACCCGCCTGTCACACCCCGCTGCGACAATGAAGGCACCTATCCAGAGGACCTGAGGGGCCTGGCCCGTCGACGGTCCACCAACCAGCCGGCACTGTCGGTCAGGTGGTAACGCCAGGAACGATGGGAGACCACCATGACCAGCGATATCACCAACCTGTTCGACGATGACGCTCTAGTCGATGACCCGGAAGCCGCTGAGGCTCGTCTCGATTATCTCCTACGGGCGTCATTCCTGTGGGAGAACCGCAACAGCATCCCGGGCGCATGGATGATGTTCGGCGGGAAACGACCCGAGCCGTCTATCAACGACCCCTTCAAGCCCATCGGCGAATGGGTGTCCCTCGGGGAGGACCTCTGGACCGCTGAGCCATCGGAAATCACCTGGTGGGCTGGCCACGCCCACCCGACGGTGCGGCGCATCGTCGCCTCCCACGAGACATGCCCGCCTGAGATCATCGACCGACTGGCCGATGACCCCTGGGTGGAGATCCGTCAGGCCGCGATGTCCAACATGGCCGTCGACGCCGAAACGCTCCGACGGGCCGCCACCCGGGAACCTGTCGAGTGGCTACGCGAGGCCGTGGGTGAGAGCGACCCAGTGGTCGTAGGGCGATGTTCGCTCTGCGGCAGGCAGGTGAAGCGACCCGACCGGTTCCTCACCTGCACCATCAACTGTTCGCTGCTCCAGGCAGGAGAACGGGTCGTAGACGGAACCTACGTCAGGAGAAGCCGCGACTGGCCGTGGGAGTACCTGTGGGAGGTAGCCGACAGCCAGGCACCGGGCGGCGTGCCGGGCTCCGGTCCCAGGTTCGTGCGAGTCAGGATCAGCTTCGTACCCGGGCTGAACGCTGCCGAAGCCACGGACGCCGTAGCCGGGTTGTGTGAACTCGAGTGCCTCGAGGAAGCGCAGGCCATCACGGCAATCGACCGGATGGCGCAGTCCATGGACGGACCGGCCATCCTCGATGCCTGCCGGATCGACACGAC